>Ga0210057_1000970_pt1 | contig 45283 bp, 48 predicted proteins | sample CryGeyCG2114_010_2_FD_183968 | JGI IMG/M metagenome (GOLD analysis project Ga0210057, IMG submission 183968) | Groundwater microbial communities from aquifer - Crystal Geyser CG10_big_fil_rev_8/21/14_0.10 (SPAdes) (version 2) | ecosystem: Environmental > Aquatic > Deep subsurface > Groundwater ...
TACCCCACCGGGTGGAGAACTGACAAAAGTAACTTTTAATGTTGACCCCAATCAAGACATCGTTGAACGCAGTGAACTAAATAATAGTTTTGTACTCACTATTGACGACCTACCTACCCCGCCGTCGTTTGCAATAGAAAATTTCACTCAAAGGCTGGAAGATCATACTTTAAACAGCTTTTTAATTGAATTCAGCATCAAAAACTCAGGTGAAGAAAATGGTCAAGCAACGGTTAAAATATTTGAAAATAAATTCAACGGCACTAACACCCAAACAGCCATTTATTCAAGTTCACAAGTTGTTCAGGGTTTAAATATTTTCAATTTTAATACTTTTATTGCTCCAGATATTACCGCAGATGATACCTACTGCGGTAAAACAAAAAAATATGAGTTGGTGGTGTTCGATAATAAAGGCGAAGTCGATTCACACGAATTTTCTCTGCCACTATATTCAGGTTCTGTCAGAGGCCGGGTTGAAGATTTATTTGGTAAAGCAGTTGCTGATGCCACAGTCACAGTCAGCAGTGGCCAGACTGCTACCACTAGTAAAAATACCGGCTCATATTTTATTAAGGGTATTAATCAATTAGGCAAAGTCACTTTGACCGTCACTCACCCAGAGTTTAGTCAAGTTGAAACCAGAGAAATCAACTTTAAAATGGGAGATGGCATACAACCTTGCGATGAAAACAATTTAACTTTTAATCAAGTCAATTTTGTTTTAAAAGATCAAGATGTGTTGTTTTCTATTTCTGTTAAAGATAACCTTGGTAATCCCATTAACGCTCATGTATTAGCAACTAATCAGGACTGGCGATTTGAAAGCGATGTTAATGGTGAAGGACCATTACCAGGTATGCAACCCGGGGAATATTTTTTCACTATTTCTGCTCCTGGATTCAAAACTATTGGTCAAAGCATTAATGCTGTGCCCAGTAATCAGAACTTAGAATTTGTGATGGAGCCGTTAAACGGCCGGTTAACAGACGGAGGTTTGACCATTCATGAACCACAGCTTTTGTGGCAAATGGACAGAGGCGAAGAAATTTTTGCACAGATGGCTGCAACCAAAGATGGTAGGGAAGTAATGCTTTATACGACTGGAAATAACTCCAATAATAGTTTCTTGGCAGGTAATTTATATTTTCTTGATACCTTCACCGGCCAGCAAATTAAAGTTGTTTCTCCAACTATTTCCACCGGTGGTCAATCTCAATCATGCCTTGACACTTCGTACGACGGCAATACTACCGCTCTATATGTTCATACAGGTACTTTTGGTATTTCTGGAGACACAAAAAATACCTTAAAGCTATTTAATAATCAGGGCAACGAGATTGGTATGACCGATTTTAAATCGGGTGGCGGAGTGACCGGGTGTGATGTTTCTCCAGATGGTTTTTACATATTTCCTGGCCACCTGCTAAACAAAGGCCTGCGTTTATATACTAATCGGGAGATCTTAGGAGAAAGATACAACACGGCGCCCATGGCTGGTAAGGGAATTCATTTTACAACTGCAAACAATATTGTTGAAGGTTGTGCTCAAGGCGGTGGTTCCTGTGTTGAAAAATTAAATAACACAGTCGTGAGTTATTTGGGCGATCTCAATGGTTACGGAGCGCGTCGAGCCGATAGCAGTCAGGATGGAAATAAAGTTGCAGTTGCAACTATCCAAAACGCATTTTTCTTTGGGAATGGTGAAGAATTATGGGAAAAAGATATCATTACTCGCAGCTCACCTCTCAATATCTCGGTTTCTCCGGGAGGAAAATTTGTAATTTATTCAACTAATTCAGAAGGTAGAAATTATCGAACGATTAAAATTTTTTCAGATAATAATCTAGATAAAACTCCAAACAATTTACCGGATCCAAGTCTCGAAGATGTAATTTTCGTTCACGCTAATGATATGGGGATGTTTTTCGCCACCCAGAGGGGGAAAACCATTAAATATTATCAGGTTGGTTCTTATTCAACAGACTATAACCCTACCACCCCCACCCCAATTCAAACAACTGACCAAACTACAAATAATATTTCTTTCTACGACAATGGTATTTGGCAAGGGCTGGGTGAAGTTAATTATTTTCAACTATTACCGGGTAGAATATACATGGCCAACCAGACTTTGACTCTGCAAGTCATGGAGCCATGGGGAAAATTAACATTTTTGGAAGGTACTTTATTTGGTACAGATAACTATTTAAATCCTGTGCTACTTAAAGGTCAGATGACAGCTGATTTTGGTTCAGCTTTTAATATCTACGCGCTTAAATTTGACCGCTATGATCTGGATTTATTTAAAACTAAGTTAGAGCAATTTACCGCAGGGAATTTACCTCAATCGGAGTATTTTTTGATTCAGAATATTCACACCAAGTTTGTGATCAAAAATAATGAAAACTTCTTTAGTGTGGCGGTAGCGAGTGGACAAGTTAAGATTACGGGCAAAGACATAGACCAAACAGTTAGTGCAAATCACCAAATCAGTATCGATCAAGAAAATAATATAGATGATTCAATTTTTCTGGGGGAGAAAATATATATCATGATCATCGGTGTGATTATAATAATTGCCGGTGTTTTATTATTCATTTATCGCGATACCAAAATCGGTAAACAAGTTATTAAAATTATAAAAATAATCTGTCAGCAAGTTTTAAAATATCTTAAATTGTCTGCAATTTTCATGGGCAGAATGATGATTAAAGTAGTACCTATTTTATGGAAATGTGTCCAATCATTTTTTCAATTTATAATTAAGATGACTGGAAAAGTAATAAAGAAAACCAAATAGTTACAGCCCAATTTTGGAATTATGGATTATTTGCTAAGAACAAATGACATTTTGTGCATAATTATTCTGCGTTGATGTTTATAATAACTTTAATTATCATCCGCGCTTCTGTCCTGTTAAACAAAACCTATCAAACACACATTAAATAATGAAAAAACAGCCAGCAATTATCAAATTTGAAGATATTAACTTAAGATTTAAAAACAAAACAATATTTCATAATTTTAACTTTTCCATTCTCAAGGGGGAAAAAGTAGTAATTTTTGGAACTTCGGGTAGTGGTAAAAGCACCCTGCTTAATTTACTTTTAGGATTTATACAGCCGCAAGAGGGGAAAATATTCTTTAACAGTCAAGAAATCACAGCCCAAAATATCTGGCAAGTTCGTCGACAAATCGCTTATGTCGATCAAGACGTGATGATGGGTAAGGGTGAAGTACAAAAAATTATCAATGAGTATTTTTCTTTTTCTGCCAATGCTAAAAAAAGATTTACTCAAATTGAGATAGAAAAACTTTTGCATGATTTCAGGCTTGACTCTTCATTACTCACTAAAAATATTGATCAACTTTCCGGAGGCGAAAGACAGCGGCTAGCTTTGGTGATCGCCATATTACTTAAGAGACCGGTTATGGTTTTGGATGAAGTTACTTCAGCTCTTGACCCAATTTCAAAAACAACAGTTATTAGTCAGCTCTTAAAAAATAAGCAAGTGACCGTACTAATTATTACTCACGACAAAGAGTGGCAACACCAAAAAACTGTTCGTATTTTTGACTTCAAGGAGAAAAAATGGACGCAATAGAAATTTCCAATACAGGACTGCTGTTTGCTTTTTTACTCTTGATTATTCCCCTGCTCATTGACTACAAATTCAAACTCAAAATGACCCGACCTACATTGTGGTCAATTGGCCGGATGACAATTCAACTGGCTTTGGTGGGAATTTTTCTCGAATATATTTTTAACCTGAATAGTTTCTGGCTGAATTTTTTATGGCTGATGCTGATGGTCATCACGGCTGTTTTTTCTGCCGTTAATAGCTCCAAAATTAAATTTAAAGTCATATTTTGGCCAGTTTTTGTGGCTTTTTTCTTTCCAACTCTGGTAATTTTGTTATATTTTAACGCCTGCATTATCCAGTTGGATTATCTTTTCGAAGCCCGATACCTAATTGCTCTGGGAGGCATGCTGTTGGGCAACGTCTTAAGTGTGAGTATCGTCGCCATTAACTCTTTTTACCAAGAAATTCACTCACAAAACAAGTTTTTTCTGTATCGTCTGGCCATGGGAAGTAGTCAACCAGAGGCCTTAGCACCATTTTTGCGCCATAGTTTTCAATTAGCCTTATTGCCTGCTCTAGCCAAAACAGCCACCATCGGCATAGTATCTTTACCAGGAATGATGTCGGGTCAAATTATTGGTGGTTCATCCCCTACGACTGCCATCCGTTATCAAATTGCGATCATGATCGCAATTTATGTGTGCGGAGCACTGAGCGTCTTACTATCTCTCGTACTCTCCAATAAAAACTGTTTTAACAGTTATGGAGTACTTAAAGAAAATATTTTTAAGAAAAACTAATTGCACTATTGGTAAGTCAAATCTTTATTTGCCATTCAATATACCTCTCCAAACAAAAGCGGAAATATTCACGCCACCACTAGTAAGGTTAATGGCTTTTTTTAATTCATACTGGCTAATAGTTTTATCCAAAGGTTCCTTGGGAGGAATATCTCCTGTATAGTAGTTTTGCAGTACCGAAAGAGCCCGACTATCACCAAATTGGCCCAGAGCCCAAATAGCATCATTCCTGGACCGATAACTTTTCCCCTCATCGTTTAGTAAACTAATCAATGACTCAACACAATCACCCCCATATTCTCTCCCAGCGTCCTGGCATTGATTTTTTGCTTCGTAGCCAATCCAAGAACAAGTCACGATAAAAAACAAAAAGAAGATACTGATACTAATGGCAATCGCGTAAAACAGTTTTTCTTTCATGGCTTTAACTTTCATTTGCTCCTCCTTTGTAAGTAAAGATTTCTTCGATAGCAACTCCAAAAAGCTTAGAAATTTTAAATGCCAAGCCCAGTGATGGTAAATATTTATTGTTCTCAATGGCAATCACGGTTTGTCTACTTACTCCGATTTGATCCGCCATCTGCTCCTGCGTTAAATCGTGCATAGCCCGATAAATTTTTAACTTATTATTCATGAACATCACCCCCAAATTTTCTATTTAGAAAATAATAGGAAATAGCATACAGAGTTATCAAAAAGAGCGCCAAGTAAGCAAAAATCATTCCCAATGACTCTAAATAAACAAATTCTCCCTGAGCAAAAACAGGCGAAATTTTCTGATAAGGAATCAGCAGTAAGAATGCTCCAATGCCCAATGTGGGAGCGAAAATTGCATAAGTTAACTGGGCCGCTTTTTCTCTGATTGTTTTCTCTCTTTCATCAATTTTAATTTTGGCCTTTGAACGCACCAGGGCCATAAAAATCAGACCGGTAACTACACCAGCAATTGATAATAAGTAGCTATCGCTCAATACCGCCAAAACAACAATAGCGGAAACAAAAAATGTCACAATAACTCGGAATTGGTTGTATTTTTTTCTATTCATAGACACATAATGTAACAAATACTTTACATTATGTCAAGTATTTATAACATACCATGAAAGAGCATCATGACCAAAACAGTTATTAGATTGATTAAATACAAGAACTAATAATTTGCCTGCGTATTGTATATAATAGTTCAGATAGTTAAAATGACTCTGTATCAGAGCTTATATTATTATATATAGGAGAAGTATATGGGAATTGATACTTACGAACCAAATCAGGAGCAAAGAGCTGACGGCAACCAAAGCCGGCCAGGAAATCAAAAGCCAGTTGGAAATTCAAGAAGGGACTTTCTCAATGGCGTTAGGCATCTCAGCGCAGCGGCAGCAGGCGTCGTAGTGGGAGGAGGAATTGGAAGGCTTGTTCAGGCAGAGATTGATAATAGAGAATTATTAGGGTCTGGAGTAGCGTCAAAAGAAGATCTTCCTTTTCGCTCATCAAATCAGGAGTTGGCGCTTCTTCTGAGAGTTAGTTCGTTTGCTGGGGATCCAAGATTGTCTTATGAACAGCAATCATCACATCAAGGTGCTATAAAGGTTTGTTTTGCAGAAGAAAACTCACAAAGAATAGAATTATTTAATACCCGTTATTTTGCAAAACCCGGCACAACAATGGATGTTTCACAGGTGAAAGTGTCACCGGATGGGAATTACTTAGTTGTGACACAAGAAGGTCAAGGTTCTAGTGACGTTGTGACCACTCAATTTTTAGGTGGTGCATCAAGAAAAAGTCGGCGACCTATAGAAGTTGACAGTGGACAAATAGCAATGAAAATAATCATTGACCGACCAGAAACTAACGATGATCCTCCTTTTATTAAAAAAATTGACAGAGACGCTCTGGTTACTATTTGCGGTAACGAAGAAAATTCTATAGTTCAGGCTGTTGAATCTAGAGCAAGAGCTGTAGTTGTCAGGGACGTTGCTCCTCTCAGTGGCGACTTGTCACGGGTTTATAATCGAGAAAAATTAATACCGAAAGCTTCTCCGGTTAATGAGGATAGAATCGCCAGATTGATGCTAAATACACAAGAAGAAGCGTGGTGGAGAAATGAGGGTGAAAGTGACTGGGGAGATGATTACTACCGAGATGAGGATGCTTTTGATTATGTCAGAAATGGAAAATCAGCCTCAAACCAAGACGGCTCAGTGGTTGCATTTGATGCAAGGAATTTTATTTCTCTACGAAAACCAGCTACAGCTGACAAACCCACAGAAACTAAAATTGCTACATTAGATGGAGTTCACCTAGTCAACATGAATAAGGGGGAGACAGGTGAACATTTTGTATGTCGATACAACCATCCCCAGCCTGAAAAAGTCAAAAATGTAAGTCTCACAGGTGTATATGGATCAGATGAATTTATGGTTTCATTTTTTTATCAGTGGGATTTTGATAACGTGGATAAAGATCGAATGATTGCCAACCTTGGGCTGGTCAGTTACTCCGGAGAAAACCTGGATACTAAAGTCATGTTAATTGGAGTACCTCAGGATACTTTAGGAGTAGATCAGGTCGCTGATGGTTTCGTTGCTACTTTAGCAAATGGGAATAAGTATTTGCTTTCGACAGAAGACGTTCAGAAAGTCAAAGATGGAGTATATAACGAAAAGAATGTGATCGAGCATTGGGAATTGCTTCCAGAAGAAGTAAGTGAGACTGAGTCTGTCTAGCACAAAAACCGATAGTCGAAACTACTTTTATTAGTAACTCAAGACCAAACAAGTCTGTAAAAGTAAAATCAGACAACCTGTCCCGTAAAAGGGGGAGTTGGCACTGACATTGATTTTTTGCTTCGTAGCCAATCCAAGAACAAGTCACAATGAAAAACAGAAAGAAGATGCTGATACCAATGGCGATCGCGTAAAGAATGGCATATACAATTATCAACTGTAGTACTAAGTAGGCAAAAATTATAACCCCTTTCAACTACATATTTTAGTGTAACATTAACATATGGACAAACTTTCTTTACAAACCCAGCTTGAAGATGAAATTTCGCAGTTGCTTCTTCAGCTTATGGATAGTGGTAGTATTAATCTTAACCAAGCTCCATCTATTGCTAGACACATATTAAAGATGGTACCAGAATATACACACCCAGATGAACGAATCACTCAAGCTGAACTAAACAAACTACGGAACATTATCTCCATTCTCAAACATGGCTAATATTATTGATAATCCAACACCAGCCGCAATGAAAACAGAAAATACTGTTTCTTCAAAAATTGTTGATACTGTTAGAACTGTACCAACTAGGGCAAGAGAGTGGATACGCGCCAGATTGGGCAGAAAGGAACCTGGACAAGGACGCCAAATATTAAATGAGGTGGCTCAAGCAAATCCGGTAATTGATTGGGATGTGGATGTACCTTCAACACTTACACAACCGCCAGTACAGATTGATCACCAGATAGTTGATGAAAAGTTGGAAACTCATGACAATGTCGGAAAAAGACCAACAATATTTGAAGATAAAGATATCCAAGCTGAAGCTTTACCAACTGATCTACCTACTTTTGAGGCATCTTTAGACCAGGTATTATCTCTAGTCCTTCCCGTCGGAGCTTGTCATGAACTTAATAATATTAGAATAAATAATCAGCCAATTTCTGAAGTAGTAATTCAGCCGCAACTACCACAATCATCGGAAATGGTTAATCAAATAGACATTAATGTATCTATTATTAAACCAATTCTGCAAAAATTATTAACCAACAATCAAATCATGCGCCTTGTGGCTATATACCAAGGTAGTAGGATTCCAATACATGTAGTAGCTCAAGAGTTAAATATTGCAGAGTTAGATACTAAAAATAGATTAGATCTTATTCTAAACACTAACATGGACCCCCAATTATTGCCAATGGCGATAAATGCTATGCAAAGTGAATTAACCATACCAGATTCGATAGTCAGTCTTTTGTCCACCAACCCATCTACAATAAATGAGTTTGTAACATTATTGGGAAGTAAAAAATTTCAGGAACAATTTTTTGCCGTGTACCCTGGTAATTATTATTCACCACAGATGGAAGACGATATTTTAGGTCTTATTGGGAGTATAACCAATAATTTACAACTTGAATCAGATCAAACGGGATCAATAAACGAATGGGTAAAAAACTTCTTCAATTTAGAGGCTAAGCATTACGGAAAAAATTCCCCTTGTGCAAGGCTGATAGAAAAACTCCAAAGAATTACCAGTATTGTATATTTTGAGAAAAAAATACCAGAATCAGACGGCACAGAAACTTGGACCGATATGGCTTATTGCTCAAATATTCCCATATGGCAAGAAATGAGAGCTCATGCTCTCGCCGGAGAAATGGGTAAGTATTTATTAGATTTGTGTGAGGTTTCTCAACAATTTTACCAACAATATTTTCCGGAAATGTTTAGACCAGTCGAATTTACACATATGGAACTGAGAATTAGTGAAAATCTGCATGCCGGCGGATATGTTGATACCGGTGCTTTTGGCATGGAAATTCATAATAATGTTGCTATTACGGATCCAGAATTTAAAAATCAAAAAGTTCTTGTACGCGGAGATTTAGCTACTCGTTGTATGATTCGTGATCAAATTATTGGTAATCACGAATTAAGTCATGTTTATTTCCCTGATATTGGCACTAAACCCGAAAATTATCGTCAAACTTTGGAATGTGCTATTAATGAAGGAATTGCTGTTCTTATGGAATTACTAACCGTTGATACTTTGCTGTCCAGTCCCGAAAAATTTCGGCTGACTGATATTGATATACAGGACTTAAAGGCTTACAAGTTGGGAATAATAGATGCTCTCGAACCTGTTTATAAAGAGGGATATTCCTTAATATCAAAATTATTTAATCAATCAGCTCACGAAGGTGGTGTATATGACCAACACAAAGGACTGAAAAGAGTCAGAGAGATTGTAGATCATCTTGATACCCAAAAATGCCTTGCTCTTACCATAGATAGTCAAGAATTTAACAAACTGCGGGAAGAAAACGATCCTAATCTCATCGAAAAAACGATTACACTCCCCAAAAATACAACTAGCTGATTTTTCCCAATTTACTTCACGACCAACTAAATCTTGTTAATAAAGATTGATTAGCGACGTAGCACTGATTGATCAATAAGTGACTGTACCCAAATACCATATTTTCTCTCTAATGCTAGAGCGAGATCATCCCTATCTACCTGTGTACGCCTCCTTCTCACCTCCAAACTATAGGGAATCTTCTTAAATAATATAATTATTCTCTTTTTAATTTCTGCTGTTCTGGAATCATCTGGATTGAGTTTATCTAAATCTGTTCCTTGTTTTGCTATACCATCAATAATTGCTGTGATTTGATCCATAGCGATAACGGCTTGATCAACATCAACACCTCTATTTTCTGGTTCTTCACCTGCCTCAAACATCAACTGTTTACATAATTCTATATTATGATCATATATTAGATCACAGTCAGGAATATCAGTTTTTAATTCAAGTTCTGCCAATAATGCAGGATTGCTCCTAGCCAATACTGCTCTTAAGCTATCTCTTAGACCATAATTATTTGTTAATGAATTCAATCCGATCTTCTTTTCTACTACGAGACTTATTATCCGAATCAAGTAATTTCTAGGGAAAGAAATAAACTCACCATTTTTATCCCAAAGACTTAAATTACCTCCACTAAATGATATTTTGGAAAATAGACTCATAAATTCTTCAAAGGTCGAGGCAAATTTTAGGTCTTCAATAATAAAACTATTTTCATCAAAATTGTCAAGCAGAACTTGCCCCATACTTGATGTTGTTTGAACCCACTTTTTTCCATTTTCATCTAAAGAACCATTCGGACGTAAAAGTCTGATTGCAGTTAATTCATTTCTTATTGCATCAATTTTAATAACAAACCAACCGTATAGGAAATTATCAGTTAGTGGATCTCTCAGTCTTACCGACGCTCCAGCATTAAACTTACTTTTGATCTGCTTGTCGCTTTCGTTATCGGCATTAGATGCTACCAGCTTCCCAAGCTCAACATCAGAAAGCAATGCCTTTTGTCTATTAACTTCCGCTTCCATATAGGTAATTTTTGCTTTAACCTCGGCAATTTCTGATTCAGTTTCGACCAATCTTTGCTGAGCAGTTTCGAGACGGGCTAATGCCTCTATTTGCATTTCTGATACTTGATCAATATGCATTTCTACTGCTTCAGTCAATATAGCTTGCGGTACTATTTGCTCTGATGTGATATTTTGTTCATGACCCTGTTTGATCAATTGCAATCTAAGTTGGGACATATCACCCAGGCTTTTTTTCATCATTCGATCTGCAAATTCACCAGCTATAATTTGCAAATCTTCCATTTCAAGTGTGTCTATTTTGCTTAAAAAAACTTCTTCTGGACTTTGTTCACCTTGGATATCACCAGGCTTGGGTTGTTTATTTAATCCCAACATAACTCTTGCCACAAGCCTTAAATCATTTACAGCAGCAAATTGTGGATGTTTTTTGGGGTCAAACAATATATCCTTAAACCCTAATCTACCCACCTTCCCATTCTCATCAAGCCTGACCAATTCTTTAAGCATCTCTGCAATGTCAGCCCGAAATGATCGTACCCCCCCCCTACGCCATCTCTTGGTGGAAATACAATCACGTCAAGATTAGAACTTTCTTTTTGGGGCAACAGCATAACTGCAGTCTGTTTCTCCCCCTCCTCTTTTGATCCAAAACTTGATTGAAAAACTAGGTTGTTTTGTAGTAGCCTAAGTAGAAGGTAGGCACTGTATTCACCTTTATTTATCCTTTTAGTTTCAACATTACTTCTAAAACTAATTTCAATTTCATAATAAGGGCAGCTTTGAGCGTTACCTGTTGCTGGATTCTTTGCTTGTACAGAATATTTTTTAGCTCCCATTGCCCCAGCCAAGATAGCTATATCCATGACTCTTTTTAAGGGAGGTTCAGCAATAGCTACTTGAGGTAATTCTTTTGGGTTGACGTGTATATTAATATGATTCGGGACAACCATTACTGGTCTTGTGTCAGAAGGTAAATCTCTTATATTAGCTATTATCTCTGTTGTATATGCTAATCCAGCATTGCGACTAACTACAATTAAATACGATTGTTGATCGCTATTTTCCCCATTTACTTTGACAGGAACAGCCACGCACACACGTGGCTTAGCGACTAGCTCTTTGTTATTTACTTCTTCTGGGTTACCAAGAGATGTCATAGGGGTAAATTATCTTAATTAAGTAAATAATAGACTATAAATGCATAGATGGACAGTAACCAATTGTGTAATTATTACGACTTCTTGACAATTATTACACACAGCGGTTTATTAAAATATTTTGACTTAGCTGTTTCCATCCGCTCTGTCGTAATGTGTTCAGGGCGAGCTTGTTGGCAAGTGAAGAAAAAGGAACATGACAGATACTACCACCATCATCACTTAGCACGGCCGTATCAAGTCTTAAAAGCTTGGAAAACTAATCCTTGACTAATAAACAATTTGATTGCGTTTGGTTTCAGTTTAACTGAATGATTTTCTAAAGACTCAATCTTTGAGGGCTGTGTCTTGGAAATACCTGTAACTTTAAGACCAATCCAACTTGATCCATTTCTTTGTTCACTTGAATCAATATAAATTATTGCTCCCAATACAGCTGCTCTGTGTGTAACGACGTACTCATGACCATCCCACACAAAAATAGTATCGGTATCGTCTGGGCCCCGCTCAATACGGGGCTCTTGCTTTTCTGTTCCTTCTTCAATTCGTTGAGCAAACGAATTTCTTGGTTTAGCCTCTATGAACCCATAGCCAGCTTCTATACTTCTTGGACCACCTTCTTCTCATATTTCCTCCTATGTAATTGTTATTTATTATAATAACATCACTAACAGATACAGGTCGAAAAAATTCTAGCAGTTATTTAAAGAAAGTCAATATTATAGGACAATAATTCCCCAAACCGGGCTATGTTGGAACCTGAACAATTACTCAAAATCCATTCCAAATCCTGCTGCGACGACAACAATCCCTAACGTTATATAGATAATTTTATTACTAATTATAGACATTTCCACTATCAGTATAACTTCATGATTCGTAAATTTCCATGAAAGACAAACTCATCCGGAGCACAACGATACATTTGTATGGAGAGTTAATTACATCAAGCCAGATCAGTGATCCACGCATCAGACACAGTGAAAAACTACTACATAGATTATGCTACTATAACAGTAGAAACTTAATTATGAAAAAAATAGTTTTTCTACTATTTGTTTTTGTATTTATACATTCTCCGAAAAATATTTTTTCCTACCAGCAATCAGAAGGCATATGTTACTCCCAGTGTGCTGCTTATAAATTTGTCTGGAAGGGTGATTTCTGTTGGGATTTATTTCAGAGTAAATGTTCCATGGGCGAAAAGGATGCTGTTGATAGTGCAAAAAAACTGGTTAAAGATTCCGCCAAGGCTATGGCATCTGGAAAAATGAAGATGATTGTCGACGTGGAACCTATTTTTACGAGCCTGTTTATATGCAAACCCCTGATCGAAGACTGTATCGCTCCCATTCTCGCTGAATGTCAAAAAACCTGTACGGAAATCAGTGATACGTATTATGCTCCCAATTTATATGTCGGGAATCAGTACGGCTCTTCCATATACCCAAACATATATTACGATGAGAACCGTCACCAGTTAACGTTTAAAGTGACTAATACGGGTGGCTATGCTTGGGATATTGATGCGTCTGCTTCCTGGGGACACACACCAAATCGGGATAAAATTGTCAGCGGTAGTGGTACTTTGTTTACTGCAAAAATACCCGAGCTGTTGTTTTTCGGAGCTAGAATTGGCTCGCCTAAAGAGCCTGGTGATTATATTAAAGATTTTCTGATTGACGAAAGTAATTTAGCTGGTTTCTTAAGCAAATATAAGTCAGATGCAAATAATCACTATATTCCACCGGCATGGTATAAAACTATTCCGTTTGTTGCTCCTGAAGGCGAATATACAAAAATCATTCTTAATGTCGATCCAAACCAAATGATACCTGAATCTAGTGAAAGTGATAACATGACAATCTATGAGATTGATAAACTCCCGACTCCCTTTTATTTAACTTTTGAAAATTTCACTTTTAGACGAACAAATCCTAGTGATTTAACCGAATATTCGATTAAATTTGACCTTAAAAACAGCGGTGAAGACAGTGGGAATGCACATATTAAATGGTATGACGGAAGGTACCAACCCGGAACTAATTCGATTTATGAACAAAATGAAGTCATATCAGGATTAAACACAGCTTCTTTTGACCATAATGTGGTGGTAGATGTCAGCCAAGGTAGAGATTCATGTAATTCACTACATACATACACACTGGTGGTGTTCGATGATGAGGGCTTTATCAAAACCAGATATGAATTTTCCCTTCCCACCTATGCGGGATCTATATACGGTCAGGTAAACGATATTTTTGGAAAAAAAGTCGTTGGGGCAACTGTCATGGCTAGTACCGGACAAACGGCCGCGACTGACAACGCGGGAAATTATTATATTGGAGGGATACCAACTTTGGGATTAGTTATTCTTACAGTAAGCCACCCTGACTTTAGCCAAACGGAATCGAAGGAATTGGAGATAACATTTAACGAAAGTATAAACAAATGTTCTATCGATGGTCTAACTCATACCGGAATTGATTTTATCTTAAGTGATCAAGAAGTAATTTTTACCGTTACTCTCAAAGATACCGCTGGCGATCTGGTGAATGGTCATGTTTTGGCGACCAACAAGATGTCCGATGATGAGGATATTACAAAAACATATTTTAGGTTGGATCAAAATATTGATGGGACAGGAGAATTGGGGGCACTCCAACCTGGGCAATATCTATTTACCATTGATGCCAGCGGATATAAAACAATTGCCCAAACTGTCTCGGCCGTTCCCAATAACCAAAATTTAGAGTTTGTACTGGAGCCACTATTAGGAAGGCAGAATGAAGGGGATCTGACTATCCAAACACCCCAACTTCTATGGCAGATGGACCGGGGTACAGAAATATTAGCCAAAGTTGCGGCCACTAAAGACGGCAAGCGCGTTATGCTATATACCACTGAAAACAAAGCTAACACAGGTAAATTATATTTTTTGGACTCTATCTCCGGCAATCAGATTAAAGTAGTCAACGTGCCATCCAGTGGTGGTAACTCCCAGTCCTGTTTAAGTACTTCATATGACGGAAATACGACTGCTCTACATGTACGCAGCGGTATACCGGGAATCGGTAATGATAATTTACTGATTCTTTTTGACAATCAAGGCAATGAATTTGCTAAAAATGATCAACTCTCTGGTGGCTCATATGATGAATGCGCTGTTTCCTATGATGGCTTTTATATCTACCCCGGATTCTTAATAAACAAAAGTTTATATAAGTATTCCCGGATGGAAATTATGGGACTTGGAGGTTACGCGCACATGGGCTATACACCACCTGTGTATTTTCTGCACGGGAACGGTCTGATTGCCGGCTGTGAAGGCGGCGGAGGCAGCTCATGTGCGATGACAATTGCCAGAAAAGAATTGACTCGGTATAACGATGTTTCAAAAAGCCTTGTTACAGATTCAAGCTTTAATGACCAAAAAGTCATTTTTAATCATTATGACAAATTATTTGTATACGCAGGTGGTGAAAAATCCTTTGAAAAAGAGGTTAACGCTCATGGTCGGGAACCTTCTGCTTCCATCACTCTTGGGGCATTTTATATTATCTATACTCATAATGAACCAAAGGTTCACAACGCTGATTTTAAAATTGTAAATGCTGATAACCAAGATGTCACACCCCTATATGAAAATAATCCGAACGAAGATGTGATTTTTGTTCACGCTAATGATAAAGGTCTATTTTTCCTCACCAGTCAAGGCACAACCCTAAAGTATTATCAGGTCGGCGCATATACAACTGAATATAATCCAGAAACAGTAACCCCCACAGATCTCCCTCAATGGGTAAATAACATTTCCATATATTCAAATGGACAATTTTCCCCTATCATTTATCAAACTTTTTCCAACCTAAACCCAAGAGTAATTTACCATGCGGATGACGACATCAAACTAAATATTGTTAAACCATATACTTCAAACTCACTCGGAATATTGTCGATTAGCAAGGATAGTTTGTTTGCTGTTGACTGGAACTATAATCCAGTTTTGATAAAAGGCCAAATGACAGCTAATTTTGGCTCGCCAGCAACTATTTATGCCATAAAATTTAACCAATACTCTTCAAGACTGTTTGAAGAAAAACTTCATGCATTTCTTCGCCATGAGCTACCAGAAAGTGAATATTTTATAATCCAAAATACTCATACCAAATTCCGACTAACTAACAAACTGAATAAATTCGATGTAGCGGTGGAAAACGGACAGGTCAGTATGATGGCAAATAACACAGAAAGAGTAATTAATTCCGGCCAACAGATTTCCATCGATGCCGAAAACAATATTGTGGAATCTCTGTATATTAGTTCCAAATTGCTGATGATAATTATTGGTGCTTTGCTGCTTATAGCAAATGGGGTTTTATTCTATTTTCGAAAAACTAAGGTCGGAGCAAAAATAATCAAGCTACTAAAAATAGCAATGGCTTTGTTATTAAAATATTTCAGCCTTATTGGTAAATGGCTTTGGAAAATGATTGGTAGGAGTGTGCCCATTGTACAAAGATGGACAAAGAGTGGATATATTAAATTAATTAAGAAGTAAAATAGATTATGAAAAAAATTCATATAGCAGTATTTTTGATTGTGTTATTAATACTGTCAATTATCGTATTTACTTTGGTACATCCAAATAATGCAAATGATACTCAAGAACAGCAAAATCAACAAACAGAAACAATAAAGCAAAATAGTACACCTTCTATGCAAAATAGTCAGACAGCGTATGAAAAAATAGTACTAGAAAACGACTTATGTTCTCAAATCACTAAAGAGTTTGTCACAGAAATTACCGGGATTACTATCGCCAGAGTTGGAACAATAAATGATGCGAGTATTACTGCGTGTGATTATTATTTAACCAATGAGAATAATTCTCCGTACATAGCTGTTATCGTCAATAAAAATTTAAATTTTGACAAACATAAAGAAATTGCCATAAAAAATAAATTGGTCATTAAAACAGATCCAAGCATCTTAGGAAATCATTATATTGCCTGGGCAGATAATGAGACAAGAATTTCAAATATAAATCTGTATCTAGCAGATGATAGTTTCCTTCGGATTGATAAAAATGTTGAAAGAGCAATTGATAATGAAGGTTTGATAAAATTAGCAAGTGCCTTGTCTGGCAGATTGCATTAAATATCTCTTTGATTGGAATTCAATTTAATTTGACCGGACTAACTATAAGATAATAGATTATGTCTTCAATTGGAAAAAAGTTCAAGAACCCACAAAAAAACTCGGGTAATTCCCCTTCTGCTTCAGTCGTTTCTTTATCAGACTGATCAGAAGTTTCCCGAGTCATGTGGCCTGAATCTGAGAATATGAATTTAGCAATCAATCCTCTGTCTTCAGAGCTTACATTAGCTTTAAGCATTGAATACATATAATCATGCCTATTACTATACATAGGTTCTTCACCTCCTTTCTGTTAATGTGCTGATCTTTAAGATCATTAATAATATATCATCATTACTCATAACAGGCAAAGGCTAAACTCAATACGCGACGTGGGAATTATTACAAAATAATTTTGGTTTATATACCTACTAATTTTTTGTTGACAAAAGTTGTATAAATATAGTATGGGAATAAATACCAAAATAGCCAAAATTCCGTTTATTATTTTCTATTTAATATTAATAAGTCTTGTTTCTTTTAACTGGGTTAGAGTCATTCTTTTTCAAAAAAATTTTGAAGTCTTTCGTGCTACTCAGCCTTGGGATTACTACTTATCAAATTTTTTCTCCCATGTGTTTGGCATAACGCATCAGCAATATTTTATCTTTGCACTCCCAATAGTTTTGCTCCTCTTATATCTAATTTCTAAATTATTCGGTCAACTAATGAGTATGGACAAAAGTTCGAATGTTAAAGGCGATAATCATGTGGCACTTATACTTGTACTTCTGGTTGCGCCTTCAATTTTTGGCTTACCAATATTCTGGGGGATTATCCTCATAGTGCTGTTTTCAATTTGGTCGTGGATGGATGAGAAAAAAGGTGGGAAAAAAATCTAAAAGTTCAGCCACCATAACGTGAGGGGCCACCTTCTAATTGAGACTGTCGGAGTCTTGAATAGAACTTATAAGAAATTGTTTCATAAATTCAGCACATTTCCTAATGTGCTCGCCTAATCTCTCGTCTTCAAATTCACTTTCCTTTTTTGCAACATCTGCCATATATTTGTCAAATAAACGCAGTTCCTCATCAACTAATGACCTATCACTTGCTTCTCCATTGAGAATTCTAAATATGTTTTGTCTCCTTTGTTTTGATTCATCAGCACTTATTCTCTGGTCAGAAAAACCATCGTAGTATGCCCATATAGTCCACAGCCTCTCTGCGAGTATGCGACTACGACCAAGATTCCATTCTGTTATCATTGTGACTAAATCAACGAATTCTTTTTTGGCTATTTCTATTGATTGTTTTCTGCCAACCTCAGAAATCCTCACATCCTGATCTTCGCTTCCACCGGAAAATGCCATTGCATGAGTAGGAGTGATTAACCCACCCCTTAAAGATAATTCTCCTTTGCGTGGATCCCTCCCTTGTCCAGAATCTAGTCCAGTTCTGAGCATCTCCCAAACTTTTGAATCTGCTATAGGTCCATAGTTAGAACCTTTGTCCTGCTCCCCTCTTCCTGCTGGATCTGGAAAACGTCCAGCTTGACCAAGGAGCTGTCTGTGAAAGTAAATAAATGCTTGGCCTGGAAATGACTCATCTGTTAGATGGGTATACATTTCTGCCAAAGACAAACCTATTAAGGATTTCCATTCCTCGTCAGACAAGCCGCCCAACAAATCAATCAGGTAGACGGAGAAACAAACTGCTACACCATTTTCAATACCCAAATCTTGAGCTTCTTGAACCATAGCAGCGGTTATTTTTTGAACTTCGATAAATTGGGGTTGAATACCTGTCTGCATATGTTCAGAATTGTATCACATTGATACAATCAAGAATATTGGGCACCAGAAGATTTCATAAACTGCCACTCACAAAAGTATAGGATTATAAAAATTACTCGGCCAATTTTTCGCACTGAAATATCGGATTGGGCGAAGAAGCGTAAATTTCTGACGTACCGATTTTCTCACCAGTAAATTGAAAAAATGCGTAATCGTTAATTTCATTTGCGGGTATTTTTATAAATTCAGAAAATGCTTGTATTTTTGCCTTACATGCGCCGTTTTTATCTGTCCAATAAGTCACCTTATTTATATGACTATCTTTATTAAGGTTGGTAATTTGAAAAGTGGCAATTACTTGTCCCTCTTCGTCATCTAATCTATAAGGGTCAATCTTCACGGATATTTTTTGCGCGTTACCCACTTGCGGAGTGACTGAAGGAACAATTAACGGAGTAATAGAAACTTCACTGGACGTAATTGATTTTGTCAGCAAACTACTTAACTTCATGTTGTTTATTACCAAATAAATTAGTAATCCCATTGAAAGAAGTAAAATCAGTAAAACGACAATAAATCTGAGTTTCCAATTATTAATTTTTTGAATTGGGTTAATTAACTGCCCAGGAAACTGTTGATCTTCAACAGAAGTGTTAATGGGCAAGTTATTTTCTTCCATGGTTTCAGTGTATCAAATTTAGGTATATTATGCGCCAACCAACACAATAGTACCGCCATCATTACTTAGCGCGGCCATATCAAGTCCCAAAATCAAACCATTTTAAAAGCTTGGAAAACCAATCCTTGACTAATAAATAATTTGATTGCAGCTGGTTTAAGTTTAACTGAATGTTTTTCTAAAGACTCAATCTTAGAGGGCTGTGTCTTGGAAATACCTGTAACTTTGAGACCAATCCAACTTGACCCATTTCTTTGTTCACTTGAATCAATATAAATTATTGCACCCAATACGGCTGCTCTGTGTGTAACAACGTACTCATGACCATCCCACACAAAAATAGTATCAGTATCATCTGGAGCATACTCAATTTTTGCTTCACCTTTTTCTGCACCTCCTTCAATTCGTCCAGTAAGTGAACGTCCTGGTTTGGCTTCTGTGGACCCAAAGCCAGCTTCAATACTTATTGGACCACGTTCTTGCATACTTCCTCCAATGTAATTGTTATTTATTATTGCTTTGCAGATACAGGTTGAGAAAATTCTAACAGTTATCTGAAAAAAGTCAATATTATAGGACAATTGTTTTTGCTGTAGACCAAGTGTGTCGAATACTACTCCGCACACTGCCAGGCCACCTTATTTACTCTAGTACTGTATAGCCCAAGTTTTCAATTGACTTTATTAATGATTCAATTTTAATTTTTTGCGCATCAAAGTTTACTTTAGAGATTGATTGCGCATAATTGGTTTGAGCCGAAATTACCCCATCAATTTCTTCAAGCACATCATCAATACTCATGCTACAGCTGGTGCAGTGCATACCAGAAATCTTAAAAATAGCTTGCGTTCCAGCTGGTAATTTTTTCTTAAAAATATTAATCATTCTAGATAACCTCCATTACACCTTGATACATGCCCATTGAACAATTAAACGGGTATTTGCCAACCTTAGTGGGTGTAAAAGATACGGTCTGCTTGTCAGTCGGTGCAAGACGTAAATTCACACCAAATGATTTCATTAAAAAAGTACTAGCGCAGGAATAAGTGTCTTTAGTTCTGACTGTTAATTCTACCGGCGCACCTGCTTTTACCTTGAAATAATTCGGTTGATATCCATTGCTAACCGCATTGATGATGACCTTCTGAACCCCATTTTGAGTTTGTATTAAAGCTTCATTATTACTGCCCCCAAATTCACGAGCAACTGTCTTACCAAAGAAAAAACTCGTGATCGGTTGCCCAATTGTACTAAACGTGAGAGGTGAATCGAGTACTACCAAAATCCCATTGAAACTCACCAGCGACAAATATATCAACGCCCCAGCTGCAACTTTCATAAATTTTTCTTGAAAAGCTTCAGAAAGTTTTGCTGTAGCAATCCCAACCAGAGCAAAAATAGGTGAAGTACCCAAAACAAAAGTCCCCATAATCACCGCTCCCCAGATCGCATTGCCGGAACTAATCGCTAAGACTTCCATCGATTGAGTTACACCACAAGGAATTAAGATTGTCATTGAGCCTAACACGGCTGGAGTAAATAAAGCTTTACCATGAGTCGTATTTTTGAGCCACTTTCGTACAAAACGCGGTGGTTGAATCAATAAATGACGGAAAATTGGATGCACATTCAGTAAATTCATAGCCGTACCAAACATAAATAATACCGCCATCGTTTGAAACAGTACTCGAAGACCATTGCTCAACTCTAATTTACTACCCAACCAGCCAAGCAAAAACCCAAGCATTGTATAGGCAATCAATTTACTAAATAAAAATAAGCTGACTGGCAACCAATCTAATTGGTCAAACGATTTGAAGGCCAAATTTTTATCGGGATGTTTACTCTCTGCTTCTTTTTGATTGGCAATAATACTGGTCAGCAATCCACCTTGCACTGCCAAACACGATAAGCCGCCAGTTGTTAAGCCTGTCAGGAAAATTAGCCAAACATTCATATTGGCTCCTGTAATAAGTTCAACCGTTTAAGCTTTAACGCGTTGAGTACTACCGAAACACTTGAAAATGCCATCGCAGATCCAGCCAGGGCAGGATTCAATAAAATGCCAAAAATTGGATACAAAAGTCCAGCAGCAATTGGGATTCCAATCACATTATAGAAAAAGGCCCAAAATAAGTTTTGCTTAATGGTGCGCATGGTCGCCCGTGATAAAACGATGGCTTTTGGTAATGCAGAAATATGTCCGCCCAGCAGAGTTATATCAGCTGACTCAATTGCCACATCCGTTCCCGTACCCATGGCAATGCCCACATCGGCAGTGGCAAGCGCCGGGGCATCATTAATTCCATCACCAGCCATGGCTACTTTTAATCCAGTGCTGTGCAATTTGTTAATTTCCTTAGCTTTTCCCCCTGGCAAAACTTCGGCAATTACAGTATCAATTCCAATTTGATCCGCAATGTAGCTAGCTGTTTGTTGATGATCTCCTGTTAACATTGCGACTTTGATGCCTTGCTGGTGCAGCCTGGCTACAACTTGGACCGCATCATCCTTAATGGTATCGGCAATGGCCAAATATCCCAGAATCTGTTGTTTGCCTGCCAGCACAACAGGAGTTTTACCTTGTGAAGTAAAATTTGAAATGATTTTTGAATCAGCAGTTAATCCTAAATCAGCGACTAAGCTGGTATTGCCAACCAGATACATTTGTCCATCTAAGCTACCCCTTAGACCTTTGCCCTCGATGGCTAAAAAATCTTTGACATCCAAGAAAGATTGTTTTTCCAACTGGTTTTTATTTACCACTGCCTGGGCTAATGGATGCTCAGAGTGTCTTTCCAGTGAAGCTACCAGCTGTAAAATTTGATTATTGGTTAAATCACTGGTCGAGAGAATATCGGTTACTTCCGGCATACCCTTGGTCAGTGTCCCGGTCTTATCCATCACAAGGTAATTCACGCCACTCAATTTTTGTAGACTTTCGGCATTTTTGATTAAAATCCCATTTTGAGCCGCTTTACCCACACCGACAATCACTGCCGTGGGCGTTGCCAAACCCATAGCGCAGGGGCAAGCAATCACCAGAATCCCTACAAAACTGGTAATACCTAAGGTTAAAGCTTGGGAGAATGGCATAAACTGCGAACCAATAATCAGCCAAAGTACCAGCGTAATAATCGCAAACACCAACACAACTGGTACAAACACAGAAGAGATTTGGTCGGCCAAATGCTCAATGGGGGCTTTGGAACCTTGAGCCGTTTCCACCATGGTGATAATTTGAGACAGCATGGTATCTTTACCCACTTTGGTGGCTTTAATTTTAAGCGAGCCCTGTTTATTAATCGTAGCTCCAATCACAACATCATGCAGTTTTTTATCAACGGGAATTGATTCACCGGTAATCATGGACTCGTCAATTGAAGTAGCGCCATCAACAATTTCCCCATCAACCGGAATCTTTTGACCCGGTTTGACGATAAGTATATCTCCAACCACCACTTGCTCAATCGAGATTTCAACTTGTTCTCCCTTACGAATCACCAGAGCAGTTTTCACCTGTAAACCAAGTAATTTTTCAATCGCCTCACCGGTTTTTAATTTTGATCTGGCTTCAAAATATTTACCAATCGTGATGAAACCAATCACCACAATCACCACATCATAGTAGGTGTGCTGGGTATTGAGAAATGGAGCCAATTGAATACTGAAGGCTGATAAAACAAAGCTATATATGTAGGCCACTGAGGTGCCAATGCCTACCAAAGTATCCATATTAGCCACCCTGTATTTAATAAAGCGCCAAACACCTTGTAAATATGGCAAGCCGATCACAAACAAGACATAGGTTGCGAAAATTGGCAAGAGGTAATGAAAAAAGTTTTGGGCATTTAGCGACATGGCTGACCATAAACCCAAGGGATTGGCGCCAACTTCCCAAATCATTTTAAAAACACTCACGGCAATAAGGGGAACCGTAATTTTGATATGTGTTGCTAATTGATTGAGTTCTTGAAGTTTGCGAGCTTTAATGCTGGCATCAGACGAAATTGGCGTCATCATATCATGACCGGCGTGAAACGAGGGGTCCATTTGAGTATGATCCATCTGATCATGTTCCTGGGTTACATTCTGCGGTTGACTTGAAACTTCTAGTGAATAACCAAGTTTGTCAATTTCCTGGTTCATTCGGGATAGTGAAACTTTTTGCGGATTATAAGTCACTTGGGCTTTTTCCGTGCCAGAATTAACTTCACATTTTTCGATCCCAGACAACCCTTCAAGTTTCCGCTTAATAATGCTGGCACACGAGGCACAGTGCATGCCAATCACATTCAAAGATTTTGTTTGGTTAACCTGAGGCATATTTTTCTGGTTTCAGAGCGAACTTTTTTAAACATCCGCTGGCACAAAAATAATAATCTTTGTTGTGGTAATGCATACTTCGGCCAGCTGTTTTTGGCGAAACGCGCATGTGACAAACTGGATCATGGACCAGCGGCACTAAATCTTTCATGCTAAAACCCAATTGCTCGGCTAGAGAAGAATCTTGATGCTGATCAATTAAAACCTCACGTAGTAAATCACTGGCTTTGAGAATTTTGGGATTGGCAATACCATATATGATTTGTTTACCATCACGTTTGGTTTCAAGCGCTCCGGCATCACGAAGAATCATGAGATGTTGGCTGATATTAGCTTGAGGCAAATCAAGCATTTCGTAAATATCAGACACACAGAGCTCTTGATCTCTAAGCAAGTGAATAATTTCCAAGCGACGGGGGTGAGCCAGCGCCTTAAGGAGTTGGGCATGAAGTTGAAATAGCTGCTCGTACATATTCGAATTATAGAATATGTTCTATTTCTATGTCAATGACTAAATTTCCAAAAAGAAGAAATTGGTTGTAACCGTCAAAAATCTTGACCAAGAGCCACAATTACTTGATCGCCTCTGAATATAGTCTAAATTAACGGCTATTTTTTTTACCGCTGTATTTCCCAAAGTCGTCCTCGATCTTTCTGGCAACGGTAAAGTCACGGGCGGTGATTTTACCACCCACACTAAAACGGGTTAATTCAAAACGAACTTTTTTATAACTGATATTAATGTCTGGGTGATGATCAAGAGAATTACAAAAAACAACCAGCTGACTAATAAATTGAACTGCATCGGTAAAAGAGGCAAACTCAAACGTTTTGACAATCTTGTTTGATTTGTGTTTCCAACCAGGGAGCAATTCAAGGCGCGAAATAATATCCGCCTTCGACAATGGGGCTAAATCTTTGTCTTTCATAAACTAATTATAATATAAACTATCAGAGTTGTTGCGGGTCAACTCGGATAATTTTGTCATCTGCTACTCCCACCTGACCTCTACCGTCTCTGTTGCTGGTGGTAATGTAAAGCAGATTATCAGGTCCTAAAACTACATCTCTAATCCTGCCAAATTGTCCCGCAAAATGTTCTTTGAGGCCGATATTATCTTCGTTGATGATTGCTTCGTAGAGTGTTTCACCTCTTAAGCCTCCAAAGAATAAAGAGTTTTTGACAATTGCCGCTCCAGCTGGAGCCCAAGTAACATCCGGACCAGAAGTATAGATTGGTGTTTCTAAACCGTTTCTGGATTCATTACCCTTAATTAACGGCCAGCCATAATTTTTACCTTTTTGGGTCAGATTTATTTCGTCATTACCAGTGCCGGGTTGGCCCCCTGATGGACCGTGCTCTGTTACCCAAAGCCGTCCGCTACCATCCCAAGCAAGTCCCTGTGGATTACGGTGTCCATAAGAATACACGCGATTTTCAAATGGATTGTCCAATACAGCTTCTCCTTCATCGGTGACTCGTAAGATTTTTCCCCCCAAAGTATTAATGTCTTGAGCTTGAGAAGGATTCTCTGCATCGCCAGTGGTAATATAAAGATAATTGTCCGGCCCAAATTTTATTCTGCCGCCATTGTGATTGACCGCACCGGGAATACTATCAACAATAATTTGTTCGCCAAGCAGTTGCCCGGTTTGGTAAGTCATCCTGACCACCCGGTTAAGCGTCTCGCCATTATTCTCGCTATATGTGTAGTACAAGTAAACATAATGATTGGTGGCAAACTCCGGATGAATTGTGATCCCCAAAAGTCCGCCTTCGCCAATGGCTTCAATATTTGAAAAAATTGCTACCGGCTTTTCCTGAAGCAGACCGCTACTTGCTATCAATCTTACTCTTCCTGGTCTTTCGGTTAGTAGCATACTTCCGTCTGGTAAAAAGACGATGCTCCAAGGTATCTCTAAATTTTCTGCCATCACAGAAGTGACGGGAGCTTGAGTTTGAGAAGGGAAACTCTCTTTAGGATGAGTATTAGGATCAGTAGAAGTGGATTTTAGATTTTGGCTAAAAATTAAAAACCAAACAGCAAGTATTAAAACAAATGAGCCAAAGATGAAAACAAACTTTTTCACATCTGCATTATATACAAGTTCTTGTTATTTATCGTCTTCCTCCAGTTCGCAATGGAATCCGCGCACCTTACGAGTTGAGGTAACATATGCTGATGGAAAAAACGCATAACAAATTGAGGAAAGATTATATTCGCTCCTGCTTTCCTACTCTTTGGTTAATTTTTATTTAAGAGCTTTACAGCTTGATCAATTAAAAATAACTGATTTTTGCGAAGAAGAGGTAGCTTGTCTGGGGCAAAAAAACCAAATGCCGATACTTCATGAGAAGGAGTGAAATCGCCACCGATCAAAATACCGGTATAACACAAATCCAAACGAGCAAAATCTCGATCAGTCCTGGTTTTTAGGGAATCATCAATACTAACAACAAAACCTGATTCTTCTTTGATCTCCCGCTCCAAAGATTCCCTGGGATGTTCACCGGATTTTAGATAACCACCAGGCAAGCTCCAAGCATGGGTGCGATAGGTGTGTTTGAACAAAAGAATTTCTTGACGATCATTAAAAACAATACCAGTGACTCCCACCAAAAATCTGGTTTGAAAAAAACGCATAATGAATAACTGCCAACTTTTAGAAAAATGAAAAGCTTTATATATTTTGGCTAATATTGTTTTCACAAGGCGTTTGGATCTTTTGGTTCATTACCGGTGAGACGTTTTAACTTTTCATTTTTCAACTCCAGTTGATGGACCAAACGGGTTAACTCCAGTATTTCATCTTTATCTTTTTTAATTTCTTTATTTTTACCGTGGAGAGTAAAAGAGTTGGAAATGGCACGAACAAGATGAACCAAATATGACAAAACCAAGCCAATAATAAAAGAGCCGATAATGACATAAAAAAGAGGGATATCAGAAAAGGCATAAATACCCAAATTCAGATTAACTGGAGAGAAATTAAACTTGGAGATATAAACAAGTGCCGAACCAATGATAAGCAAAATAATTAGAATTAACATGGTTTATTTTAAAATACCAAGCCCGATCAGCCCAGTAATAATTAAATAAGCAGCAATAAGATAATTGATTAATTTAGGAAATATTAAAATCAAAATTCCAAAAACTAAGGCTGATAATGGGCTTAAAGAGGTAAAAGATATGTTCATAGATTATTTACAAACCTAATAAGCGAGCCAGAAGAATAATCACAGCAATAACAAGTAACAAGTGAATTAATCCTCCACCAATATGAAGTGAGAAACCTCCAAGCCAAGCAATTACTAAAATAACAATGATGATGTTTAAAATATTCATATTTATGACTCCTGTTGCTCACCTGAGGAAATGCGAATTAGTTTGACAATTCCCCAAGCTAAAATAACACAGACTACAATGGCAACGATGGTCGCTGGTTCTAAAACCGAGGTGGTTTCTACCCCTTGTGCATATCCCTTACTGAAGATCCCACTAAAGGGTGAAATAAAAATTCCAGTCAAATTATAAATTAATCTGACAAAACCACTAGCAAGACTGGCTCCTGTAAGTTTTAAAACTAACCTAAAGGCTAATAATATTTCTAAAGCCCCGAATAAAAAGTAGACCACATACTCAATCTTTTGAGATTTTGTAGCCTCGTTTATAACAGGAGGATTAATAATTTCTGTCATAACATTCACTATTCTTAGATTTCCATCTTTCTAATAATTGTTTCTACGGGTAAATATTCTATTAAGGCTTTTTCCACCAACTCAGTCAAAGTTAAATCATCCAAGACCGCTTGTGCTCTAGCTTGTTTAGCTAGAATCGGTTTTATAAAAAGTGTTATGCGCTGTTTTGTAGTAGTTGTCATTATACCAATACTACACGTTATTGTAGTAGTTGTCAAGCATCAACTAACTTGACCTACAAATGGAAGTTTCTCTTTTAATATCAAGATAGTGAGGCTGTAACAATATCTGCATTAAGAGCTGGCTTTATGACTGGCAATTTTTGTACTACTTTTAACCGCCCAGGCAATGACATTGTGTCCAAACCAACACTTACGTTGATGCCAATTTAATTCATTTAGACCCAACCAATTTGTTAACTCTTTGCCATAGGGAAAAAACCACCAACCAACAACTGGGTTATAACAAAAAGTCTGAACACAATCATTTATTTCAGCTTGAAAGAAAAGTTTTTTGGTTCGGCTAGCTGACATGTTGTCTTCTTCACCAAACCCCCACTTACCTCTCAAAATCAACAACTGTTTGGCCAACATAAATGGAATATCAAAAGCATTGGGAACTGAAATAAGCATCATACCGCCTGGTTTTACTAATTGCCACATTTTCTTAATTATCTTGATCTTATTTTTGTCAGTAAAGTGCTCTATTACCCCACCATTCCAAACCACATCAAATGATTCCTTGGCAAATGACATTTTAAAAGCACTTTGGCAAAAAAACTTGGCAGGTAGCTTTTTAAGTGCAAAATACTTCTTGGCAAAACCTAAGGCAATGTTGGAGATATCAACCAAACTTAATTTAGCACCTTTTTTGGCTAAATAAGCAGAGGTAATAGCTGTGCCACAGCCCACATCAAGAATCTTTTTATCAGTTAGATCTCCGACACCACTCGCAACCGTTTGTTCAATCGCTCCAAAATATGCTAAATAATCAGGGCTCCTGTCATAAAATTTTTGATATGTTTCAGCTTGTTTAGACCAGACTTTTTCCAATTGTTTTTCTGAAAGTTGCTTCATGGGTGTTTTCTAGTTTTTAACACAATCCCCAATTGTATCAGTAGCCAATTGTAGCTCCACAAACAAAATCAACTGGCCTGGATTTATTTGACTTGCTAACAACCTTAATCTCATCATCAATTGCATCACCCACCTCAACAGTAAAATCAGATATTTTAATATATCATTGGCCAGACAATATGGAGTATTCCAAGGAACAAGCCGAAAGAGCATTAACCAAATATTAGACAGGACACTTGTTCATATCTCGCCAAAAAGAAGGTAAGCTACCATCAGGACTGGGTCATTTTCCGACAAGCCGAACAAAGTGCAGAGCTGCCATAAGGCTGTGCTCCCGGGAATGTACGAGCTTCAGCGAGTGTATCAAATTCCGCTTGAATAGCTTTTTCCCAGATGCCACCGCCTTCATTTGCTTTTTTTAGAATCACGAAAGGATGATGCTCATTAGCAAATTGACCAAAGAAACCAATGCACGGAATTATTGCAATGTCAGGAGCAGTTGATACAGTTTCTTTGTAAAGCGTTCCAATATCATTTTCAACCTGAGCCATATTAAGTTTGGATTATATCAGATGCTTAGTATTATGAAAGCTTTCTCTGATTACGGGCTGGCAGCTCAAATCAGAGAGGAAATAGAAAAGCTCGGGCAAGTTATTGTTGATGAATAAGTTAAAGAAATTGCTCTGAATCTAAATTAGACCAGAAAAGAGTAGTATTAAAACAACAACGGTGATAACTGCAAAAATACTTACGGTTTTCACGAATAGGTTTACTGCTGCTTTTTTCTTCCCCTCGATAAAAAGCAAAAGTGGTTGGTAAAAAAACAAAAACGCCATGACCGCCACAGAGAGGGTCAGCACAAATAAAACTGTAATTGGGGCGAAAAAAGTATCAGGTTTATCCCTCAAAGGTTGGGTCACGAAAGTCATCACAGTCACAACCAAGAAAATGTAAGCCGAAGCGCTCAGGGCATTAATAATGGGATATTTAGACATGGGTTGATTATATATTAATCTTGATCCCTTTAGCAATGACGCCAAGGAGTTCAAAACAAATAACAAAAATTATCTTGGACGTGCTACTCGGATGTTAAACCTTCCTCAAACTCGTTCCTTTGCAACGACTAACGCTCATTCTATCAGCAGAATAACGCTCCTTGTTGTTAGACCAAGTTAAAAATTGCTTAATTTAGTTCTCACCAATTTTTTCAACATAATTGACATTACTTACCTTACTCAGAATTGATTGGTTTTCTAATTTAATTTGCTCAAACTTCTCTGATTGGTTAGAGTAAATTTTTTTTACAATAAGCATTAAATCATTAAGATACTTCTCTTCCCCCATGGCCAGAGACTTTTGAAAAAGGAGTTTCTCTAAAGAAATAATTAAGCAGTTATCCTTTTCAACAGCATCCTCTTTTAAAAAATCATAATTAAAATATCTAACTGTTTTCCAAATCTCAAAACCGTAGACAGCAATACCAAGATCTCCCCGAAGGTCCTTTAAGTTTTGAGGATATTTTTTAACTAATTTCTCAATATCTTCTCTACTAGCCACAAGGTCTATATCAACACCAGATTTTCTCAATCCATAGAATTCCATAGCCATGCCACCGATTAACAAAGGTTTATGTGAAAAAGTAAAATTAAGTTTGGAAAAATCAATAATCATAAAAAAAGTATATCAGAAGTTTGATCATCTGAAACTGCGTTGTAGATATACTTGAGTAAAATAATGAAGCTCCCCCTTGTTGACATGTTTTGGAACGAATACTAAAACCAATCGTAAGAAACAAGTAAAAAAGAAATTGAAAAAACTGCGCAAGAATCTATAAAAAATGAAAGAGAAATGAAAAACTAGAAAAAAATAGGAGTAATAAAATTGATCCAAGTATTAAACCTAATGTTGCACTAATTTTAAACCACTTTGTTGTATTGGGGGTTATCTTTGTTTCAACTCCTTGAATGTCATTTTGCCACTTAATCAATTTTTTAGCCAACTTTTCGTCATTCCTGAGTTTCCAAAAGAAAATCATCATTCCGATCAATACAACTAACCAAACGAGAGCAAATAATCCAAACATATTGATATATTACCAAAAATTAATAAGTAAATAAAGTTCCTGTTAGTTGCGCATGGCTTGAGTTGGGTGTCACCCTCACGAGGGGTGGTTAATAAAAACCAAGTCAGGAGATAGATGGAACTAAAGGAGAGTAAAGAGATAATACTGTACAGATAGAGATACGAAATTATCAAATATCACTTATTCCCTCTCCGTTTTTCAGAAGTTCAATTCCTTGTAAATGACCAGGCAAGGTGTTTTTAGGCAACTGGTTTAAGTTGGTCCACTCCCAACTTTCACATTTTTCAGGTTCCATGAGCGTTAAGTCACCTCTCCATTCGGTACACAAATAAATAAAGTGGATGAAGTTATAACTGTCTTGCCACTCTTTAACTACGCCAACATATTTTAATGAATTAGCTTTTAGTCCTGTTTCTTCAAGCATTTCTCTCTTGGCAGCATCAAAAGATTTCTCATCACGATCAATTCTGCCACCTGGCAAACCATAAAGACCCAATCTATAAGCATTCTTTCTTTTTCCTAAAAGAACTTGTCCTTGATCATTTCGAACTATAACTGCACATCCGATATTTTCTTGATGCTCTCTGTTTTTGAGAACAGCAATGTCCTGTTTGGTCACTATAGAAAGTGGCAATTCTTCGGCATCTTCGAGACTAAACCAACCAATACGGTCACATTTTTCTGGTTCTAAAACTTTTGGCTCACCTTTGATTATTTTGCAAATATAAGTAGGAGACACCCAATGTTGTTTTTCATCAGGGATAATATGGTTACAGAGTTGAAGCATCTCTGTTACTTCAACTTCAACATCCAATTCTTCCCTAATTTCTCTCCTTAGAGCTTGCTCAATAGTTTCACCAAACTCAACTATTCCACCAGGAATTTCCCATTTACCTCGTTCATTTTTTGTCTTTTTCCCTCTGAGTGAAAGCAATAAATGCCCCTCGTCATTAAAGATTAGAGCTCCGACCCCTACTCCAATATGGTCTTTGCCTGCTCTTGAGGCTATTTTATTCTTTTTCATAAATAATTTTCTAAAACTTTATTAACATCCCCAGAACTATAAACTTTTACATCCTTGATTTGATTAAGCTTAACCCATTCTGGCTTATCAGCGTACTGTTTTTCTTGTTCATCAAAATAATCAGTACTTAATTCACCTCCAACTATATAACACTCGTAGTACATATGAATTGAATGAACAAAATTTCCTTTATAAGGCAACTTGAAAAATGAGTGTTCACAATGAATAATTTTGCCGATTTTTACTTCCAAGCCAGTCTCTTCTTTGACCTCTCTAATCAGAGCACCTTCTGTTGACTCCCCGAGTTCAATACCACCACCAGGAAAATCATACCCATCCCACTGTTTAGACATCAGTATTTTGCCATCTTTGACAATGACTCCATAGACGGCTGGTCTAAACGAAAGTTCTCTAACATCAACCTGATAAGTTTTGCCTTTAATATCTTCACAGGTAACTTGAGCTTGAGTGTTTTTCATATCTTTACCTCTTCAATAACCTTCTGCCACGCTTGATACATTGGCAATATTGCTTGTTTAGCTTCCTCAAAGAAAATTTTTTCATTCAAATCCCTATTAATTTTGGCAAATAGTTTTTTGGCTTGTTGTAAAAAGTTATGCATACTTAGTGTTATTTTACCTCAAAAATGTTGTGTTTGTTTTTAATGTTAGTCGCACGATACTTTCCGACACATTGACGGCCGACTTACCTTGAATACCCAGAATGGACGATGAAGGAAGTAAACCGATTCCTAAACTTTTAACCCTCTTTTTTTGATCTCTTCCAAGATCTTTCCACCCAGAGCACGACATTGACAATTTCTAGCATGCTCAAGATGCCATTTAACTCTCTGGTCGAGTGTGGGATATTTAGGCATTTTATTAGCCAGGTGCCATTTGGCATTTATGGTCATAGATTATTTTTGATTCGATTTTTTAACTTCTTCTTTGCTGACAAACAAATCTAAATATTTCTTATACCAAAATTCCCTGCCATACTCAATATTTTTATCTCTTTGTTCAAGAATTTCTAACTCCACAAGCTTTTTAACTAAATCATTAGCCTGTGGACGAGAAAGCTCTGTCCATTCTTCAACTTTTCGTACACTGATAATAGGCAGTTTGTAGAGTTTTTCTAGCACCATCATGCCAGTTTTTGTTCTCCGACCTAAAGATTGAATCTTAACAGTATCTTTTTGGTGTAAGATATTAATTTTTTTTGATACTTCAATTGCTTCAGCAGCTATAACAGCCACACCAACCAAAAAGAAATCAAGCCAACCAGAAACATCAGCATTTTCCTGATGATAAGAATTAAGTGAGCTGTAGTATGTTTTTTGGTTATTCAAAAAGTATTCAGACAAATAAAGCACTGGCCTTTCCAAAATTCCCAGTTTGCAAAGATAGAAAGTAGTTAATAGCCGTCCGGTTCTACCATTACCATCTAGAAATGGGTGGATAGTTTCAAATTGAGCGTGAACTAAAGCCGCTTTTATAAGCGGTGGATATTCATCAGCTGCATGTAGAAACTTTTCTAAGTCGTCAAGGCATCTATTCATTTCTACGTGTGTTGGTGGCACAAACTTGGCTGTATTTGGAGAACCTCCGCTAATCCAGTTTTGAGAAGTTCTAAACTCTCCTGGTGTTTTTCCAGGAGCATCAATCGTACCGCCAATCAATACCTTGTGGATTTCCCGAATAAATCGAAGTGATAATGGTAAACTTTCCAATCGTTTTAATCCATACTCCATCGCATGAATGTAGTGAACAATTCTTTCGACATCTTTGGGGAAATGACTTTCAATTTGCGCCTCGCTTTTAATTACATCAATGATGGTTGCTTGAGTGCCTTCAATCTCACTCGACCGCGCCGCTTCTTTACGAATATACATAAAAATAAAGAAGTCGAGATCAGGTAATAACTGGGTAATACCATCCAGTTTCCCTAACATAAGAGCAGCCTTGGCATGAAATTGCTGAGTTTTAGAGCTCAGGATAATCTGCTCATTTGGAGGAAACTTGTCTGGGATAAATGCCTGATAGCCGATGGATTGTTGAATAAGTTTGCCGATTTTCATAATCCTTACATCTTTATACTGGATGTAAGGATTATACTAGATATTCCTTACATCTCTCAAGAGGATTTAAAATTTCTTTTTATGTCCGTTTGATTGCTCTCAATGTTAATTTGGTACATACTACAACTAGATGAAAGACTGGCCCAAACTGATTGTTTCCGTGATTGGCTGTGAATTAGTGGGATTTCTTGGAACTCCCTTTACCATTTCGGCCATCCCTACCTGGTATGCCACTTTAAATAAGTCCTTCTTTGCTCCGCCCAACTGGATCTTTGGACCGGTCTGGACACTTTTATATTTTCTGATGGGTGTGGCCTTTTACTTGATTTGGAAGCAAGGGTGGAAGAAAAAGAAGGTCAAAACGGCAGGGATGTTTTTCCTGGCACAACTGGCGCTTAATTTTATCTGGTCACCGATTTTCTTTGGACTGCGAGCGCCATTGTTGGGGTTGGTCGTGATTGTGGCGATGTGGGTGTTGATTGTCATAACCATGAAGAAGTTCTATCCCTTATCAAGGCTGGCGTTTTATCTGCTGGTGCCATATTTGGTGTGGGTTAGCTTTGCCACCATACTCAATGCAGCGATTGTGGTGTTGAACTAGTACAGCTCGAACGATGGTATGTTTTTCGAAGAACGGACTGGGTAAATTACCTAGAATATCCTGAATTCACCAACAAGGAAGTCAACCGATTTCTACAACTTAAAATCTAATAACTAAGCCGATTACTTAGCCAATTACTTAGGCTTGCCTTTCAACATTTCTTAATTCTCACGAATCCATAAAAAGGTCTATTGGCATCAATTATTTCTATCAGCTCAAGCCCTCTTGTTTTCATAAACGATCTAATTTTCTGTTTTTCCAGACAAAAAAGAAATGGTTCGCCTAAATTTGTCACAATTTTTGTAGATTTTGAGGCATTAATCGAATACATAATATCGAACACTGCTTCGCACTTTGAGCGACATATTGATTTAACTTCTCCAAGCAAAGTATCCACCACTTTAGGATCAAGATACATGAGTAAGCCCTCCATAATAAACAATGTGCTTTTGTTCACATCAAACCCCGAAGATTGCAAAGCCGATTGCAATGATGTGCTACCTAAATCCAATGGTATATATCTGATGTGAGCGTGATCGATATTTCGCTTCTCAAGTAACTGTATCTTTGCCTGTTGGGTAACTAACTTATCTACTTCAAAAACACATACTTCGGTTGTATCCAACCTTAACCCTCGAGAATCGTAACCTGCCCCTAAAATCACGACTTGATTGATACCATTCTTAATAGCTTTATGCCAAACAGAGTCAATATAGTTTGTCCTAGAAACTATATAATCAAAAAGTTTGTCTGGAAGATGGGTTTGGATATAACGACGAATTGCTTTAATTTGAATGAGATAATCAAACGGAAACGGCAAAAAATAATGAGCAAATGAATCATTACTATGAATAACTGAAGAATGTTCCAAGTATGACGCAGCTCGAATAAGTGCTACTACTAACGCCGTTTGAGAAGACTTTTTTGGTTTTTGTGTCATTTGTATTAAATACACAAATTAGACTAATAGTTCAATTCTGTATTTATTCTAAAAAATATGATAAATGACAGATTTTTCTAAACAAAAAACTCAAGTAGCATACTTTTGGGTTTGGCTCGAACGATGGTATGAATTCGGACGAATTGATTGGGTTAGGGAGCTGAAGTATCCGGAGTGGACGGTGAAGGAGGTGGGGAGGTTTCTACAATATTAAGGGGAATATTCGATGATTTTTTCGACAAGCTCGTTGACCTCTTTAGTCTTGGTATTAACTACATAAATCAACAAGCAACTGGATCCACAACCTTTATATACTTTTATATCATCATCATTCAACCATTCAAGATATGACAGCCTAAAATTTCCCTGGAATAAAACCTCTTTCTTACTTTCTTGATCTAAAATTACTGATATATAATCTTCGTCACTAATATCAGTCACATTATCTTCAGTAAACTTTTTTTGAAAATAAGCTTGTTTTTTTTGATTGGGGGAAATTTTTAAGGTAAGCTCTTTTAACTCTTCATTTTCTTTACGATGAAGTAACTGCGCTTGTTCTTCTTTTAGTTCATTTTTAAATTTTTTTGAAAAGTTTATTCCAAGTTGGCTGATCATTAAGGTCGCCAATAACACAAAAAATACTATGAAAATTAACGAAATAATGTTCGTAGTAGTTTTTTTATTTTTCATTCAGATCCTTATAAAAGAGAAGGTCGCCGATTCTCTTAATAAAAATTGCTCCAGGAACACTTTGGGTTACAAATTTTTCTTGAGATAAATCAGACGAGTGAAAGAAGGTAGCTCCATCAGTTGGATCGACAACCAAATCACTAATAATCTTTGAGGCTATATCATAGGTAATAACCCAGGCCTGTTTATCAGCCTCTTTTGAGTTGCTGGATAGCGGATCGATAAGAACTTTGAAATTGGGATCCGTAGGAATAAATGAGGAAAATTGCCAATACTTACCATCATTTTTCAGAATAACATCGTGGTAACTTAATCCAAAATACTTCTTGTTTGCATTAACACGATTTTTTATCACCCAACCAACTCCTGCCATAGCTTCCAATGACTGGTTCCGAGCTTCACCAAAAATAAGGCGAGCTAAAATTATAATTTCTGTATCATCCTCAAAATTACCGGTCCACTTTGGATCATCTACTGTAGGAGTGCGAATTGAGGGCTTGTCTGACTCCGGACTGGGTTCTACTAAAGTCAACTCGCCCAAGTCTAAAACTACACTATGCAAAGTTGGAGTTCTGTCTGCCCAAAACTCAATGTAGTGAGTGCTTTTATTCAGGCTCTTGGAAACAATTTTCTGCTCCCTTTTAGCGCCACTAAAGATTTGTATTGGAGTAGCATGCCATACCCAATTTTTCCAAAGCAGTGATTGAGAGTTTTTTTCAATGTTGTTATCTATGATGAGCTTGACATCATCGCCATCAAATATGTGCCAGTCCACACTAGCCTCAGCAACAATTGACTTCAGTGGTAAATCAATAAAAGCAATAGTAACCCAAGGTCGTCCATTGCCATTCTCAGCTTGTTGTTCTAGATTGAACTCGATTTTTGTATGATCTGTGATTTGTTGTGTATCCCAGCTTTCCACCCGCGCGTTCCCTTTGGGGATAAAAGTTATAGTATGCTCACCTACTTCCAAGTGTAGTAAAAAAATGTTCGTCTGAGATCTCCCTTTTAACCTCGTGCCATTCCAAGCGGGAGGAACATCACATTTCTGAACATATTTTTCTGGAGGAATTTCCCTGAAAGATTGATTATCGATTTCTACTCTCAAGTCGTCTTTTCTGTTGCATCTGGCGGTGATACTTATTGCATATAATCCAGACTTACTTATTTCAAACTTTACCTGGGTTTCTGCAGTGATTTTTTTGGGGAAATCTTGAGGCATGCAGACATTGTAGCGTGAAAAATTTAGCTCAACAACAACCATTCATATAAAGGAACTGCACTGATACTTATACCCTCTCGCTCAAACTCAGATTTCTCACTTTCGGTAATGATAAGCAGTTTTTTAGCCCTTTTCTGCTCTTTAGCTGCATTCACCAGCGCCCGCAACTCTCTTTCTCTGGTCTCCTCAAAATCAAAGTGCTGTGCTACTTGAATTAACGATCCCTCACTAGGTAAGAAAAAATCAACTTCGTAGTCTTCAGTCGTTTTATAATAGTACACATCATGATACTTTCTTCGCAGTTGCAAAAAAACTATGTTTTCCATTAATTTGCCTTTGTTCTGAGAAAAAGAGAAACCCACCGATTGAATCAATCCAGTATCAATGCCGTAGGTTTTTTTAGCCGCAATTTGTTGCTCTTTAATTGAATAAGCATATTTATTGACCACAAAAAATAACCAACTGTTTTCCAAATAATCAACATAGTTAATAACAGTATTCACACTTCCAAGCTTAAGAAGATCTTTAAGCTTGTTGTAAGACACTAAGCTGGCAGTGTTACTAATTAAATAGAAAGCCAGTTCCTTTAAACTCTTGACATTATCCAGCTTGTACCTAGTAGCAATATCGCGATACAAAACATCATCATAGAGTGCTTTATGAACTCCCAGCTCTGGGTATTTAAGTGCGTCTGGAATACCACCAAATGAAATGTATTCATCAGCTAGTTTACGTAAGTTGCCTTTTTGTCTAGTGGTTAAAACATTTAAATCGGGAGTTTTTACTTTACGAAAGTCTAGGTATTCCCTAAATGAAAATGGATAAAGTTCTACTCGTATTGAACGACCAGTTAATCGAGTTCCCAATTCCTGACTGAGCAGTGACGCATTTGAACCAGTGACAATAAATTTGTATCCCTGATCGTGAAGACGACGCACAAACCTTTCCCATTCAGGCACATTTTGAATCTCGTCAAATAAAAACGTTTTCTTCTCACCAAATAGGCTAATCAAAGTCTCATGAAGCACATCAAAGTCACTGACTTGGAAGTTTAATAGTCGTTCGTCCTCGAAATTGATAAAGTAAAAGTCACTTTTGAGATATTTCTTAGCAACTTGGGCAAGTAAGGTTGATTTACCTACTCGCCTGAGACCAGTAATAACTGTAACCTGAGGAGCAGAAATTGTCTCCTCTAAGTCTTCTAAAACATCTCTTTCCACTCCTAAATCACAAGATGCAAAAGCTTCGTGCTGTTCTTTTAAGGCTGAAGCCAAGAGGTTTTTGGTGATTTTCGTCTGGATTTGATCATTCATATATTATCTACTATAATATAAAAAGTTTTCACTGTCAATGAAAACAATTTGGGGATAGTTTTCAACGAGATTGAACACTTTCGCCGATGTTATACTTAGATTATGACTAAAATACCTCAAATCTATCAACTCAAAGTAACCCTCCAAGACATGAAACCGCCAATCTGGAGACGTTTACTCGTCCGCTCGGATGCAACTTTTTGGGAACTGCATATTGCTATCCAAGACAGCTTCGGGTGGGAAGATTATCATTTGCACCAATTTTTTGTTGGTTCAGCTTGGGATCGAAATGCTATTCATATCTCAATACCTAATCCAGAGGACGATTGGGGCGAAGGAGAAGAAGCTCTTGATGAAGAAAAAACTAGATTAGAAGAATTTATGTCGCCTAGTCAACCAAAGCTATCTTATGTATATGATTTTGGCGACAATTGGGAGCATAAGATTGTTTTAGAAAAAGTACTACCGCTTAATTCCAAAGAGGTTTATCCACAAGTTATTGCTGGTAAACGAGCGTGTCCTTGGGAAGACTCAGGTGGAACTTGGGGTTATCAAGACAAAATTGAAATTCTGAAAGACAAAAAACACGAGGATCATCAGTCACTAATGGATTGGGTTGGAGTGAGTGACATCAGTGAACTGGATCTTGAGTCGTTTGACTATGAAAACGTAGTATTTAGAGACCCAGCAACTGAATTGCAAAGGTTGAAAAAAGCTATGGGTGTTTAACCTTTCTATGCTGGATAATTTCTTTTCTAACCAGATTTACGGTTTTGCTCTAAGTGGTGGTACGAGTAGGATGTTGTATCGACTAAAACAAATTGACTGTGGCTACTTGGTTTATCCCAATAACATTAATCATTACTTGGAGATGTTGTTGCACGATCAACCTGCCTTTGTTTTAGGCTTGGGCACTTATTCTGGAATAGATCAGGAAGAAATTCGTATTGAAACTGTGCGTACCAATAAATTCCGTAAAGATTATGTTGATGATATGGAAAAGCAAAACATTAAGCTCAATTCATTTCTTTCTGCAAACTCACAAATGAAGTTGGCAGAAGCCATGGGCAATTCTCACTGCAACTTAGTGAGCTGGAAAATAATGAAGTTGATAAATCGTGGTGAGCTAAATTCAGAATATACTTTCCTACATATCCCAAAAAATATGAAGCCCTGGATTGCAGCACAAATAATTGATGCGGAGTTAGAAGAGTTCAAGCAAGCACTGAAAATGTAATCATTTAACGACGTCACTTATTACTAATTGTAACTTTGTGGTGATTTGTGTTGATAGTGCTCGAACGATGGTATGAATTCGGACGGATTGATTGGGTGAGTGAGCTGGAGTATCCGGAGTGGACGAATAGAGAGGTGAATAGGTTTCTACAATACTGACTCCATTTTTACCAATTCATCTTTGATAACTAGTGTCGCAATACAATCATCTTCGTTGTAAAGCAGGATGCGGTTTAGTATTTTAGTGTCGCTTGTCTTAAGGTATTCGTTATACCACTGAATTGATAAGGCCCCCGACGGTGTCTCATCTCGCCATTTGAATCCAAGGTACTGAGCTATGGCTTTTAACGAGTAACTACCAACCGGCCAGTCAGTGTGCTTAAGGATTACATCTGTATAAAGGTCAATTGCCCTACTTTTATCAAAAAGCCATTCTACATCTGCCAGAGTTGCCACATCAGGATATAGTTCGGCCATTTTTTTATAAGTAGTTTTTTCGTGATGTGAGTAGTAATACAGAACAAAATCACCTGAGGGAAGAGACCTAATGTAACTCCAAAAACTTGCCCATGCTTTTGATTCTGATTCTGGAGTTACTGCTTCGGCAACAAAAGGGATAAACTTAGTACCTTGTGGGGTTCTTTCATAAACTCCATGGAGATAGACAAAGGCTTGAGTAGGATCATCCTCTATATCAAAGAAAAGCTCATATTGAACGCAGGGAAAATTTAATGCTTCATAAAGAACTGGTGGCTTTTTATTCGCCATAATTTCAGCTCGAACTCTTATTTTTTCAAGTGTTTTCTGACCAAGTCCTCTTAAAAACTGTTTGTCAGAAGCTTTTTGCGCTACCAGAGCGTCAACATCAAGATTTTGAGCTTCTGATACCGTTGCTAAATCGATATCGCCTCTGAGAGTGTCTCTTGCACTACGCCCTACGTAAAATAATCCCGTTGTGTCATCCCGTTCAGTTACCCAATGTTTACAACTGTTGTACCACGGACAAAGTTTGCAAATACCTGCCATTGCTGGATCATTACTCTTTCCATTGGCCAGCAGGTGAAACACTTCGACTTTTAACCACTCATAAAAATCCCAAAAGGTTCGTTTATCACGAACTCCTAATGGCAAATTGAGATCATATAAAACCTCTTGATGTTCAATATCGTAAATAATTCCTTGGCGTTTTCCATTGCTGTGTCCAATCTTTTCTAAAATTTCTGTATACAAAGCTAATTGAACTGCGTAATGTCGCTTCAACTTGGGACCATTTTCATCACCACTTTCTTCGGTTCCTTCAAATCCTCTACCACTTTTTACATCTACAGCAATATAGGTGCCATCATCCAAACGGCGTAAAAAATCAGGAATTCCCAATAAATTCTCATGTTGAATGACAGGCTGATACAGAAGTTTGGCACCATCTTCCAATGCTTTTTTAGTATTTATGATTCGCTTTTGTTGATCTCCAATACTCAAGTCAATAAAATCACCCAACCTGCTAACTGCTTTCTGTTCATGTTGGACACCCTTATCCCAGAGTAATTGAACAAATGGATTAGCCTCTTTGATTTTCTCTTCCTGAGGACCGTAAATGTCTCTCCATACTCGATGAGGACATTGAAGATAGTTATAAAGTTTTGATGCTGTGAGTTGCATATTTTATTTTTTTGAATTCTCCATTAACCAGTTTCCTTTTTCGCGTCTACCTAAAGATATTTTTCCAATAACTTCTTCATCCTTTATCAGAAAAACAAATCCTGCATAGCGAACTTTCAAACCCAACCAAGTCTTTACCTCCATGCATACTGCCAATTTCTGTTTATCTGGAGATAGGACCGCAGACTCCACCCTACAGCTTTTCATTTTGAGAATTGTTGAAGCTTTTTCTGCAATTACTTCCCAAATTTCCTCCTTATCAGTCGTCCTTCTAATACTCCCTAAAAGGTCAACGAGTGACTCCAACCGGCTTGGTTTTTTTCTAGTCACATACTCTAAATAAATAGGAATACCTATTAGGTTGCAAACTTTAAGATCATCTGGATGGCATTCCCGATCACTCCAAGAGCACTTTTTAGCTTCTATGGGAGAGCAGAAATTACCATTAACTGACCTAACTGCTTCCTTTTCAAGCAATCGAGCATCAGAAATACTGCTAGATACAAAGTATTTTTTAAGTGCTTTCTTACCTGAAAAAGCTGACTTCTCTAGCTTTGCTGGCAGGACCCGTTTCTTAGACACTTCACAGGTCTCAAGTAAACCTGGAACGACAATCTTCTTAGTTAACTCACAGGTCTCAGCCTCTATTAATAACAACGGTTGTCCTGTCTCGGAACAGAAAATAAATTCTTGTTTATGACCAGTCTTTTTGGAAACCACCGATTGTAATTGCTCATCCTTTCTATATTTCTTTCCTGATACTTGACTCACCTCCAATTCATCCTCAAGAACTTCTGAATCAGTAAACTTACACCTGCCAAAAAACTTAGGTTCTGCCTGTTTACCACTTAATGCTGAAGTTTTAAGTAGCAATTTAGAAACAAGTTCACCAGTAATTGATGACATTTCAACCTCGTCACTAAGAATCTTTTTCCCAGAAAGAGAACAAGTCACGATGTACTGAGGCAGAGCTTTTCTCCCACTCTCTTCAGAACTTACAAGTAGATGACGCAATACTCTTTGTCCGCTAATATCACAGATAGCTAAACAATCATAAGGAACCGTTTTCCCAGTTGATTCACATTTAAATAAATCGGGTGCTTCGATTATCTCTTTTTTAGAAGGTACAATCTGAATTGCACTTTTGTACTCAAAAGAGGAGTCAATATTGTATGAAACATCCATTTGTATTTGGCGATTCATTGCGCCTGCAAGTCCTACCAAGCTCATTTCAACTCTTGGCGTAAACTCATCTTCAAGTTTTTTCTTTTTGCGTAAGTCACTGCCTGCGGCTGCCACTTCCTGAACCATTCTCTCTTTATAGAAACGACAGAATTCATCTATACCCTCATCAAGCATAGCCTTTTCAGCCAACAAGTCTGGAACTACTCCGGTCTCTAACGGTCCATCAATAAGCTCTCCCAATGATTTGAGACTCTTTGGTTTAATTTCTACTCTATGATCTTGAGCTAAGCATTCAACTTTAACCAAGCGTTCATAACTGTCATGGGCTATGGTTGAGCGAACTCTCACAAGTGCTATACCTGAAAAACAATTCCAAACTTTTGTCGTCTCTTTTTCTTTAAAGTCACCCTCAAATTTACTGATCCAGCTCTGAACTGTTTGCTGTGTGTCTGATTCAAGATCCAAATCTAGATCCTTTACATCATGAAGTCTATTACTGATTACTTTGCTCACTAAACGCTCAAAAGCAGTTGTTCCCTGTGCATAAAGAACGCCATCTATTCGACCATTACTTTTCTCTTCAAAATATATTGACTCCTTCTCATCGTCAAGTTCGCAAAGATATACTCCTTCAGGCTGAGGAGTAAGTTTGGAACCGAAGTTTTCTTTAGCTGTCAAAACAAAATTGCATATATCCATCGAGCGATCTAATTTCGGCAAACTCGGACATCTAGGTCCAAGTTCGGAAGGATCTCCCATAGAACCCAACATAGAACTTATATTTTTCTGTTCTTCTTCTAATTTAAGCTTAGCCTTTGATATGCTTTCACTTGCTGTTTTTGTTGCTACCTCAACATCTTTTCCTGCTAACGAATCAACTACTAACCTTCTCACCATTTCCTCAAAGCCAACTGATCCATTTTCATCCTCGTCCAAACCGGACGCCTCAAGCATTGCTTCAACATCACCAATTGCCTGTGATGCCATTTGGAGCTTTTCCATAAGCCTAGCAACGATGTACTCCTCAAATGTATTTGACAAGATAATATTGAAAATACTTACCTTTGCATGCTCGGAGGCCAACCTCTGAATCCGACCTACTCTTTGTTCAACAATCATTGGATTCCAAGGCAAATCATAGTTAACTAGCACATTAGCTGCTTGAAGATTTATACCTTCAGCTCCAGCTTCTGTAGAGACAATTACATGAATGTCCGGAGTTTTTTGTTTGAACTGAGCTATAGTTTCTTGATTTCTTAGCCCGGAATCACCATTAATTAACCCACAAGTAATTTTCCGTTTCTCCAAAAATCCCTCAATTGTGGTTTGAGTTTCGCGACGGCCAGTAAAAATAACTAATCTCCAGTCATCAGGTCTTTCAGCTTCAAGTTTATCGATAAGAGTACTAAGGCCTTTTAGTTTTGCCGAGTCGCTCATGTTATCAACAACAGCACTAACGTCCAATGATAATGACTCTGGTATTGTTTTATTGCGAGCCATGTTTTTTAATTGTGCAGACAAAGCATGAGGACTACTGGTAAGTGCTTGGAGGATTGAAATTTGTGCTAGACGATTCAGTTTTTGAATTGGCTCAGCAATGATTTCGATTAACTTCAATTCGTCAGGGGTCGGTGTGACTTTATGAAGCTGCACAGTTCTCTCAGGAAAATAAAGATTTGCATCTGCTCGTCTTATCCGCGACATATAGCCATAAACAATTGACCGAAACTCATCTTTCATTGATGGCACTAATTGGCGGGCTTTTGTCCTGGCATCCGCAATGAATCTGCGGGCAAAAATTCCCGGATTTCCGAAAGGGTTTTCGTGCCCTCTTGCGGTAGTCAATAAGTCAACCAGAGAATAAATATCCCAAAGCCTATTTTGAATCGGCGTAGCTGTAAGCATGAGAACATATTTGAATAACCTATCCTCTAATGCTTGCTTAAAACGAACTGCTCTTTTAGGAGGTGGGTCAACACCATACAGATTTCTCAACTTATGTGCTTCATCGAGAATTAACATTTCGTAACCAATATCAGAAATTTTATCGAGATGAAGACGAGCAGAGTCGTAAGTAGTTATCACTGCTCCCAATTCTCCTGGTGGATTAGCTTTAATTAAGTCTCTGCCAGTAGCAATAACGGAAGATATACCAAACTTAGTTTCTAATTCTTCCCTCCACTGAAACATTAATAATTTTGGACAAACAATAAGTATTTTTGTCACTCTACCTCGAGCCATTAATTCACTTACCACCAGTCCAGCACTAATTGTTTTACCTAAACCAACATCATCCGCTAATAAAGTAACGGGCAATCTGCGACAAAATGTAATCAGGTTCGTGACTTGGTGATAATATGGCTCCAGCAATTCACCCCATTTCTTTTCGGAGTGCATATCATCACGGTCTTCAATAACAATTGGCTCTATAAGATCCCACTCAATCCCCGCCACATACAAATTAAACTCATCGCTATTTTTTGCTCTTTGGAGTAATTTTGTCTGGAGCGGTGGTGAAGAGTTGCTCATAATTTACATTTTGGTTGCATTGTTTCTTTCATTAATTTAATCTTTTGTTTGTCTTCATTTAAGCTTTACTTTTATCAGAAAGCTCTTCGAATTTTGCAGCCATAGTCGGATTGTTTTTGGTTAGGCGCTTTACCGACACATTCTCTACCTTGTTTCCAGCAGTAAGCAGATGTTTGTTAGACAGACGTAGAGCTTCCTTAATACCCTCCAACTTTTTGATGGTCAGATCAATACCATCCATAGCATCTCGAAACTTGTTACTAGAATCTTTGACGTTCCTCATGAAGCCATCTTGAAAGAGTTGTAAATCATTTTCGAAGTTGGTGACGTCTATGTCC
>Ga0210057_1000971_pt1 | contig 45263 bp, 57 predicted proteins | sample CryGeyCG2114_010_2_FD_183968 | JGI IMG/M metagenome (GOLD analysis project Ga0210057, IMG submission 183968) | Groundwater microbial communities from aquifer - Crystal Geyser CG10_big_fil_rev_8/21/14_0.10 (SPAdes) (version 2) | ecosystem: Environmental > Aquatic > Deep subsurface > Groundwater ...
TCTTTATCAGAAAAAGAATCACATTCCTGTATTCCATTAATAGTTGCACTCTCAATAACCTTATTAAAAGATTCATCACTAACATTATTAGCACACCCACTAAGAATTATTAATAGAACTGGAATAAGCATCACCACTCTTTTCATAAATCTTTAAAACAATACGTAATATATAAAGTTAACTCCAAAGGGTTTCAGCAGAGCCATGTAACCAAAACTATATAAATAATTTAACACTAAAGCAATTATGGTTTTAGAATCTTTAATCAACCCAAGAAAGGCAGAAGGAAAACCTTGGGAGACATTTTTTATTGGTATGATCTATTCATCTGTGGCTGTTTTCTTAAGTTTATGGATATTCAGAGATTATGCATCATTAGTTATGGTTTTTCTAACTGTAATCGCAGCAGTGCCTTTAATGTACAATACTATTGCATTTGAAGAAGAAAAAGATAAAGAAATACAAAGTGAAAAAGTTTTAGTGAAAGAACATTGGAAAGCAATTTCAGTTTTCATATTCTTATTTTTAGGAATATTAACAAGCTACACTTTCTGGTATGTTGCACTGCCAGGAGAAACAGTAGCAGATGTATTTGAAGTTCAGACTCAAACCATAGAAAGCATTAATGCAGGTGTAACCGCAGTCATAACAGGACAAGGAGTCTATAACCATTTCTTCAACTCAGTAATCTCAAACAATATTAAAGTTATGATATTCTGCATTTTGTTTGCATTCATTTTTGGTGCAGGAGCCATATTCATTTTGACATGGAACGCATCCGTAATTGCAGCAGCTTCAGGTTCATTCATAAGAGAAAATATAGCAGGCATGGCAGCAGGACATGGATGGAGCAATATAACTGGCTATTTCTACATAGGATCATCAGGATTCTTAAGATATTTAGTTCATGGAATACCTGAAATAACAGCATACTTCCTAGCTGGATTAGCAGGAGGAATAATTTCTATAGCAGTAATCCGTCATGATTTTGGCTCAGACAGGTTCAGAAAGATCATGGTTGACTCTTTAGATTTAATAATCTTAGCATTCATGGTCTTATTTGCAGCGGCAATAATAGAAGTCTTCGTAACACCTTTACTTTTTTAGGATTCTAGAAAATAAATAAAGTATAAAACTAATCACAATTATAATAACAATAACTGCAAGTATTAACAATCCAAAAAATAATAAGATTACAAAAATAAGGGGCAGAAATATAGAGATTAACAGTCTCCATCTAAAGCTAATGATGTTCCTTCCATTCATCCTAAAATTTCCAATCTTAAAGAATAACCAGATAACAGCTACCAAGATAACATACAAAATAACTGCCAATAATTGATCCATAATAAAAACATAATAAAAACCTATTTAAATATATCATTCTTTTTCTTTAAAAATGAGGTGGAGATTAATACTATTGTTTTTAGTTCTAATTACATTAAACAGTGTAATTGCTGCAGATATAACCCAAACTCAAGACATTAGTAACTTTGCATGGCAGCAAGGAAATGATTTAGATAATGCATTGCAATTAGAGGATTATTTCTCCTCAACTGCAGAACTAAGATTCACTTATCAAATAGAAGACCCCACAACCTCAATCTCTCCAATTACAATAGAAATAACTGCAGATAGTGCAGGAGAGGTTAATTTCAAAAATACAGATTCCTCATTTGTAGGAGAAAAGTACATAAAATTCATAGCGTATGAAAATGAGACAAGCAACCTAACAAGTAACACTGTAATGTTAAACATAACAAAACAGATAGAACAAAACGAAACAACAGGGGAAAAAACATTGAATATAACTTCATTCTCTCCAATATCTGACTCAGTAAGTATAAGCCAGGGAGACACACAATCATTTAGTATTATTGTAGTATCTTCTGGAGTATCAACAATAAAATGGTATGTTAATAACATACTCAAAAGCGAGAATAATGAAAAAACTTTCTTATACTCCCCGAATGAAACTGGAACATTTCCTGTGAAAGTTTTGGTAGAATTGTCTCAATTATCACAACAACAGTCATGGACATTAACAGTTTCAGAAAAAATATCTGGTTCTGCAGGAGTATCCCCCGGATTAACAGAAGAAATAGTGGAATGTGGAAATAAGATAAAAGAGACCGGAGAAAATTGTGAAACCTGCCCAGAAGATGTGCAATGTGCGTCTAACGCAGAATGCAGAGCCGGCATCTGTGTTCCACTGCAACAAAACCAATCTTCTCCATTATTAAAATCATTAATAACTCCAATAATAGCTTTGGTAGTTTTAGTACTTCTAGGGGTTGGAGTTTTCTTTTTATACAAAAAGAGGTTGTTCAACAAATTTAAAAAACAAAACCAAATAGAACAAGATACGAAACAACAAGTAACATCCAAATTAGATTTATCTGCATTAAAAAGTTACTTAAGCGAGAATCTAAAAAAAGGTTTTAGTTTGGAACAATTAAAAAAAGCTGCCATGGGAAGGGGGTGGACAAAAGAGCAAATAGATCAAGCAATGCCCTCTCCAAAAAAATCAAATATAGACCCTTTAAAAAATTACATTAAGGAAAATCTTAAAAAGGGTTATTCAAAATCACAACTAGAACAAGCTACAATAAATGCAGGTTGGACAAAAGAGCAGGTTACTCAAGCATTCAAAGAGATAAATAATGATAACATTAAAGGAAATACACCAAATAATAGAAAAATCAACTAATCCTCTAATCTTCTTCGATGACGATCCAGATGGTTTGGCTTCCTACTTGCTAATAGCAAAGCATTTTGATAAAGGCAAGGGAATTGCAGTAAAATCATCTCCCAAACTTGATGAAATTTATTTAAGAAAGATAAAAGAACTATCTCCTGATTTAGTTATAGTCCTAGACAAACCGATAATCACTCAAGAATTTGTAGACCGTGTAAACGTTCCAATAGTATGGATAGATCATCACCCCGTTCAAAATATCAAAGGCGTAAAATATTTCAATCCTTTATTCAAAGATAAGAATGATAATAGACCAACAAGTTATTGGTGCTATGAGCTCACAAAGGAATATTTATGGATAGCTATGGTGGGCATAATAGGTGATTGGTCAACAGCCAAATTGGAAGAGTTCTCAAAAGAATATCCGGATTTAATAAACGGAGACGGAAAAGTAGAAAAAATAAGATCTTTTACAAAAATAGGAAGACTCGTAAAAATATTCTCTTTTATTCTAAAAGGCAAAACTTCTCAGGTGGCAAAACTTATTTCTGTTTTTAAAAAAATAGACTCGCCTTATGAGCTTCTTGGAAAAGCAACCCCCAGAGCAAAATTCATAATGGGTTACGCAGAAAAAATAGAAAAAAAATATGATACATTCATAGAAAAAGCACTAAATCAAAAACAAAGAGGTAAATTATTAACATTTATATATACAGACAAAGAGTTTAGTTTCTCCGCAGAGATAGCTAATGATTTATTGTCAAAAAGCAAAAAAGAATTATTTTTAGTTGGAAGAAAAAAAGAAAAAGAAGTTACAATGAGCATAAGATCAAGAGACACCAGTAAGTATATTCTTCCGCCTATAATAGAAAAATCATTGGAAGGATTGCAAGGCTACGGCGGAGGTCATCCTCATGCTTGTGGAGCAAGCGTAGCAATAGAAGATTTTGACAAATTCCTTGAAAACTTTAAAAATAATTTAGCAAAGTTTTAATCTAACTTCACAAGTACCAGTTTTTGTTCTAATATAATATGGACTTGCAGTTATGTACTCATCTCCACAAATACCTTCATTAATATTCTCAATTCTACCACACCCTCCATCAAAATTAATTCCATAATCTTGGTTATTTTTCAAAACAAGAGGCATTATCCTTGTTTCAATCTCATTTTTAATATCATCACAATACTTCCTAACGTCGTCATTCCTACCAACTTGATTTGAATAATCATCGCATTTAATCAGAGACTCAAAAATACTTTCATCATAGTAAGAATAAAGCATTATCGCATTAAGTAAATTATTAGCATACAAACTTTCTCTTGAAGTAATGGAACTAGTATCTTGACCTCTGTTAAGTGTTAAAAATAAGACAAAAGCAATTATTAAGATTATAACAATCACTGCCAGTCCAACCATTTCCATTTGACCTTTCTTCATTCTACCACAACATATAATTTACCTATAGTATACTTACCATTTTCAGGATGATAAATAGAAACAGGAGCAGAATAAATTTTTCCAGATCCATAAGGATTACCATACAAATCTATTTTTTCATTCCCTCCCGCTAGTTCTTCAACATAAATCCTATTAACGTTTTCAAAAACTCTTTTATAATAAGGGTTATCCAATCTATTCATCTTACTTCTATCCAGACATTCTTTCTCAACACTCAAAAAACTACATTTAAATTCAGGCATGTTTAAAACATGAGACAAATAAATATTATATCTCTGCCCCAAAACCTTTTCCTCGCTCTCTTTAAAACTCTCAAAACTAAAACCAAAATAAAATATCAATCCAATAAATAATAAGACAAAGAAAATAGCAAGTACTAAAACCGTAATGCTCATTTCCAATTGTCCATTCTTATTCATCAAAATACAGCCTCACAACCTTCTGAAACCAAATTTTTATTAAGTCTATCAAGGTTATCTATATTTACATTGTTTCTAATAACATCATTAATATCTAAAGATCTTATTTTTTCTTTAATATTCAAATACCTACCAGTACAAGAGTCTCCATCTGAGTCTTTTATATTTTGGCTGTTCAAATATTCTATTTTTTTGAGATATGATGTTTGAACTAATTTTAATCTCTCTTCTAACAAGGGAATTATGCATTCATCATAATCAATTATTCCATCATCATCAGAATCTCCTGTAGCATAACCTTCAGCCATATCCAGAGGATCATTGAGTTCATTTTTTCTGTCTTGCTCACTATCAATATAAATAAAAGTAGCAATCTTAAACGGTCTAACAAATTTAGTAGTTTTAATGCTAAAATTATAACCTGTTAAAGTATCAGGAGCGGCAATAATCTTCCCGGGGATCTCTTTTCTATCTCCTTTACCAACTCCAAATAAAATTCTTCTTTCAAAACATTGAAATCTTAAGGTGGTCTCCTGATTTAGTTCAATTCTTGTAGTTATATCAGTGCTCTCTAAAGCACCAAAAGCATTATCAAACTCCTCTCTTATCAAAACATTACTTCTCTGTCCAAACAAATCTGTATGTTGAAATGAAAAATAAACCAAAAATAGAAAAATTAAGGCTCCAGCAGCTAAAGAAAAAATCCAGCTAAAAGTGATAGCAAATCCTTTCTTATGCAACTTTAACATCTCCATCCTCATTAACCAAACCCAATTCTAAAACACCATTATTCACATTAAAACATTTACTAACATCCTGGTTTAAATTATCAACCAACTTGATATCTAAATTAGAATCTATAATGGGATTAAGAAAAACATTAAATGTGTTTAGATTATTCAACAATTCTTTAGTTTTGACATCAGAAACATCAGAGAATTTATTAGCTCCATCAGAATCTTTCCTCAAACAAACAGATTGAACTCTTCCAGGAAGATAAAAAGTTTCGTTTCCTTGGCTTCCAGAATCTAAATAATAAAATTCATTAGACTTTTTTTCAAAATTCTGCCAAAATTTTACAATCCTAACATCCTCTCCAGTATCGCTAATGTTTTTAATCATCTTAAAACCAAAAAAGAATATTAATCCAGCTACAACAGCTATGAATATCCATGTAAAAATCATCTGTGTCTGACCTTTTTTCATCTTAAGTATAAACAGCTGTAAACTCAATGGTATCTGTATTATCTGTACACTTCACTTCATAAGAGCCTTCTGAAATAATTGAGGTATCATGTAATCTGTTCATCGTATCAGAGTTCATTTGAATATTTTCATTATTCTTCTTGATGTAACAGATTGCTGCCTTATTAGTCAATACAAAGAAATTTGAACCGCTTCTGTAGAATAGAGGTTGCTCTAATGGAGTATCATCTTCAAATATGCACTGACCATCACAGCATCTTGCACTACCTCCTTTGCTATCAGTAGAATCAATAAATTGTCCATCACAGACCTGTCCTTGAATACAGATTTCTCCGCTTTGTGCTTCACAACTCTCAAATTGGTTTCCTCCTTGAGAATCACAATAACTTTCATCAGAACAGCATATGGGTGCTCCAGAAAAACTTCCCTTGTAATCTAATGTTGGACCATTGCAAGTATATCCTTGCTCACAGAAAACTCCATTTTGGTCTTCGCAATACTCATCAGAATCTCCATCTTCAGAAGTTATACAATATCCCCCTGATGAACAAACCTCTCCACTATCACAATCCGAATCAGTAGTACATTCGGGAGCAGTATCTCCACCAGAGCCACTAGGTGTATACAAAACAGTATTTTTCATTACCTCTGTTGTTCCTTGATATTTATCAACACACCTAACATAAAAATCATTAGGAATATCAGGAGTTATTGTAACTGTTTTGGTATAAATTCTTGCAGACTTACCAGAATAGTCAACAATATCTTCTTTTGTAAATTTATCAAATCTATACTGACTTGTACTAAAAGAATCATAAATTCCATGCGCATAGGTATCAGTATAATAACAATCCGCACTTCCATCATTATCAGGACCGCCACTCAATATAACATATAAATCTGTTTCATAGTTTCCATTGATAGATTCAACAGGAGAATTTCCTTTCTCCTCAACAACTAAACCAAAAGGATTAAAATTTATCCTATATTCTTCCCCATAATAACTTTTTCTTGCATCAAAATCTTCACACATTACATAAAATCTATTAACACCAGAAGTTAAACCCCCAAATCTTATTGAGTAATATTGAGATGAACTTTTATAAATAGAAACATCCAAATCCTCAATCTTTAACGTATTCAAGTTAGTATCAATCCCAACCTTTTCATATTTACACTGCCATGTATTTCCCTTACCTTCTCTCCCCCCTGAAACAGTCAATCCAACGTCCAAATAATCATTTGTAGCAGAAGCAACACTAGAGGGATTAAATCTAAAACTTAAAGGTTCATTCCTATAATTAAAACTTAGCTCATCAGTTGCACTTTGACCAACACCATCTACACATTCAACCTTAACATCATAAGTTCCACTATTGACCAAATCCAAATCAGAACTATAAATGCCATCACTCTGTTTTATCATATCTGTACTTGGATCCAAGGCAGTTGTATCTCCGCCGCCTCTCCACTTAAGATCATATCTACAATAACCAATACCTTGTTCAAAATCATTCACACCAACAGTCAAAGAATTACTTGTCCCACTAACATCAGTACCAGGGCTTGTTATTCCAACTGTCAAGGTATTTTGAGATTTATAGATTTTATATTCCTGCCAATTGGGCATCTTATTACCGTTAATGTCTTCACATTTGAAATAATACTTATTCTCATTATTTGGAGTATTCAATCCACCATTTTTAGTACATTTCCAACCACCAACACCCATATCAATTGTATCAGAACACTGCAACAATTCTGCACTATCATAATCCGCAGTTGAACTTTCAGCATATCTACATTCTTTTACTCCCTCATTATCAAATGCAACAAGATAGAATGGAGCTATATTTGTAGTATCTAAAGGAATATAAGCACCATCAAATAAAGAATAACCAAAGATCATTGGAGGCGCTCTATCAGGAGCATCTTTAACAAAAAATTCAAGAGTGTATAAATCTCCCACATTTTCATTAAAATCTGCGCATTTAACATAAAAAGTACATAAACCATTGCAATTAAACTCTCCAGATAGCGTAGGATAGAAGAAGAATTGATTCCTACTTATCCCCCCGGTTTCAGTTGTCAATGGTATTCCATCTTGAATATCAAATGCGGGTTCATCAGAAATACTACACTCTCCTGCTTCATCCAACAATAAATAAAATCCCAGCGCACTATATGCTTCAACCTGTCCATCAATAGAACATTTTTTGTTTTGTTTTTTTATATTATAATTATCTGATGTTACTAAATCTTTTGCACTACAATCCTCAATAACAGGAGATCTTCTATCATTTTGATTTTGTTCAGTACATGTTCTTGTAGCTTCATCAAAATTACAATCAATACCTAATGAATGACAAGAGTACTCTGTACAAGGAATTAATCCTCGAATGTTTCCAAGAACACCACACTGATCACATTCTTGTGAATCAGTATTAAAACTAGTTCCAGGAGGCATCCATAAATGACATTGATCACCACCAAAGGTATTACCAAAAAAACTTGCATCAACATTATTAATTTCAAAAATAATTATAAAACTAAATAAAATTCCAATTGTCCATTTTTTTTTATTTATTCTCATATAGGGTAATCCCTACTTACCTGATTATCGGTAGGAGTAGCAGCATTATTTTGATTGATATTTGTTAGTGCTTGAATTGGAGAATAATATTCATGTCCAGCATTATCTGTTACAACCGCATATTCCTTGTCCCCTATCACTTTGGTTTCTCCAGTATAAGTATAATCTCCAGGGTAATCCCTGCTTACCTGATTATTTGCAGAATCATAAACAGGTTGTTTATCAGGAACAACAGTATTAGCTAAACCAGCAATAGCAGAAGCAACTGTAGTAATTTTAATAGCAGTAGCTAAAGCTCCTGTTCCAGCAGCAGCACTTCCAGCAGCAGCACTTCCAGCAGCAGCACTTCCAGTAGTAGCAGCACTTCCAGTAGTAGCAGCACTTCCAGTAGTAGCAGCACTTTCTCCACCAATACCAGGTAACCAAGTAACACACCATCCTCCTGTAAAAGCACACACAACAACTGTAGCAACAACAGCACTAATAAGAGCACCCCTCAAAATTCTGCCAGTCATGCCAAGTTGTACTCCTTTACAATCACCTAATCTAACACACGAAGGCTCACTGCATCTATTCCAAATACCCGAACCACATTTTTCACATATAGCCTTATTCCCGCTACTTGTATCTTCACTCCAAAAAACATTTCCAGGAGGAATCAAAGGAACACACTCTCCATCAACAAACCTACATAACTTATCCTCACTATTACATCCTTTCTTGTCTAAACCAGAACATCCTTCCCATTTATTATCCTCACATTTAGCACCAATAGTTCCATCTATACATCTACCAGCAGCATTAACTTCACATCTTTCAACACAAGTCTCACTCCTATAATCATCACAAGATTCTATCTCAATCTTTCCATTTATACATCTAAAAACATAATCCCTGCTTCCAGGAGGAGCAGGATTTGCATCTCCTCTTTCAGAATTATAACCGGGTTGGGGCAACATCATACACCAACTCTCACCATTAGTTCTAATATCTGTGTTCTCTTTATCGGGAGCATGTTGGGTATACAATAACCTCCTATTTCCTTTTTGTTGATAATAGGTTTCTCCCAAAAAACTCTGTTCAATCTTGAAATTTTCAGTATCTAAAAACATAACAACGCTAGGATCAAAATTAGTTTCAATATAATATGATTCCCCAACATTACAATTCATATCCAAACAAGCTACATTTCCATTAGTATCTCCACCACACTGCATTCCTTCTTCTATTTTACAATAACCTGGATTATTTTTTACTGCAGCATCTGATAAAATTCTTCCATTAGCCTGATTGTAAGTAGAATGCTCAGCTGCATTATCTGCAACATTTTCTCTATTTCCACAACTATCCACCCAGTAAACTCTTCCATTATAACATGTTTTGTGATCTCTTGGCAAACAATTGCTACCGGTAACAGAAGAATAACTGCATAAGTAACCAGAAACAAATCTCCCCCCATTACAAGAACTTTGTGTAGTCCTTGTATAACTATTTCCAATTATACAACAACCTTCACTTCCTTCATTAAGACTAGTTGCAGAATTACAATCTTGAATAGAAGAATCAAATTGAGCGCTAGGTCCTGCAGCAGTACACTGCCTATTACTCCAACCATCATAACAGATACCATTTACAATACAAATGCCTGTAGAACACTCACTTCTTGCACTACAATCCCCACTAGACCAACTTCCACCATTCTGATTGCACCAGATATTTGTTCTTCCACCATCACAATTATTAGCAGTAACACAACAACCCGTAACACATTCAGGAACAGAGGCACAATTTATAGCATAACTATTCCTCCCCCCTATAGAAGAACACTCAGAGGCACTAATTAGACTACAAGAATTTTCTATAACACAACAAGTACTTTGTTGTGCCTCAACCAGTTGTAAATTAGCAACTGTAAAGATTACCATAATCATATTCATTATCATAAATATTGCAACTTTTTTCATTTTTTAATAGCGAAATAAAATACCTCCTCTTCTGTTCCATCTCCCAACCAAACATAAAATAATTTGATTTTTTCATCAGCTACAGGACTTCCTTCTACTCTTACATGTATCTGTTCATTAAGCCTTTCATACTGATAATTATGCCCCAAGGATTGAATATAACTATAAACATCAAACCACGCCATCTGCATATTTTCATCAGCTATCTTCTTAACAATCTTATACTCTCTGAAAAAATAATCATCAATAACCAAGCTCATGTCTCCTATATCAATTTGCCCTTCTCCTCTACCCAATTTCAGATTGTCATTCTTGGCATTAATTATAATACCGTTATCATTAGAAATAGTGCTAACATCAAAATTACCACAACCACTTAACTCACTAAATTTCAAACAAGGATCACAAACTCCTTCCTGATTCAATAATCTATCTCTAACATACCAAGAGATATAAGCATTCATAAAAGTTTCATCCTCTATATGCTTTGCAAATTGTCCGCCAATATTTTCAACAATATAATAATAAGGAACTCCTCCATATAAATAATAAGCACCGGGATATACCATCCCCCCTTGTTTTTTCAATCCCAACAACAAAGGTTTTATTTCTTCGCTAACACAACTTTCAACATAACTTCCAACCGGACTTACCTGAGAACTTTCAACAAATCTTCTTGGCAATTCAATAGTCTTAGTTGTAAACAATAGCACTACAATTACTACTAAAACAATACCTAAAATTATAAATAAAGTAGCCTGCCCTCTTTTTCCAAACATAAGATTAAAAATCACTAGTAAATATATAAAGTTTTCCTTAAAAAATGAGCTTGGAAAAAACATTAAAGGTGGCTGCAACAACGATTGGAATAATAAGTATTGCATCTTATTACCTTATTGATCAATCATTTGAGTCAGAAAATCTACACAAAATGTATCAACATGCAAATAATATTCCATTCAAAGCAACTGCTTCTTTATTTTTAGGAGGTATATTTGGAGGATTTATTGCAACATATTATAATCACTTTACAAATAACCACCAGAATGAGGTTTAAAATCGCCAAAATTCTCTTTGATAAAGCTAACCATCATTTCATTTTTAGCAAGTTCATAACATTTCAATGCGCTTTTTAATAATCCAGATTTCAAAAACATGTCCCCTAATTTACTTAACTTTCCAGAATCATTTGCGAGCTCAAATGCCCTAGCTGCGTAAGCTAACTGATTATCTTTCAAACATTTTTCACCAGTCTCGACAAGTCTTGTTTTATCCTCTAAAAAACTAAAAACTTCAATAGCAAAATCAATCTTATCTTTTTCCAAACAAGCTTCACCAACTTCTCTTAGTTTATTTTGGTTATTGATTAATCTAAATGCCCTCATAGCATCTATAACTATGCCTTCATCCAAACATTTCTGCCCAACCCAAGCCAGTTTATCAGAGTCTTCAGCCAGCCTGTACACATCAATGGACTGAGTGTACATTCCAACATTAGAATAATTATCTCCTATAGCAACTAACTTTTTCTTATTGCCCGTAATTGTGAATGCTTTTATAGCATCAAGAATCATGCCTTTTTTTATGAATTCAGTTCCAGCAGCATTTAACAGTTCATTTCTTATTTCAGGACTAAACATACTCAAGTTAACATTATCAATCCCTTTTTTTATTAAGGCTGGAACAATCTTTTGGAAGCTAGTCTCCTCTCTTGTTTGTTCATCCATAATATCAGAAATTTTGTCTCTTATATCTATTACCATAGGGATTTATATAACATTTGAGTATTTAATCTTTTATATTCTAAAATATTATGAATTCTAAATATTGTCTACCCTAGGAGCCAGAATAAAAGATAGACTCAACTTATTTAAGACTGTAAAGTCTACCTTTAAAGGATAGTCCTTATCAAATTGGACAGTTGCTTTATCTGCTAGTTTTCCTCCTTTAACAATCTTCTTAAGGTACTCCACAGAGTATTTTGCCCTTGTTCCATCTCCTATAAGATTAATCAATGTTTCCTCGTCTTTTTTTAGTTCAACATTAGCATCACTAAAATGCCCCTCACTTTCAATAACAAACTTATCTTTTGTAACATTAAATGCTACACTTTCTGCAACAATCCCCACATCTTCTATAGCTTCTTCTAAAACTTGAGAATTCAATTCAATTTTAACTGGAAACTCTAACTCAGGTATTTTTTGCTCTTTATCTTCTACATCAATCAAGCTTAAATTAAACGTTCTATGGCTATCACCTTTGAGCAATAATCTTAATCTATTCTTCTCTTCATCCAGTTCTAAAGTTAAGGTATCTGTAGGTTTAATTCTCCTCAAAACCTGCTTAAGATTATCTAAACTTACAGCAATATTAACATCTTTTCTAACCTCATATTCAATAAAGGCGCTTGAAAGTAATTTAAAAACAACCAAAACAACATTAGCAGGATCTACAGCAATAATTTCTATCTTATTTTTATCTATCTTAAAATTAACTTCGCTTACTAGCTCAGAAATAATACCTATGCTATCTTTTAATAGTCTTGATTCCGCTAAAGTTAATCTCATAATCATTTATCTCCCTCACTTGTATTTAAACATTATTATACTACAAAAAGCATAACTAATTAAGTATCTAATTGAGCATCCAACTAGGTAAAAATGGCTCTAACACGGGCTCCAAAAGAGGCCAATAGTATGGTGCAGCAACTACAAGCACTGCCACCACAAATATGTGAATAAATCCTTCATGCATTCCTCTAGTTCCACCGCCTCCTTTGATTACAGAACTAACGCTCCACATTTTTATCACAAGGATTAATCCAACAGCAATTCTAACTGCCAAAATATTAGAGATTAAAGGAATCCCAGAAGCAATTAATCCAGTAAACTCTAAAAAGTATTCAGTGTTCATAACAGCAAACAAAGCAGCTACCATAATAACAACAGAGTGTATACCATGCCCTAACCAATGACTCCCTCTAAAATTCTCATCTCTATGTATCAATATCAATTCATATAATCCAAGAATAATTCCTAAACCAATCACAGGTCCAATAATAAGTCCTGCTTCCGCCTCTCCTGCCATAGAACTAAATTTATTATACTAATATATAAAAGTTTTTACTGATTTGAATATTTTTCAAGAAAATCAATAACCTTATTATACATATTATTATCAATTTCTCCAGAATTATATAAATTATTAAGAATCTTAACTTCTATTCTATCATTAACTCCATGTCCTGTTAAAGTAATAGGACTACCTTCCCTAGCAGAATAAAATTCCACTATATGAGCTATTTCATGAGTCGACAAAAGCCCGCGATATAGTTTAAGCATTTCCTTATCTTCTCTTAATTCTCTTAACTTATCCAAATCTCTTTGGTATTTTTCTTTATTAACGCCATCTCTTATTAAATCTACTTCTGGGTCTTTATTAGAAAAAAGATAGTCATTTATCCATGCTGTTCCATCATTATAAGCTGTACCATAGCCTATTAAAATAGAGCCCTCTTGTACTGACAAATTTAGTGTATTATTGTAGTTTAAAAGATCAAATCTAAGTTCTTTTTTTACTTCCTCTTGGGATAAAAAAGAGAGAATCTCATCTTTTACCCAAGAATGTTTTCTAACAAAATCTGTTGGCTTAAATGATAAGAGATTGATGTTTGGATTTTTTTGTAAGTTTTCATATAATATTTGTTGCTGTGCAGAAACAGGAATCTCTTTAGCTTGTAAAGGCATGGCTCCAACTAATGTAGCTAAAGTTATATATACTGCTTTTTTTGCTTTATCTTTTATTGTCACTTTATTCCCCCTTTTCATAAGTTATTATGAATTTTATAAGAAATTAGCGAATCTACGCCTATTTAAACCTTTCTATTTGTTACTACTTAAAGGGAACAATTACTGGTACTCTCTCCATCTATGATTGCATTTGGTACATTGGAAGAACCTAGTCTCAGCTTCATCACCTGCTCTGGTCTGAACAGTCCAAAAATATGCTATTTTATTTCCACACTTATCACAATGGGCTTCTGTTTTTGGGTTTACTTCCACATTCTTCTCTATGACCCCAATTTTTTCATCCTTATTATTTATTTTTTCTTTTATCATAATCTTATCTTTCAATTCAGTTTTAGCACCGCAACTGCCGCATACAAACTTTTTCTTACTAGAAGAATCAGGTAAAAGTAGTCCGCCACATTTATCGCAAAATCTCATTTTATTGAATTTATCAAAAGAGTCATCCAGATTTTAACCCACCCTAAAATAGGTACTTTAACAATAGCTTTTCCAAAAACCCTATCTTTATTAATCTTTTGTTCAAAGCCGCTAGAATCAGAGTTATGATCTCCCTTGGTTCTGTAGTATGTTTGATCATCTTCTTCAGTAATCCCCACCACTCTGTGGATTATAGGATTTCTTTCCCCAGTATAATCAAACACAATAACATCCCCGACTTCTATTTCGCTTCTTCCACTCACAATAAAAATATCGCCCAGATTAAACCCATCAGGATAATCAAAACTTTTAAACTGATCCTGAGTAATTCCTTGTTTTTCATACCATCCACCACATTCTTGCCAAAATCCATCTAGATCAAGAGTTGTTCCATCATTATAGATATTGCCGCACATGGTCAGAGGTATTTGCCTGCAATTAGATAAATCTCCCCCTCTGTTATAACAATCAACCCAACAGTTATCTGGCTTATGTTCCATACTACAAGAAATAACTCCCACAGCAGGATAAGTTGAGTCTAAAGTGAGCCCTATTACTGGATAGAATATAAACTTGATGAGAATGTACGCTAAAATAATATTAACAGCCCAGCTCCAAAAACTATTATCCTCCCACAAAAAATGCCATGTTTTTTTCAAAGCTCGATAAAATTGCATCTAAACTAAATTAATTCAGAATTTATATAGGTTTTTAATTTAGAGTTTTAAGGTCTTTGCTTTCTTTCCAAATTCGTCTAATTTTTTATCTAATCTCTCTATAGCATTTTTTATTGCAACTCTAGGACTTTCGCCTTCGGTTTCAACAATAAGAACAGGATTACTCTCTAAAGCGTGTTTTACTTGATATCCAGCAACTTTTACATGTTTATCGTTCCATAGTTCTTTAACTAACGGGTTTGCTAATGTACTACTCTCTCCTTTAATCTCTACTTTTACCTTATTTTTTGAATCTTCTAGAAAAACAAGTTCCATCTTAAACTTTTTTTACAAATTAGCCTTTTTAAGGTTTTCGTTCCAATTTAGGCCTGCTTGTCCGTAAACAAAATCTCAAAAGGAGTGATTGAGAAGGATTTATTATAGATCTCATTATACAATAAGTCTACCCTATCAAAATATGTGTTATCCAATTTATCATTCCACGCACATTTAGACTCATTTCCCAGGATTATATACTCAGAATCTTCATAAATCACTGGAATGTTATCCAAGAAATCACTATCAAAAGTATATGCTGGTTCCTTTATTTCTTTAGAGAGAATAACCCGATATCCTTGCTCAATTTTTCTATCAACAAGACGCTCATCAGGAGCAGGTTCCGAAGGGTATCCTAAATAGTTCAGAGGAACCCAGTAATTTGATGCGAGAGCACATGAATCATCTAAATTATCAAGAGGAAATAAGTAAACCTCCTTAGATTCCAAAGAAGCATAATTAAATAAGAATAAAGTAACTATCAAATTAATGGCAACAAAAAAATAAATCCACATTTTTTGTTTAGAGATAACTAACGTTGAAAAATAAGCAAGGGGGATTATTAAACTAAACAAATATCTATCAATCTTTAGAGGCGTATTATAATAGGAATATAAACTCAGTACAAAAAATAGTATCATAATAGTCCAATTTTTTCTAAAAATTTTGTCTCTAAGATGCCTAAAAGAAATAATAATCCCCCCTATGAAAAAAGGAATTAAAATATTACCCACCTTAACTAAATCTAAAAAATTAAAATCTTGAAGGGCATAGGTTCTAAATTTAATGTTCAAGGCATAAGACTCAATCAAACTGGTAAAAGCATCTCCCGTGTGGAAAAGATTGAATAACAACCAGGGAATAATAATAACTAATGAGATAAAAAAACTAAGGTATATTTTATTTAGATTTTTTTTAAAAAACAATAGGGGTAAAAAAATAAGGTTTTGGTATCTAGTTAAAAAAGCAAGCCCAAAAAATATTCCTCCTTTTTTATCATCCAAATAAGACAAGAAAAGTTGGATAAGCGCCAAAGATAAAATTTCAGTTCCAACAGACATTCCATAAATAAAAAAGAAGGGGCTCAAAGACAAAGCATAATATAATCTTACGTCAATGCCCATTTTGTTAGAGAATTTAAATGAAGAAAATAAATGTAAAATCAAAACGAAGATGATAAAAAGATATTCTGCAATAATCCAACCAAAAACAGATAAGAGTCCTATAATCACTGAAGCTAATGGAGGCCTATACCACTCAAAATACCCTCCATCTGAAAAAATATATTTAGCATTTAGAACATAGCTAGAAAAATCCCAGGAAATTCCGGTGGTATGCTGATACAAAAAGAATATAAGAGAAAAACAAAATAAGAAGCTAACTAGTTTGTTTCCCAAGATTAATGTTCTAGTCCTTTTAAACATTTTTTTCTAACTTCCAAATGCCAACAATTATATTTCTAACTGGTTTTTTATGATATTCATAACTCCACTTTAAAGGAAATTTAAACTTAAAAATAAGAGTAGATTTAAATTGATTGTCATTAGAGAATTTATCTATAAACTCCCGAGATTCTATTTTATGAAAACTGTAGACCCTATCTGCTATTTTTATGGCCTTTTCTAAAAATTCTCTATCCGCATGTATCCTTTTCACACCAAAGGGAGGATTCTGTATTACAACATCGACTTTCTTATCAAAGTTTTTTACGTCATCACAAACAAAAACTGCTTTTTTTTCATCAATTTTTAGCATGGAAAGATTGGATTTAGCAAGTTCCAGTGCATCTAAACTTTTATCTACAAAATAAACTTTTTTGGCCCCAAGAATTAAAGCACCTATCCCCAAAATTCCTGTTCCAGCTCCCAAATCAGCAATAATCTTGCCTTTGATATCTTTTTGCATATAAATGAACCACAAAGATTGAGAAGATATTTCGCTGGGGGTAAGATACTGCTCTAAAGAAACTTCAGGATTTTCAAATCCTTTTAATTTGGATAAAGTCCTACTTAATTCTTTTTTTGTTACCAATCAAATCACCTATTGTCAAAGACCCAGTTTCTGTAGATATCTTTTTATACTTAACTGATAAATCTTCAACAAGCCTAATCTTAAACACCCTCTCTATTTTTTTTGCTAAGTCTAAACTAGGCTCCATGTGATTAGTCTCAATTTTATGTATCACACTTTCTTTTTCGTTGATTTTCTTTGCTAATTGCTCTTGACTCAGCCCTCTTTTCTCCCCCTCAGATTTAATGATGGAGCCATAATCTTCTCTTATGCCTAAGATAGAACTTTCTTCTTCCTTATGTTGGTGATTCTTTATTTTAATATGCCCCTCAGAAGAGCCAATAATTTTACCATAATCACTGCAAGATTTACAAAGCCTCATTTCTACATTCTCGACTAATACAACCAAAAGCTTGTCTTCTCTTCCACACATCTCACATGAAGTCATAATTTACCAATTATTTCATCCACAGGAACAAACCCTTCAGTCTTATTTTCATTGATTACTAATGTAGGTCCCAAAGTTATGTTATAATACTTTTTTATAACTTCCAGTAATGGATCCTCAGTAAATTCTCTGTCCAATGAAAAAATCCTAACATCCCCAGTTTTATTTTCAGAAATGATATCAAGAACATACCCTTGTTTTTTAGAGTCTACATCCCGGGGGTCATAAAAAAATAAGATTAGATCATAGTCCAATCTGCAGTTTGTTTTAAGATCTCTCAGAATATTATAAGTTTTGATCTCCAACAAAAAATATTTTCTCTTAAGATAGTTATAAGAAGATTCGTCCAAAATTTCTTCTTCTTCATACTTATTGAGTAATTTTCCTAGCTCTCTTAGTTCTTCAGATAAGACACTGCTCCTGATTTCACTTAGTTCACATCTTTCCACAAGAGGGAGTTTAGAAAGGAATTGTTGCTCTGTTAAATAGCTGTCAGTATCCAACTCGTTTTGCTGTAGCGTATTCAAAAGATCATTTTCTCTAAAATTGTCTAAACTCCAGCCCAAAATAACCCCTCCAATAAACACAAATATAGTAAACAACAGGCTAGTAATTAAAATATGCCTAAAATATTTTTTCTCTACCATTTTCTTTTTTCACGCTTTATCTCTTTATATATTGCACCAAACCAATGAGTCACAATAAGGTAGGGATACATAAACACAAAAATAAATAGTGACCCCGGTGCCCATATTGATTCTCTACTAATATAATATGCCTTATACATGAAGTAAATACTTAATAAAAGTAGCGAAAGAACTATAAATATCAACTGATAATTTAAAGAATAAAAAAACAGTTTCATATCTAAATTGGAAGATATAAAATCTATTCCTACCGCCTCAAACCCAACTAAGTTTACATAGAATGCTCTAAACAAACCGTAAATAGAAAGAAATAACGTAGTCATCAATGTCAAAGGAAATAATATATTAAGCGGAAATTGAAAGAGCCCCATCATGCCATAATCTTTATTCAGTAACATTTTTCTGTACTGGATATTATGCATAATTTGTCCTCTATACCATCTTATTCTCTGTGACCACAAGGCTTTCAGACTTGAAGGAACGCTAGTATAGCTGATTGCATCATCTTCTGCTATTATTTTATATTTTTTACTTAAGAGTCTCATCCCCATTTCAAAGTCTTCTGTGATTGTTTCTTCATCAAACCCACCAAGGCGTCTCAATATTTTTGTTCTGTACATTGTCAGTCCACCATGTAACAAAAACAAACAGCCTATATTCCCTAATAGTTTTCTCATCAATATTCCCAGAGCATATTCTACCCTCTGGATTCTTTCCAATAAATTTCTGGGGTGATCTACTTTCATAGCACTGACTACTGAACTAATTTCCTTATCCCCAAAATGTTCGACCATTCTGAGTATCGCATCATCACTGATAGAACTATCTGCATCAACCACCCCCACTAATTCTCCTTTAACAACTTTTAATGCACGATTTATCGAAGCTCCTTTTCCTATGTTTACTTCATTGTGTAAGACTGTTATAGGATACTTTTTTGCAAGCTCCAATGTCCTATCTTTACTGCAGTCATCTACCACAACTATTTCTAATTTCTCTTTGGGATAATTCGAATTCAATAAAGATTTTATAGTTTTTTCTATTCCTTCCTCCTCATTATATGCAGGAACAATAACACTGACTAAAGGAAAATTCTCTAATTGTTTTCTTTTGGTTGGTTCAGTAAAATACAAAACATTAAACCAAAAAAAAGCAATAAATAGGCTGAATAGAGAGATTATGAACGCAATTATGTAATTAATCATCATGAAGAAACCACCTCCCAAACAGAAAATGATTCGTCTTTATAGACCAACTTAAAACTTTTACTAATCTCAAGAAGGAACAATAGTCCTTCCCCATCACTGTTCCAAACCTTACCATTTTTCATGGATTGGTCTATAAATATATAATCTATACCATATTTATCTAGTATAGTCTTAGTAACTTTAAGGTCTCTAGAATAAAAAATTTCTTTTGAATCTTCCATTCTGGAATCCATATCAGAAATTCCAGTAAAGAATGAATCCGAAAAAGCTTTTTTATTAGCATATTCTATCCAGAACCCATTAGAATAGTGTGAAAAAACCATAGACCCATCTGGGATTTTCTCAAGGACTGTAAATAACTGGTCCTGAGGTTCAAAATTATCAGACTCATGAACATAAGAAACCCCTGAAAATATTAGCCCACAAATAAGAATCCACAAAGTAAGGTTTCCAACAAGATTGCTCTCCCATTTACGACTGTATAGATTGAAGAAGGACAATCCAGCCAATAGTGCTATCACAAATCCTAAATAAAATATTAACCAATCAAATTTAAAAGAAAGAATAAATAAACCAGATCCCAATGAGTACCAAAGAATATAACTTTTTTTTCTCCAAAAGAACAACAACCCAAAACACACTAACAAAAATGCAAAAAATGAAAACCCATATTTTGCACCAAAATCAGAAATAAATGATAAAAATGACAGTTCATTGCCCCCCACAACACTCCACCCTAAGTAAATATTGACCAAAGAAGATAAAATAAGTAACAGAACTAGAACTAAAACAGACTTTTTAAAATGTTTTCTTTTACTAAAATAAAATAAAAACAAGATAAAGATTCCAAATAATAATAAATTTAAGATTCCAAAGAAAGGCATAAATAATGATAGCACAAACGACAATAAATATTTTTCACTAAGGATAAAATAAAAAATAAGTAAACTTAAGAAGATGGGGAATGCTATTCTATTATTCACAGTAAATAGGTAAATGAAAGATGGCGACAAAATTAGAATAGAAGTTATGATGAGTTTAAAATTTTGTTTATACCCTTCTAAAATTAAATAAAACAAAATTAAACTTCCCAACCCCAATAGAAAGAGTAATATTTTTGAAACAGTTTCAACGGTAAACCCCGTGGCATAACTAAACCCCGCTAAGAGATATGCCCATCCGAGAGGCATGAAATTATCTCTGCCACCAAAGCTAAGTTCATCTTTTTGGATAACTGGATTTTGTTTTATTTCATTAGCAAACCTATAGTAATAATATGCTTCATCACCGGGGGGGGAATTTTGCTCTCTCATTACATAAGGTAATGTAAGCATGGCTATAGCAACTAATAAAACGATAAAAAACAGGCTATTCCTAGCATAAAATCTTATAAACTGCTGGTTGCTTATGCATTCGTTTGAAACAGTTTTCATCGTTTATGTATACCAATTCTCCATATTTTTTAATTGTTTTGTCTGATATATACACATATTTAATATTATATTTTTTCATTAGTTCAAGGGCCTTTGCTTCTGATTTAGTTGAAAGAATAATACTAAGATCATTGAATCTTTGAGATGCTTCAGGAGCTAGCAAGAAGTTAGTATCCATCACATTTTTTCTCTTACCATACTGACTGATAAATCCTCCTTCGTCAACATCCCCTAATACAACAGCATCTTCAGGAGTGTTATCTCTTATCCATTGCATTGCTTCTAAATCATTATTGTCAGGAGAATCTTGAACCACGTTGTAAGATGCAACAAAGCTTGGAACAATAGAAAATATGAGAATGCCTCCTATCAATATTATTGAAAAAAATCTATCTACATTCTTTATCTTAGTTTTTAATAGGTAATTGTAAAAAAAGTCCAGTCCGTTAATAGAAACAACAGTAAGTGCAACCCCCAAAAACATAAGACCAATGTCTGGTTCTAAAAATCTCAACCACAAAAGTAATAGGGTGGACATTATGACTCCACTCAATAAGAATATGTTCTCTTTTTTTCTATAAAATCCTAAAACTATTCCAATAAACCCAAAAAGAATTGGTAAAACACCAATAGTATAAAACATATTCAGTATACTAATCTCTTCAAAATAAGAGGATACCACATCCATTGGCACATTTCCCCAAATTATTCCCCAACCATGTTGTAAGAATGCTTGTTTGTATAATAAAAATTGTAACAGTAAAACAAGGAAGATAAGAAAAAACATTATTTCTTTTTTTACAGTCTTAATGCTAAATGATTCACTAACCATAAACATAAAATAAAAAATAAGGGCAATAGGCAATAAAAATGAACTAGGGTGCAATGCCGCTAAAATAAATGACCCAATAACAAAATGCAATATTAATCTATTATCTCTTTCAAGTCTAATCATTATGTAAATAAGATAAAACAAGAGAGGAATCATCAAAGAATATACAGAAATAGAGTTGAGAGTTTTTACAAAGATTATAGGGATAAACCCGGACAAAAGGGCTGCAAGAAGCGCGAGCGTTTCATTGGTATTGACCTCTTTAGCGATAAAATAAACAAGTATAACTAATGAGGATATGAATAACTGTGGAAGTATCTTAAATACTACAAAAGAAGGCAAAAAAAAGTCCAAAATCCACAACAAATAATTCAAAAATGGAGAATATAGTACACTTCTCCCTCCATAACTAAGAGGATCCTGTATTAAGGGAATACCTTCTTGAGAGATATGTTCAGTATACCTTTGGATAATAAAAGAGGAATCATCACTAAACGCAGGCATTTGAAGAGTAAACACAAGCCTCACTAAAAAAACCAAAGAAAAAATAGCTATTAGCATCCAAGTCTCATTTCTTACTTTTTTTAGGTCTAACATTTTTTAAATTTTTTTAGGGCATCCAAAAAGTTTTCCTGATTGATTAATTCACATATCTGGTGATGCTGCTTAAGTATTTCATTAAATTTACCTTCCTCTATTTTGCTTCTTAAATCTATTGCTTCTTTTATCCTTATGGGATCTTTTATTTTTTCCTTGAGTATCTTCAAGAATATATGGTCCCCCAGATGTTTTGTTTTTTTCAAAATATCAAACCGATCTATATAGAGTCTGTTAACCATAAGCACCAATGTTCTATATTCATCAAATGCTTCACTTATCTTATTTTGGTTTAAAAGATAATTTATAGTATCTATCCTTTCCTCAAACAGTTCCATATCACACCTCTTAGTAGGATGGATGCTCATCACTTAAAAAACCTTTTGATGACTAAAGTTGCATAAGCTCCCTTGGGCAGTGAAAATTTAAGTAAGGCTTTATAATTCCCGGGGTTCATATCATCTTCTTCGTATTCTAATTTGAAGTTTTTTATGTTTACAATAAGGTCTCTATCATCTCCTTCCATAGAAATTTTAGGATAGCCGGGAATAATAAAATCACTTAGTTTAACATGCTGTTCATCTAAAAATTTCCATGTTAAATCTCTAAGTTCAAGGTCTTTAAATTTAGTAAGATACCCTACCAAGGGAATTTTTTTATTATGAGGTTTTCTTATAGGGAATAAAAAACTCCCATATGAATATTCTATTTGATGATTCTTTCTCTTATTAAGATAGGATTCTACAACCTTATTCCACACATAGCTCTGAAAAGAATGAATATAAAGCATTGAAAGTGTTTTGGGTAAATACTCTAGCATTTTTGTATCGCCAGAAAGAATTTTTTTACCAATCTCCATATTATCTGTTCCAAATCTTTGTTCATCAAAATAATTAATCATCCACTCGATTTTCCCTTTCTTTTTATCTTTTAGATCTCTAACAACAATTTCGAATTCATTTCCCTTCAAGTCTCCCAATTGAATGGCTTTATCCCCCCTCCCAACTAAACTTAATTCAAGATCTTTTAGTTTAAGCTCTTTAAACTTAACACCCCTAATAGAAATATATTGCTCTGTAATTGCTCTTTTGTCTTTATTTCCAGCATATCCAAATAATTTAAGGTCTAATTTAAGCACTTGAGAAACTTTCATCAAAGCGTCTAAGGTATTGTAATTCTTTTTTCTCAACAAGTAGTATGCGTACTTCCCTTCAACAGAGAAATCAATACTAGTAGTCTCTTTAACAATAAAATCCTCTGGAAGTTTTTTAATAATCATAAATAATATAAATAAAATAGATTTTAAAAAATGAATGGTTTATCCAATATCCAAACTAACATTAATACCCCTTTTGTTATCTAGGATAAAAGGAGTAGAAGGTCTAGAAAATTTACCAAAAAATCCACCTTACATCCTAGCAATAAATCATTTATCTTATATAGACTCAATGATAATCTCTGCGTTAATAGCAAAATATAGAAATAAAAAGGTAAGTTTTCTCACCCAAGATAACGACCAGTTCTACCGCCTATTCGGAAAAAAAATAGCAAACGAGTGGGCATCATGCATTCCAATTTCCAATAAAGAGTATGCATTAACAGAATCTTCTAAGAGATTAAAACAGAATAAGATAATTGGGATACATCCTGAAGGGCATCGCAGTCGCAATCCAATGAAAATGCTTAGAGGGAGAACTGGAATGACCCGCCTTGCCCTATGGAATCATGTAAACATAATCCCCATAGGCATAAAGGGTACTGAAAAGATTATGCCTCCTCCAGGTGCAAAAATAAAGTCTCTAAAAAGGATAATAACAATTAAAATAGGGAAGCCAATATCCCTAAAAGAATACTATAAACATAAGATTACAAAGGTTTTATTGAGGTCTCTTACTAATAAAATAATGAAAGAAATAGCTAAATTATCAAATCAAGAATACAAAACATAAAAACATTTAAACTAATCTTATCTAGATGATGCCATGTCTACAGTGATCATAACCTACGAGACAGTATACGAACTGTTAAGAATAGAAAAATCAAGGAATGAACTCCAAAGATTAGACCAAGATTTTTTCCAGAAAGTTGCTCGTTACTTAGAAGAGAAGAATCTCATCCTTTCATCCTTAAAAGAAAAATCTACTGAAATAGAAGTCAAAAAAACAGAAAGGCAACTTGAAAGCTTTAAAAAGATACTAAGAGAATTATACGAAAGAAGAGAAAGAAAGACCCTTGATTTGGCTTTATTTTGTTCCAGAACAGAAAAAAACAGTCCTGAAATCAAAAGTATGTTATCTGAAGAAAAAGATTTATTCGAGAAAGTTTTAGAAACCCTAAACAAGTCTAAAACCCAATTTTTACCTAAGCTGGAAGGTAAGAAAACAGAAACCTTTAAAAATACGATTTTGGTAAGATTCTTGCACAGCGTACCCAAATTTATTGGCTCTGATGAGCATATTTATGGTCCTTATGAAAATGAGGATATAGCCAACCTCCCATCAGATATTGCACAATTGCTAGTTCAAAAGAATAGGGTAGAAGAAATAAAAAATGAAATCTAAAAAATCAATGAAAAGGTATTGTAAAACTTGTAAAAAACATACCGATCATAAGGTGGCTCAGGCAAAGCAATCAACTAGAGGTTCTGCTCACCCGTTGTCAAGAGGGTCAGATAACAGGATGAGGAGAAGAGGATTAAGAAGAGGTTTAGGAAATCTAAATAAATATTCAAGACCAGCAATATCTAAATTCAAAAGAACTGGTGCCAAACAATCCAAAAAGATAGTCTACAAATTAACATGTGACATTTGCAAGAAATCATCCCAACTAATGGTGGGGAGAGCAAAAAAAATAGAGTTTGAATAAAATGAAAGAAATGATTAGAGAACCAGTTAGCAGATTCATCAAGGTACGTTGCCCTAAATGCAAAAATGAGCAAATAATTTATGGAAAATCTTCTTCAAAGATCTCCTGTTTAGTATGTAGTACTGAACTTTCTGAACCCGCAGGGGGAAGATCAAAAATAAAGGCAAAGGTACTTGAGGTACTTGAATAAATGTTCTATAAGAAAAAAGGAATTCCAGAGGAAAACGAAATAGTTATTTGTACTGTAAAAAAAATTCTATATCACGTTGTTTTTGTTTCTATAGATGACTATAAAGATCTAGAAGGAATGGTTCATATTTCAGAAATATCTCCTGGAAGAATAAGAAACTTAAGAGATTTTGTAAAAGAAGGCAAAAGAATTGTATGTAAGGTTCTAAAAATTGATCAGGCTAAAAAACAAATAGACCTTTCTTTAAGGAGAGTAAGCCCTTCACAAACAAGAAATAAATTAACAGAGATAAAACAAGAAGATAAATCAGAAAAGCTTCTTGAACTTACTGCTAAAAAATTAAATATGTCATTGGAAGATATCTATAAAGAGGTAGGAGAAAAAATAATTGAAAATGAAGGAACTTTAACTGCCGGTTTTTACAAAGTAGTAAAAGAAGATGAAGATTTTATTAAAAATTTGATAACAAATAAAAAAGTCACAGAAGAGCTCACCAAGATAATAAAAGAAAAGATAAGTGTACCAGAAGTAAAGGTTTCAGGAATCCTTAAGTTAACATCTTATTCCTCAGAAGGGATAAATGTGATAAAAAAAGTGATAAAGAGCACGTTAGATTTTAGTAAAAAAAAGAAATATAATGCCAAGATCATCTATATTGGAGCACCTAAATACCAATTAACGATCACTGCTTTAGACTACAAAGATGCTGAAAAAGAAATGAAGATTTTATCAGAATTTGCAGTTTCAGAGATAGAAAAAGAAAAAGGAATTGGAGAATTCAATAGAAATGCCAAATAGAATATTCCAATGCCCACAATGTAAAACATACACTTTAAAAGACAAGTGCCCTAAGTGTTCAACAAAAACAGGCACAACAGTCCCCGCCAAGTTTAGTCCAGAAGACAAGTTTGGGGTATATAGGAGAAAGTATAAGCAAAATGTTCAAAGTAATACCAGTAGATAAACTACCTAAGCTAAAAGATCCGATTTTAATAGAGGGACTTCCTGGAATAGGAAATGTTGGAAAGATAGCTATGGACTTTATGATTGAATCAGTAAAAGCTAAAAAAGTGTATGAAATAAAATCAAAAAAATTCTCCAACTCTGTGTTCATAAATGAAAAAAATTTGGTGGAACTACCCAAAATAGAAATATATTATCAAAAAATAAACAACAAAGACATTTTATTTCTTTCCGGAGATATACAACCTATTGAAGATGAATCCTGTTATGATTTTTGTGAGGCTATTTTAGATATTTTTGAATCACTAAAGGGAAAAGAAATTATAACATTAGGTGGCATCGGATTATCTCAACCACCAGAAAAACCAAAAGTATTTTTTACCTCAAACACAAGGGAGATAATAAAGAAGTACAAAAAAGAAGGTATGAACAATAATCTTTTTGGTCTTGTCGGCCCCATAATGGGTGTCACAGGATTGTTATTGGGGTTGAGCAAAGAAAGAAACATCCCTTCAGTATCTTTACTTGCAGAAACTTATGGTCATCCAAGTTATTTAGGAATACGAGGAGCAAGAGAAATAATCTCAAACTTAAATAAATCCCTAAAAATAAATATAGACCTAAAGGACATTGATAAAGAAATCAAGCAGTTAGAAAAAGAGGTAAAAAATAATAATAAAAAATCAAAAATAGATCTGAAAAAAACAATGGGTCAGCCAGGACTTAGTTATATTGGTTAAAATTCCCCTAAACTTTTTTGTTTACTAAAAATAGGTTCTCCATACACACCATCATATCCAGGGCTTATATGAATTTCACCATTCCTATTCATAATAATCGCATTTACAATTTTTTCATCCATTACTTTTAATAACTCTTCTTTAGAGATTTTCAGCAACACACTCATTTCATTATTAAAATGTTTTATAGCTTGATTATAAACATCCCAAACTGATTTAGTTTCTATTCCTTTATTTAAAACAGTAGAGATAACCTCACTAAGAGGAATCAAACTCTTGAACTCTTTTGCATTCTTTGGTTTAAATCCATACTCTCTGTCTGCTAATTCATTTACTCTTCTTAAAACGCCAATAGTCATAGGTTTTCCACACTTAGGACAAATTTTATTCTCAACTTTATCGGGATCGACCCTAACATTACAGTTCCTATGTCCGTCCCAGTGATATTTTCCATAAGCAGGATTTACTTCGATAGTTCCATTAAGACCATCTCCAGTTCTCAAAGAGTTTATTATAGATTTATAGTCCAACCCGCATTTGAGTTCTGTCATTTCCCTTCCAATTCTCCAAGGCCAAAAGCTATGTGCATCAGAAAAACTTACAATATTCATTTTATCCAGTTGGGAAAGTCTCCAATTCATAGGAGGATCACTGCTCAATCCAGTTTCAACAGCATGAATGTGTTTAACATTATCCCCAAAAGCCTCATTAATAGAATCAAAGCCAGACATACTTCCAAACAGACTAAACCATGGCGTCCAACAATTATGGACGCATGCAAATTCAGAAACATATGAATTATCTTTTTCAACATCAAGATTAAAAACATCTCCATTATAATTTCTTTTCTCTATGCTTCTTATAGGCAAATAAATGTAATCTTTGTCTATCCAACCGTGCCTGCGTATCATTTTGGTTTTAAACCTACAAAATTCTTCTTCATTTAATAATCTAAAATTATCTTCAAAAAAAGACAGATTTCCTAAACAGTACAAATCATAATTTGCAGTTATAATTCTATTTCCAATAAAATGGTTGCCCCTTCCTTTATGTTTACTAGCAAGATCAATATGAATATTGGGAATAATCCCCAGCCTTAAACAAATTATTTTCATTTGGTTGATTAATTCTCTTGAAACAGTATATCCTTTATCTCCCCTATACCATCCTTTTAATATTTCTACTTGCAGAGATATAGGCAACTCTAATATAAATTCAGGTAGTCTCTTTGAAAATGCTCTTTTGGTGGATGAATTATAAAATTGTTTAAAAAAACTATTAATCTCTCTAGAATAAAAAATTATATCTTTGCCCTTTCTTTCATCTACACTAAATTTATCTTTTTTAAAAATATTATTTATTAAATTTACTACATCATCTATATATTTATTTTCATTTTTGTTGAAAGAAAATCCTATTCCTTCATCTCTAATAACATATCCTTCTGCTAAGTAATAGCCTATCAACCTACAAAGAGATTTAGTAATTTTTATGTTATTAAATGATACATTAGTTTTTACTTTATTAAATCTTGGATAAACTAAAAAGTCACCTTTCTTAAGTTCTACAGCAGGAACCCATTCCCTCAAATAGTCATTGAATCTCTTATTTTTACACTCATCAAGTTTAGAACAATTCTTTTTGCATAATCCTTTGATCCAAGAACATTTATAACTTTTAATTGCATAAAATGGATGCTCCGGGGTTACCTCAAGACCTTCTGTCCAATACCATGGTTTAATATTATATAACCTTCCTGTATATTTTCTTGATAAAACTTTTGTAACTTTTTGCCACATGTTATTATGGGTATATACTATATCTCCAACTCTAATTTTACTAATTTTTTTAATAGAATAATTTGTATGAACTAAACTATCTCCTAAAAGACAGTGTGCAGGAATAACTTCTATATCCCTATTAATACTTCTTAAAATATCAACAAATTCTATGCAAGAAATTTTAAAGATGGGCCTTCCATCATAATCTAACCTACCCCTCTTGCTCAGTTCATTAATAATTCCTTGAACAGCATCAATGTTTGGAGCAAGAACAATATTATGGACTCTTCTTCCTTTTCCATCTTGTGTGTAAATCAAAGAAATCTCAGTTTGTAATAAAAATGGAAATCCTGTCTTGCTGTACATAATTCCCTTATCTTCTCTTAGTTTTTTTAATTCTTGAAACCAAACAGGATGAGTAAAGTCCCCTGTGCCCAATAAATCAATACCTTTTATTTTGGAGTATTTCTCCATATTCTCCAAGTCTAAGTTTACACTAGTTCCTCTAGCATACTTACTATGTACATGTAAGTCAACAAACATAAAATAAAGAAGAAAGAAATTTATTTATATCTTTCTAAATTTCTTTTTTGTTAACAGTCACCTGTTTTATTGTTTCTTGCATATAATCATAAGCTAAGCTCATTGCAAACCTGTCTGAATATGCCGGCCCTTGATTATTTACATTTCTGGTGCATCTCAAGACTGCGTGTCCATCTCTTAGTTTTACTTCACCCTCATTGCTGTCTCCTAATTCACTACATTCAACATCTTGAGGCAATGTGACTCTTATTTTATCTCTATCTTCTAATGGGACATTTTCTCCACAAGGTGTAACTTCACCAGTTCCTTGATTATTAACATCTATTCTCAGTTTAACATATCCTGTACCCTTACTTTCTGTGAAAGAAGTAACTTGTAATGGTCCAGCAGAATTATCTCCTTTCTCAATCAAATTAACTGTGCTATCAATCCCACACTCTTCATTCCCCACAGGAGTTCTTTCGTCACTTGGAACACAGAAGTTATCTAACTGCACTTTTGTTCTATAAGGATAACATACTTGTGCTTTAACATTAAAAGAATATGTAGGACCAGTCATAGGTGGACTTGGTTGGTATATAGTATTACCCAAAGAGACAATGGTGCTATCCTCTATACTCCCTTCAGTACCTTCTTCAATAGCAAACAATTCAATATCACTAACAGCACTGTCCTTATCTCGTTTAAATGAACTTCCTGTTACAGTCCCAACAAGGTATATTTTAGCATCTCCTTCACCAACCTCATTCTCTCCCATATTCACCAATTCAACTTCAACAGGGAATGATTCTCCTTCAAATATCCCGCTTGATGGTGGTGCATCATCAATAAAACTAATCTGTAATCCTTCAGTACCACCAATAAATGGACCTTGAGAAGTAGTTTTTCCTCCTCCCCTTTCACATGTGGCTCCACTAACTAAAACAACAAGAACTGCTAAAAGTAATAACTTGTGATATCTCATAATCATGCCTCCTTTATTAATATTCTATAAAAATAATACTCTTCTTAATTATAAATGTTGCGGAAATTTAAGCAATATTTTCATTTAGATTGGTTATAGAAAATTCTTGTTTTTTAGAGATTTTTAAAGCATATTCTAAGTCTGCTGTCAATCCCTCATTTGGATCTAATTTAATTAATTCATCCTGCCTTATATTTTTTATGTTATGAATTCTAACTTTACACCTATAGGGGATTGTTTGATAACCATACTTTTCATTATTTAACAAAGAATTTACTAAACCATGATATTCTTCTTTTAATTCTCCACTATAATCTAAATATTTACACTCGGTAAACTCAAATCCCTCAGGTAAATTAATTCTAAATCCTCTTAAGGTAACATTAGCATTTTCACCTTTTCTATTTTGGAATTGGAATCTCAACCAATATTCTTCATCTTGAACCAATGGTTGGCTAACTTCAAAGTCCATCTTTGCTTCAACATCTCCTTGGTAAAGCATTCTAGATATAATAGGATTACCATAACTTCTAAATTCTCCTCCTGCTAATTCCTTAAATGCATCATTTTCTCTTCCAACATAACTTCCTTTATCATTAAGCCCAACATTATATATCTCCTCATCAATCAAAAATACATCCAAGAATATTTTTTCCGGATTTCCTTCAATTTCATCTCTCAAATAATCCAAGTCATACCTTATTGTTTTTTTGGTATACGTTTGTTTTAGTAATTCTACATCTTCTTTAGGAATAGTACAACTAACACTGTATGTTTTTGTACCTCCCTCACTATCTGGAACAATAGTAATTCTAGAAAGTCCTTTTACATCTCCCTCTTCCCTTGTAGACACGATTCCTTGGATTTCATCCTCTTCCAAATAACATCCAACTCTAGCATTAAATCTTTCTACATCTTCAGGAAATCTATAAACCAAAACGTTTGCTCTTGAAACAATATCATCCTGTAACTGCCCTTTTTCTCCAGTAACACCATAAACTTCTATGTTCTCAATATCCAATCCAGTTTTTTCTCTAGTTTCAGTAGTGCCTTCCAAAGAATAAAATGCAACATATTCTTCATCTCCAGAGATTAATCCAAATGTTCTTTTCAAACTTTTACCCACGCCTCCAAAAGTATCTTTAACAGTGTCGGAAGCAGAAATTAATGTCTTTCCAGTGCGACTGCTTTGTAAGTAACCGCTCTCACTTCCCGCAACAAGAACATACACGCAACCAGAAAACAAGAATAAAACAAAAACAAAGAAAAATACAGAACCTAAATTAATCCCGCTTCCATGGTCTCTTTCATATCCTGCCATTTTTATAAATTTTAAGCTAACTCTACCCTAAACTCAATAACCTCAAATGTGTTTTTTGGCTTAATAATAATAGAATTTCCACCTTTCTCTATATAATCAGATATAGTTACGGTATAAACGCCATCCGAAGTATCAACATCTATTAGTTCTCCATTTACTCTCATTTCTAAAATCTTTCTTTCATACTTGTTTCCAAAATCAATATATGCAACAATATCTTTATCCCCTCTTCTTATATCTTTATATTCATCTTCGGAAATAAAGAATACTTCTTCAGGTTCAGTGTCCTGTTTCAAAAGAGTTTTCAGACTAATCTCTTCGACTAAATAATCTCCTTCCTGGGTTTCAAATCTAATCTTATTAGAACCTGCCACTAAAACACTTCTATCAACTTCAATTTCATCTGCTTCAATATTACAGAAAGGAACGTCTCTATAGACTAATTGATCGTTGAGATAAATCTTCAGGACATTATCTTCGGTTCTACTACAAAATACACTATACCTCAAAGAAGCTTTATCAATTGAACTCCATTCAGATGCAGGAATAGAGAAGATATTCTCAACTTCTTTATTGGAAACTTGGGTCTCTTTTCTTAATTTTAGATATCTTAATTTGTAGACATTCTGATCCCAGAAGGCCCATCCAGAAGATGAAACTGAAATAGTCAAATAATTATTCTCTTGTAAATAGGCTAAAGGAAGTTCAATACTCTCTTGAACATTTGATCTTAATTTATTATCGTAAATTTTATTTCCGTTCAAACTCAAAACAAGATCTCCATCTGCTTCTTCAACAAGCGTGTATAATGTAGCCTTCACTATATTTTCAGGAGAAGAAACACTAAATGCAACATTTTGGTTTTTAGAACTTGCAAACCCGCTGCTTACTTGTATAAAGTTTGAGATAGTAGTTAAATCCTTTTCGCTAGTTGTAAACAGATTCACTGCAGGGATATTATGATATATTCTATTACTTCCCGTCTCAGGAGTTAATTCTCCTAAAAATCTAGAGAAATAAACCTTTTCTCCGAATCTTGCCTGTTCTCCACTCACTCCAGAATTCTGATCTTGTAACAAGTCTCTTCTGGCTTCAGGAGGCAATAATAAAACATATAGAATTATAAACAGACCGATTAAAGCAACCAAAACTGCAACGGATCCTGCATTGGTGCTCTCGCCTCCTTTTTTATTCTTTCCCATATCCAAACAATAAATTAATAAACGTATATAAACTTTACTGATGAATCTTGAAGAATGATTGATATAATTTTATTCAGTTTAGGGGTGATAGTATTAGTTATGGCTACTTTTTTTGATGTCAAAACGAAAGAAATACCCAATTGGCTGACATATTCATTTATAACATTGGCATTCGTCACAAATATAATTTATTCAATAATAAAATCAGATTATAATTTTATTTTAAAGAGTTTCCTGGGCTTTTCATTTTTCTTTGTGATAGGAAGCATTATGTATTATGCACAACAATGGGGTGGAGGAGACACAAAATTATCAATGGGGCTTGGAGCAACATTTTATGCTTATCCAATATTCCTAACCAAAATATTCAATCCAAATCTAACAATCCCCTTTGTAATTACTATCTTAATTAATATATTGTTGGTTGGTGCCATATACAGTTTGTTATGGTCTTTTTATCTAATAATTAAAAACTATAAGAAGTTTAAAGAGGGATTAAAACTTAAGATTATAAAAACAAAAAACATTCAAATAGGAGTATTAATATTTGTTATTGTTGCATTGGGTATCTCTCTTATAACGGACTTTAAGATAGTTGGAATTATTTTGTCCTTGCTGTTTGTTGCATTGATGTATTTATTAATAGCAATAAAAACAATAGATGAGATATGTATGTTTAGAATTGTTTCCATTAAAAAGTTAACAGAAGGTGACTGGATTCCAAAACCAATATATCATCAAGGAAAGTTAATAATAAAATCAAAAGCAGAAGGATTGACAAAAAATAATATTCTCCTATTAAAAAAATTAAGAATAAAAAAAATATTAATAAGAGAAGGTATACCTTTTGTGCCTTCCATTCTCCTGGGAATTATTGTTAGTATAATATTTGGATTTATTATTCCGATTTAAGGAATTCTTTCAAAAGAAACATTTTCTATTTTTTTAGGTTTTTTGGTTTCAATTTTTTCTTCTTTATTTTCAAAAGATATGCTCTTTAATTTCTTGCTCAGATCTCCCTCCAATTTTGCCATATCTTTCTCACTTATATTTACTCCCTTCCACCCGATGCTTACTTTATCATCTTTAAATCTTGGAATGATATGGATAGCAACATGGGGAACTGTTTGTCCAGCAATTTGCCCATTGCCCAAATAAATACTGGTTCCTTCTGATTTTAAAGTGTCAAACAAAACAGAACTAATTTTATTGGCGACTTTAAACAGGTGAGCCACAATCTCATCAGGCGTTTGACTCAAAATTGAAAAATGCTCTTTTGGAAAAAGCAATGTATGCCCCATAGCAGCAGGATTTATATCTAAAATTGCAAGAACTTTATTATCTTCATAAATTTTTTTGCTAGGTACGTCTCCGTTTAAAATGTTGCAGAATAAACACTGTTTTTGCATTAGTTCCTGAATTTCTTCAGGGCGCATGTCTTTTAGTTTTTCTTTTAATTCTTTGACTTGATCTTCATTTAATTCTTGATTCATCCTAAAGCCCTAGTAATACCTATCACTTCCACAGACCCGACACCTTCTATATTCCTAACTATGTCTTCAAACATTTCAGTGCCTTTTTTTTCATTAATAGCAAAACTTATCTCAAGACTTTTAAGACCAAAGGCAATTTCCTGAATTTTTGGTTCGCCAGTTTTGCCACCTTCTTTCTCAACATATCCTCTAAAATCTTCGAAAACCCTATTAAGGTCTGTTTCAGAGTCTTCCGGCATTATTTTGAAAGTTAGAATCATATCTGCCATCTTAGTTTGGTCCCTCAAATTCACATGCAGAGCATTTATACTTTGAACTTAACTTTTTACATTTTTTGCATCTTATAATTTCTACTTTTCCACATTTAGGGCACTTAAATCTAGTTGCCCCACTACCAACGGTTTTTTTACATGAAGTACATTTATCTTTATCCATAAATCTTATGCTCAACACCACATTTATAAAGGTTTTGAATTTTTTATTGTCTAAAATGATGTCTTCCTCTCACAAAAAGGTAACAGAAATAGCAATTGATTTAACCAGAAGCGAAGAACTAAAAAAACACAAAAAACAGATAATAATTGGAAGTTACAAAGAAGATTTTCCAAGGGGAAAGATTTTTGGTTTCAAAATTAATATATCAAGCATAAACCATTTTTATCATCCAGAAAAACATAGAGCTACCTGGTTTTCAACAAAGAATGCAAAACAATTGGGCTTGGAAAAATTCAACAAAGCAGTAATTCTTTATCAGAAGGGCAAGTTAAAAAAAGCATATAGAAAACTTGGTGCTTCACTACACTATGTTCAAGATCTGGCTTGTCCTTCTCATACAAACTTCACAAAGCATTACTTAGGTGAAGACGATTTTGAAAAGGGTATAAACAAGTTCTTAGAACACTTAGACACACAAAAAATAAAATCTGTGAGAAAGAGGTTGGAGTTCTATTTTGAAGATTTGGCGAGAGAATCATCAAAGTTTCATTCAGGTAAAAAAGACATAACAGAGTTTATTAGATGGCTGACAAAAAAAAGTAATCCATTATCAGAAGAAGAATTGGAAGAACAAAGGAAAGTTTTAATTCCTCTCTCTATCTCTTATACTACAGGAGTTTTGAAGAATTTTATAAGGAAGACACAAAATGGGCGAATAGTATAGTGGATAGTACATGGCCTTGCGGTTTAAAGTAAAAAGGCTAAAACCGGGGTTCGAACCCTCGTTCGCCCGTTTCAAATAAACTCCTAGCAGGGACAAAGTTTTAATAAACAAACATATTTTTAGATTTATGAAATTTAAAGAAGTGAGTTTCTGGTGTGAATTTCCAAATCAACTTAACTGGAATTCAGTTAGAAAAATTTTACAAACTTAAAGCTAAAAATATTATAATTTACTCCTTAGAAGGATTAATGCAAAGAAAAGATAAAAAAGAATTTTTTTATATTATTTCAAAGCTCTAGACATCCTCCATAATAAAAATCTAACGCATATATCTTCCATTTTTCCAATCGTAAATATTCCCAGTATTTGTACCTACTAAATTTGCAACAAACATAGGATCTTTATATTTATTTAACAAGTTTAATGCTCTTTTCTTAAACTCCAAAGAATACCTTCTTACGCCTTTTCTTTTATAAGTAGATAAGCCAATATTTAGATTATCTTGTTTTCTTTTGATAGTAAATCCTATATAATCATAAAAATTTTTAACATTCTTGTACCCTGCAGATTTTAGTTTTATAACAGAACGGTCATAAACAACAGATAAATCTACGTTAAATTCACTTTTTAGAATTTCCTTAACCTTCAATAAAGAAGATTTATTCCCAGAACACACAGAAAGATAAACCCCCCCTGATTTGTCTAAACTTGCACTTCCTTCAGAGTCAAACAGACCTCTAATAAAGGCAGATTTAATTTCAAGACCAGATTCAATAATTTCTTTAGGAACTTCCCACTCAAAGGTTTTAAATGAATTGGAATATTTTAATAAATCCATTACAACTAATTTTGATGTAAGATTTATAACATATCTTTTTTTAGGATTTTTACAAAGATTTGTAGGTTTGGGTTCCCTTAGACTTTTAGATGGCAAAATACCATAAACTTCTTTTAAACATTTCCTAAACTCATCTGCAAAATCTTCATCACAGACATCTAATCCAACAAGAAAACCATTACCTGATTTATGAATTCTGATATAACCATCTCCGCATAAAACACCCAAAATATAAGCTTTTTCTTTATTTAAAAATTTACTTTGTTGAGAAATTTTGGTTAATATTTTATCCTGAAATGGTTTTTTATTTGTATGAATCCAGTCGTATATAGCACCATAACTTATATTAAATCCTTTTTTAGATAAAAAAGAAAAAATTTTAGTTGGACCCCAACCAAATTCTCTTTTTAGTCTTATTACTTCATTATATTCTTCTAGAGTATGTGTTTTATACATCCTCTATTCCTTTTTCTGTTATTCTAAAAATGCACTCAGAATCGGGCAAATGTGGTGAGTCAACAAGTTTTGCAACTCTTGTGCCTTTCTTTCCTTTTCTCAGATATACACGTGTCTGTGAATTATGACTAACAATATTCCCACCAATAGCAGCAGTAGGGTCACCAAAAAATGTGTCTGGCTTAGCCATTACCTGATTTGTAACATATACTACAATATTATATTGGTTTGCCAGCTTCATCAACGTGTGCATATGCTTGTTAATCTTTTGTTGTCTAGTAGCCAACTCTCCTCTGCCAGTGAAGTCAGCTCTGAAATGACTTGTCAAAGAATCAACAATAATTAACCTAACGTTTGGCTCTTTTTTAATAATGTCCTCTGTTTTTTCTGCAAGCAACATCTGATGGTCTGAATTAAATGCCCTTGCTACTTTTATATTTTTTAAAACTTCAGTGTTATCCATTCCTCTGGCCTCTGCTATGCTCTTTATTCTCTCTGGTCTGAAAGTTCCCTCGCCATCAATAAAAATTACTTTCCCGGGATTTCCCTCACTATCAGTATAAGCCTGCACACTGACAGCCAAAACATGTGCTATCTGGCTTTTAGATGAACCAAACTCACCAAAGCACTCAGATATTCCACCACTTTCAAATCCCCCTGCAAGCATGGCATCAAAAGCTTCACAACCTGTTTTTAATTTTATAATCTGTTCTCTTCTCCTTAATAATTCCTCTCCAGTTTCAAACCCCATATCTAATCTTTGTCTTGCAGTAGCGATTATTTTTTTAGCAGTTGCTTCTGTAACACCAGCAACCTCAACCATGTCAGAAGGACTAGCAACGGCAATACTCATCAATGTATCATAACCACTAAGCTCTAATTTCTCTGCAGTAGCTGCACCTACCCCCGGCAAATCAGTAATAGTAAATTCTTTTTTTTCCTCTTTAGCCATTTTCAACACCCCCCTCAGCTAAATTATGTTCAGGTAAACAAGGACCAAGAATAGTTTGTTTCCATAGTGGCCATGTTCTAACTCTCGCAGTTGCTTCATCTAAATGTTTCTGAAATGTAAGGCTATCCTCTAAACTTACTCTTTGTAAACCACCTAATCTCTCTATTTCTCTTGCAGAAATATCCATTAATATCCCGTCTCTTAATCCATAGTTTCCTGTATCATCTTTAACATTAAAAACATCACCGCTTAAGTCAACTTCAATTAAAATAGTATACTTTTCTCTTTTTTCTGGTATTCTGTTATCTTCGCCTTTCCCCCTTTGATCCATGAGAAAATTGTTAATCAATTCAGGAACATACGTCTGTTTTACATTTCCACTAATCTGATATCTTCCATCTTTTGGGTACTCTATCATTACCTGCAAGTCGCTCATTTTTAATCCTCCTCCCCATCATTATTATTGTCTTCGTTCAGAAACAAATCTTCTTGTGCTTTCTGCAAAAGTAATATTGCTTTAGGGATATCTGATCTTCTTAGGTTTAATTTCTCATCCCTCCAAATATCTTGTTCCTTATCTTTCCAGCTTCGTCTTAAACTTACAGTCTTAAAAGAAATCTCCTCACCGTCTCTTACTTTTCTTTTGTTTTCCCATATTGCAAGATCCAAAGATCCTGACCTTAATTTTTTTATTGGCAAATTTGTCATTTTGCACCTCCAACGCTTTTAGCTTCTTTTTTCATTTTAAGGCTAAAGATAAATTACAAAGCCTTGATAACCAAATAATCTATTTATTTATAAAGCCTACGCTGACATGTCAAGTGTGTCAAGTGAGTTGAAAATATATATTAAAAAATACAATTAACTAGCAACGTACAACCTTTTTGTTCTAAAGAATCCAATATCATCTAACTCTTCTTCATCAAAGGAAGGTTCAAAATCGTCATCACTTTCTCCCATCAAATTTCTATCAAAAATATCATCAATCATACTTTTCACAATTAAAACAGGTTTATATCTTTTATTATGATTAAAACATCAAGTCCCAATACCAAATAAAACAAAATAACTTCTAAGATGCTTCCGGTTTCAATAAATCCATACAAGCTTAATTGTTTAAATGGATAAACAAAATTTATTCCTTGCTTGGTCAATCCATCAGCAATCAAATGCGAAACATAACCAACAGCAACGGGAATCCACCAATTATCTAAAAAGACCCAAATAACAGAACACAATCCAAAAAGAAAAACCAAGCTATGCAATAGATTTCTGTGTCCGAATATAAACTTAATTGGCCAGCTTAGAATTTTAAGTTTTCTTCCTAATTTTGATTTAGGATGATCAATATCTGGGAGAATTCCTGCAAACAAAACAATACCTAAAAAAAGATATTTATTAAAATCAAAAAGGTTCATTGTCAAGAGCCCAATCAGCAAAGCAAACGCCAAATGTGTTCTAGCCATCATTTTTTCTTTTCCAATAATAACGCTAAAGAAATTAAAAATCCTATAAATGTTAGTGCAAACATAATCAAAAACAAAAATCTAAAACCATATGCTTTTGCAATATGGCCCCCCAAAAAAGAACTTATCCCCCAGAATATATACGTAAAAGAGTCCCAAATCCCCCATTCAGAAGCAAATTTACCCTTATCCAGGTTCATGCTGTAAATTCCTCTATACACAGGAAGTTTTATTGCTGCACCCACACCAAAAAGAGCTTGTAATAAATATAAATGAAGCGGACTAGACACAAATAAATATCCTAGATAACCTATACTCAAAATAAAATAACCAACAACAACTAACATTTCCTGATTATCAAATTTATCCTCAAATTTGCCAATAAAATAAATTAATATCCCGGCTACAATGCAGTAAACACTATAAGCCATACCTGCAACTGCCAAACCACCACCTATGTCCTCCACAAACAAAGCATAGATGGGCCCGAATAGACCGCCCGCAAGCATAAACATTACATCAGCAGAAATCAAAACTTTCATCTCTTTTTTCATAGAACACTAACTAAATCTCTAGTTTAAATAATTAACTTTCCATTTCTCTTATTAGCTCTTCAGCCTTTAATTCATGAAGAGAATTTGCATTGAGTTCCAACCTATTAAAAATCAAGTTTTTATTAACTCTTCCTTGAACTTCAACCAATCTTCCTAGTATATCATCTTTTATCCCCTCAAATTTCCCAGAATTAGTCCTCATTTCCATTAATTGCTCATTATTAATATTATACAATTTTTCTGCAACATCTCTAAATGCAGTAATCCTAATACTATCAGAACCATCATCTAAAACAAAATTAGCAATTACGCCATATCTTAAATTAACTATTCCATGTTGTGGACAAACATATCTCCCCTCTTGCATACTAACTTTCTTAAAACACTCACTGCACATTTCATAATAGCGTGGTTCAAAAATCTGAACAATAGTGCCTCTGACAGAAACATTTCTATCATCCTCATTGATTTCACTAATTTTTTTGCTTTCAGATTTTATCATCCCGGAAGTTTGACCTTGCCCAATTTCCCCTATCTTAATTCCCTCAGGATTCAAAGTTAACCCAGATTTCTCTCCCAAATGTAATTCTTTAAACCCATTCTGATTATCTTTAACATATGCATTTTTTATTTTGATTATTGTTCCTTCTTTCAACATGTTAGTCTCAACATGAGATATGTGTGTATTATCCCAAAGAACCACCCTTATCTTCCCAGTTTCATCTCCCACCAAAAAACTAGCAACTTTTCCTTCTCTGTTCTCTTTCTTGAAACTAACTACGCCATAAAGGGTAATGACCCTGGCATTCAACTCAACTTCCCTCATGCCGCTAATAATCTCACTTACTTTGATAGCACCTTCCTTGAATATCTTGACATCCAACTCATTAGCAATAATATGTGCAGCACCCTCTTTAGAAATCAAACCTGCAAGCTGCTCTATCTTGGTATTTATCCTCTTATCAATCTCTTCATCACTTATACCCTTCTCCTCTTTTATCTTCTTAACAATCTCATCATAACCAATTTTTATCATTCTAAACAAAAATAACCTAGATTGTTTATATAATTAATTATCCTCAATCAGTTACTTTATTATATTTCTTTTAAACCATCAGAATTAACTATGTAACCCTCTTTTCTTATGGGATAAACAAACAGAATGTCTTGATTAAAAATGCCTTCCTGACCTTCATATTGACTGCTACAGACCCTTATTGCTCCCCTATAATTCTTTTTTGAAACTATATCAGACTCAACTATCCCAGTATTTTTTCCTGCAGCCTCTATGAGTTTTCCCTCTCCAACATAGACTCCTACATGCCTAATGTCTAATTCCTTAGCAGATCCATAACCATCTGTGGGCAAACTACCCTTAAAGAAAACTATATCTCCCGGTTCTAATTTATCTACTTCAAGAACAGCTCCCTTACCAATCTCATTACTTACAACCAACTCCTTCCTTCTTCCCCAATCAGCCTGAATCCAACTTCCATCCGGAAAACTTGTTACTCCAGAATCAGATTTAACATAGACCCATTTAACTAGTCCAGAACAATCAAACCCCACACTGCAAGGACCTTTTGCTCCTAGCTCATAAGAACATTGGGAATTCAATAGACTCTTGGCGGATTCTACAACTTCCGATTTGCAGTTTTCTGCATCTGTAATCTTTCCGCTTCCTTTAAAATCTTCAATTCTAAACTCCAAATTATTTTCTACAAGCTCAAAATTATAGTCTGCAAATTCATCCTGTCTTTTCAAAAATTCAAAAAACTTGGAAGAAAACTGATCATTGGAAAAATTCTCCTCTTTAACAAATCTGACCAAGGCGTCATTCAATTTATATTCAATTTCTTTTTTGAGAAGATAATTATCCATTTCAAAATTATTTTTTTGTCTTATCAAATCAATAGTGTTTAATCCAATATCTTTTAGTTTTAATTCATTTTCATTATGAACCTTCATAATTATATTTCCAAATAACCATAAGAAAATTATCAATACTGTGGCCGTTGCAAATAAAGCTCCTTTTTTATTCATCATGGACCCCTCCCTGTTGGACTTGGAAGGTATGAAAGCCCTAATGTCCCTCTTGGATACATCTTAACTTCAAACCCATAACCTTCTTTCAAAATTGCACTAGTCCTTTCATCTGAGATTGGACTACCAACCAAAAGTTTTCTTTCCCCATTACACAATACAACCATGTTAATTTCCTTATTATAATCTTTAATTATTTTGTTTGTCTCATCTTGTAGATCATCAAATTTATCTTCACACATAAAAACAAAATCAGCCACAGTGAACTCAGCACCATATTTCTCAACAGGTGTTCTCAGATAATTTAGTAAAAATATTCTTTCTTCAAAATTTGAATTATAATTTTCAGTACTTATCTTTGCATTATTATCTTTTGCTTGTCCTATTGCAAAGACTATAGAACTTAGGACTAACAAAGCTATGAATGCCACAACCAAGTCATTAATATCCTCAGGTAACATTTTCAAAGTCCACCCATAAAATATTATTTTTCAATTTGTCTCCATCTTTTACCAAAACGTAATATTCCAGTTCATTATCTGAACTAAAATCATAATTCTGACTCCAAGCACCATCATTCAGTTTAACTTTTACATGATAAACTTCAGAATCAAAACAATTTTGTAATGTTTGATCATTTAATTTATTATTATCAATGATACCAAACTCATCAGCTTTTAAACATTCAAAAACTAAGTTCCCTACAACATCAGATTCTAAGTCAGAAAAATCCACATCCACAAGAACGTTATTATTAATGTAAGCTGCAGCAATAGCAATAGAGATGGTAAACAAGACAATATAAATAAGATAATAACCCCACTTTCCTCCAATAATTCCTTGACCCTTTTTATTCATTTTATCTCCAATTTCCCATCGGTTTTTTTGATAGTTAAATAGTTATAATCACCATTGCTTCCTTTAAATGAAATGCTCTTACCTAAATTAAATCCTCTTCTTTGAAAACTCTCTCCATTAACATTTGAAACTTCCACCAAATTATCAAAGAACGTTACTTTCTTCTCTTCTTCAAGGGCGTGTGTGAACTTAACATCAGAATCTCCGCTTCCAGCAAAACTAATCGATAGTCCCAAATCTTTTGCCATTATTTCATTTATTTGATTTGAAGTGTCAACATTAAATGTAATATAAGCAAGCAAGCCAAATACAATAAGTAAAATAAAAAGTTCAACTGTGGTTGTCATCGAATATTCTTCAGCTTTTTTGTTCATTTTTCTCTTCTTCAATTGTATAAACCTCAAGTGATGCCACAGGATCCGGGCTATAACCAGCTACCCCCCCCACTTCTATCCAAGGTCTTTCTATATTTGTTACTTTTATTTGGATGTCATCAGCTCCATCTTTATCTAAATCAACCAACACAGTCTCGGAAACTTTTATATCATTAACAGTAGCTTCAATTTTATCATTTTTAATCAAAAGATCTAGGTATTGTAATTTTGATTTCTCAACCGAAATAATCTCTAAATCATATTGTTTATTATTAAAAGTGAATTTTTCAGAGTCACCCACCTTAAGAAGACCTATATGGATTATTTTTATTCCAGAAAATTCTGGTTTAGATATTTCAAAAGATTTATGCAAAAAGCAATAATCTTTTTCTACCTTAACTAATTCTACCTCAACAGTTCCCACATACTGTTCGGATTTAACATTGCTAATATCTGTAGGTAAAGTAGACAATCTCAAAAAATCATATTTTGGATCTGTAGCATAATCAACAAGGTTCTTATCAAGACTAAAACAGAGCTTAGTATCTTTGAATGTTCCTCTTTTAAAAAAAGATTCTCTTCCATTGCATTCCAAAATAATCTGGGTATTTTCCAACTTTTCTCCTTCTGGTTTAACAATAATGGAATCCTTCACATCAATTTCAGAAAAAGAAAACTTCCCGCAGTTTCCTAGGGTAATGCAATTGTCATAATAACCAATAAATTTATTAAAAACGTCTGCTGAAGAAGGATCACAGTTAGGATTAAAGTATTTATACGTGCATGCACCAAGAGAAACAACAACAATTAGTGTTAAAACTAAACTCATTGCAAACTGCAAACTAAACTCAGCACCTCTTTTATTAACCATATACCCATTTAACCTAGAATTATATATAAACTTTCTGCTAAGATTTTTTATCTTCACCTGTAGGAGTGTTTTCCTCAATTAAATTTCCGAGATTCAAATCTTGAGTAGCGCCAGTAGTTCCTTCAACCACATTGCTATACCCCTTAGCGAGATCTGTGATCTGTTGTCTAAAAAATATAACAAGGACGATAAGAAGGATAACAACTATTATAGCAGTAACAATTACCCCCCAACTGAGATCTCCTTTTTTGTTCATTTTAAATGAAAGAAAAAATTATTGTGCAGGTGTGCCCACACAAAGTTGACCATCACTAATAGATCCCTTATCCGTTGTACTTACAGTACAATGTACATTGATAGGGGGTTGCCAACACGGAATGGTCTTCTCATCATCTCCAATTTGATTATCTTTTGGGCTCCAATCAATATTTACTCTTCTTGTACAATAAGCAACATTATCAAGATCGGTTGAAAGCGTTTTTGTTTTGGCAGTCTCACAATAATTTTGACAATTTGCTTTTGTCAATTCAATATCAGAACCAGCAGTTCCACCGGTAAACACATCTCTGATTTTTCCAAAAATGTTTCCTAAACCACCTGTTAAGAAAGTAACAATCAATAATAAAACAATAATTGCGATAACAGCAGCTATAATAGTGTTCATAGAAAGTCCACCTTGAGCTTTTTTATTCATATCTTACACCTCTTGTCTATAAATATAAACTTATATATAAATTCTATTATTTTCTATATAAATGTTTCGTTAAGGGGCTCTGCTGAAACCCTTTGATTAGTAAAGAGCTCATCTTCACCAATCTATCTACGTTATATGCAATAAGTTTGTACAAGACTTCTTTTTTCTTAGACAAAAAACTTCTTGCCTTCAGGCAAGAAC
>Ga0210057_1000972_pt1 | contig 45254 bp, 39 predicted proteins | sample CryGeyCG2114_010_2_FD_183968 | JGI IMG/M metagenome (GOLD analysis project Ga0210057, IMG submission 183968) | Groundwater microbial communities from aquifer - Crystal Geyser CG10_big_fil_rev_8/21/14_0.10 (SPAdes) (version 2) | ecosystem: Environmental > Aquatic > Deep subsurface > Groundwater ...
GAATTCCTGTGTTTATTTCCTTTGTTATTGTTTTATTGATGAATAAAAAATTTAAAAAGCTTGAATTATTTTTAGCTACTGCTCCAGTTTCTATATTGGTTTTGTATTCTAGTTATATCAGAGTGCTTATTATTGGATACCCTTTAAATAAATTTTTTGGAATCCAAAAATGGGTCTTTTGGTACAATCAAGGACATTTAAGATTGCCTTTTTCGGTGTGGCCTCTTATCGTAGTTAATAAATGGTATACATCGTGGAGCACGTCAGTACTTAATGACCCACAATGGAGAATAACGTGGCCAGTAATAACGCTAGTTTCTTTGTCGGTAATCCTAGTTTACTTTTTAGGAAAAATTAGGAAGAGAATTGAAATAGAAATTTTGATGATTTGGATAATTATTTATTTTGTGTTTCTATCTTTCGTAGATGCCAATGCTCGTTATTTTGTTATCCTTATGCCAATAATGTATCTGGTTTCAGTATTCGCTATTAAAATTCTGATTGAAAGATTCCTAAGGACTATTAAAGTAGATGAAACTTTCGAATGATACTTATTCTATAAAAAAATATATATGGAGAATAGTATTTACTGCTCTTTTTCTTATTTTTTTAATACCTTCTTCGGTTTACGCTCAATCCTCATATGTTCTTCCTTATCCTTCTTTTATGCCTGGAAACCCTTTATATAGGGTAAATTTGGTTAAAGAAAAGATTTTAAAATATTGGTATTTCGGTAATTTTGGACAGTTTGATTATAATCTGAAACAATCAGATAAATATCTTATTGAAGCCAAGACACTTTTTGAATACAGACAGTTTTTATTAGGTTATAAAGCACTTAAAAAGTCAGATGTATATTTTAAATATTTATTATCAAATCTTAATGCTGCAAAACGCGAGGATAAAAATATAGATATCAAAAGAAAAATATTAAAAGAAGCAGCTTTAAAACATATAGAAATACTATCTGATCTGAAGAAGGAAATTCCAGAAACATTTCTATGGCAGCCGGAAAAATCTCAACCAACTTATCTTTATCTTAGAAAGAACATTGAACACGCTATCTCTGTAAGGATAAAAAATTCATGAAAAAAATAATTTTTATTTTTTATAGCATTTTTTTATCACTTTTCACCATTTTTTCATATGCATTCATAGATCCCAATTTTATATACCTTCACAATCTTTATTCAGGCTTTGCACTCACAAACAGAAATATTACGACAGCACTATATATAATGTTTATTCTCGTTTTTTTTGTCTTCTACATCTTCTTTATCAAAGGTTATCAGAGAAAAATATTTAACAATAATCATATAAATTTTTTGATTGTAGTCACTGCATTTATTCTATTTTTTTCCTATCCGGCAATGCTCTCGTATGATATTTTTAATTACCACGCAACTGCAAAAGTAATTTTTCATTATCATGAAAATCCATATATTATTATGCCAATCGAATTTCTAAATGATCCCCTTCTTTTATTCACGCACGCAGCAAATAAAATTGTGCTATACGGTCCTTTTTGGATTCTTCTATCTTCAATTCCATACATTTCTGGTTTTGGAAATTTTCTGGTAAGTTTATTTTTATTTAAATTTTTAAATATTTTATTTTATTTAGGAACACTATATCTTATTTGGAGAGTTTCAAGAAATTATTTTTCTGTTGCAGTTTTTGCTTTAAACCCGCTTGTTATTATTGAAACAATAGTTTCCGGGCATAATGATATTGTTATGATGTTTTTTGCTGTTTTGTCATTGCCTTTGCTAATGAAGAAGAGAATATGGGTTGGATTATTGGTATTAATATTATCAATATTAATAAAATATGCCACGTTATTTTTAATTCCTATTTATTTATACGGTGCTTTTCAAATTATCAGAAAAAAGAAAATAAATAATCAACTGATTATTTTCATTTCAGCTATATCAATGTCTTCGGTCTTTCTTCTATCTCCGTTAAGGGAAGAAATTTATCCGTGGTACGCAATATGGTTTTTCGTATTTACAACTCTTATACCTGAAAAAAAACTTATTTTTTATTTATCTATAGCTTTTACTTTAGGTTTATTATTGCGTTATGTTCCATTTATGCTCTTGGGAACTCATTTTGGGTCAACGCCTGTTATTAAGATAATTTTGACAATTACCCCTCCGCTAATTTTTCTTTTTTTGTTCTATCTAAAAAAAATTTTATGGTCAAAAAATATATAGGTTTTTTAACGGTAATTATTTTTGCTTTTATTGCAGGAATTCCCTTACTACATCCCGGATTTATTCCAACGCATGATGGAGAGTATCATGTAATCCGTTTTTATGAGTTCAATAAGACATTACTTGATGGAAACTGGTATCCTCGTTGGGCTCCTGATTTGAATTATGGTTTTGGAGTACCGCTATTTAATTATGTTTACCCTCTTCCAAATTATTTCGCTTCAATCCTACATGCGTTCAATATAAGTTTTATTGATGCTTTTAAATTAAATATGTTTACAGCTTTAATTTTAGGTTCTATATTTTTTTATCTTTGGGCTAAGGAATTTTGGGGAAATTTAGGAGGCATTGTTTCTTCGGTTTTTTACTTATTTTCTCCATATTTTTTTGTAGATATTTACATCAGGGGTTCTGTTGGTGAAGTGTGGGCGCTTGGATTATTTCCTCTTTTTTTATGGGCAGCAACGAAGGCAATATTTAAAGACCTGAAATTATTTATTCCCTTTTCCAGTTTATTTTTGGCTCTTGTAATATTCTCGCACAATATTCTTGCATTTGCCTTTTTCCCATTTGCAATATCTTATATATTTTTACTGGCGTTTCTTAGTAAAAACAAAATTATGAAAATAAGAAATTCTTTAATTATTATTTCATTTGGGTTAGGATTATCATCTATTTTTTGGATTCCTGCAATTTATGAAAGAAATTATGTCACGGGACTTCAGATATTTGATTTAAAAAATAATTTTGCAGACCTATATCAACTTTTGATTCCTTCTTGGGGATCTGGTTTTTTTGGAACAGGATCTGGAAATGAAATGTCGGTTCAAATCGGAATTGCGAACCTTATTTCAGTCGTTGTCAGTTTTTTTGTTGGTTTTTTACTTTTGAAAAAAAAGGATAAAAAATTTAATCTAATAATATTTATCTGGATCTGGTTTTTCTTAACAGTTTTATTAATGACAAAAATTACAGCTCCTATTTGGGATTTTTTTCTTCTAATGAATTATTTTCAATTCCCCTGGCGATTTTTAAGTATAGTAATTCTTACGACAGCATTTTTGGCAGGAAGCATATTCTCAGTATCTAAATCTAAACTTTTGGCCGGAATAATGATTTTAATAGCCATTTTATTTGGAATGGGTTATGCTCGGCCTGCTCATTATTTTTATAGAGATGATAATTATTATTTGACAAAATCAAATTTTATGGATGGTACAAATAGTCCCGGTAATGTATTTAATACAATCTGGATTAAGGGGAAATTATCCAGGAAAGATAAAAAAATAATAATAAATAATAAAGAGGAAGGAATTAAAATTAAGAAAATAAGTTCAACAAAATATATATTTAACTCATTTTTTAAAAGTGACGGTAATGTTATAATTAATACTGCTTATTTTCCGGGATGGTATGCTATTATAGATAATAGATCTTCAGTTGTGTCGCTAACAGAAGATGGGCTGATTAAGGTTGATATACCAAAAGGAAAACACACTATTGAAGTTAAATTTGGAAATACTTTTGTCAGACAAATTTCAGAAACAATATCCTTAATAACGTTTTTTATGCTTTTAATATTTTTTGTAAAAATTTACACAAGACGGAAACATGAATATAGGAATTGATATTTCACCTTTAAAACAAGGAAATTTTATACAGCATAGGGTTAGGGGCACTGGCTTTTATATAAATAATTTAAAAAGCTCGTTTCTAAAATATTTTCCTAATAATAAGTATACATTTTTTATTCGATGTGAAAAATTATCCAAAAATGTTGATTTAGTCCATTATCCTTATTTTGAGCCATTTTTTCTTACTCTGCCATTTTTCTCAAAATATAAAACAATTGTTACTGTTCATGATTTGACTCCGCTTGTTTTTCCGAAATATTTTCCAAGAGGGGTAAAAGGAGAGCTGAAATGGCAAATGCAAAAAATGTCGCTTAAAAAAGCAGATGCTATCATTACAGATTCTGAATCATCTAAAAAAGATATTATAAAATACGCTGGGGCAAAACCCGATAAAGTAAATGTTGTTTATCTTGCCGCAGGAGACGAGTTTAGAAAAAAGAACTTATCTCATGGTCAAATCGATTTACTTCGCAAGAAATATCGCCTTCCCGGAAAATTCGTTCTTTATGTGGGGGATGTTACTTGGAATAAGAATCTTCCAAGACTTATTGAAGCCTGTCTAAAAGCAGATATACCATTGGTTTTGGCCGGAAAGGCACTTTTGAGCTCTGATTTTGATAGGAGAAATCCATGGAATCAGGATCTGGTAAAAGTTCAAGAATTATGTATCGGCAAAAAAAATATTATCAGAATAGGCTTTATAAGCGATGATGATCTGGTACGTCTTTATAATATTGCTACAGCTTTTGTAATGCCTAGTTTATATGAGGGTTTTGGTTTGCCAATTCCTGAAGCAATGTCATGCGGTTGTCCGGTTATCTCATCAAAAGAGGGGTCGATTCCGGAGGTGGCAGGAGATGCGGCATTTTATGTTGATGCATATGATATTGATAGTATCACAGGGGGAATAAAGGAGGTCTTTTCAAGTACTGATTTGCAAAAAGAGCTCTCAGAAAAAGGTTTGATTCAATCCAAAAAGTTTTCATGGAAACAAACAGCAGAAGATACGATTAAAGTATATAACGAAGTTCTTGATTAATATAAATTCACTATGTATGAGAGATAAAATCTATATTTTTGGTAAAAAATTCATAATGCATGAATTAGTAACCGGAAGTTTTTATATTTTCTTAGGATCCATGGCTGCAAATATTTTTGCCTTTTTGCTCAATCTATTTTTGGCAAGAAATCTTTCTTACGCTGATTATGCAATTTTTTCAAGTCTTCTTTCTGTGATAATTATTGCTTCAGTTCCTGCAAATTCTCTAAATACAATTATTGTAAAATTTGCAACTGGATATTATGCAAAAAATCAGACTGAAAAGTTAAAGCTTCTTTATTTAAAATTTCTCAAATTTATTCTTGGTGTCTCTATTTTTATATGTTTACTTTTTGTTTCTTTATCAATTCCAATAAGTAACTTTTTACGTTTAGACAATCTCTGGTATGTAGTATTGGTTGGTGTTACAGTAGCGGCTTTTTATTTAAACGTATTAAATGGTGCATTTCTACAAAGTTTACTTAAGTTTAGTTTTATATCTTTGGTAACTTCGATTAGTGGTTTAATAAAACTTTTGGTGGGGGTTGTGCTTGTATATCTTGGTTTTAGAGCATTTGGAGGACTTTGGTCAATCTTTTTTATGACTTTTGTGTCTTTTTTAATTGGATTTTACCCACTTAGAAAAATTATTTTATTAAAAGTAAAAAATAAAGATATTTTAATAAAAACAGATGAGATTTATTCTTATGCAATTCCGACATTTGTAACTGTTCTTTCCTTAACTGCTTTTACATCTATGGATGTGATTTTGGTAAAACATTTTTTTAATCCGCAAGAAGCAGGATTTTACGCAGGACTTTCTTTGATAGGGAAAGTTATTTTTTATTTTACGGCTCCAATTCCAATGGTAATGTTTCCGCTTCTTGTGAAAAGACATAGCACGGGTAAAAATTTCAAGAGCCTTTTTTATCTGGCACTCATACTTGTTCTCCTGCCGTCTTTAGCAATTACGGTGTTTTACTTTTTTTTCCCTGAAGCTGTAATTATGTTGTTTCTGGGAGGAAGAGATTATCTTACTATTGCAAAATATTTAGGATTTTTTGGATTATATTTAACAATATTCAGTCTTGTTAATGTATGCGTTAATTTCTTTCTTTCTTTAAACAAAACAAAAATAGCCCCGGTTGTTGTTGGTGCATCAATTTTACAGACAGTTCTTATATATTTCTACCACAATAATTTTTATGAAATTATCGTGGTTTCCCTAGCTGTTTCTACAGCTCTTCTTATTTATCTGCTCTCTTATTATTTTAAGAATTTTGTTGTACAATCAAGCTAATGGAATTTATTACCTTAAAAAATAAAGATAGCCAAAAAATCATTAAAGATGTTATTATGCATCCGTATAAAATTAATGAAGATGCATCAGGAATTTTAGTAGAGACTTTAAGAAAAGATTGGCCGGAAATTTATGGGCATGATAGGGAGTTTTTTATGCAATATTATTCCGAAACTCCAACTGGCGTAGCAAGGGATGAAGATGTTTGGCATTATCATCCAACCATCCAAGACGATAGATTCTCGGTTGTAAAAGGAGAGATAATTGTTGCGATTGCAGACAACAGAAATGATTCCCCAACTAATGATTTACTAAACCTCTTTTATATTAATGCCAGAAAAGATCCGTATATTCTTTTAATTCCAAGAAATTCATTGCATGGGTTTATGGCGGTTTCTAAAGAGCCGGCAATTCTTATAAATTTTCCAACAGGATTATATAATCCGAAAGAAGAAGGGAGAGTTCCTTATGCGGAAGCGCAGGTAAAGTTACCCGATGGAAATATCTTTTCCTGGGAATTGGTAAGAAAAGAATTCAAACTAGAGTTATAATGTTGAAAGTTTGTAAAGTTATAATGCATGGTAATTAAAAAATTTGAAGAAATTATCAGTTGGCAAAAACCAACCTCCTGTCCGGGTTTATAAAAACTTTATAAATGTACTTTATAAATTACTTTATAAACTTTATAACTTTATGAACATTAAACTGTTATCGTTGATAGTTCCTGCCTACAAACAAGAAAAGACTATTACAAAAGATTTAGAGAGGCTTTCGAAGGTTTTATCAACATTGCCTTATAAATATGAAATTATTTTAGTAGTTGATGGATTTTTGGATAAAACGTACGAAAATGCAAAATCTGTTAAAAACAAAAAAATTAGAATATATGGGTATAAAAAAAATAAAGGAAAAGGTTTTGCAATTAAATATGGTATTTTAAAAGCAAAGGGGGATATTATTGGCTTTATAGATGCTGGAATGGATTTAGATCCAGTTGAAATTCCCATGATGATTAATATCATGGATTGGAATCAAGCTGATATTGTAATAGGCAGCAAGCTTCACCCCGATTCAAAAGTCAGATACCCTTTTTCAAGAAAAATTTTGTCATGGGGATATAGAACAGTGACACGAAATTTGTTTGGATTTAACGTTCGGGATACTCAGGTTGGATTAAAGTTTTTCAAAAAGAAAGCTGCAAAAGACATATTTAAGCGAATCATTGTAAAAAGATTTGCTTTTGACGTGGAAGTCCTGACAGTTGCTTACAAGCTTGGATACTCTAAAATTTATGAGGCTCCGGTAAGACTAAATTTTAGCGGTGCAAGTACCATCTCTTCTAAAAACTTCTGGGCAGTAGTTTTTCGGATGCTATGGGATACAGCAGCGGTTTTTTATCGTTTAAAGATTTTAAAATATTATGATAAAAGAAATTAAAGTAAAAAAGATATTAATCCTCAACTGGAGAGATCCAAAGCATCCATTTGCAGGAGGAGCAGAAATTTCACTTTTTGAGCATGCAAAATATTGGAAGCAAATGGGAGCAGATGTTACTTGGTTCTCTTCAGGATTTAATAGTGCTAGAAAAAAAGAAAACATATCTGGAATAAATATTATTAGGCGCGGATCTCATTTTACTGTTCATTTTTTTGCTTTTTGGCTGTTAATAAGAGGGAGGCTCGGCGTATTTGATGTAATAATAGATTCTTTTCATTTTATACCCTTTTTTACGCCTCTTTTTATTAGAAAAGGACGAATAATTGCACTTATAAACGAAGTAGCAGGAAAGCTTTGGTATGCCAATTTATTTTTTCCTGTTGCCTTTTTGGGTTATTACCTGGAATCATTATTTCTAAAGTTATATAAAAAGCATAATTTTATTACAAGCTCGGAATCTACATATCAAGAATTAATAAATTATGGAATTCCGAAAGCAAATATTTGTATTGTTCATCATGGGATTAATACTCGATCCATAAATAAAAAAATAAAAAAAGAAAAAAACCCGACTATACTTTTTCTTAATAGAATTTCGAAGGATAAGGGCATAGAAGATACTTTTAAAACATTTAAAATTTTAAAAGAAAAAGTTAAAAATGTTAAACTTTGGATAGTCGGTAAAGAAGAAAAAAAAGGAGATTTAGATAGATTTATAATTAAATCTTCGGTGTTAAGCCTAGAGCCTGAAATTCATTACTTTGGATATGTATCAGAAGAAAAAAAAATCGAATTATTAAGGAAGGCATGGATACTTATACACCCTTCGGTAAAAGAAGGGTGGGGATTAACTGTAATTGAATCAGCATCACAGGGAACACCAACGATTGGCTATAATGTAGAAGGACTAAGAGATTCTGTAATAAATGGAAAAACAGGTATACTTACAGCCGTAGATACATATGCGCTTGTTAAAGCGATGCTAGAACTTATTAATGGTAAAAACCTATATAGGCGTATGAGCATTGCGGGTGAAGAATGGGCGAAAAATTTTAGTTGGAGAAAAAGTACTCAAGAGAGCTGGAAGGTTCTTCAAAAGAATTAAAATTTAAGATAAAGAATATATTTCTACAAATTTGTGCAACGTTAAAAAAATATTGAAAAAAAAAGACTTTTTTTGTCAGAAAATTAGATATACTTCTTAAGAAATGATGTGAAAATTTCTTTAAGACGGTCAAGGTGTTTTTTCTCCATTCCGTGATGACATCCTACAACAAAGCCTCTTTCCATAACATCGTCAGTTACGGGATATGCACCAGTCGCTCGGTAAGATATTTTTTTAAATCCGGGCTGTCTTAAAATGTTGCCTGTAAAAATTGGTCTTGTTTGCACGTTATTCTTTTCTAAATATGTTGTTATTTCAAGTCTGGTAAACGGCGCATTTTGCTTAATAGTTAGGGGAAAAGCGAGCCATTGTGTTTTTACAGAAGAATCTTGTTCAGGTAAAATAAAAAAATTCTCGTATTTTTTAAAGAATTTTTTAAGTTCATTAAAGTTATTTTCTCTTGTTTTCCTAAATCTTGAAAGTTTTTTAAGCTGCTCATTTCCGAAAGCGGCTCCCATCTCGGAAGGCAAAAAATTATAGCCAATTTCTTCAAAAATAAACTTAGCATCATATGAAATTCCATCAACTTTTGTTTTAAAGCGCTTTACAATACTTTCTGACTCGCTAAATAGAGAAGAACTTCTTCCCCAGCCTCTTAACATTTTTGCCCGGTCACGCCACAAAGAATTATTTACCATGATCATTCCTCCATTTCCGCCTGCTGTGATAATGTGGGATCCAAAGAAGCTTGTTGTAGAAATATCAGAATATGTGCCAGACGCTTTTCCTTTAAATGTTGCACCCAAGGTGTCACAAGAGTCTTCAATGAAATAAATTTTATATTTCTTAGCTATTCTAGAAATTTTTTCTAAATCTGGTACATTCCCAAGCAAGAGTGGAATCATTAAGGCCCGAGTTTTATTAGTGATCATTTTTTCTATCTGGTCCTCATCGATTAAATATTTTCCTTTTTTTACCTCAACGAAAACCGGTATTAATCCAAGCTTTATCATGGGAGCTACTGTTGTAGAAAATGTAAGTATCGGAGTAATTATTTCTGATCCTGCAGGAAAATTGAGAATTTCTACTGCAAGTAGGTTAGCAGAGGAGCCCGAATTAACCATAATGCCAAATTTTTTTCCAAAATATTTAGCTACTGTTTTTTCAAATTCACTTGTTTCCCTTCCCATGTTTGTTCTATGTTCTTTTATGACTTTTAAAACACTATCTTCTTCTTCTTTCCCGTGTACGGCTAGTCCGTAGGGAACCCTAAGTCCTTGAGGAGAATTTTTTTTGTTCATAAGCAATGTTGCTCTATTATATGGTAAAATTAAAACTTGTCAATGATAATATCTTATGAAAAATAACTATCCATCTCTATCTATTCTTACTTTAACATACAATCCCCGTTCGGATATTTTTAGAAAATCCCTTAATTCTATAAAATTTCAAGATTACCCAAAGGAAAAGATTGAACATATTATTATAGATGGTGGATCCGGAGAAGAAACTATTAATCTTATCAAAGAATATAATTGTACAGCCCTTATTAAAAAGGAGTATAAAAACGATAGTGAGGGAAGAAGATCTTTTGGGGTAAAAAAAGCAAAAAATGAAATCATTTTATGGCTTGAATCAGATAACGTTTTACCTAATGCCGACTCATTAAAGAAATTAGTAGAACCATTTATTAGTGATCCCAAAGTTATTTCTACATTTACCCTTCATTATGTACATGATAGAAAATTGAGTCTTTTAGATAGATATTGTGGTTTGATCGGGGCAGGAGATCCTGTCGTTTTTTATCTTAATAAGGCAGACAGAAGACCGTGGTTTGTCGACAGATACGATAAGGGAAAAATTATAAAAAGATATAAAAATTATGATGTTGTAGAGTTTGATGAGAAAAATCTTCCTACGGTTGGAGATAATGGATTTTTGATTAAAAGACAAATACTCTTAAAAGCAAAAAATAGTCCGGCTTTTTATTTTCATACAGATGTTTTTGTAGACCTGTTAAGACTTGGATACAATCGGTTTGGTGTTGTAAATTCAACTGCTATTGCACACATCGGAGAAAAAAGCATTCTAAGATTTGTTAGGCGTAGGACCTTTTATATGAAAAGAGACGCTGCTCCTTCTTCTATTAAAAACAGAAGATATGCGGTGTTTAACTCACACTCGTCCCAGGATATTAAAAAATTAATTCTTTTTGTCTTTTATACAATGACTATTATTCAACCCATAGCGGTAAGTATAAGGGGATATTTAATATTAAGGGATAAAGCTTGGTTTATACATCCTTTTATTTGCCTATTTTTTTTAGTATACTATGCGAAAGCTAGAATAGAGATGTCTCTTAAAATATGAAAACAATTATTCTCTCGGGTGGAATAGGTTACAGACTCAAAGAGGAGACGGAATTTAAGCCTAAACCTATGGTGCAAATAGGAAGGAAACCTATTCTTTGGCATATAATGAAGATCTATGCCCATTACGGATATAATGATTTTATTATTGCCTTAGGGTATAAAGGGGATTATATAAAACAATATTTTCTCAACCAACAGCATTACAATCATAATTTTACTCTCCATTCGGAGTCAGGACGCATAAAAATTCATAAAAAAGGCGGAAATAACCAAGACAATTTCAAGATTACATTTGTTGATACAGGTGAAGAGACTTTACCGGGAGAGAGAATATTAAAGATAAAGGATTACATTCCAAAAGAGGACACAGATTTTATGGTTACCTATGGAGATGGCGTTTCAGATATAAATATTAAAGACTTGATTTTTTTTCATAAAAAACAAAACACAATAGGAACCATAACTGGTGTACATCCTCGTAGTAAATATGGCCTTCTGAAGATGAATGATCAGGGAATTGTAGAAAGTTTTCAAGAAAAGCCAGTTCTAAAAGAAAGAACAAGTGGCGGATTTATGATTTTTAAAAGAGAATTTTTTAAGTATCTTAAGCCTGGAGAATTTGAACATGAAGCCTTAAAAAGATTAGTTGTAAAAAGACAGTTGTCGGTATTTAACCATGATGGATTTTGGCATTCTATGGATACATACCCAGATGTAGATAGTCTAAATCAATTCTGGAAAGAAGATCCAAAATGGAAAGTATGGAAATAAAAGAAAAAAAAATATTAGTAACGGGCGGAGCAGGTTTCATAGGCGGACATCTTGTTGGGAAATTGGTAGAGCTTAAAGCAAAAGTATTCGTTATTGATATAAAAATTAACCCCAAATCCTATTTTACGCAAAATAAATTAGAAAAAAAGTGTGAATTCAGTTTTGTTGATATTAGTAATAAAAAAGCCGTCGAGAACTTTTTTTCTAAAAATAAAATTGACTATATTTTTCATCTTGCGGCAGAGCCGATTGTAGAGCAAGCCTTTGATAATCCTTATTCCACCTTTGATACAAATATCATGGGAACAGTTAACATTTTGGAAGCTTTAAGAAAAAATGCAGAAATTAAAGGCATTATTGTTGCGTCAAGCGATAAGGCATATGGAAAAACAGAAAAAGCGTATACGGAAGAATCTGCGCTTCGCGGAGATCATCCCTACGATGTTTCAAAGTCTAGTATGGATCTTATCTGCCAAGCATATTTTAAAACATATGGCTTGCCGATTGTGATTACTCGATTTGGAAATGTGTATGGAGAAGGAGATCTTTATCTCAATAGAATTATTCCCGGAATATGCAAAGCAATAATAAAAAAAGAAAGGCTTATGATAAGAAGTGATGGAACATATATAAGGGATTATTTATATGTCAAAGACGTTGTAGACGGATATTTATTTTTATTAAAAAATATAGAAAAATTTAAAGGAGAAGCTTTTAATTTTTCCTCCCTAGATACTTTATCAGTTTTAGAGGTTGTTAGAAAAGCAGAAAAAATTCTTGGTAAAAAAACAAATTACAAGATTCTGAATGTAACTAAAAACGAAATACCCTATCAACATTTAAATGATAATAAAATCAGAAAACTAGGATGGGAAAATAAGTATAAATTAGGCGACATTCTTGAACAAATTTCGAAATGGTACGAAGGAGTTTTAGATGATTAGATATGTACGAAAATGTCCAATTTGCAGTTCAAAAAAAAGTAAAAAAATCTACAGACAGGAATTTGCAAACAACTTATTTCATATAATATCCGCTTGTAACAGATGCGGATTTGTTTTTGTTAGCAACTCTCCAGATCAGAAATATTATGACAATTATTATAAAACTATGTCGAAGTATGAACACGAAAGAGATCAACAGCTTCATAAGAAATATTGCGATATTATTTCAAAATATGTTAAAAAAGATGTTAGAATTCTTGATGTTGGTTGCTCAACAGGCCATCTGCTAGATCAGTTAAAAAGGATAGGCTATCAAAATATCTCTGGTATTGACCCTTCTTCGGTTTGCAAAAAACTTGCGTATGAAAAATTTAAAATTAAAATAGTCTCTTCAGATTTTTTTTCTTTTAAAACCAAAAAAAAGTTCGATCTTTTGATATTCGCAGCCGTATTTGAGCATATAGAGCAACTAAAAAAAGCAGCGCAGAAAGCCTACGATATGCTTTCAGACAGAGGGTATTTATTTGTTAGCGTACCAGATTTGGAAAGCTTTGGCTTAAATTTCGAAGAACCTTTTGGTGAATTTTCAACTGAACATATTAATTTTTTTTCTTCTAAGGACATTTATAGATTATTAGCCAGATTCAGTCCTATTCATGTGGTAAATGAGGATAAAGCAATTTTATCTTTATGGAAAAAGGGTACGAACAGTGTAGAAACAGTTGTTGATTATATCGAAAAGTCGAAGAGAAAACAGTACAAGATTAATAAAACAATTAGAAAATTGCCTGATAAAATAATGATTTGGGGAGCTGGATCCCTAACCCAAAGATTATTATCTCAACGGGAAATTATTAGTAAAGTTCAAAGGTTCATAGATAGAGACGATAACCTTATAGGAAAAAAACTAAACGGGATACCTATAATAAGTCCCAGTAGTGTTAAAAGTTTTCAAGAACCCATATTGGTATCTTCATTTAGATTTAAAGAAGAAATTAAAAATGACATTAGAAAGATGAGACTTAGGAATAAAGTAATTATGTTCTAGTCTTTATTTTCGCAGATAGTTTCTTATTCTTTCCATTGCTATTTTGAAGCCGGCAAAGTCATTTAAAAATCCTTGCCATACCTCGTTGACTACGAATTCATCATAATCTTTAATTATCTTAAAGAATTTTCCAAAGTCTATTTCACCTTCATCTATTTGTACGCCTTCTATATCCAAGCCTTTAGCGTCCGCAACCTGTAAATGCTGCATATAGACTTTAATTAAGTTGACTTCTTTATTAAAATCTTTTTTAGCATAATTACAATATAGCTTTGAGTGTGAGGTATCAAAGCATATTTTTCTTCCGGTTTTATCGCAAAATTCTTTAATTTCCTGAGCATCCATAAAGTAATTAGTATTCCATTGGCCTCCAAAATACCAAGGAAATGGAGGTAGATTCTCCACTAGAATTTCTGAGTTATTAGTTTTTAGCATTGAAAGAGTTTCGAGTAAGGCTTCCATGCGTAATTTATTGTTTTTTGGATAATCTCTTTCAAAAGTCATTCCGCCAGGGTGGAGGATAAAAAAATTTTTGGTATTATTGAAATGTTTAAAAAATTTTTCACTTTTAGTTATAACATCCTGAAGTACATGGCGTGATTCCCTAAGGGGCAAAACTTGATTTTCAGATTTAATATTTCCAGCGTCAATGAGATTACCATTCCATATTTCGGGTAAATGAATCATGCAGGGAATCGGAATTTTTTTGGGAGGATTGAATTTATAATCTGGGTCTTTATCTGAAAAATGTAATTCTATGAGTTCTGGTTTAAGTGCTAATACACCATCTAAATCGGAAAATCTGGCTTTTAAACCTATTTTCATTTTATAAGTCTCGAGTAGTAAAGTAGTCAAATTTATTTATATCTCTTTTAGCTTTTTTTTTGAGTATTTTTTCAAGCATTTGAACACTTAATCCTTTTCCCGGAACTTTAAAATCAACCATTTCTTCGCTTATTCTCTCTCCTTTTCTAATATCCCTTTTGGCAATTAAGCTTTTTGCAAAAGCTTCTCTGGATAGCATTTCTCCCCGAGTTATAATTTTTTCCCCAGTTCCTATCGCTTCCTCAACAATTCTTATTCTATTTACCATTTTAAGTAATCCTTCGGGCTCGATGGAGATATTATGGTCAGGACCTTCCATAGATCGATCCAGTGTAAAATGCCTTTCTATTATATTTGCACCTAGTGCTACAGCACACTCGGATATCGTAATACCTCTTTCATGTCCTGAATATCCAACAGGAACACCATAGCGTTTTTTAAGGACTTCTATCATTTTAAGGTTTATATCTTTAAAGGATGGTGGATAAGAACCTATGCAGTGTAGTAAAGCAAAAGTAGCCCTTTTCCTTTTTAAAAATTTAACAGTGTAATCTATTTCAGAAATTTCCGACATACCGGTGGAGAGAATCATTGGCTTCTTAAAACTTACTAATTTTGAAATTAATACCATGTTGGTGAGATCTGCTGACGAAACTTTATAAAAAGGAACATTTAATTCTTCTAAAAGATCTGCGCTAACTAAATCAAAAGGGGTGCAAAAGAAAGTAATTCCTATTTTATCACAATATTTTTTGATTTTTTTTAAATCACTTTTTGATAATTCAAATCTTTTAAATATGTCAAAAAGATAAACAGTGGCTTGGCTATCTTTGTTTGGATCTTTTAATATGTCCTCTTTATATAGAGCTTTCAGATTTCTTTTTTGGAATTTTACCGCGTTTGCACCGCTTTCTTTTGCTTTATTTACTAAATCGATAGCAGTTTTTAGGCTTCCGTTGTGGTTAAGTCCAATTTCCGCTACGACATAAGTTGGATACCCATCTCCAATTGTTTTGTCTCCAAGTTTGATGTTCATTATTAATTTAGGATGTGAATGATGGTATCAGAAGGATAAAATCAAGTCAATAGATGTTTTGTCAAATTCACATTATTTAGGTGATTAATTTTTTTTGATACTAGCTAGATTTTTGTGGTATTTTTATTATTAAAAGTCTAGAGAGATTCTTGTTTGAGTGCTGATGCGGTTCACCTGGAGGAATCCAAAGCCAATCTCCTTTCTTTAATGTAATGCTTTTTCCTCTTTTTATATAATCGGCTTGAGATTCAGAGTTTTCCATATCATTTAAAATACGTTCATTTACCATCTCCCCTCCGCATATAAAAGTTGCTTCGCCCTCAAGACAAAACCAAAGATCTCCTTCATTTTTATGTCTCTCGGCTTTATTTAATACTTCATTATTTTCTAAAATACTAAATGGCAAGCTCCTTTTAACAGTCCAGGTTTTAAAAGGTTCAATAGAGTTCTTACCTTTTTTAGGTATGGTTTTTAGAGCTTTATTTATAGTTTTTTTATCGACGAAAACACTTTTCATATAATTATATTATCATAATTGACATAGCTTACTAATGGTATTAAAATTCGCATAATGAAGTTGTTAATGTGTGGGGTTGGTTCAATAGGTGAGAGACATATAAAAAATCTTATTGCCTTGGGAGAAAAAGATATAAGTGTTTTAAGAAGAAAAGATGTGGCATTAAAAACAACCAGTAATAATCTTAAGACTTTTACTAGTCTTTCAGATGCGATTAAATCTAGGCCTCAAGTTGCTTTTATAACAAATCCGACATCGTTACATATTCCTCTTGCAATTGAACTTGTAAAAGCAGGATGTAGTCTTTTTATAGAAAAACCTTTGTCTAATTCTCTTAAAGATGTAAAAACATTAATGAGAATCGTAAAAAAAAGAAAAGCCGTTGTACAAATGGGATTCATGATGAGATACCATCCTGCTTTTATTCAAATAAAAAAATGGATAGATGAAAAAACCATCGGGCATCCATTATCTGCAAGAGCATCGTGGGGAGAGTATTTGCCTTCCTGGCATCCTTGGGAGAATTATAAGAATAGCTATTCTTCTAGAACAGATCTTGGGGGAGGGCCAATATTTACTTTATGTCACGACATAGATCTTTCTGTTTGGCTCTTTGGTAATGTTAATAACGTCTTTTCATTAAAAGCCAAAAAATCTTCCCTAGGTATTTCGTCCGAGGACAATGTTGAAATATTAATGGAATATATTAATGGAGTAATTTTTGAACTTCATCTTGATTATATTTCTTTTCCTCCAAAAAGAACATGGGATATTATTGGAGATACCGGAAGAATTGAATTCGATTATTACAATAATAAACTCACTTTATTTAAAAGAAAACAAGATCGAGTCGAGAAATTAAATGTTAGGTATAACAATTTTGACAGAAACGACATGTTTGTCGCAGAAATTAAAGATTTTATCGGAAACATTAAGAAAAAAAATAATCCGATTACAGATTTAAAATCGGGCATAGTAAATCTAAATATACTTTTATCAATCCACAAATCAATAAAAGAGAAAAAAGTTGTCAATATTAAGCAAGTTAATGTATAATCCTTCATATGCAAAACACTATTGCATATTCAGATTTCACAGATCTAAAAAATAAGAATGTTTTGGTAGCTGGAGGTTTTGGTTTAATCGGAAAAGCAATTTGTAGGGGGTTTTCGGAGGTAGAATCAAATTTATATATAGGAGATATAAAAAAAGATAATAATTTTTTTAAAAAAATTACTTCATCTGGAGATATTAAATTCATCAGATTAGATATTACATCTCCAGATGATGCTGAAAAGACAATAAAACTAATTGTAAGAGAAAAAGGGTCAATTGATATTTTTGTAAATACTGCATGGCCTAGAACTTCAGATTGGGGAACAAACGTCGAAAATGTTTTATATGATTCGGTAAAAAAAGATCTGATAGGCCAATTAGGAAGTTATTATAACTTTACGCAAAAAATTGCAATGCAAATGAAGAAACAAAAAAGTGGTAGTATAATTAATTTCAGTTCTATCTATGGAGCGGTAGCTCCTACATTTTCTATATACGAGGGAACAGAAATGACATCTCCTCCTGCTTATACGCTTATTAAAGGAGGAATAAATGCAATGACTAGGTATTTTGCCTCTTATTTTGGTAAGTATAATGTTAGAGTTAATTGTATAAGTCCAGGCGGGGTATATAGAAATGAAGATCCCAAATTTGTCCAGAATTACAAGAGACTGACTCCGCTTGGAAGAATGGGAACACCGGAAGATTTGATAATGCCGACATTATTTCTTGCTTCACAAGGCTCAAGATACATAACTGGTCATAATCTCTTGGTCGACGGAGGATGGACCATACATTGAACTATGAAAGTAAGTGATTATGTAGTTAAATTTTTAGAAGAACAAGGAGTTTCGGACGTATTCATGATATCAGGTGGGCTTGCTATGCATCTTAATGATTCTATTGGAAAAAGTAAAAAAATGAAATATTATTGTACACACCATGAACAAGCAGCGGCTATAGCTGTAGAAGGCTACGCAAAAGTTACAGGGAAAATGGCTGTTTGCATGGTGACAGCAGGTCCAGGATCAAGCAATGCCGTAACAGGTGTTGTTGGGCAATGGCAGGATTCTATCCCAGCGCTTTATATATCAGGACAAGTAAGAACCGAAATATTGACCCCAGAGGATTCCAAACTCAGGCAGTATGGAGAGCAAGAGCTTAATATCGTTGAAGTAGTAAAATCTATAACCAAGTATGCGGTAAGCGTTAAGGATCCATTAACAATAAGATACCATTTGGAGAAATCTATGCATTTGGCAACTTCGGGAAGACCCGGGCCTGTATGGATCGAAATCCCTTTAGATGTCCAAGCGTCTCTGGTGGATGAGAAAGAATTGAAAGGTTTTAATCCCTCCGAAGTCATGATAGCTAAAGATTCACGAATTCTCAGGAAAAATGTGAAAAAAACAATAGAACTCATAAAAAAATCCCACAGACCTGTAATACTAGCAGGAAATGGTATTAGAATTGCTGGAGCATATAATGATTTTCTTAAACTTGTTGAACTACTTCAAATACCAGTACTTACAGCGTCATGTGCAAACGATCTTATGTATGCAACCAGCCCTTTTTATTTTGGGAATCCAGGGCTTATTGGTGATCGAGCAGCAAACTTTATAATTCAGAATTGCGATCTTGTTATAGGAATAGGGGCAAGATTTAATTTTAAAACGATTAGCTTTAATTATAAAGCTTTTGCTAGAGAAGCGAAAGTAGTTGCAGTTGATATCGATAAAAACGAATTAAATAAGAAATCAATAAATCCCCAGTTAAAAATCAATGCAGATGCTAAGGATTTTATTAGGGAATTGCTAGATGAAGGGAAAAAGGAAAAACTTCCAAATTGGGGTTCGTGGATTGATAAGTGTAAAACTTGGCTTAAGACCTTTGATAGGAATTTACCTCAGTACAAAAAAAATGGAGATAAATTTGTAAATCCCTATTATTTTATGAGTGTGTTGTCAACGTTTTTTAAAGAAGAGGATATAGTAGTAACATGCAACGGGATTACGGCTTTAACAACTTTTCTTATGGCAGATCTTAAGAAAAATCAAAGGTTAATTGCAAATATAGGATGTGGAGGTCTGGGATACGATCTGCCTGCCGCTATAGGAGCATGTATTGGAAATGGAAAAAAAGAGGTAACATTAACTGTGGGTGATGGTTCTTTGCAATTCAATATTCAGGAATTACAAACAGTAGTTAATTATAATCTTCCTATTAAAATTTTTGTTTACGATAACAAAGGTTATTTGTCCATAAGGACTACTCAAGAAGGTTTCTTTAAGAGTCATTTTGTCGCTTCTGATGGCAAGACGGGAGTTATCTGCCCTGATATGGAGAAAATAGCAAAAGCTTATGGTATCCCCTTTGTTTCAATAAAGAATCATATTGAATTGAAGCAAAAAATAAAAAAAGTATACTCAATAAAAGGTCCCGTGATTTGCAATCTTAATATGGCAGAGATGATTGAAATAATTCCAAAAATGGGTTCTGAAATATTACCAGACGGGAAAATGGTTTCAAAGCCCATGGAGGACATGTATCCTTATCTCTCAAGAGAAGAATTTAATAAAAATATGATTATAAAACCCCTAAGTTATGAATAACAAGATACTATCAGATTTCGAAAGATTATTTAAAAATGAAAAAAACTATTACAAAAAAAGAATTCAAAGCGAATATCCCGATCCATCGCTGATATTTCGAAAAAAAAAACCGGTTCTTATTTTTGGAGCAGCCAGAATGGGCAGAGTATTTCTGTCCAACCTTAAAAGAGAAGGAATTTCTGTCTTAGGCTTTATTGATAACAATAAAAAAATTCAAGGATCAAAAATAGATGGCGTTAAAATTATCTCTCTTAGAGAAGCGCAAAGCAAATACCGTTTATATCCAGTTCTTATCGCAAGCCTTCTTTACGAGACAGAAATTTACAATCTTCTTAGGAAAGCGAATTTCAAGAATATTTATCCCCTTGTATACCTAAATCTTATTAGGCCCGACATTTTCGTGTCTCCTGAATATCATAATACATTCAACTCTCTTTTTCTTAATAAAAATCAGAAAAATATATTAACTCTTTTTGCTTTACTTAATGATAAAAAATCTGAGAAAGTTTTCTCTAATTTGCTTAAATTTAGACTAACAACAGAAAAGATTTATATAAATAAAGCAGAATCACCCAAAAAGCTTTTTTTTGAAAAAGATGTAATGCCCCTATCAAATAATGAGGTTTTTATTGATTGCGGAGCATACGATGGTGATTCTGTGGAGAACTTTATAAAGTCAGTTTCTGGAAAATTTACTAAGATTTATTCCTTTGAGCCTGATAAGGAAAATTTCAAAAAGCTTAATGAGAAAATTAAAAAAAACGCGTGGGAAAATGTAGTAACAATTAAAAAAGGAGTCTTCAACAAAAATGGTAAAGTTGGTTTTCATGGAGCAGGTACTGTTGATGCCAGGATTTCAACAAAAGAAAGCGTTGAGTCAGTCAAGTCAACGATAGATGTTGTAACAATAGATAACTACTTTAAAGACAAAGAGCCGCCTACATTAATTAAAATGGATATTGAAGGCGCAGAGATCGAAGCTCTTTTGGGCGCAAAGAAAACTATAAAAAAACATAAACCTAAGCTTGCTATTTCTTCCTATCATCGCTCAACAGATCTTTGGGAAATACCTCTTATTATAAAAAGTATCAATAAGGATTATAAGATCTACTTTAGACACTACTCAAATGAACTTCCTGACACAATTTGCTATGCAATATAATAAAAACAATAATTATAAAATTCTTATTACAGGGTCTTCAGGTTTTATTGGAAGGAACCTTGTTGAACAATTAGAAAATAGATATAAAATTTATGCGCCTTTAAGCAAAGATTTAAATCTTCTTGATAAAAACTCCGTAATAGCTTTTCTTAAAAATAATAAAGTAGATGTTATAATTCACACAGCATTGTATGTAGGATTAGATAAAACTAAATTTGTTCAAGATATATTAAAAAAAAATTTATTAATGTTTTTTAATCTTATAGATAACAGAAAATATTATAAAAAAATGATAATTTTTGGTTCCGGGGCTGAATATAATAAAGCAAATCCAATTGTCGATGTTGATGAAACGGATTTTGGAAAAAGTATTCCAGAGGACGATTATGGTGTACTCAAATATGTAATTTCGAAATATATAGAAAATACAGATAATATTATTAATCTTAGACTTTTCGGCGTTTATGGGAAGTACGAGGATTACACAAGGCGATTTATATCTAATGCTATTTGTCAATCAATAATGGGTTTTTCAATTACAATTAAGCAAAATGTTTTTTTTGATTATCTTTTTATAGATGACTTAACTAAAATTGTAGAGTTTTTTATTAATAATAAAGTAGAATATAAATTTTATAATGTCGGAAGAGGGGAAAAAATAGACTTGGTAACCCTGGCCAAGATTATTAAGAAAGTTACGAACAATAAAAATAAAATAGAGATTTTAAAAGACGGCTTCGCCAATGAATATACTTGCAGAAATAAAAGGTTATTAAAAGAACTCAATGAGTTTCAGTTTATTTCTTTTAAGGACTCAATAGAATCTATGACTAATTGGTATTTGTCAAAAAAATCTACAATAGACATTAAAAAACTTATATAATTCTCTTTTTAAGAACAATACAAATGAATACTAGGAAAATTGAATCCTTAAATAAAAGCGCCAAAGAAGTTAGGAAAAATATTATTCAAATGAGTACAAGAGCGAAAAGTGCACACACTGGTGGTGCACTTTCTTGTGTTGAAATTTTAGTTTCTCTTTATTTTGATGTAATGAGGGTCTATCCGGAAGATCCCTATAATGACAAAAGAGATAGGCTAATTTTTAGCAAGGCTCATGATTGTAAAGCGTTGTATGCGGTTTTGGCAGAAAGAGGGTTTTTTGATAAAAAAATTCTTGAAGGGTACGAATTAAACGGTGGAAGATTACCTGGTCATTCTACAAGAAAATGCGTTCCGGGAGTAGAGGTGTCCGCAGGATCTTTGGGGCACGGGCTATCTATGGCAACGGGGATGGCATATGTTGGAAAAATAGACAATAAGATACATAGGGTTTTTTGTATTCTTTCGGATGGCGAATGTGATGAGGGTTCAACTTGGGAAGCGATAATGTTTGCGGGGCATCATAAGCTGGATAATTTAGTTACTGTTGTTGATTACAATAAGCTTCAGGGTTTTGACTATACAAAGGATGTTTTGGATTTGGAACCATTCTCTCAAAAATGGAAAAGTTTTGGGTGGGAAGCAATAGAGGCTGATGGGCATGACTTTGGGGAATTAATTAAAACATTTAAAAAAGTCCCGATTAAAAAAAATAAGCCGACGGTTGTTATTGCTCATACGATTAAAGGATTAGGTGGAGTGCCTATCCATGTAAATAAAGTATCTTCTCAATATATTCCTCCTTCTAAAAAAGAGGCGGAGGAGGTAATTAGGAGGTTAAGTCTTGAATGAGAATTGCATTTGTTAACACTTTATATAAATTGTCCAAAAAAAATAAAGATATTATTTTACTTACCGCAGATTTGGGATTTTCGGTTTTTGAGCAATACATAAAAGATCTTTCTAAGCAATATCTAAATGTAGGGATTGCTGAACAGAATATGACAGGTATTGCAGCCGGAATGGCGATGGAAGGAAAAATTCCTTTTATCTATTCAATTGTTCCTTTTGTGACAATGAGAAATTTTGAGCAAATAAGAAATGATATATGCTATCAAAATCTGAATGTAAAAATTGTTGGAGTTGGAGCTGGATTTTCCTACGGTCCTTATGGGCATACGCATCATGGCTTGGAGGATGTTGGAATTTTACGAACATTGGCGAATTTAACAATTTTTTGTCCTGGGGATCCTGTTGAAACAGAATTTGCTGTAAAATCCGCAGTCAAAATTAAAGGGCCCGTTTATATAAGATTAGGTAGAGCCGGAGAATCTGCTGTTTATGACAACGAGAGACCAGAATTAGAAGTAGGCAGGGGATCAATTATTAGAGAAGGGAAAGATATCACTATAATAGCAACAAGCACAATGCTTTATTCAGGAAAAGAGGTCGCAAAACAACTTAATAAGAAAGGACTAAGCGTCCGTTTGATAAGCATGCATACAATCAAACCATTAGATATTAATCTTATTTTGGAATCTACGCGAAAAACTTCGGCTATTTTTACGCTTGAGGAACACAGCATAATCGGGGGTTTGGGAAGTGCTGTTGCTGAAGTACTAGCAGAAAACAAAAAAGCCATAATTTTTAAAAGAATAGGAGTAGAAGACCGATTTGCCAAGCATATGGGAGATCAGAAATTTATGCAAAAGGCAAACGGACTTGATCCAAATCAAATTCTGAAAACAATTCTTAAATCAATCAATTATGACTAAGACACCCTTTTTTTCAATAGTAGTTCCTACATACAATAGAGCAGATGATCTACGATTTGCAATCCGACAATTATTAAACCAATCTTTTAAAGATTTTGAAATTGTGATCACAGACAACAACTCGTTGGATAGAACAGAGGAGGTCGTAAAAAGCTTCAAGGATAAAAGAATTAAATATTTCAAAAATAAAATAAATATTGGCTGGATTAAAAATGTCGAGAAAGGAATAAATCTTGCGCAAGGAGAATACATCGTTTTACATGGTGATGACGACTTCATGTTATACAATAATATACTTAGTCATTTATATAAAATCATTTCAGAAAAAGGATATGGATTCGTTAGGGTGAATTATTTCAGTAAAATAGTTGGAGAAGATACTGTATTTGATTTTCGGACAAGTAAACACGCAAATCGCGATATTAAAATCAAGGCTCAAGAAAGTAATGATAAAATAATTGATTTTATAGAAAAAGTTGACCCCTTTTTTTTAACAGGAATTGTTTTTAAAAACAATTTTCCTAAAGATATCAATATTCTTGACTCCGAGTTGGTTCCATGGTTTAAAATTATTTTTTATAACATACGTAATTCCGGTGGCTATTTTGTTTCTAAGCATTTTTTTGTCTCTTCATGGCAAAAAAAATCTGGAAAATCAGTACATCCCTTTTTTAATCTTCTAAACGGAGAATTTACATTTGAGAATTATTTTAAGGAAATTAAAAACTTATGCACTAATTCGTTTTACAATAAATTTTTTGATAAACATCTACGAGACATAGTCAGACTTCTGCCTGCAAATAAATATTCTTCAGACAATAAAAATGTGATTAACTGTTCAATGAGAATTTTAAAGCTATATCCATTTTATAAATTTTCGGCAATTTTCTGGTTTTGGGTCTCTGTGTCCCTATTGACTCCTAAATGGATACTTGGTATATCTAGACAGTATTTTTTAAAAAGTATGATTAATAACTCTCAGGCAAAAAATACGGCTGAAATTAAAAAAAGAATTAAGGAGTTAGAAAACGATAATGATTAACTCCTTTTTTAAAAAAATAAAATCTACAAAACTAAATATAAGCAATGTTTTGGTAATTATTTTAAGTTTAATTATTGCATTTGCTGCTGTTTACAAATGGTTTAGTAATGGAACGATTCTTTATTATTGGGACGCAAATTTACCCTTAGACATAAGCAATTCATTTCAAGACTTCTTTTTTTATTGGCATTCAAATGTCTTTCCTGGCGGATCAGGGAATGGTTGGAGTTGGCTTCCTTACTGGGCGTCAATTGCAATATTATCTAGACTTTTTTCTAGCCTCTCGCTTGCACAGGGCTTGCTGTACGTTAGTCTTGTTTTCTTTTCAATTTTTAATTTCTATTTACTTTTAAATTATCTTTTTGAAACACTTCTGGATTTAAAGAAAAACTTATATATCTCAAGACTAGTAAGTTTTTTATTTGCCGTTTTTTATTCATTAAATTTGTATACGTTTTATTATCAATACTTTATGTTTAATCCCCAGGCTTATATCCATGCGCTACTTCCCTTAAATATTCTGGCTTTACTAAAACTTTTTCCTTTCCATGGTGTTTATAAGGATGCAAGTATAAGATGGATATTTATATTTTTTCTAACAATTATTTTTATGACTGCTGGATTTACTACATACATATTTTTAGCCGAATATATATTATCAATATTTCTCTATCTTTCTCTTAAGCTCTTTTTGTCAAGAAATAAATTTATTAGTTTTAATACAATAAAAACTGCAGTATTTCTCATTCTCGTATTGATTATAAATTGGTGGTGGTTTTTCCCCTCTTTGTTAACATTTAAAGATTTATTTGCCAGGCAGGGTACTATCGGAACTAATATATATTTTGATTTAAGCAGTATAAATAGTTATCTTCTCAATTCAGTGAGACTTTTAGGAACGCCAATGATGAATAATAATCCATTTAGTTGGGATTCGTTTTATAATACAAATAATCTATTTACTGTTCCTCTTTTTTTATTTTTATTTCTCATCATCTATTTACTTAAAAATATAAGAGCATTAAAAAATCACTTTTTAGTTGTTTATTTTTTATTAATATTTTTAATAACTCTTTTTATAATAAAGTTAGGGAATCCTCCATTTGCCTGGATTACCAAATTTGCATTTGAAAATATTCCTTTTTTTGGCGCGTTTCGAGACGCTTATCAAAAAGCCGGACTTTACTATGTTTTTGTTTATTTTATTTTATCCGGTCTTGGTTTCTCTTTGCTCATTAAAAAAATTCAAGATAAAGGGAATAAATTTCTTTTAAGACTATCTTTTCTGCTTCTATTAGTTGTCGGAATAATTGTTACAGGGCCATTCTTTCTCTTTTCTTATGACAATATAAAGAAAATTGATTTTGAATATAATGGTAAAAAATACAATTTCAGTGCCAAAACAAGAATCCCAGAAGAATATTATCAAATAAAATCAGTACTTGAGGAAAACTGCGGGGGAACTACAGTCCTTGTCCTGCCGAGAACATCATCAATTTCTGATGGAGTATGGACAAAATATGGCACTTCTTACGTGGGTCAAGATATGCTAAGTCATTTAATTGGATGCAATTTTATATCAACGCATCTTCTTCAGAACGAACCGGACTCATTTAATACATCTCCCTATTTAATGCTTCAAGATTCAGATTTTCTTGGTTTTAAAAAATTTCTCTTACAAAATCAAATTGGGTTAGTTTTAATTAGAAAAGACTATGTTCCTTATTATTATACTCTTTGGTCATATGTAGATCCTGCTTACGCCATTACTTTACTTAATTCAGATAGCGACTTTAATAAAAGATATGAAAATGATTTTTTTGTCGTATTTAGCTTAAATGATCTTAAAAGAGATCGAAGTTTTGGATTCGCACTTCCTTCAAGTATTGCATTTACAAATTCTTCATTAAATTATGCCAGGGATTATCAAATTTTATCAAACGCCTTAGGGAAAAATAAGGGCAGTTTAGTTATAACTAATTTAGATAGTCTAAGCTTAGTTAAACCCTTTATCAATACTTATTTATCGGTAGGTAATTGCATCGGCTGTATAAAAATAGACCAATCTTCAAGCCTCGACATTTCAAAGGAAGATCAAGTAGCAAATCTTAAAAAGAATATCAAGCACTTACTGGGGATGGATAAAGAAATTCAATTATCGGAGGAAAATAAAATAAGTAATTCTGTTCTGGAATCTAATTATAATTTTAGAAACCTTATGAGCCAAATAAAAAATAAAAATGATGTTCTAATAAAAAAACATATTTCAGAATACGTATTATCTTTTGAAAATATAAAAAAATTAATAGAAAATTTTAAAGGTAGCTTCTTTGATAAAAATTATAAGATGATTGAGGTAAATAACTTTCTGATTGCCCAAAAGAATACCTTATTACGCGCTTATTTCGAAGGTAAGTCCAGCGATTACTTAGAAGAAAGTCAGTATCGTGGGGAATTTACATATCTATTATCACTACAGGATTCCTACATATCATATCTAAATAAAAATATATGGCAAACTGATTATGAAAATAAAATATACAAAACAAGACTGGATATATCATATCCAGGAGAATATAATTGTTCTGTCTACACTTCAAGTAAAGAACTGCATGTCGTCGATATTTCAATTAACGATACTAAAAATGGAATCAAAATAAAGTCAGACTCCGGTATGTATAAATTTCCAAAAGGGAATTATCCCGTTACTTTAAAGTATTCAGTTGACCAAATTATTCATGAGAATTTAATAGAAATTGAAAGTTCCGGGTTAATTGAGAGAAGCTTAAAAAAAATAAAGGATGGTAAATATAAAATTAAGTTTGAAAAAGAAAAATCAATTGATAATGCAAATATAATAGTCGGTGTTACAAAAAGAAAAATAGATTCCAGGACTTTACAAAAAATTAGATTTCCGCAAGAAAATTTTATATTCTTTGAAAATTTAAGTAAAAATGTTAGGAGTATTAAAGATGATAGATTCTATGAGGGTAGTTTCAGTATAAACTCCGCAGAGCAACCTAATTATTATCTCTATTTTTTCTTGCTAGATTCATCTCTGGCTAATAATTCTATTAGACAATTTAAAAATTTATCCATAGAGAAAATTGTTGAAGATGGAGATATTTATTTTTCCTGCGTTTTAAATACAAAACAATATTTTACTTCTTCTAGCGATAAAATGAATGTTAAAAAAATAAATCCAACTCTTTATACAATTGAGCTCCCCAATGAGTATAAAAAAGGTTTCTTAACTTTCAATCAAACTTACGGAAAAGATTGGGAGGCATACACCATGATTTCGGGGAAAAAACATAAGTACTACCACTTAAAAAATTCTTATGCAAATGGATGGTATATAGATAATCCTGGGAATAGGAAGGTAGTTGTTGAATATACGAAACAAAATTTAGTAGTGAAAAATGCAGTGCTTACCATAGTAGTCTTTATTATCGTTCTGTGCATATATATTAGATTAGATAAAAAAAATGAAAAAAACGTATAAAAAAATCTTCAATCAAAACTACTTTTATCTAAACTGGCATTTTTTAGTTGGTTTTTATCTACTAATAAGAATTTTAATTGGATTAGAGTATTCGTTAATACTTGTCTTTGTATTGACGTTAGTATTGTTGAGAAAAAATTTCGAAGAGTCTGCTTTAATATTTTTCATACTTAGTTTTATAACCTATATATTTAATGCTAAAACTGAGGCTAATCATTACTTATCGTTCATGTACGGATTTCTTGTTTTGTCTCTGATAAAGAACTTTTACTTTGCAGTAAGGGAAAAATTTTCATAGAATGTTTTTAAAAAAATTTCTTCTTATTATTCTTCTCGCGGTTTATATTATTGTTTTTAAAAATGTAATTAATTTTAGTCTGATATCCAGTGGAGATTTTCTAAAGATCGGAGAGGTAAACCTAATTCCATATATTTGGGATTGGAATCCTGCGTTTGGAGGACTAGGTGGGGTTACGTTGGGTTTTTCATGGTTGCATTTTGTCATAACACTTCCTACGTTTCTATTAAAGCCGCTTGGTTTTAGTTGGGTATTGATTCAAAAACTGGCATATATTTATCCAGCATTAATACTTCTTATTCTATCTCCAATCGTTTTCTTTAAAAAACTTTTTCCTAAAAATAATTTTTATTTTCTTTCATCCTTAGTTTATGCACTAAATACTTATATTTTAATGCTTATAGGCGGTGGGCAAATTTATATAGCGTTTGCTTATTCACTTGTTCCAATTGTTTTATATTCATTTATTAATTTAATGCAAGGAAATGAATCGAAGTATTTAAAAAATCTTAAATATTCAGTTTTTACCGGATTATTGCTTACTCTTCAATCAATGTTTGATTTAAGAATTGCCTATATTACTCTTTTTGCTTTAGGTATTTATTTTTTATTTAATATAAAACAATTAATTTTTAGTAAGGATTTAAAAGAAATTTTAGTAAATATTTCTTATATATTTATTATTCCATTTGCAGTTTCGGGCCTTTTACATGCTTTTTGGATATTGCCTTTATTAATTTTTCATCAAAGTCCAATTCAGTCATTGGGAGCAGTTTTTACATCTACAGATGCCGTAAGATTTTTTAGTTTTGCGAAATTTGAAAATACAATTTCATTGTTTCATCCCAATTGGCCGGAAAATATTTTTGGAAAAGTAGGCTTTATGAAACCAGAATTTTTAATTCTCCCGATTTTAGCTTTTAGTAGTTTTTTGTTTGTAACAAAAATCAAAGAACAAAAAACAAAAATATATATTCTTTATTTTGCTTTACTTGGACTTTTGGGAGCATTTTTGGCAAAAGGGGCAAATGAGCCGTTTGGTGAAGTTTATCTGTGGCTTTTTAATTATATTCCGGGATTTATAATGTTTCGGGATCCAACGAAGTGGTACACGCTAGTTGCGATTTCGTACTCAATATTAATTCCGTTTACAGTTTGGAAAATATATGAGTGGTTAAAATCGCAAACAAAATTTCAAATTTCAAATTTCAAATTTAAAATAAATTCCAAAAACGAAACCCTAAGCTTACAAAACCTATTTTTATTGTTTATTGTTTTTTGTTTATTATATTTAATTCAGCCTGCTTTACTTGGGCAATTAACGGGAACATTTAAATCAAAAACAATTCCAAGAGAATACATAAGTTTGGAAAAGTATATTTCCCAAGATGAATTTTTTTTCAGAACATTTTGGATTCCTAAAACCCAAAGATTTGGCTTTTATTCTTCGGATCATCCTGTGATTCCAGCACAGGACTTCATAAAAGAAACTAACTATTCCCAAATTCTTAAGAATTTGGGAATGAAAGAAATGGAAAGGATATTGCAGGAATCATCTGTGAAATATGTAATTATTCCTTACGACAGCGAGGGAGAAATTTTTCTAAAAGACAGAAAATACGATAATAAATTGTATGAAAATACAGTAAGCGAAGTCAGGAAAATACAATGGTTAAATGAAATTGATGGTTTTGGAAAGATTAAGGTTTTTGAGATTTCAAACCCTAAAGATCATTTCTGGAGTCATGATAAAGAAATAAAAATTAAATATAAATATATAAATCCAACAAAATATTCATTAGACATTCAAAATGCAAAGAAGGGGGATGTTATCATCTTTTCGGAAAGTTACGATAAAAATTGGATCGTACATAATTTAGAGTTTAGAATTCATAGTTCAGAATTTAATAATAGGTTTAACAGCTTTATTTTGCCAAAAAATGGGAATTATGTTCTTGAAGTTTATTATACTCCCCAAGATTGGGTAAATAGAGGACTAGTCGTTAGTATTGCATCGCTTGTGGGACTCATAGCTATTTTGATTGGATTTAAACTTAAGAAATGGTAAAATAGGCATATGTTGAGTGTTGCTGTGCCTGTTTTTAATGAAGAAGAGGTAATTGAAGAATTTTTTAAAGAACTTTTTAAATTTCTTTCCAAAATCGACAAAGATGCCGAAATAATTTTTATTGATGATGGGTCGACGGATAATACATTAGGCCTTCTTAAAAAACTTGCTGAGAAAAATGACACCATTAAAATTTTTTCTTTTAGGAAACACAGGGGAAAAGCTGAAGCATTAACGCTTGGATTTAAAAAAGCCAAAGGTGAATATATCCTAACCATAGATGCAGATCTTCAGGATCGGCCGGATCAAATAGAGAATTTAATAAAAAAATCTAAAGAAGGGTGGGATTTAGTCTCCGGTTGGAGAAAAAACAGGAAAGACTCAATTTTTAAGAAAATTTCCTCAAAAGTTTTTAATCTTATATCAAGCATTTTCTGGGGACTTAAAGTTAATGATTTAAATTGCGGGCTTAAGCTTTATACCAGAGAGGCGGCTAAATCATTAAATCTCTATGGCGGAATGCATCGGTTCATACCGCTTCTTCTTTTCCAGGAAGGATTTTCTGTTACAGAGGTACCCGTGATACATGATAAAAGACGACTAGGAAAATCCAAATACAATTTCTCCAAGGTATTTACGGAAATTCCGGATATGTTCACAATGCTTTTTCTTTCAAAATACAGCAAAAGACCGCTTCATTTTTTTGCACCTATCGGAGGGATCTTATTTACTATTGGTGCAATAATTCTTGTATATCTTACCACTCTCCGTCTTCAGGGGTATACAATTGGACAAAGACCCTTGTTATTCTTAGGAATGCTTTTGGTTATAAGCGGGCTTCAGGTATTTTTTACCGGTTTTTTGGCCGATCTTATCTTGCATAGATCAAGTAGGGACGAGGACGATAGCTTTTTACTTAAATATTCAAACGAATAAACATTGTGAAAATTCAAGATATCGCATTTATTATTGCGTTATTAATACTTATTCTAAAACGTAATCCTATCTTTGCCGCTTTCGCCGGATTACTTTGTCTAGTTTTATCGATTCCTCTTTTTTACCTTCAAATATTTTTTACTGCTCAAAGACTTACGTACTACGCCGCCGCCTTTTTTCTAATCTCTATAATTTTTTATCTGTTTAATTTTAAAAAAGGGGAATAGTGTGTCGGATAGAAACAAAGCATTTCTTTCAATTTTATTTGGTTCTTTATTTGGCGGGGCCGTAACTACCGTAATAAAAATTGGACTTATTGAAATTCCTCCTCTTACTTTCTCGTTCTTAAGATTTTTTATTGCATCGATAGTTTTGCTGCCTATAATAATTAAACATAAAAACATTTCTGCTAAAAAGTTAAAAATTCTTGCCCCGTTTACCCTATTTGCGACTTTCAATGTAATATTATTTATTTTTGGTATAAGATATACAACTGCAACAATTGGCCAGTTATTATATGCCGGGGTGCCTTTTCTGACAGGCATAATTACATTTATGGTTTTTGGCGATAAGCTCTCTTCCAAAAAAACCTTCGGGATTATTATCGGATTTATAGGCGTTGCAATTGTTGTTCTTCTTCCCATAATAGAACAGGGTAAGCAATTTTCGGGCAATCTAACAGGAAATATTCTGATTGTTGCAGGCGTTATTTCTTGGTCTTTGTACATGGTTTTCTCAAAAAAACTTAGTAAAGAATATTCCCCCTTCGTAATAAATAGTGCATTTATTTTAATTACAGCCTTTGTTCTATTTCCTTTTTCTGTATTTGAGTTTGCAAGGGAAAATAAATGGATCAGTCAGCTTTCATTATCTGGTATTGTTTCTTTGGGTTATGTAGCAATTTTTGGAACAGTATTAAATTATTTGCTTAATCAATATGCAATTAAACACGGCGGATCAGTATTTGCCTCAACTTCATTTTACTTATTGCCAATTTTCGCGTTTATAGCAGCATTTGTGCTTTTGAGCGAGAGACTTACGCTAGGACTTCTCATCGGAGGTGTACTTGCTCTTCTGGGAATATATATATCTACTAGAAAATAACCTTGAGTTGACTTAAAATTAATGTATGAGAATCGGAATTGATATTTCTCAACTCACGTATGAAAATACAGGAGTAGCTAATTATCTTCAAAACCTTATGCAAAAACTGTTAGAAGTGGATAAAAAAAATGAATATGTTCTTTTCTTTTCTTCGCTTCGAAGAAAATTTCAAATTTCAAATTTCAAATTTATAAATAGATCCCAAATTTCAAATTTCAAAATAAAAAAATTTAAATTTCCACCAATATTTTTAGATATACTATGGAACAAGTTACATATTATACCCATAGAATGGCTTATAGGTGATGTTGATGTATTTATCACATCAGATTGGACAGAGCCTCCGGTAATAAAGGCAAAAAAAGCTACAATTCTTTATGATCTAATCGCTTACAAATTTCCACAAGAAACAGATGCTAAAATTGTCAAAACTCAAAGAAGAAAACTTAATTGGGTTAAAAAAGAGACAGATATTATTTTTTGTATCTCAGAGTCTACCAAGAAAGACGCGATGGATATATTGAAAATTCCTGAAAATAAATTAAAAGTTATATATCCCGGAATTTGAATCAGTATCGAGTATCGAGTATCGAGTATTAAGTATTCAGTATCGAGAATAAAGCAGAATGAAAATAGTTGACTTTACCGATTTAACAGTTTGGCAAAAGGCTCATCAGCTTGTGTTAGCTATCTATGGGATTACGAATAAATTTCCTTTGTATGAAAAATTGGGCTTGGCGAGTCAAATGCAAAGAGCTGCAGTTTCGATAACAAGCAATATAGCAGAGGGATTCGCAAGAAGAAGTAAAAAAGAAAAACTTCAGTTTTATTATATAGCCCTGAGTTCTTTATCAGAATTAAGAAACCAGATTTTGATTAGCAAAGACCTCGATTATATAAATATACAAACTTTTAACCTGCTTGATAATCAGTTAATCGAAGTAAGGAAAATTTTGAGTGGACTCGTAAAGAGCTCAAATAACTACAAAGGCTAAATACTGTATACGGGATACTGTATACTGAATGCTGAATACTATGCAGATTGGCATTAATGGTTTTGAAGCAGTGGTTCCAAGATTTGGGTACGATAAGGTAACGGGATTGCCAAACAGAGTCGGAAGCGGGCAATATTGCTACGAACTTCTTATTTCTTTACACAAAATAGATAAGGAAAATAATTATATTATCTATCTTCCGCAAGAACCATCTTCTGATATGCCGAAAGAATCAATCGGCTGGCATTACGAGGTTGTGAAGGGTCGGACCCTCTGGACTTTGGTAGCACTTTCTAGGAAACTCTTCTTTGATAAAGAAAAACTTGATGTTTTCTTTTCGCCAACTCATTATTCGCCATTTCTCTTACCAATTCCGAGCGCAATTTCCATTTTGGATTTATCTTACCTTCATTTTCCGCAATTATTTAAAAAACGCGATCTTATCCAGCTTAAGTATTGGGGAAAACATTCTATCGACAAGGCAAAGAGAATTTTTACGATTAGTCAGGCGTCCAAAGATGATATAATCAATTTATACAAAATATCGGAAGAAAAAGTGGTCGTCACATACCCGGGAATAAAAGAAGTATCTAGTATTAAGCATTCAGAATTAAACATGGATAAATTAAAGGAAAAATATAATATAAAGGGTAATTATATTCTTTTCGTAGGTACGCTTCAGCCTCGGAAAAATATTGCAAGACTTATCGAAGCGTTTGCAAAGCTTAATTTAGATTTAGAATTGGTAATAATTGGTAAAAAAGGATGGATGTGGGAAGATATTTTGTATGCCCCTGAAAAATTTGGTGTAAAAACAAAAGTAAAATTTTTACATTCTGTTTCGGATGATGATTTGCCGAATTTTTATAAAAATGCTGTCTGTTTTGTACTGCCCAGTCTTTATGAAGGATTTGGCTTGCCGATTCTTGAAGCAATGAGATATGGATGTCCAGTTTTGACCAGTAATATCTCAAGTCTTCCTGAGGCAGGAGGAGACGCTGCTTTATATTGTAACCCTGAAGATGTTAATGATATTGCTAAAAATTTAAAATTACTAGTAGAAAATCAAGAACTTAGAGAAAAGCTCGTCGAAAAAGGCAATGATCAGGTCAAAAAATTTTCTTGGGAGAAAACAGCCAGAGAAACGTTAAAAGTATTGCAAGATTTAGGAAAGAATAGCTAAAACATATGATTACTAAGATTATCAGAAGGTTAAGAACTATTTTAACGGAATTTGTAAATTTGATATTAAGAATAGTTGGTTTTGTGCCCTCGCATTATATCAGGAGATTTTTTTATCGAATTTCCGGAGTAAGCATAGGCAGCGGATCCTCCATTCATATGGGGGCTATTTTTTATGATCCAAAGAATATTAAGATAGGAAGAGATTCAATAATAGGGGAGGGTGTAGTTCTTGATGGACGTGATAAACTTATTATCGGAGATCATGTTGATATCGCCTCTGAGGTTATGATTTATAACGCCGAGCATGATGTGCAAAGTACGGATTTTCATGCCATAACAGCACCGGTTATTATAGAAGATTATGTCTTTATCGGTCCAAGGGCAATCATCTTACCGGGAGTAAAGATTAACAAAGGAGCAGTGGTAGGAGCTGGAGCTGTGGTGACAAAAGATGTTGAAGAATTTACAATAGTTGGCGGAGTTCCCGCAAGAGAAATTAAAAAAAGAATAGCAGATTTAAAATATAGACTTGGTAGAGCCGCTTGGTTTAGGTAACCACATAAATGGTTAAATTGTCAATTATTATCTTAAGCTATAATACAAAAGATCTTACAGTAAGGTGTATAGAATCGCTTATAAACCAGTATGATAAACAGCTTGACAGCGGAGAATTTGAGATAATACTTACTGATAATGCATCGACAGATGGAACCATTGAAAAAATCTCAAATCTCAAATCTTATACATCAAATATTAGAATAATTCAAAATAAAGAAAATTATGGATTTAGCAAAGGAAACAATATTGCCTTTAAAAATGCAAAAGGAAAATATATTTTATTTCTAAATTCAGACACTCAGGTAAAAGATAAGGGTTTTTTAGACATGATCAATTTTTTAAATGAAAACTCGCAAATTGCAGTTTTAGGCGCAAGAGTTTTGAACGCAGATGGATCTTCTCAGCCTTCATCGGGTAAATTCTATAATCTTTTTAACTTGTTTCTTGTACTTATTGGAGGAGAAAGATTGGGATTGGTGAGATTAAAACCGAATAAGATAACCAGAGTCGATTGGGTAAGTGGAGTCTGTATGATGATTCGATTTGATGTTTTCAAAAAAATAAAAGGATTTGATGAGAATCTATTTATGTATATGGATGATATAGAACTATGTTTTAGGGTAAAAGAAAGCGGATATGAAACTTATTTTTACCCAAATTTAAATATCGTACATAGTGAAAGAGGCAGTAGTGACAAGACTTTTGCTATATTAAATATTTATAAAGGAATTTTGTATTTTTATAAAAAGCACAAACCTCTTTGGGAATATTATTTAGTTAAATTATTGCTTAACATCAAGGCAATTACGGCATTTGTAATAGGTACGATAATCGGAGATAATTATCTTAAGAAGACTTATAAACAAGCTCTAAAATTCTAATATGAAAATATTGCGTTTTATTTCAAATAATATTTTATTTTTTATTTCACTTTTTTTATTAATATTTATTCCTCTTTATCCTAAAGTGCCTATCGTAGATGTTCAGCATACTTGGGTATATATTAGATTAGAAGATTTTGCTGTTGGGTTGGCTATAGTTTCCTGGATTATTTTATTTTTATTTAAAAAAGTTACTTTAAAGACCCCTTTGACTTTACCAATAATGCTATTCTGGATTATTGGCGGCATATCAACGCTTCATGGTGTTCTTCTGCTTTTCCCAACTCTGTCTGATGTTTTCTCAAATGTTGCACTACTTAGTTATTTAAGGAGAATAGAGTACATGTTTTTATTTTTTGTGGCTTTCTGGGGTATGAAAGATAAAAAACTTATTCCCTATGTACCTCTGGTATTGACAATTACACTTTTTTTGGTTGCAGGATATGGTTTCGGACAAAAATTTCTTGAATTTCCCGCATTTTTAACCGGAAATGAAGAGTTTGCAAAGGGAATACCACTAAGAATTTCTGCCTTGGGACGAGTTCCTTCAACATTTGCGGGTCATTACGATTTGGCAGCATATCTAGTTTTAGTTATTCCTATTCTTGTAAGTATATTTTTCGGAATTAGAAATCTTATTTTAAGAGTCATACTTCTTACTATAGTTTCTATGGGGCTTGTTCTTTTATTTATGACCGTATCCCGTATTTCATTTATTGTCCTTCTGTTCTCCTTAGTAATGTTATTAATTTTTCAAAAAAAAAGATTGGCAATTATCTCTCTTTTTGTATTCATATTTATATTTTTAGTACTCTCGCCAAGTCTTTTGCAGCGTTTTAACAGTACGGTTTCAGAAGTTGATGTATTGGTTAATGCTAAAACAGGATCGGCAATCGGTCATGTCAGAGAGGTTCCGTCTTCATATTTTAAAGATAAAATTGTTGTAAGACAATCCGTTTCAGATGAAAACAAGAAAATTACTAGCTCCTCGGCGATATTTGACTCTAAAGATATTCCACCACAAGCCGAATTTATTGTGGAGGCGAACAGTCCTAACGGGGAAAATTTACCGCAAGGTACTGGCTATATCAATCTTTCTCTTTCACCTATAATTAGAAAAGCGAACATATATTTTTACGAAAAATCAAAAGAAGACAAGGCTAAGGAATTGGGAGACGCTACAGTTTTTTTTGGAGATTTTGTTGTAAAAAAAGCTAAGGCATATGATATTTCATTTACAACAAGATTTCAGGGAGAATGGCCCAAAACAATACTGGCATTTGAACGGAATATATTCTTCGGAAGCGGTTATGGTTCTGTAAGTCTTGCGGTTGATAATGATTATCTGCGTCTTTTAGGAGAATCTGGAATTATAGGATTTCTTTCTTTTTTATTGATATTTTTAGTTTCTGCTATATATGCAAAAAAAATACTCCCCAAAATAGATTCTCAATTAACCAGAAGTTTTATCTTGGGTTTTATTGCCGGTACATTTGGACTGGCTCTAAATGCAATATTCATCGATGTTTTTGAAGCTTCAAAAATTGCATTTTCGTATTGGCTTTTAACCGGAATAGTTCTTGGAATTTTAAATATTTACAAAGATCAAGAAATAGATCTTGTAAAAGAAGTAAAAAGAGTGATGACGTCTACGTATGCAATAATTGTATATATTGTTTTAGCTATTTTTACCATGCTTTTGGGTATTACGGGTAACTATTTTGTGGGTGATGATTTTACATGGCTTCGTTGGGTCTCTGATTGCGCTAATTGTAAACCCTTACCGACAATTGTTCAATATTTTTTACAGTCAAATGGATTTTTTTACAGACCCGGAACCAAACTATATTTCTATATAATGCAAAATTTATTCTGGCTAAATCAGGTAATGTATCATTTTGTTTCAATTTTTCTTCATCTTATTGTTGTAATCTTAGTATTTTTAATTTCAAAAAAAATATTAAAAAACTTTTCTCTTTCAGTTCTTACTGCATTTCTATTTCTCATCCTAAGCAGTTATATAGAAACTGTCTTTTGGATTTCTTCAACCGGTTTTCTTTTTAATGCAGTATTTGCTCTTTTAAGTTTGTTGTCATTTATTTATTGGAAAGAAAATAAAAAAGTAATTTATTTTTTTATCTCCCTGGGTTCTGTTATATTAAGCTTATTATTTCACGAACTGGGAATAGTGGTACCCTTTTTAATAATTCTTTATGATTCTATTTATGGAGAAAAAATTATTTTTAAAACACTGCTCAAAAAGGCATATTATTTATTTTTTTTATTTCCAATATTGCCTTATCTGATATTACGATTTATCGCAAAAAGTCATTGGTTAAGCGGTGATTATAGCTACAGTTTTGTTAAACTCCCTTTTAATTTTATTGGCAATATCATCGGATATATAATGCTTACTCTTTTCGGTCCTTTATCGTTAGCTTTTTATGAAAAACTCAGAATGTTTTCAAAAGGACACATTGCAATTTTCTTAGTTGTGTCAATATTTCTATTTTTTATATTTATTGCAGTATATAGATTGATAAAAAAAATAAATCCGGAAGAAAGAAAAATAGTTATTTTTGGATTTTTATTCTTTGTTATATCGTTATTGCCGTTTTTGGGATTAGGGAACATTAGCTCCCGTTATAGTTATTTATCCTCTGTGGGGATTATGATTATTTTTGTATTTTTCCTTAAAAAAACTTACAATTATTTGTTGGATAATGGTAAATATATTGCTATTTCAAGTATAGCACTAATAATTATTATCTTTTCCGCTCTACATCTTTTTCAGCTTCAAAAAATACAGTCCGACTGGAAAAATGCTGGAGAGAAATCGAAAAATTTCCTGGCGTCTTTGAATTATCTATATGCACATTATGCTATTGGCGATACCGAACAGCTTTATCTCGTTGATGTACCGATTCGAAGTGGGGATGCATGGGTATTCCCCGTTGGACTAGCAGATGCTACATGGCTTGTCTTCAGGAACGATAATATTAAAATCCATCAGGTTAGTTCAGCAGAACAAGCATTTAACATGATTGGAACAATTGGCGGAAGAGTATTTAAATTCGATAGCAATGGGGGTCTTTTTGAAATGAGAAAAACAAAAACCGGAGAAATTGTTCCGGTAGATTAATAAAAGTTGATGAAGAAAGCACTCTTTTTTTTATTAGTATTAATTCTCCTGGGAGCCTTCGCTATCCGATTGTACCGATTTAACGGGCCGGTGGCTGATTGGCATAGCTGGAGACAGGCAGATACATCAGCTGTGTCTAGAAATTTTATAAAGTATGGATTTGATTTTCTGCATCCTAGATTTGATGATTTATCAAATGTACCTTCTAATTATTTTGACAATCCAAATGGTTATAGATTTGTAGAATTTCCGATTTATAATGCGGCTCAGGCAGGATTATTCAAACTTTTTGGTTATTTTACGATTGAACAATGGGGTAGATTGGTTACTATTTTTTCCTCGCTTTTAGCAATTATGTTTCTTTATTTGATAGTTAAAAAACATCAAAGTGTGCTTGCCGGTCTGTTGACTGCGTTTTTTTACGCGTTTCTTCCTTATAGTATCTATTACGGGAGAACAATTCTGCCGGATCAATCTATGATTATGGCACTTTTGGGCGGAGTATATTTTTTTGATTTGTGGCTTGAGAAGGATATAAAATTTAGGATTTATAACTATCGATTTATTCTTTCTCTTATCTTTATCATATTAGCTCTACTTCTAAAGCCGTTTGCTTTGTTTTTTACCCTACCCATAATTTACCTTGTTTTAAATAAATTCGGATTTAGTTTTCTAAAGAGATGGCAATTATGGTTATTTCTAATTATTTCAATTTTGCCGCTTATTTTCTGGAGAATTTGGATGCTTCAATATCCTGAGGGTATTCCAAGATCTGATTGGTTATTTAATGCAAGCGGGATAAGATTTAAAGGAGCTTATTTTTCTTGGATATTTGAAAAGAGAATATCAAATTTAATTTTGGGATCATGGGGATTGCCTATTTTGATTCTTGGATTTCTCACAAAAACAAAACTAAGAAATTATTTATTCTTTCTATCTTTTATGGCCTCATCACTTCTTTACATCATAATTATTGCAGGGGGAAATGTTCAGCATGATTACTATCAAATACTGATTTTACCAAGTATTGCAATTTTTATCGCGTTAGGAAGTGAATTTTTGTTGAATTTGGATAGTTCAATTTTACGGCGTATAATTGGGTTTTTAATATTCACTGTATGTATCCTATTTATGTTTGCTTTTAGTTGGTATAGTATTCGTGCATATTACAATATAAACAATCCTGCTATTGTGCGCACCGGTCAGGCGGTCAATAGTTTAATTCCCGCAACTGCAAAAGTAATAGCTCCTTATGAAGGTGATACATCGTTTCTATATCAGATAAATAGACAAGGATGGGCGAGTTTAGAACAAGAATTACCTAAGATGGTAGAAATGGGAGCAGATTACTTGGTAATAGTTAGTCCTACTAGTCATAACGTTGGAAAGATATATAAAATTATTTCTTACACCGACGATTATATCCTTGTTGATCTTCATCAAAAACCATGAAGATATTGATGGTTTCATCATTTTTACCTTTTCCTCTTTATTCTGGAGGACACATCCGTTTGTATAATATTTTGAAAATTTTATCCCAAAATCATGAGGTCATTTTGGTATGCGAAAAAAGAGATTATCAGTCAGAAAAAGATAAAGACGAAATTGAAAAAATATGTAAAAAAGTTATAACTGTTGATAGAAAAAAACAATGGACATTAAGTAATATTGTTAGCTCTGGATTTTCCTTCTCCTCGTTTCTTATAACAGGGCACACAAATTCGAAAATGAAAGAAGAAATTTCTACTCTTCTGAATAATAATAAATTTGATATTATTCATGCGGAAACATCATATATAATGCAGAATATTCCCGAAACTTTAGTTCCTATTGTATTGATTGAGCATAATATTGAGTATTTGGTTTACAAAAGATATGCGGATAAAGCGTCTTTATTTATTCGCCCATTTTTAAATATTGATATTTTAAAATTGAAAAACCAAGAGGAGCGGTTTTGGAACAAGGCAGATTATTTAGTAGCCGTTTCGGAAGATGAAAAGACTATCATGAAAAATTATAACAAGAATATCGCAATTGTTTCAAATGGAGTAGATTTAGATAATTTCAAATTTCAAATTTCAAATTTCAAATTTTCCCAAAAAGAAAAAACGATACTTTTTATTGGAGATTTTAAGTGGGTTCAAAACCGGGACGCGGTTGAATTTATTCTGAAAAAAATATGGCCGACATTAATATCAAATATTAAAAATAAAAAATTAAATATGAAGCTGTGGGTTGTTGGAAAAAATATTCCGCAGGAGTTTAAAAAACTTAGATATAGTAACATTGTGCTTGATGAAAACGCACCCGATGATACCTCGCTTATTTACAAAAAAGCAGATTTACTACTTGCTCCAATAAGAATTGGGGGAGGCTCAAGTTACAAGATACTTGAGGCGATGTCTAGCGGCGTTCCAGTCATAACAACCAAGTTAGGCGCAAATCCCCTTGGCGCAATTACCGGTAAAGAAATTATTGTTTCCGAAAATGAGAAAGAAATTGCAGATCAAATTCTTAAGCTATTTAGCGATGAAGAATTTTATAAAAAAATTTCTTCAAATGCAAGAATATTAATTGAAGAAAAGTATGATTGGAAAAAAATTGTTAAGAGGCTTGAAGACGTTTATAGAAAGGCCTTAGCTAATAACTAAAAACGAATAACGAAAAACGATTACATGATGAATCTTTCGATAATTATAGTTTCTTATAATACAAAAGAGTTTCTGAAGAAATGTCTTGAGTCAATTAAAAATGCAAATTCAAAATTTAATTACGAAATTATAGTCGTTGATAACGATTCATCTGACAGTTCTTTGGAAATGCTTGAGAAAGAATTTCCCGACATCTCCTTGATTAAAAATAAAGAAAACTTAGGCTTTTCAAGGGCGAACAACCAAGGGGTAAAAAAGGCAAAGGGTAAATATTTGCTATTTTTAAACCCCGACACGGTATTAAATAAAGATACTTTACCAACATTGATGAAGTTTATGGAAAGGAACAAAGATGTTGGAATTTCTACCTGTAGGCTAGTCATGCCAAACGGAAAAATTGATGATGCTTGCCATCGCGGGTTTCCTACTCCCTGGAATGCTTTTTGTCATTTTTCAGGACTCTCAAGAATGTTTCCCAAAATTAAACTATTTTCAGGATATAGTCTTTCTTATTTAAATTTTGAAGAGATTCATGAAATAGATGCATGTGCGGGTGCGTTCATGTTAGTCAGGAGAGAAGCCGGAGAAAAGATCGGTTGGTGGGATGAGGATTATTTTTTTTACGGTGAAGACTTAGAATTTTGCTTCAGGATTAAAGAACTAGGATATAAAATTTATTATATTCCGGACGTTTCAGTCTTTCATTACAAAGGGGTCTCAGGCGGAATAAAAAAAAATTCGAAAAATATTTCTACAGCAGATATAAAAACAAGAAGATTAGCAACAAATGCACGCTTTAACGCTATGAAAATATTTTATAAAAAACATTATATGGATAAATATCCCAAGCTTATTACGTGGCTTGTAATGCAGGGAATTAATTTTAAGCTTAGGACATCTTTAAAAATGATTAATTGATTATGAGAATCGGAATTGACTGTCGGTTATGGGATCAGACTGGAGTTGGGAGATACACCCGCAATCTTGTACTGAATATTGGCGAATTGGATGGAAAGAATAAATATTTTTTGTTTGCACTTAAGCAAGATTTCGGAAATCTCAAATCTCAAATCTCAAATCTCAAATATAAGAACTTTAAAATTGTTGAAGCAAATATTAGATGGCATACGATTAAGGAACAGGTGATATTTCCGGAAATTCTTAACAGGGAAAATCTTAATTTAATGCATTTTCCTTATTTTTCAGCGCCCATTTATTACAAACGGCCTTTTATCACAACAATTCATGATCTGATTCAGCTTCACTTTTCTACGGGAAGAGCTTCAACTTTACCTTGGCCATTTTATGCAATTAAATATCTTGGTTATAAATATATAGTTTTGAAAACTTCACAAAGAGCAAAAAAAATTATTGCAGTTTCTAAATCTACTAGAGATGAGATAGTAGATCATTTAAAAGTTCCGAAAGACAAAGTAGAGATTATATATGAAGGAGTCGAATCAGCGTTTAGAAAAAAGGGCATAGCGTCTAGTTTGGGGATAGCTAAACGCTATGGACTAAACGCTAATCGCTATTTTTTGTTTGTTGGGAATGTTTACCCTCATAAAAATACTGAGATTCTTATTAAGGCATTTGGGATCTTATTGAAATATTATCCGGAAACGCATCTTTTCTTTGTAGGGAGAGAAGATTATTTTTATAGGAAATTAAAAGAAAATGTTAGGAAATTGGATCTTTCTGACAATATTAAATTTTTGGGAAATGTATCAGATGAAGAATTGAACAATTTGTACCAAAGGGCAATCGCGCAGATTGTCCCATCTTTTATGGAAGGATTTGGACTTCCGGCTCTTGAGGCAATGGCAAATAGATGTTTGGTTCTGGCTTCCGATATTTCATCTCTTAAAGAAGTGTGTGAAGAAAATGCTATTTATTTTGATCCATATGATGAAAAAGATTTAGAAGAAAAAATGAAGATGGCTTATGATAAAAATTTTGATAAAAAATTGATCGAAAATGGATTTGAGAGAAGTAAAGAATTCTCCTGGCGCAAAATGTCTAATGAAACTTTAAAAATTTATGAGCAATCTATATAAAGCAAGCTTTGAGGATATATGTGAAGATTTTGATAAATTATTCGATGACATTGATAAGCTCTCCGATTTAGAAGCTCAATCCCTAAATGCAATTCTAGAAAAAAGAAAAATAAAGACAATATTAGATTGTGCTTGTGGGACGGGAATACAGACTATTGGTTTAGCTAGACTTGGTTATAAACTTTTTGCATCGGATATATCTCCTAAAATGGTTTTGTCAACAAGAAAGAAGGCATTAAAAGAAAATCTTGATGTAAGGACAAAAGTATCGGATTTTACTAATCTGAAAGAATGGAAAGATATAAAATTTGACGCCGTTATTAATTGTGGCAACTCCATTCCTTTGCTTCCCGATATAGAAAATGTAGTCAGATCTCTCAAGAGCATGATCAGCTTGCTTAAGAAAAATGGAATGATTATGATTAGTATTCATAATTATTTAAAACTGAAAGAGAGAGGCAAAATTTTCCTGTTAAGGGGAAACCGATCGTTAAATGGAGATCAAGAGACAGTTTTTGATACTAGAAATTTTGGCAAAGATAGAGTGATAGTAACCAACTTCTTTATTAAAAAATATGGGGATAGAAAAAGCTTAAAAACATATATTAAATCCTATATGTATTTAAAACCAGAAATCTTGATAAAAAAATTAACGCAGCTCGGAATTAGAAATATTGAGGTTTTGGATTTAGTTGGTCTTAAAAAGTTTAGTGACCAAGAATGGTATCTGCTTGTTGGCGAAAAGTAGTTACTTGTGCATAAAATTGAAGTTAAATTAATAAGATGTTAACCGAAAGACAAGAATTAAAGATTGGATTATTTAACAAAGGCGTTAATATATCAGAAGATGCCCGTTTTGCAATGGGAGGAGTTGATAGAAATCCTATATCTACTTCTGATTATGCATCGACCTCTGGAGTAGCTCTTGATTTAGGAGAAGGAATTTTCGTAAACACACCATTTATGGATAATAATCCAAACTTCGTTGCAGATGATACCCCTTATCTTCTAGATTTCGATGGAGATCATTTTATTGTCAGAACAAACGAAAGAGAAGTTCAGGTACAATATATTCCGGTACCAGGATATTGGGACAAATCA
>Ga0210057_1000973_pt1 | contig 45233 bp, 44 predicted proteins | sample CryGeyCG2114_010_2_FD_183968 | JGI IMG/M metagenome (GOLD analysis project Ga0210057, IMG submission 183968) | Groundwater microbial communities from aquifer - Crystal Geyser CG10_big_fil_rev_8/21/14_0.10 (SPAdes) (version 2) | ecosystem: Environmental > Aquatic > Deep subsurface > Groundwater ...
CCCGCCTCCGCTTCGCTCCGGCGGAACGCTCGGGCGCGGCGGAATTCCCCCCACACCCCCCTTCCGCCGCGCCCTCGCTTCTGGCATTTTGGCGAAAAAATCCGGCGACTATGATTTGGATTTGACTTCTAAATTATACTACTCAAATCCAAATCATTCATCTTTTCTTTTATGCGTAGCCAAGAATGTTGATGTAGTCTAATCTCGCGGATGTTAGCTGGAATTTTATTAAATCAGAAATTATAGAATCCCTTGTCTCTTTGCCAGAAAAATTCTTGACCATCTCATTTATCGCTGTTTCGTCATCAACATAATCTTCGCCCAAAATAGTTTTACTGTAATTAAATAATTCTGCGCTTTTATCCTGACCAAATAATTCGTGTAGGTTGGCGTGAGAATCAAGGGATTTGTGTATATACTCTTTAGGAAGCGGCAAGAACGATTCTGGTATTTTTTGACAAAAAATAAAACTTAGACGCATATGTGCATATTTAAGGAATGTGCTGTAAATCTCAACTACGCTGTGTGCCGTAGAATAATCTGGATTTTCAAAATCAACTTTTTCCATAGGTGTGTCTTTGAAAAATCCAGATATATGTTTAGGTTCTCCATATAATTGACGAAAATCCTGTACTATTTTTAGCATGCCATCAAACCATTTTTTATCCTTAAGCATTTTAGCTGAATTTAAGATTGCTTCTTCGTCATCTACAAAAGATACCAAAAGAATTTGAGTTTCTTGAATATTTTTTACCATTTTTTGATCTCCTTTTTCGTGATAGGATTTCGCAACGATATTTAGTGCTTCTTCAATATATTCAATAGAATAAGGTAAAAGCGATTTAGGAATTTTATTCCAAAAAATGGGCTTGAGGCGGAAATATATCCACTCAACAAACCCTCCGTAATTACTAGTAATTTTTTCCGCCTCTTTAAAATCCATAACTCTATTGTTTGCCTCCGGCTTCGTCAATTGATTTTTTAATATTCTCGACTTCTTCTTGCACAGCTTCATTGACTGTTTTGCCCTCTCTTTTTTCAAATGCTTCTCTACGAGCATTAACTACTTCTTTCATTTTTTCTATTGCGGAATCTGGATTTCTAAATTCAAGTTTTTGAGATTCAGCACTGATTTCTGAATTATGAAGAGAATTTGCAATTCGCATCATAGTATCTAAATTATTAGATTTTTCTGCTTCCTCGCAAACTTTTGCATATACTGCCGCAGGAAGAACATCCTTTGGCGCATTGTCTTCGCCAGTTGCAATACTCATAGCAAGATCGGGGTCGTTCTCAAATAATTTTTCTGCCATGTTGCGTTGATTTTTCATTTCTGAATCACTCATCCTATTTTCAGGAGTTTCATTTTTTGGCAACATAGCTTGTCCCTTTTCAGAAACATTTTTGTTTCTAGCAGAAAATGCAAGCACAACTATTACAAAAAGGGGTATGACTATTATTTCCCAATCATTAACTCTGCCCAGAACAGCTAGGATAATGAAAAGAACTAAAGCAAGATTTTTATTAAGACCTAAAACTTTTGAACGCTGGTAGCCAGCGATAAAAATTGAAAAATATAATGCAAATTGAATTATTATCAACACCCATACAAACCAGAGCGACGCAGTCGCTCGAATACTATTGAGCCAAAGAGTTATAACAAGATATCCTATTGAGGAACCTAAAATACGACCCCAAAACATTCTATTTTCCATTTTTAGCACTTCATTTTTTAGAAAATCGTTTGCTTTATTTTTCATATTCATTGAAGTTATTTTAATAATTCGTCCGCTGACACACCAAGCGCATTAGCTATTTTAGCAACTGTCGCAAGGGTCGGGTTTTTCTTTCCGTTCTCAATATTGCTGATATATCCTCTATCAACCTCTAACGCTCGCGCAATATCGCCTTGCGACATTTTCTTTTTAGTCCTAATGCGCTTCATATTATTTCCAAATTGTGCAGAAATTTTATCCATATTTGAGTTATTCACATTTTAGCACTTTGATGTATTACTAGACAATGTTATACTAAAATACATCATGGTATTTATTGATTTAGTCGCCGGATTTTTTCGCCAAAATGCCAGAAGCGAGGGCGCGGCGGAAGGGGGGTGTGGGGGGAATTCCGCCGCGCCCGAGCGTTCCGCCGGAGCGAAGCGGAGGCGGGTCAGTTTCCTTCAAAATGGTTTCGCGCAAAGTTTAGGATATCCCACCATAAGGAACTTTCAGAATTTTTTGAGCCAGACGAAAGCATTGCCTCGCGGCTTCGCCGCTCGGTAGGAGCGCGTCCCGCAAAGCGGGACGCGGCAAAATCCCACGGCTCGCCAAACGAAACGGAAACCTTTATTCGCATCTAAAATAATATGAATATGCTTAAACCAAAATATTTTCTCTACGCTCGCAAATCAACGGAAGATGACGACCACCAAATTATGAGCATTGAAGCTCAACTCTTTGAGCTACGAGAATATGCGCGTAGAGAAAATGTGGAAATTCTTGCAGAATTTACCGAGGCGAAAAGCGCAAAGAAACCCGGACGAGAAATGTTTGCCGCCATGATTGCTGAAATTGAAAAGTTAGACGGCGTAGGAATACTTTCATGGCACCCCGACAGATTGGCGCGCAATTCCGTGGACGGCGGCAAAGTTATCTACCTCGTAGATACGCAAAAAATCGTTTCTTTGCGCTTTCCGACCTTTTGGTTTGAGCCCACACCGCAAGGGTTGTTTATGTTGCAAGTGGCGTTCGGACAATCCAAATATTACAGCGATAATCTCGTTGAGAATATCAATCGCGGTATCCGCCAAAAACTCCGCCGTGGTGAATGGCTGACAAAAGCACCCTTTGGCTATGTGAACAATCCCAAAACTCGCACCATTGAACCGCACCCTACTTTGTCCAAAGTTATCGTTCGCGCGTTTGAGGAATACGCCAAGGGGACGCATACGCTGGAAACTATGGCGGAGTTTTTGGCTGAACTTGGCTTGGAAACGCGGCACCGAACGCCACTCGCCAAAGCGTCCATATCGCGGATGCTCGCCAATCGGGCATACCTCGGTTTGGTGAAGCATAAGGGCGAATATCACGAAGGACGCTTTGAGTCAATTCTTTCCGCAACGCTTTTTGAAGCCGTGCAAAATGTTTTATTGCGCCGTGCCAAACCCCGCAAGAGCAAACAACGCCACGATTTTCCATTTACCGGCTTACTAAATTGTGGCGAATGTGGCTCGGCGATCACGGCGCAATTTTCGCGCGGCAAGTGCGGCGGCATATATCGCTACTACCGTTGCACCAAAAAGAAAGGTGTGTGTTCGCAAAAGTATCTCCAAGAAAAAGACCTTGCCGCGCAACTCAAAGCACGGCTCAAAAGCGTTGCCATTTGCGATGAGTGGACGCAGAAAATGTTGAGGCAAGTAGACGAATGGCAAAGAGAAGCTGTCCACTCATCGCAATCATTCGTCCAAAATCTGAAATCGAAACTTTCTGATACACAAGAGAAACTGGACAAGCTCGTTTCCGCCTACATTGACGGCGACATTCCCAAAGAAAACTATTTGGCGAAAAAGGAGCAGTTATTGAATCAAAAAGTTTCTCTTGCGAACGATTTGGAGGATTTTGGACGAACGGGAAAGAATTGGCTCCAACCCTTGCGGGCGTGGATTTTAGACGCGAATAAAGCCGAAAAACTGTCGGCAAGCGACAGTTTTCCTGAAATCAAGGCATTTGTCCAAAAGATCGGAACGAACCCCTTACTTTTGGACAAATCCGTTTCCGTTTCGTTTGGCGAGCCGTGGGATTTTGCCGCGTCCCGCTTTGCGGGACGCGCTCCTACCGAGCGGCGAAGCCGCGAGGCAATGCTTTCGTCTGGCTCAAAAAATTCTGAAAGTTCCTTATGGTGGACCTACGGGGAGTCGAACCCCGACCTCCTCCATGCCATGGAGGCGTTCTACCGCTATACTATAGGCCCTTATAATGTTTCTTGTTTTTTTGTTCATTGCCTCAGCCCATGGCTGACCCGCCTTGGGCGGAAACTGAGCTATGGGCATTTTTTATTTTTTAGTTTTCTGTGTCTGAACCCGACCTTCCCGATTCCATCGGGACGTTTTGGTGCTATACTATGGGCCCTTAATTGATTTTACTAGTAAAAATAGCATACAATGCAATCGTTATCTTTTCAACGTCCCGCAAAGACCCCTTGTAGTTCAACGGATAGAACAGGTCCGTCCTAAGGACAAAATGGAGGTTCGATTCCTTCCAAGGGGACCAAAAATAGTTAAAAGTTGAAAGTACAAAGTTGAAAGTATATAAAGTTATCAGATCTATCGGCTAATTCGTGCGAATTAGCCGATAGCGCTTGATTGCCAATCACTTCTACTCTAATCACTGGGCCCCCGCCCGCCAGGTAAGCCATAGACGTTGCGGGCAGGCTAGTCATTAATCACTATCTTATTGGACAAGTTGTGTCTTTTTTATTAGTATAAAAACACTATGGCGTATAGACCAGAAAAAAATGGGAATGGGAACAATGTGGAGTCTTTGAAAGGCGCTGAGCGCATGTCTTACGAAGATGCCCTTCTCATAAAAGAAAGGTTTGAAGAAAAATATCCTCCCGTACACATTGATATAGAGGATGAATATTTTGTTGTTTCTGTTGGTGATACAATTTCTAAGGTGCTCTTGAGAAAAGGCATTGATATAAGTCCTGATGGAAAATTTGGTAGTGCTCATCGGATAGATATTGAAGAGTATCTTGAGCGACTTATACAAGAAAAGATGGAGGAATTGGTTGGTTGAGTTTGCTATATAAGGAGGGGTGCCAGAGCGGTTGAATGGGCTGCACTCGTCCCGAGTAGGGCGGAGGGTTGGCAGAGTGGTCTAATGCGCCGCACTCGAAATGCGGAGCCCTTAACCGGGCACACAGGTTCAAATCCTGTACCCTCCGCTCTGAACGGGATTGCGAATTCTGTGCCTACGGCACATCTACCGCAGGTAGAGAATCTCGCCCCCTCCGCTTTGTGTAAAAATACTTGGAAAAACGGAGGTTTACTCTTATACTGATGTATATGAATACAAAACTCCCTGCGATTATTAAAAAAACACTGCCAGCCGTTGTGTCTATTGCCACATCACAAAGTGTTGATGCCATAAAACACAAAGAGCCAGAGCTTTTATTCCCTTTCTTTGAAAAAGATCGATTGCGTACTCATTCTGCGCTTAAAAAAATATCGGGCAAAAACCTACATATCAGCGGCGGATCTGGTTTTATTATTGATGGGAATGGTTTGGTGGTAACCAATATGCACGTTATTGTGCACGATCATCTTACCTATACCATCACCCTTTCTGATGACACCTCTTTTGAGGCGACGCTTGTTGCCACCGATATTATTGCCGACGTTGCTTTTTTGCAGATTCATTCCAAGCAGAAAAAATTCCCTTTCTTGCAACTTGCTGATTCGTCTTCTTTGGCGCTTGGAGATTTTGTACTAGCTATCGGTAATGCACTGGGACTTTTTAAAAACACCATATCGTTTGGTATTGTCTCTGGACTTTCACGCACCATAGAGGCGCATAGTGGACCCCTGCGTGAGAGTTTGCACGGGCTTATACAAACTGATGCAGCTATAAATCCGGGTAATTCTGGCGGCCCACTTATTGATATGCAGGGGTGTGTGGTTGGTATTAACGCGGCAAGTGTTTTTGAAGCAGAAAATATTGGCTTTGCTATACCTATTAATACCATTAAGCGAGATCTTTTGAACATTAAAAAATTTGGGTCTATTCAGCGTCCTTTTTTGGGTGTCCGGTATATGATTGTAAGTGATTCTCATAGCAATGTTTTTGGTTATGCATTGGTTGCTAGTCCTCATCCCGACCATGATGCTGTAGTTGCTGGTAGTCCTGCGGATCGCGCGGGTATTCGCAAGGGAGATGTTATTGTTGCTCTTGATGATCACCAACTTAGTACCACCTATACCATTCAAGATTTTTTAGAAAATGCCCAGATTGGACAAAAAATAACTGTGCACTTTATGCGCAAAGACAGGGAGCGTAGTGTGAGTGTGCTTTTGGAGAAACGGGTATAGGACATTATAACATTTCATCATTAAAACAATAAATCAACAAAGTATAGAAATATTTAGACGATTGGAGCAATGAATAAAATAAAAAGAATCCACGGATTAAACTAGGGATTCTTTTTTTGTATGACGTCTACCCAAAACCTAAGCGCCTCATTATATGACAATCGTCACATAATGAGGCGCTTAGCTAAAAAGAAAGCTTAAAGAATGGGGATCAGGAGAGCTACAAGAAAATTCTATTTTGTTTCCCCTATTTCCCTTATCCCCCGCTAATAGGTGTTTGTCCCCACAAAAGGAGCCCTATTTTCTGCGGGGTATCGTTTTGTTTGGTTTACTACGTGTGAGAGAATATTAAATCCTAAAAAGAGAATTAGTCCTACAACAAAGAGCTTTTTTATGACATCCATACCAGATTAATGATTTTATCAGTAACAAAGATTATTCTATCAGGTTTTGTTTTTAAAAACTTAGAGAGCATTTTGTCTTCTTTTATTTTTTGTTCAACCTCTTCTTGCAACGCTCCTGCACGTACTGTTACCGTACCCCGTGTTTTACCATTTTGTTGCACCGCTATAGTTACCGTTGGGTCTTTTGCCTGTTTTTCGTCATAAACAGGCCAGCTTTCTTTAAAAATGGAATTTTTATGTCCTTGCTGATACCAAATTTCTTCTGCTAAATGCGGCGCAAAAAGCGCAAGTAGTAAAAGATATTGCTCAAAAATAATGCGCGGAATTTTTTCCCATTTTTCCATTGCATTAAGCATTATCATTAGTGCTGATACTGCGGTATTAAAGCCCATTGTTTCTATATCTTTTGATACCTTGTTTATCGTCTGATGCAAAAGACGAATCTGCACTTCTTGCGGGGTGTCATTCTGAATCATTGTCTGTGCTTTATATACTCTATCCAAAAAACGCTCCGCGCCTAACATTCCTTCATTACTCCAAGGAATTGCCTCCTCAAAAGGACCCATAAACATCTCATATACTCTAAAAGGATCGGCTCCAAATTCATCTACCATATCATCGGGATTTACCACGTTGCCACGTGATTTTGACATTTTTTCTCCCCCCTCGCCCAAAATAAGTCCATGGGAGGTTCTTTTTGCATAGGGTTCGGACGTAGGAACGACCCCAATATCAAAAAGGAACTTATGCCAAAAACGAGAATAAAGTAAATGCAGCGTTGTATGTTCCATACCTCCGTTATACCAATCCACAGGGGCCCAGTATTTTAAAGCTTTTTGACTGGCAAGTGCTTGGCTGTTGCCTGGATCAGTGTAGCGCAGATAATACCAAGAAGATCCCGCCCACTGTGGCATGGTGTCAGTTTCTCTCTTTGCCTTACCGCCACAATTTAGACACGTGGTGTTTACCCACTCATCTATGAGTGCTAGCGGGGAATCCCCTGTTTGGTTGGTTTGATATTTTTCTATTTCTGGTAATATAAGTGGTAGTTGATCCTCTGGCAAAGGCACCGCCCCGCATTTTTCACAAAAAACTATGGGGATTGGCTCCCCCCAATAACGCTGGCGAGAAAACACCCAGTCACGGAGTTTATATTGTGTTTCTTTTTTGCCGCCAACAAATTTTGTAATGGCGTCTTTTGCTTCCTTAGAACTTGTGCCGTTAAACTCGCCTGAGTTAATCAAGGTCCCCTCTCCTTCAAAAACGTCCCCCTCTTTTTTATCTTTGCTTTCTATAACTTCTTGAATTGGTATATTATATTTTTTTGCAAAGTCAAAATCTCTTTGGTCGTGTGCGGGTACCGCCATAATAGCGCCAGTCCCATAATCCATCATCACATAGTCAGCAACAAAGATAGGAATCTCTTTTTGGGTTGCGGGGTTAATGGCCACGATACCTTCTAGTTTTTCTCCTGTTTTTTCTTTTATCTCTTTTTGACGTTCAAGTGATGTTTTATGCTTTGCTTGTTTTCTGTAGTTATCTATCTGGTGCCAATTTTTTATACTTTCTTTTAATTCCTCAAGTAAAGAGTGCTCTGGTGCAATAACTAAAAATGTTGCCCCAAATAACGTATCGGGACGAGTCGTGAAAACAGATATTGTTTTTTCTGTTCCGCCCACGGCGGATACGCTAGGAGCACAAATTTTAAATTTAATTGCTGCTCCCTGGCTTTCCCCTACCCAATCTATTTGTTGTTTTTTGACGCGCTGTGGATAATCAATGTCGGCTAAGTCGTCTATAAGGCGCTTAGCATATTTGGTTATCGCCAACATCCACTGCTCTCTTTCTCGTTGTTCTACGGCTGTTCCACACCGTTCACATTTTCCATCAACAACTTCCTCGTTGGCTAGCCCTACCTTGCAGGATGGGCACCAGTTTATGGTTGTTTTCTTTTTGTATGCCAAGCCTTTTTTAAAAAATTGTAAAAATATCCATTGTGTCCATTTGTAATAGGACGGATCGGTAGTATTTATTTCACGCGACCAATCAAAAGAAAACCCCAATGATTTAAGCTGTCGTTTAAAATTGGTAATGTTTTTTTGTGTAGTTGTCTTGGGATGCGTTCCTGTTTTGATAGCATAGTTTTCAGCAGGAAGCCCAAAAGCGTCCCAGCCGATGGGGTAGAGCACGTTGTACCCTTCCATACGTCGCTTGCGCGCGATAACATCAAGCGCGGTATACGATCGCGGATGTCCTACGTGGAGCCCCTCTCCAGAAGGATAGGGAAATTCTATAAGGCAATAAAATTTTTCTTTTTTGGAATCGTTGTGGGCTTTTGCCAGTTCCTGCTCATCCCAAAAATCCTGCCACTTTTTTTCTATTTCTTTGGTATTATATGATTTCATAATCTGTAGTTTGGGGCGCCAAAAACTTCCCCTTTATAGAGTTTACCATAGAGTACTTTTTTTAGAATTTCAAATTGCGCACTGGGGCGCTCATACGAAAGCTCACCTCATTTGCGGAAAGTTGTTTTATGTCGGTAAAAGGCAGATCAATTGTTCCTAGAGCAGAGATAAGCTGTAATTGCTCCTTTAGGGCAAGGGCTTGATTTTCGTTGGCGGCTCTGCCTGAAATAACCAACGGGGAAGAAGGCGATTGCAGTTGCAGGCGTGTTATATAGAGTGGTGACTTTACTTGGCTTTGTATTGATGTAATAAGATTTACCCAGCGTGTTTGTTGCCCATAAACCTTTACCACCCTATCTGCTGTTTGATTAAAAAGAGCGGCTTCTTGACGCAGTTGCGTAACGCGCGTTGTGTTGCTATTAACACTCAACGTTGCAACGCTTTGGGCTATATTTTCTAATTGTTGATTTAAAATCGCCAACGATCCACTATACATACCCACCAATACAATGCTTACGGTTATGAGTATAGCCCTCCAAAAACCAATAAACGCCAGAATTTGCGAATGCATAAACCGCTGCTGTGTTCCTTGGGGAGCAATATTTATATCTTCATCTTCTGAGCGCGGCACAGTTCCACGCAGTGCTGATCCAAAAGAACCAAGCCATGTATAGTTGATATCATATTGGCGCAAGATTAGTTCCTCTATGGGATACGAGAAAGAGCTCCGCAGTATTTTATTAACATATTCTTCTAGTCCCGGAGCTATGACATATATTGCTTTTATGGGTTCTGAAAATCTGTTGGCGTAATAGCTAATAACACGATTACTTTCCTGTACAATAGCATTACGAAAATCTTTGTAGAGAATTTGTCTTTTTTCTTCTGCCATTTTACTTACCAGTCCCCACAATATAAAGCGGTTAAAATATAATAGCCCCTTACGCATCAAGGAAAAACTAAGACCATCTGACCCAATATAGAGCACTAGATATGCTGCCCCTTGATCAAGTGTTGTCCCCAGACGTCCTACGGTTCGTGTCACCGAAAGAGCACGCTGTTCTATGGCAACGGGAGTAAAATTTGCTTCTGTTAAACATTTGAATAATTCATTAATAAATTCTTTTTCTGAAAAAGATGCTAAGTATTCTTCACTCACATCATCATCTGATGAAACACGTTCATAATCGGCATATACCTTAGAAAACTCCAAGGGGCTTATTGTTTGTATGTTGAGCCGCAGGGCTTCTTGTTTTCCTTCTTCTCCAACGGGTGGCAAAGAAAACGGTTGGGTATAGACCGCTGCATCAGATACCGATACTACAACAGCAACCTGACGATTATTATATGGAGTAATTTGATGATGGAGTACACGCAAAGCCTGAATAAAGTGTCTTTTGTTCTTTATTTTTCCTCCCACGACAATACCTATAGGCAGTCGTACTGATGCTTGTTCCACTTTTTTTTCATCATCACCAATAACCGAATAGAGTAGCGCCGCATCACTAATATCAAGACCCCCTATTTGGATGTTGGGTTGTAAAAACTTTCCTAGTTTTTTTATTGGTTTTTTTATGTTCATTGTTACTGTACGCTCACTCGCTGTAGTGCTTGGAGGGATGCTTTGCCAGTGGTGTCATCAAAAGATATTGTACCTAAAAAAGAACTTTTTTGCCCAATTAGTGTTGCCGTGGAAAGAACTTGGTATGCGTTTAAAAGGGTGGGTATTTCACAAGAGGTAGTTGATGTTGCGGCGGTTAGCTCTCTGCACACTAAAACACTCACGGTTATTTGACCTATAGTAAGGGTATACGGATTTGATGATGGAGTAAAGTTTTTATCTCTAATGACCGAGAGTAGCGCATCATCAATACCCGACCAAGATGCCGCCTCAATTTCTTGTGTTCGTTTTGTTGCTATGCCTTGTTGCCCCACTAAATACGACGCCAGAAGTGAAGCCGAAGCAATTTCCACCACCACAAGTCCTAATATCAATATAACAAAAAGAGCTGTCCCTCCATTTTGTTTTTTTATTGTATCTAGATAAAACATATTACTAGGTTTCTAGCGAGACCAATTGATACTTAGTGAATCGACTGTGGGACCCGTTCCTCCTGATGGCTCCAAATATACTTTGTACCGTATATAGCGGGAATCTGTATAATTTTTTGCATTAATGATAGCTGGGGTGTTGGGAGAAACTGTATAATACGTTGAAGCGGTTCCGTCGGGTCCTAGATATTGCCACGTTGGTGACGAAGATGTACTTGCCCCAATTTGTATTTTAACTACCGTATTACTTGGCTGTGTCCCCTGCCATATAACACTATTTAAGGCGGTTCCAGACGCCTGTTGTGTATCAAATGTACTTGAAATAAGCCATCCTGATGATGCTGGCGATGTGAGTGTTAGACTACTTATAAAATCAACATTTGATGACGTTGCAAACATAGCAGATGACTGGGTTATAGAACCTTCTTGTCCTGATCCTCGTACCCAATCAGTTTGAAAAACAACATCATTACTTGTGCGGGTAACATATTGAACGTCTTCTATAAAATGATCACTTTCCCATTGGGTATGATGCGTTATTTTATATGTTGAGCCATCAGGTGCCACTCCCGATTGTGGCAAGGTTGTACAAGACGTTGCTACGCTACTAGTTACATTACCTACCCCACATGCGTCTCTATTTACCGTTTCTACATAAAAATATCTATTGTAAACTGTTCCTTCATACAGACGTCTTACTTCATATTCTGAAAGAGCTCTGCTATATATTCGCACGTCATCTAGAGAACCGTTTAAAAAGTATGACGATCCGGCTCGCGATCCTATGTATAAATCAAAATTTCCGTAATTGCCACTTAAGTCGGTACGATACGTTGCATCCAAAACCGTATCTTCTGTCCCGTCAACATAAATAGATGATTGATTTATACCCAAACTTCTATCAGAAATCATAACAACATAGTGCCAGTTGCCATCGTTGTATGCTTGATTAGTATAAACCATGTTGTATCCACTATTGTGATCGCTGAATTGAAGAGACCCCACAACCCCTCGCGAAGAGTGCCCAATATAAAATGCATTGTTTGAATTAAAATTGACGCTGTGCTCAAGAGGAATTTTAACAGTCGTCCCTGTAAATTTTATCCAAAATGCTATTGAAATTTTGTCTGTACTGCTTATATCAACGCTCTCTGCTTTTGTATATCCACTTGATCCATCAAATTGTAAACACTTGCCAGTTTGGCATGATGTTGACGCAACTCTTGATACCCCAGCATAAAGTGTCGCATTTTTTCCATTCCCTGAAAAATCATAAGTTGTTGAGGCAGTTTCCTCATCAAACTTCCAATAACCAACAAGACCAGCCCCTACATCTTTTGCAACGATACTTTCTTCTCCCAAGATGGCTACCGCATTTGTTGCGGAAGGAATTAACATATATCGAGACGAAGATCCTTTGGAAAGACCATCAATATTGTACCAATTCTGGCTGGCAAATGATCTCACTTTATCCATTTGATCACGTGCCAAAAGCGATGCTTCTTGGAGCCCGCGTGTTTCAAAATTACTACGTATGGTGGCTGTTATTGCGATGGTGGCTCCAGTTATAAGGATTGATCCCACCCCAATAGCAACCAGGATTTCTATAAGTAGTTGTCCGTCTTGTTTTTTTAGAAATTTTTTATAAATATTCATAAAATACTTTTCTACCACGTCGGCCAGTCAGCGGTTATGTCACCGATCCAAACACCGGCAAGATATGCTGATCCACTCTGGTTTAAACCGTTATAGTAGTTGTACCTGACAAAATTATATGGCGTAAATGGGTTTTTTGTATCTGGTGTTATGGTATAGGGACCGATGGTTGCTCCTGTTTGTAGACGCTTAAACCAAACACTTAACGTTGCGCCATCCCACTGCAAGCGCGTTTCTATCCAATATGTTGGGTCTATCCATGAAACTGGAACGGTTGAAGAAAAATATGTTTCAAGAGAATCATAAACATTTAAAAATGCGTTTGTAGTATAGTCCTCTATAAACACACCAAATCTCCCCAGAGTGTCACTTGATGTTGCGTTTATGGCATACATGCCTGGATCGTCGCGATAGCGAGTCCCTTTTTCAACAAATGAGACTCGTGTTGGCTGATTTGTGGTTCGTGGCACTGGTAAAATCCAGTACATACTCATTCCCGTTGCATCAAAGTTTCCTTTTAGCGAGTGGGTTAGGTTGGGAGGAGCATATCCTGCCGCATCAGCGGGTGTCGCCACCACACTGTAACGACTCCACGCGTCTGTTGCCTTTTTTTCAAAATCGTGAGGAAGATAACTGCTCCCCAAATCATCTAATTCAAACGTTCTTTTGAGCGAATAGGCGGCACTATCTGTCGTAAACGTATCTGAATCTCCATACACTGTCCCTCCACTGTTATTTGCTACTGCACGTACATAATACTGAGAACCTGGCGCTAGCCCCTCTGTTGAGGTGGATAGAAATATTGGCAGTACCCCCGATCCGGCTGATTGAGGCGAAGTAGAACTGCCATAGGATAAACTCGTTCCGTATTCAAACCACAGCGTCGTTGCGGTTCCGTTTGCAGTAACCGTGCCATTAAATGTTGAGCTGCTTGTGGTTATGTTAGTTGTTGATGCTGTTGTCACCGTAGGTGGTGTTGCTGCTGTAGTAGAGAAAGATAACTGACTTCCATATGAAGTTCCATAATTATTTTCTGCTACTATCCTAAAATAATATGTGGTTGATGAATCTAGTAATGAAAGAGATGTTGCTGCATTAACGGATGATGCACCACTTCCTGCCGAGATAGGAGAAGTAGAGCTCCCATACGATGGGCTTGTGCCATATTCAAACCAATACGTTGTTGCATCTCCGTTTGGGTTGACTGTGCCGTTTAGTTGTGCAAAAGAAAATCCTACTCCCGAGGCGGCGACTGTTGTGACGCTTGGCGCCGCTAGAGTTGCTTCTAATGATTCTATTTGTCCTATGGGACTGATGGTTATAACCCGAACTTGTGATCCGTTTGTGCGCTCTATTGTTATAGACGTCGTTGTTGCTACTTGTCCATTTTGAGCAGCAAAAATAATGCTGCGAGCATTCCCCTGGGTTGGATCTATAAATTGAGAACTGGTTTGTAATTCGTTATGAGTAACAACCGAACTTGAAGCATATGCGTCTCCAAAAAAGATATCATAGTAGTCTTGAGTACTTGTTGCATTTACAACATACAGCCCCCACGATGAACCCCTTTCTCCTGCGATTGCTCTGCTTTGCGCGTTGCGCAAAGCGTTTACTACATTTTGAGTATCAAGCTCAAAATTTTGTTTGTCACGAAATCCAAAAATATTAGGCCCCACAAAAACAGTAAGCAATGCCAAAACACCCACCGCGATTAGCGCCTCTGCAAGAGTAAATCCGTGTCTTTTTCCTATGCTTGTTTTCATTTTTAAAAAGATGAGGTTAATTGGTATACCGGAATAATAACTGCAAGCGCAATGGTTCCGATGATAAGTCCGATAAGAATCAACATAACAGGTTCAATAAATGCTACTAGTGATTTAACTGATGACTCAATTTCGCTGGTGTAAAAGCTTGATATTGTTTTAAGGATTTCTTCAAGATGCCCTGATTTTTCCGATATCGCAATAAGACTTGCTATTACATTAGGAAACACCGGCTCTTGCCTAAATGCCTCTCCCACTACCGATCCTTTTGCTATACGTTCCCTGGCGATACGCACCAGAGATTGTTGCAGTTCGGGCATGGTTGTTGATGACGCCGTCACTTCAAGCGCGGTGATAATAGGGATACCCGATGTTAAAAGCGAAGAAAATGTTGCCGCAAATCTTTGTAGTGCAAGCTCTTTTATAACTTTTTTTATAACAGGAATTTTGAGTGCCAGTCCATACGCCAGTTTTTTTCCTGTTAGTGTCTTTATAAAAAAGAGCGCCCCACCACCAATAATTAAAACAATTAGTGCAAGTATCCACCACAAATTATTTCCCACAAAAAGACCGATAATAAAAACCCATTTTGAAAATGTTGGCGGTTCTATTGCTCCAGCGCTAAAGACGTTTGCAATTTTGGGGATAGAAAAACCAACCAAAAGAATGACAATAAATATTGAGAGTACAAAAAGAATTACTGGATAGGTTAGGGCTGAGCGAATTTTATACTTAAGATCTCGCTCTTCTTCAAGTGACTCACTGAGTTCCTCAAATACATGTTCTAAGTTTCCCGACACTTCTCCTGATCTAATCAGGTTAGTAAAGACAGGAGAAAATAATTTTGGATGTTTTTCAAAAGTGATATAGAAAGGAAGTCCTTTTTCTAAGTTTTCTTTCATCTCTCTTAAGAGTTCCTTGACGGCTGGTTTATCAAAGTCATTTGCAAGAATATCAATTGCCTTAAATAGGTCCGTTCCTACCTTGAGCATTAATGCAAGATATTTTGTTATAAAAATAATGTCTTCTAGTTTTACCCCACGTTTGCTAAAAATACTTCGTGCTTTTTCTGCTTTTCCTGACTGACGCAGAGTTAGGGGCTTTAAACCTAAGCGTGCAATTTGTGTTAAGGCGCCGTCTTCATTTTCGGCGTCTACTTCACTTATTACTATTTTGCCGTCGTTTTGTACTGCTTTATAAAAAAACTTCATACAATATTTTTACTCTCTGATAACCCGCAATACCTCTTCTATTGTTGTCATGCCCAGCGTAACTTTTTCTAGTCCATCCTCAAACATGGTTATCATACCTTCTTTGCGCGCCGTACTAATAAGTTTGCCAAGAGAAAAATTTTCTTCTACGATGATTTTTCGTATGTTATCGCTTACCTCAAGTGCTTCAAATATGGCAATACGTCCTTGGTAGCCAGTAAAATTGCACACCTTACAACCCTTTCCTTTGTAGAGACTGTCTGGGATGCTTGTTTTGTTTTCTTCAATACCCAAGTCTTTTAATTCTTGCTTGATTGAATCTTTTACTTCTTGTGGCGCCTTATATGATTCAATACAATCCAAACAAATCTTTCTCACCAGACGCTGAGCAAGTACAAGATTGAGCACCGCCGAAACCAAAAAGGGTGGAATATTCATATCAATAAGACGCGGCACGGCGCTTGGCGCATCGTTGGTGTGTAGGGTGGAGAGTAGCAAGTGCCCAGTTAGTGCGGCATTAATAGCAATATCTGCCGTTTCTTCGTCGCGAATTTCGCCCACCATAATAATGTTTGGGTCCTGACGCAAAATGGAGCGAAGGCCAGAAGCAAAAGTTATACCTGCGACTGGATTAATCTGAATCTGATTTATGTATTTGATGTTGTATTCTATTGGATCTTCAATGGTTACAATATTAACCTGAGGATGGTTAAGCATATTGAGTACCGCATACAGTGTGGTTGTTTTACCTGACCCAGTAGGACCGGTTGAAAGAATCATACCATATGTTTTCTTCATATTTGCTTCCACTAACTTTGCCGTTCTTTCCAACATACCCACCTCACCAAGCGAAAGAGGGCGTTGCGTTGCCGGCAAAAGACGCATCACAATTTTTTCTCCATAAAGCGTGGGGATAATTGATACACGAACATCAATGATTTGTTGGCCCGTTCTAAAGCGAAATCGTCCGTCTTGTGGTTTTTGGTGTTCATCTACTTTTAGCGCTGCTAGAAGTTTGGTGCGCGCGATAACAGGAGCATGCACTTGTTTTGGAACACGCATCATTTCATATAAAATACCATCTACGCGAAATCGTACCAAAATCTCATTATCCAAAACCTCCCAGTGAATATCTGATGCGCGAAGAGACGCCGCATAGGAAAGTAAGTTATTAACTATCTCAACAATAGGAAGTTGTGCGGCTGCCTCTTCTTCGTTTTTGCTATCGGCGGTGAGCGCCAAAGAGGCCCGTACCTTTTCTTCTATAATTTTTTTAAAATCTTCGACGAGTTGTTTTCCATACATTACAAACGCACGGGCAAGATCTTCGTTGGTCGCCAAAAATATTCTTAGTTTTGCCCTTAATCTTTTTTCTAAAAACTCTACCGTCAAAAGATCAGAAGGATCTTGCATGGCAACATCAAGTGTCCCATTTTTTTCTTTTGCAAAAACAACCGCTCCCTTTTCTCGGGCAAATTTTTCATCAACAAGATGCAGAATGGTGGGGTCTATGCCTTGTTCGTTGAGATTGGCGCGTTCAACTCCCAATGAGTCGGCTAGCATGGTATACAAATAATCTTGGGAGATGACGCCTTTAGACACCAAGAGATCACCCACCGTTTGATTCATGCGATCGGCCTCGGTAACAATATCGTCAAATTGCTCTTCGGAAATAAGTTCTTCTGCGACGAGCTGTTCTTTTAGTTTTTGTGGTGGAAGAAGTGCCATTGTAATACTTTATATTTTAATCAGCCCCCACAGTGGCGTATGTGAAAGCCACAGTTCACTGATAAGTATAACAAAGAGTGCGATGGGTATCCACAAAAAACGCGGCGACATACGTGAGTTTGTCCCCTTTATAATAGTTTTTATGATTACTCCAATAACAAAAATTATAAAAAATGCGGGGATATAGATAATAATAATTGGCCACGATAAAGACCCCAGTATCATGGCAATAATCCATGGTTCTTCTTTATAAAATATTTTATCCTGTTTTTTTTTGTTATACCAAAGAGAAAGAAGAAGAAATACAAGCCCTACTGCAATTGCAATTAAAAATGGCGCCCAGAATTTAAAAAATATGTACGAGAAAAAATAGGCATTGTCTCTAAAGGGTGGCAAGAGAAATTTTGACACATCATGCGATTGCCAAATACTATACTGGCGCCAAGAAAAAATGGCACTGGTAAAAAAAAGTATAGCGTAAAAAACCGCTGTTATTTTTTTTCTATAAACAAACAAGAAGGAGCGCATAGCTATGTGCGCTCCTTCTAAAACAGCAAGGATAATAAGGACTATCCAATTCATATCCTTTTTAAATTAAATCAAGTCCTGGGTCAGTTCCTATTTCATAGAAGGAAGCGCTGCTCCCTCCATCTGTCGTCATTTTGCCGCTATATTTTGTACTCTCCAAAACAGCATCTACCTCAAATGTCTTGTTGGTGTTGTCACCATCATACGCGTAGAAATATGTTGTACTGTTTGTTGGATCAAGTGGAAGAGCGGCTAGAGGAGATCCCCCCGACGTATCTGAGAGAGCAACGGCAACCCATCCCGTACCCGTGACCACGGTTGATGTCGTTGTCGTACAAGACCCAGTGCTTGGTGTACCGGCTGCAGTACAATTTAAAGTTTCGCCAAATGTTACTGTTGTTGCTGTTGCCGCATACAATGCGATAGCACTACGCAGAGCATCAAGATCTGAGAGGCGCTGAGAGTCGCGTGCTTGTGCTAGTAGCTGTGCTGGGTTTAGTGCCACCACAACTGCGGCTGTTAAAATCGCCAAAATACCAATAACGATAAGAAGCTCAATAAGTGTAAAACCTTTTTGCATATATAATTCTTGATTACTAGTAAAGCATCTATCGACCACCACCATACAAAGAGCGTGTAATAGACACTATTTTCATTTAGTATACACTTTTTCACTTTTTTATAACAGGGTCCATTGTGGAAAACTATTTTGGAAGAATAGTTGTCTTTTTTTGTTATTATTTTGCGCACCGAAAACCCCCTCTATCAAGGCCTGCATTATCTGGGGTCCATCCTAAGTATAATCCCACAACCCCAGACCCCACATCACTACTATAACTTCCCCCACGAAATAAAACATGTCCCGGGTCAGTGCCATCGTAATGATAAATCGTCCCTATCCCATTAGTTGAATCCCAGCCAGTATCAGAAGGCAATAGATTATCCCAGCTACCAAAATCTCCATATCCCGTGAGTACAAAGTATTCCCTCCACTGCCAAATATCTGAGTTCTCATAAATTGGTTGATTGTCAATAAGCGTGCCACTACTATCAAGCATCACGTATTCCCACACATTACCAGCAAAATCATAGATCTGGTGTCCTGTAGAAAGAGAAAGGATTGCCTTGCTGTTCCTGCTTGTGCCTTTTTCAGGATCTGCCCCATCGTATCCACAAGCATCATCAAGATTCGTGTTCCCTCTAAAAATACACCCCGATCCAACTGACCCGCCTGACCAGTTTTGTGTTTGTTGATCAACATTACGCACAATGGTCATCCATTGATCATTGGTAATAAGATCTGCTCCCAATGCCTGGCATTCCGCACGTGCCTGATTAAAGGTTATGTGTGCAATTGGAGATCCTTCTGGCGTAGTCACTAGTGTTCCTCCGCTCCCACAATCTCTCCAGTCGTATGAATCTCCCGTATCCGCCACGCATCCTGTAGCGTCGTCCCCTTTGCCATCTGAATTTTTATCATATTTTGCTTCATATTTCATAACAAAAAAGCCTGGGGATGTGCTGTATAGAGACGATCCGGGCACCCAGACCCAGTTGTTTATAAATGGCGCAAGCGTGAGCCCTCCGCCTTTTTCAAGACGCTCTTCGTCACTCCCCCCATCTAATTTTGCGATAGGAACATATTTAATTGATTCAATCGGGGCACTTATTTTATATGCTGACCCATCGGTGATGTATATATAATAAAAACCCGATGATGTTGCATTGATCGGATCGGTTGGTAGACGACTTAGTTGCGCAATGCCACTGTCTTGTAGATTAACAGGAAGCCACCCTGTGCCATCGGCATTTAAATAGGTACTTGTTGACGCGCACTCATATGCCCACCCAGAGGGTAGGTCGGGAAGACCCAGATTGGCACATGTTGTGGATGTATCGGGCATAGAAACATATACCACCGATGAACTGCCCATACTTGTGCTGTTGCCAAGCGTTTGTATAATCTTTAATGTTTTATCAATAGAATCTATCTCTTGGGCACGCTGTGTGTCGCGCGCTTCTCTTAGGCGTTCTACTGGGTTAATAGTAACAACCGCCGCTCCACTTAAAATAGCAATAATCCCCACAACAATAAGAAGCTCGACAAGTGAAAATCCTTTTTGTTGTTCCATGGTTTTATATTAAAAATTTTTTATCTTTTACTGGTTTTTTCCTAGAAATCCCATTACATTACCCACAAGATCATCAATAGACGTTTTTGCTTTTATAAAATATTCAACTGCGCCAAGCGATTGACCCTTTTGTATGTCTTCGGGCTGTCCTAGATTTGAGATAATGATCACTGGTGTATTTTCTATTTGGGGATCTTGGCGTACTTCTTCCATAACATCAAATCCTGACTTTTTAGGTAGGATAAGGTCTAATAATACTAGGTCAGGCTTTGTTTTTTTTAATATGTCTATGGCTTGCTGGCCATCGGTTGCGTGAATTACTTCAACCCCTTCTTTAGTGAGTCGATTTTTTAAAAGCGAAGAAAGAAAGGCGTCGTCTTCAACAAGTAGAATTTTTTTTATTGCTGGTGTCTGGTTTATGTTTTGATCCATAAAGTAGGTGTATATAGTTGATAGTTTTTATAGTATATCATAGGCAAATAAAAAAGCCACGCTGTGGCTTTTTTATAATGGAAACTTTTTTGGTCATCCTGCTGTCTTCTTATATTAATATAATATAAGAGGTCGTCGCTTAGGGACAAACGACCAACTCCCTTTTTTTGTGCTATGCACAAAACTCAATCAACCATTTTTTCTAGTAATTGATTCACGCACAGCTTCCGCTACACGTGCCTTGTTACGACTTCACCCGTGTCACCGAACTCGCGCTAACCCGCCTACGGCGGACTTTGCGCGCTCCCGGCTCCCCTGGTGTGACGGGCGGTGAGTACAAGACTCGAGAACGTATTCACCGCGGCGTGCTGATCCGCGATTACTAGCGATTCCAACTTCATGGAGTCGAATTGCAGACTCCAATCCGAACTGAGGCTGGTTTTTTGGGATTAGCTCCGTCTTGCGACTTGGCAACCCTCTGTACCAACCATTGTAGCATGCGTGTCGCCCAGGGCATCAAAGGGCCACGCTGATTTGACGTCATCCCCTCCTTCCTCCCAAAAAGGGCAGTCTCGTCTGACACTTGTAACAGACGATAGGGGTTGCGCTCGTTAACCCACTTAAGGGTACAACTCAAGCCACGAGCTGACGACAACCGTGCAGCACCTGCTCTGCCGTTCTAAGTAAACCTAGAAAGCTTTCCCTTTCAGGAAAGTTTCGTCAGAGTTTCAAGCCCTGGTGAGGTGTTTCGCTTATCGTCGAATTAAACCGCATGCTCCACCGCTTGTGCGAGTCCCCGTCTATTCCTTTGAGTTTTAAGCTTGCGCTCGTACTTCCCAGGCGGTCCGCTTAACGCGTTAGCTTCGCCACTGAGAGGGTCGATACTCCCAATAGCTAGCGGACATCGTTTAGGGCGTGGACTACAAGGGTATCTAATCCTTTTTGCTCCCCACGCTTTCGCGCCTCAGAGTCAGGAATGCCCCAGTAAGCCGCCTTCGCCTCTGGTGTTCCACACGATATCAACGGATGTCACCCCTACACCGTGTGTTCCGCTTACCTCTGGCATCCTCTAGTTGAGCCGTATCCCATGCGGCCGTACCGTTAAGCGGTACGATTTAACATGAGACGCACCCAACCTCCTACGCGCCCTTTACGCCCAATAAATCCGGATAACGCTTGAGGTCTCTGTATTACCGCTGCTGCTGGCACAGAGTTAGCAACCTCTTATTCCTGTGGTACCGTCAATCCCGATAAATCGGGACTTCTTCCCACAGAAAAGCAGTTTACAACCCGAAGGCCTTCATCCTGCACGCGGTGTCGCTCCATCAGGCTTTCGCCCATTGTGGAATATTCTCGACTGCTGCCACCCGTAGGTGTACGGCCCGTGTCACAGTGCCGTCGTCGGGGAACACCCTCTCAGGCCCCCTACCGGTCATAGCCTTGGTGAGCCATTACCTCACCAACAAGCTGATCGGACCTAGGTCCATCTTCAAGTGGATTGCTCCTTTAACCGTGTCTCGCTACCACTCACCACTCCATAACACGAATACACGAACACGCACGAATGATACGAATAAATATAATTTCTTATTCGTGGCATTTGTGTCATTTGTGTTGTATTAGTGTTTGTTGTGTTGAACGATAGTGAAACACGGTGCTATCGGGAATTAGCCAACCTTTCGGCTGGTTATGCCCGTCTTGAAGGTAGGTACCAAGGCGTTACTGACTCGTTTGCCACTGTCCCGATAAATCGGGACCGTTTGACTTGCATGCCTTATCCACACCGCCAGCGTTCATCCTGAGCCAGGATCAAACTCTCATAAAGATACGAATTAACACGGACCGCGCGACCACCCGAGGGTGGATACGCCCGTGTTAACCCGCATCAGACATTAGGACAACCAAAAAAATTTCCATAGCTCTACTGAACTTGTTAAAGTACTTGCCTTTTTAGGGCAGGGATAAGTATAACAAACAATAATCCAATGTCAAGATATTAGGTAGCCCAAAATCCCTGCCAAACCTTATAATTCTAATTTGAAAAAACGAATCAAAAAAGGAGTTGACTTTGACTGGGTTTTCACCTATTATGGTTTGGTATGAAGAAAGAAATCCACCCAGAATATTTTCCCACCGCAAAGGTTTCGTGCGCGTGCGGGAATACATTTACCGTAGGATCAACCAAAAAAGAAATCCAGGTTGAAATTTGTTATGCGTGTCATCCTTTTTACACCGGCAAAGAAAAGCTTATAGATACCGCCGGCCGCGTTGAGAAGTTTAAGGCAAAGCGCGCAAAAGCTGCCACAACCACCACGCGCAAAAAATCAGAAAAGAGAGCAGCAAAAACAATCAAAAAAACACCAAAAAAATAGCTCTGCGCTTAGAAAACAAAATGCCAAACAATAATTCGTTTGGTTTTTTGTTTGTTGTGTTTTACAATCTTTATTATGGAACAACAAAATATAAATAAAATTATTCTTGAAGTACGCGCTGGGGCCGGAGGAGATGAGGCATCTATTTTTGCTGCTGATTTGGTTGGTATGTATCAGCGGTACGCACAAAAAAAGGGGTGGAAATTTTTGGAACTTGATTCTAGTCAGTCCTCACTTGGCGGATATAAAACATTTGTTGGATCTTTGTCTGGTGAAGGAGTCTATCGAGCTTTGAAAAATGAATCGGGGGTCCATCGTGTCCAACGCATTCCAGCGACAGAAAAAAACGGCCGCGTACATACGTCAACGGCATCGGTTGCCATATTGCCTTTTGTTGAACAATCTACGGTTTCTATTAACCCTGCCGATCTTGAGATTTCTTTCTTTAGATCATCGGGGCCGGGTGGTCAAAATGTTAATAAGGTAGAAACAGCCGTGCGTATAGTGCACAAGCCAACTGGGATTGTGGTCTCTTCCCAAAGTGAACGCGCACAAAATGCTAACCGCGAACACGCTATGTCGGTCTTGCGTTCTAAATTATATGAGGCTATGCAACAGCAACAAGCAAGTTCGGTTGGTGCTCTGCGCAGAGAACAAATCGGTACCATGGATAGATCAGAAAAAATTCGCACCTGGAACTTCCCTCAAGATAGAATCACCGATCATCGGATTGGTAAAAAATGGCACAATATCCCCAAAATTTTAGGGGGTGATTTGGACCCGATTGTTAACGCCTTTGCACACGAATAGCGCGCCTGAAGGCAACACGAAAAGCGCCCACACAAATAGTACACGAATAGCGCACCTGAAGGCAACACGAAAAGCGCCCACACAAATAGTACACGAATAGCGCACCTGAAGGCAACACGAAAAGCGCCCACACAAATAGTACACGAATAGCGCACCATGAACATATTCACACGAAATAAACGGCTCACTCTGGTGAGCCGTTTATTTTGACTTTCAACCCGCGACTTTTAGCTCGCTCGCGCGCCTTAGCTATTAAGTACGTCTATATCTGCCTGAAACTCTTGAGCCCGCGCTACGGCACGTGCGCCATAGGTATTAAGGTAGTATTTCCATCTGCCTCCTGCATAGTATTTTGCCGCGGCAACCTTTTCTTCGTATAGTGTTGCATTGGCGGCTCCCGCATCTTTAAGATACAGTGCCGTTGCTAAAAATGCGTGCATATTATTCCATGGCGATGCCACTTCTACGCCTGCAAGGTCGGCAATTTTTCCTGCATACATTTCCCATGTTGATGGAATAAATTGTGCTGGACCCATTGCTCCCCCGTATGCCCCATCTTGCGGTATGGGGCAGGATACTGGCGTGGTCTTAGGATCAAGTCCTAGTTGTGCTGTTATTTGCAAAAATACTGGAATATCGCGTGTGGGGTGCATGGTTGTGGGGTTGGACGCCTTTGCTGGATAGTACGGGTTGGTGTCATAAAAACACTTACCTACATTTCTTCCTAGCGCCGATTCTCCGTCTAGCACGGCTAAAATAAATGCCGCGCGTACTCCTGTTGCGTCTTGTGCTATTTTTGCCAAACGATATGCCTCACCAAACGAAAGTTCCCCACCGCCAAGTAGTTCAAAAATTCTGCTTCTAATTTGAGCTGCTGTTTTTTGTTTTTCTTCTAAAATTTGCTGATATTTTGATTCCTGTCCTTTTGTTTCTGTAAGTAAATCCTTTTTCTCTGATTCAGTTTGGCTAATGTTTTTACGTTGGGCTTCCTGATATTGACGCAGTTGGTCTACGTCGTTATATTCAAGCGCCAATGATTCTTTTTGATCAATAAGTTGTGTCTTTAAATCTACAACTTTTTCTAACGTTCCCCTGACGTTATCCTGTAGCACTAAAAAATTATTTAAATCAAGGAAAAAATCGGATAGTTTAGGGTTTGCGATAATCATTTCAACTACCGTTTTATTTTCATTTTCATATAGATTTTGTAAAAGGACTGATAAGGAATTTCTATATTGTGTAATATCATCCTCTGTTTGTGTAATTTTGTCTCTAGTTGAGGATATGTCTTGGGTTAGACGTTGTAGGTTGAGCGTTATGGATCTAATCTGCAAGTTGAGCGTTTTTATTTTATCGTTTAAGCGATTAATTTCTCCCTGAAGGGTTTGCCCTTGCTTTTTGTATTCATCCACCGTGCTTTCGTATTGGGCAATCTGGGCCTCTATGTCTTTAAGCTCCGCTTCAAGCTGGGCGCGCTGTGTTTCTTGACTTGAGGCCGCAAAAAGAGCGCTTTTGTTTATGGGGGCATTGACTGACCCTAAAACAAACGAAAAGATAGCAAATGATATAATTGCATATTTACCTACTTTTCTAAGCGGCACCGTATATGTTTTATTGCCCGCTAAATTTATATTTTTGCGGTTTGACTGTGTCGCTCTTGTTTTGACAATGTCAGATATTTTTTTCTTCATACACAAGGGGCCTTTGTGCAAAAGACCATTGTCTATAGTATAACATATTATTAAAAAACCATCCCGATTATACCGGGATGGTTTTTTTTATTTCTTTTCTTCTGGTTGAGGCTTTTCTTCTCCCTCCTTTTCTTTTGCCTCCTCTGCTTCTACCACTTCTGTTGGTTGTGGTTGTTCTTCTTCTTTTTGTTGTTCGGAGATTGTTGCCACTACCATTTCATCTTCCAGCAAAACTTCAACACCAGTGGGAATGGGCAGGTCTTTTATATGAATTGATTGGTGAATATCGATAAGTGATCCTAGCTGTACTTCTATTTGATGTGGCAAATCCTTAGGCAATGCTTCTATTTCAATTTCCTCAAGCGCCTTAATGAGCACCCCTCCTTTTGCCTTAATAGCAGGCGCTTCTCCTACAAAAACAAGCGGAACCATGGTGGTAATTTTTTCATCCATATTGACCTTATACAAATCAATATGAATAATTTTATCACCCAATTGATCCCATTGCACCCCGTAAATGAGAGCGGGATATGTTTGGTCATCCAATTTTACCTGAATAATGCTGCTTTCTCCGGCGTCTTTAAAGACCCCCATAAATTCCTTGGTCGGCACTTTTATATGCACGTTTTCAAAACCACGGCCATAAATTTCTGCCGGGATAAATCCTTCTGAAAAAAGCCGTTCGGCCTGTTTTCCTAGTTTTATGCGTTTTTGAGCTTGTAATTCTAACATAGGGCTCTACTATACCCTAGCGAGAAAATAAAATCAAGTGTTGTAATATTCCAATGTTTTGTTGTCCGCCCGAAGCGCCAAAAGCGTTTTAGGACCTTTTCTCTTCTTGTCTTAATTTAAAATTAAAAATTGTCCCCCTTTTGTCCTTGCCCCTTTATTTCCCCTCATTCCCTATCAATCGTTAATTTTCTATACAACGCACAAAAAATCCATCGCCTTTTGGAAGCGTAGTCCTATAAATTGTCGGTGCGGTAAGAAAGATTCCTCGTCTCCAGGCATTTGTTCCATTATCTAACGAGGTCCATAAAATGGAACTCTCGTTATAGCCACCAAAAGAGCCATCAAGAGAGCGGTAACCAGCAAGAAGAACGTTAAACCCAGACAGTCCTCCTGCTTTCAGTTTTGTTCCCTCGTTAGTGCCACGATAACCTATTGTTGTAGTGTCATACGGAAAATCGGTGGCACAGGTCCCCGAAGTACACACCCCTCTCTCAAGAGTAACGTATTCATAGTGAGAAGGTATATGCCATCCGTCGGGACAAATACCTTGCACAGGGGAGCTACAGGCATCGTTGGGGGGAGCACCGCTGCCATTGCAGGAGGAAGCATATTGCATTGCCTCATCCCACTGATAGAGTCCTCCATCGGTGGTGCAGTTTGCCTCGCTATCGCTGTAACAATATTTTTCTAGGGTAGCGTTGTTTGTCTGACTACTGGTACCTGCAATTTTGGTGCCCACGTTGATATTTTCTGCCATCCAGCATTGTGAGCCGATAAGGACGGTAGCATATGTATTACTATCACGTGAATCAATGAAAGTACCACCACAAGTCCATTAATAAAGACTCTGAGAAAATAGATCTAAGTCTTCCCCTTTTTCATATAGAACAGTGCTTTGTCCACCATCTTTTGTTGCATATTGAGAAAGATATTTTACTGATTCTAAAGAAGCTCCTAAAAAATAACCTCCCGCACTGCTAACAATATAAGAATAGTATGAGCTTGTTGAGTTTGTTGGATCTATGGGCAATACTGCTATATCAGAATTACTTCCAAAATTAATCGGTAGCCATCCATTTCCATCTACTTTTTGTAAAGAGGCGCTACTGGTAGCACAGTGATATGCCCACCCATCCGCAAGAGAGCCGAGCCCAAGATTTGCGCACGTTGATGTTGTGTCAACAAGAGATGTATAAATTGTTTGTACGCTTCCTAAAGATCCGATTCTTTTCCCGCTATACTTATATTTTTGAATAACTGAATGAAGGGTTTGTAAGTCGGATATTCTTTGGGCATCCCTACCCTCCCTTAAGTGTTCTACGGGATTAAGAAAGATAACTCCTAGGGCGGTGAGCGTACCAATAATGCCTATGGTGATAAGAAGCTCCACCAAAGAAAAAGATTTTTTTGATGATATCCATCTCATATATTAATTTTCAATCATTGTGAGTATATCTTCTACTGTTTTTTCTAATGTTTTTGAGACATCAGTAAAAATTTTGTAGGGAGCGATTTCTTTGGGATTTGAGAGGAGTGCCATATCTAACGCCCTCTTCCATGCCACACGAAGTTGCGTGCTTATGTGTAGGATGGTTATGCCATTATGAGTTGCTTTTTTGACGTCTTCTTGAGGTGTTCCTGACCCACCATGCAAAACCAAGGGGATGTGTGCTATTTCTTGTATTGCTTTGATGCGTTCTAAATCAATATGCGGATTTGCGCTATGAGCCAACATACCATGCAGTGTTCCCACGGCTGGTGCGAGCATATCAATACCTGTTTCTTGCACAAACCGCAGAGCATCTTGGGGGCTTGTTAGATCCTCGGGGCGTTGTGCAGCATCTTTTGGGACTTCTTCTAAAATAATTGATCCCGCCCCTATATATCCCAGTTCTGCCTCCACTAAAACGTTTGTACCATTTTTATAATTATATTGGCTAACAAATTCAACAACGTGGCGTGTTTCGCGAATATTTTCTTCCAGAGGCAGTGCTCCTGCGTCAAAAAGAACCGCATCAAAACCAGCCTCAACAGCTATTTTTATCTTTTCAAATGAGTGGGTGTGGTCGGCGTTTAAAAATAGTGGTATTCCTTCCTTGCGAGCTGTTTGTACTAATGCCGCTATTCTTTTTTCACCCCAGAATGCGCGTTCCCCTTCTGATACTCCCATGATAATGGGCGTTTCGTGTTTTTTTGCCACCGTGGCAACAGCATTAAACATTGCCATATCGGCAACGTTAATATGGAGAATTGCCTTTTTTTGCTCCCACGCGTTTTTTATTATTTCTCGCAAAGACATCATAAAATTACCTCTCAAACGTTATTCTACCACTAATCATATTTTCCTTTATATATTCTTCCATTTTTTCTTCTCCCACATAGGAGGCAAATATCTTGTTCCACATCGCTTCTTGGTGGTGATAGAGATATTTGATTAGTTCCTTTTTTTGTACCAATGACATTGCTGTATCAACCAGGTTAAAGCTGACAAGCACATTAATACCGCTTTCGGTGGGATAAAAATCGCCAACCCAGTTTAAATTTTTCCAAAAGGCAAGTTCTTCAACGCCGTGCGCCTTTCCGATGCGGGCAATAATATCTTCTGCCTTTTCCCAGTGTATTGCCTCTGGATCTACATGTGGTTCAAAAAGCCGCCAGTCATTTTCGTCGTCTTTTGCTAAATAGCGCTGTACAATCATCCAATCACCTTTTTGTAATTTGCTTCTATCATCTATGACGTCCCCCCGTAGAAGTGAAATAACTTTTTCTGAAAATGTTTCCGGATCCTTGGCTGCTCTCTTAAAAAGATCAGCATAGAAAGGTATTTCGTTCATATAGTGTGCCAAAAGCGCAACGGTTCTGATAAGTTCTCCGTCAAATCCTAAATAGGTGGGGATAATAAAAATAATTCCTAATTCTTTAAGATGGCTAATATTGTGATGTTTTTTCCTTTCAAAAAGCTTTGCTAGTTTCTCCCATTTTTCGCTTATAGCAACAAATTCTATTTCGCGTTCTTCAAAATCCTGAGGAGTTAAGTCTTTATAGTGTGGCAAGAGTCGTGTATTGATCCATTCATTCCCTTGTAAAAATCGTAGGGCGGCGGCGACTTCACGCCAATCTTCTTTTGTAAACACTTCTGATACTGTTGTGTACCCAAAAGATTCCATAATCGCATGGGGTGGTTCTTTTTCCAAAAGTTCTATGAACCGCTCTTTTTTTAAGAAAAACCCCTTACCTTCTGGTACTTCTTTTTTCAAAAAATCACATATAGTAACACATCCCGCATGCTCCTCCCACTTAGGACGTCCCATCGCTTCGTGAAGTTGCTTATCGTTTTTATCAATTCGCTCTATAAGAGCATTAAATACCTCCTTTGCGTGTGCCTTCCTTGTTAAGCCAAGCTGTGTGAGTCTCTCTTGCATGTAGTGTTCGTTTTCAACTCCGATGGCATCCATAACCACATGTTTCCCTGTAACACGGCCTAAAAAATCTTCCACTCCACGGACAGTATCTTTATCAGTACGTAATATTTTTGCTATTTTCTCGTAGTATTCCATGATGTAAATAAATTCCAAGTTACAAGCACCAAAATACAAACAATTCCAAAATTTTAATGTTCAAAACGGTTTTGTCTTGTTTGTTATTTAGATATTATTTGTAGTTTGTTATTTGTGGTTTGTAATTTTAATTGTAAGGTGTTGCCAGCGCTTTTCGGTTTCAAACTGTCTCTTGGTAAGAATGCCCATTGTGGCTCCGATATGCTCTACCACCGAGGTGGCGTTTGCACTGGCAAGCCGTATGGCATAGACCAACGAGTTACTGCTACAGATACCTTTTTTGCAGTTTTCTTTTTTGTGTATAAGGCCCGCAACAAAACCGCTCCCAAAAGCGTCCCCCGCTCCGGTTCTATCAACTAATTTTTTTTCTTTAAAAATACCTGCTGTATACAGATGGGTGCCATCCGACACTTTTACCCCTTTTTTGCCCATAGTAACCGCCACAATTCCAGGCATCAAATCATCCAATTTTTTAAACAATTTTTTTTCTTCTTTAAAAGAAACCCCTGTTATTTTAGCAGCTTCGCTATCGTTTAAAACCAAAAAATCAATCATTTTAAGGTGTGTAAGTAGTTGTTTTTTCCCTACCCCAAAAAGATGCCCATAGCTTGGATTAAGTGCTATTTTAATATTTTGTTTTTTGGCTATTTTCAAAATAGTCGGTAATGCACGCCACGACTCCCCTGGGAGAGACACATACCACCAATGTGCCGCCTTCTCTTTGGGGATATCGCGCACACTAAATTTGTCCATAGCTCCATGATATGTTATGGCACTTCTTTCACCGTCTTGTAGAAGCAAGATTGATTGTGCTGTCTGTTCTCTTTTTGATATCGCAACGTCTTTACATTCTATGCCCTCTTTTTTTAGATCGCTTATGACACGCATGCCCGCAGTATCATCTCCAATACGAGTATATAGCCGCGTTAGAATGTTTTGCCGTGCAAACGTGACCGCCGCATTTGCGGCGTTGCCTCCTAACGTGACCGTAAGATCTTTTGCTTTAAATTTTTCGCCAAAAGGAATAGCCAGTGCTTTGCCGCTTGGAGTTTTTTTGCTGGCTATATATTGAAAATCCGTTCCCCAAAAAGCATCCAAAACAGTTGATCCAATAGCCACAATTTTTTGTGCTTTCATATAAATCTATTATATAGCATTGATAGAAAAAGTTCTATTCTTTACATAAAAAATAATCCCTATCTATCAGGATTATTTTAAACTTCTTCCACATCCCTTTCCCCCTTTGCCCTTCTCCCTTATTCCTTACCCCTTTTTCCTTTATATCCCTTTTCTCCCCGCTTCCAACTTAGAATTGAAAATTGCCTGCCTGCCCTGCCCACCGGCAGGCAGGTGTAGGTAGGGAAATTTAAAATTGTTTTCCTCTTGTCCTTATCCCTTATTCCCTATCCCTTTGTCCTCTTATACATCATACTTTTGTCCCTTTATACGTTATACGTCTTTGCTTTCTTATTTCTGTGTTTTTATACCCCTCTCTATTTCTCCCTATACAACCTGCTTCCGATTAACATCCCAAGACACAGAGAAACCAACGACGTCACAAGTAACACATTGGTGATAAGTGCAACGTTTTCTCTGTACGCCAATTCTACAAATCTGACGTCTGAAGAAGAAAAATACCAGTTTGCTAACATTAAAAATAAAACGACCCACAACATAAGAAACAAAACACCCGATAAAAATGAAGCGAGTGTTTTGTGCCAATTACTTTTTTCTTTTAATTGCTTTTTGTGCTGCATGTTTAATACTATTTACATCTAAATGATATGCGCACCACAGTTCATGTACGGTGCCCGATTGCCCAAAAATATCCTGTACGCCAACAAGCTCTATTGGAGCTGGTTGCGTAGTCCCCAGTAGCCCTGATACGGCAGATCCTAACCCTCCTATAACTGAATGCTCTTCAACGGTTACGACCGCACCCGTTTTTTTGACCCACGTGCTAATTGTTTTTATGTCTAGCGGTTTTATGGTGTGGCTATTTATAACCACACTTCCTATTTTTTCCTCTTTTTCAAGTTCGCGTGCGGCTATGAGCGCATTGTGAAGCAGTGGTCCTGCCGCGATGATACATACGTCTAGATTTTTTCTCTTTGAAATCCAAACGGGATATGCTTTGCCAATTGTAAATGATGTTTCTTTTGTTGTAATAAGTGGAGTTTTTTCTCTGGCGAGCCGAATATACATCGGCCCCCACATACGCACCATTGCCCCTACTGCTTTTTGCGCTTCATAGGCGTCTGCAGGAACAATTACTTTCATATTGGGCATTGCACGCATGGTTGCTATATCCTCTATGGATTGATGCGTCGCACCATCTGGCCCAACAGAAATACCTGCGTGATGCCCGGCTATTTTTACATTGCTATCGTTGTAGGCAATGGTGGTACGAATTTGTTCCCAATTTCTGCCTGGTGAAAAGGTAGCATAAGAATTTATAAAAGGAATCTTTCCTGATATACCAAGTCCAGCTGCGATAGTTGCCATGTTTTGTTCCGCAACACCAACTTCAAAAAAACGGTCTGGATACATTTTTGCAAACCAGTGAGTTCGTGTTGATTCTTCAAGGTCGGCACTTAAAACCACAACATTTTTTTCACTTCCCATTTCTAGAAGTCCCTTGCCATAACCATCACGAAGCGCCTCCTCTTGGGGGGATGTATCAAACACCTTGTGTGATAAATGTAGCTCTGAGTTTAACATAATATAAATATAACACTAATCCACGAATATACACGAATGCCACCAATAAAATGTTCACTAATTAGTTTACCACTCTTTTTGGCACTAGATATTTTTGCCGAAAGTTAACAATTATTCCTAATTTTAATTTACTTGAAGTCAGATATCTTTTCATTTGAAAATAATCTTCTTTGGTGATAATTCGTTTTACTTTTGTGTCTATTATAATTTTATCTTCTATAATAAAATCACAAATATTTCTCCTCTTCCTTTCACCTTGAAATAACGGGCTAATAGCGACTTCTCTTTGATAGGAGATCTTTAGTAATTGTAGTTCGTTTTCAATAGCGTCCTGGTATTGTTTTTCGTTTTTAAATCTCCCCAGCTTATTGTGCACAACAAAAAATATTCCGTTTAATTTATACGATAACTCTTTATAAATAATATTTGTGGCATTCGTGCGCATTCGTGTACATTTGTGTTACGACTTGCTTACACGAGCTATGCGCCAGTGGTACCAAAAAAGTGGGGTGCCAACAATAATCATAGCAATAGCATTGGCTGCTTGCTGTTGCCTGCGACTGATGAGGTCATTTCTTTGATACTGCTCAAGCGTTTTGAGGTCTGGATCCTGTATTTGGACATCTTTTTCTGGTGTTGCAACGGGAGCTGGATAATTATAATAGATATCAGCCTTAGTAAAAATCCACGCTTTAAGGCCCAGGTTTATAAGCTGTACTCCTCCAATTACAACGAGCACCAAACCAACCGCTGAGAAAATATAGATATACGTTTTTTTAATCCATTCCATATGTTTGTAATAACCAAACCCCAAGCACCAAATAACAATATTTAAGACGGCTGTTAATATGTGATTTGAAAATTTGAAATTTGATTTTTATTTGTAATTTGTAATTTGTAATTTTATTCGTTATTCGTGTGCTATCTTACCACCTAAAGTTCTTAGCTGTCTGAGCGCATCCTTGGCTTCCTCTTTGGTGGGAGTTTTTCCGTGCCAGTTAAAATCTTTTTCCATAAAATCAACGCCTTTGCCCGGAATAGTATGGGCAATAATAACGGTTGGTTTTTCGTATACCGCCTTTGCTTCGTACACTGCACCGATAAAATCAACCACATTGTGCCCATCGATATCAATAACGTTCCACCCAAATGCTTCATACTTATCACGCAAAGATTCTAGTGGCATTACGTCCTCGGTAAAACCATCTATCTGAATATTATTTCTATCAAGTATAACAGTTAGGTTGCCTAAGCGGTTTTTTGCGGCAAAAAGTATCGCCTCCCACGTATTTCCTTCTTGGTGTTCTCCATCTGAGGCAACAACATATATACGATGTTTTTTATTATCCAATCTTGCCGCAAGCGCCATTCCTATCCCCTGCGAGATCCCAGATCCCAAAGGACCTGATGTTGTCTCAATTCCCGGTAATGATCCTCTGTGAGGATGTCCTTGCAGACGCGAGCCAAATTTTCTGAGTGTTTTTAATTCTTTTAGGGGAAAGTATCCCGACCTTGCTAGCGCCGCATACTGTATGGGACAAATATGCCCGTTTGAAAGAACGAGCCGATCGCGCTGCTCCCATTGTGGATTTTTAGGATTATGACTGAGCACTGCAAAATAGAGGGACGCAAATATGTCGGCCATACCCAATGGCCCCGCACAGTGTCCTGACCCTGCCACAACGAGCATTTCTATCACATCCTGGCGCAGGTGATTTGCAATAGTATAAAGCTCTTTTATTTTTTTATCAGAAAGAATCATAAATGCTGTTATAAGGAACTAAGTGTTTTATATGCGGCTTTTGGGTCGTCTGCGTCCCAGATAGCAGATCCTACCGCAAACGCGTTGGCACCCGCTGTGTGTAAATTACCAATAGTGTTTTCGTTTACACCCCCATCAACTAGTAGTGTAGCATCGGGACGTTCTTTTTTCAAAAAAGAAATCATATCATATGCATTTTTTTGTGTTTTCTGACCAGAAGGACCAGGCGTTACTGCCAATATTTCGTATACATCTGTGTCTTGTGGTAACTGGATAGAAGATATATCATCATCAAAATTTACTACACATCCTATTTTTTTTCCTTGCGCGCGCCAGAGAGGTGCTACTTTGTCCCAAAGCGCCCAGTGTATAAGGAGCATACCCCATGGAGCTTTTTGTAGCTCTTCTTTTTGCAGTAGTGTTGGTTCTACCATGGCGTGCAGCACAAAAGAAAGTCTTGGCGTATATTCTTTAATTGTGGGAAGATCAATGCAAGACGAAGTCCCTGTTGTTTTATCATCAGAAAAATCAATATGCACCAGCGCCTTTGGAGCAAGAAAGCTGGCCACTTTTTTAATGCGTTTTTTAAAACAGCCGACAGTAGGACAATTTATGACTGGAGCGATTATCATATCCGCACTACTCAATATCGTTTATCATTTTTCGTTCTATGGTTTCTAGCTTATTTAGTCGTCTTATAAAGCGTTCCTCTTTTGCAAATGGTGACTGCAACCATGTAGCAACTATTTTTTGAGCACTTTCTTCGTCAATAAAATCGGCAGCAAGAACCAGTACGTTTACGTCATCGTCGTTTCCTATGGCCATAGCATGATCAGCCGAAAAAGAAAGGGCGGCGCGCACATGTTTAAATTTATTTGCCGTAATTTCCATTCCTGCTCCTGACCCACAAATAAGAATCCCTTTAGCAATGGCGGGGTCTTTGCTTATTTGTTGTGCAAGCGCTGCCGCAAAATCGACATAGTCATCGTTTTCGTCTTGTTCTTTATTGCCAAAATCAATAACTTCATAACCACTTTCTTGGAGGTGTTTTTTGATTGTTTCTTTAAGCTTAAACCCCCTGTGGTCAGCGCCAATATAGATAAACATATCTTTTTCTAATTTACTTCACCTGTCCTTGCCGTGTTTTTATTGTAGCCAAAGCAATGTCCCTTGTTGAGAATAATCCGTTGATGTTGAGTTTTTTACTATCTGAAACTCCTGGCTACGAGCCGTTGATCCTGCGCGTAGGATACTTATTTGCACAATTCCCATATATCCGCTGGGTAATGTTGTAGGAATTGTCCATGTGTAGCTAGAAATATCAGACGCATTACTGGCAATGGTGAAGGGCATTTTTTCAAGCATAGAGCATGCTGGCGTTGCATCAAGACACGCTGGACGTGGCGTGTTGAGTGTAATGGTAACCCCCTTGCTTTCGGGCACTCCTCCTTTCCAGGTAATAGTATACGTATCGCCTGCATACCAAATAGCACCTTTCTGCGGACTTGTTATCATAAAATCTTGATCTGATTGTTGGGTAGTTGTGTTGGACGCGTCGTATTCTGCGTGTACCGTTTTTACATAAGTAACCGAAAGTCCCTGCGCATCAGAAACAGAAAGAACAACAGAGTACCACCCTTCTTTGGTATAGGTATGAGATATATTTCCTATCTGTGAGACATCTTTTGTGCCATCTCCCCACATTGCTGTATACGAGAGTGCCTGCCCTTCGGGGTCGGATGCAGAAACTACCCACGTGCCCATATTTCCTGTTTTTATTGTCTGCGGTCCGCTGACACTACTAATAGTAGGATATTGATTAAATGATGTTTTTTGTGTTTGCAAGGTAAACACGCCACTTTGTCCGCTCTGAAGCGTCTCACTATTGCGCACTTCTATGGTTGCTTGTCCCAGATACACACTTGCTAATGTTTGCGATATTGCCCAATCATAATATCCCGCGTTGGGAATTTTTTCTGCGATTGTTAAGGGTTGAACATCAAGTTGTGAGGAGCATGTGCCAATAAACGATCCGGTTGTGGTGGTACACACGCTACGTGCTGGATAGAGGTATATGGAGATAACGGGAGTATCTTTTATTGGTTGTGCATATGACGCAAGCGTGCCGGCGCCACCTATCCCCCATGTGATACGATATGTTCCACCAAGATGCCACGTGTCCCCCGTTTTTGGTTGCGTAACAGAAAGTGTGCCAGTAGTTGGTGATGCTGTTTGCGATGTTGGAGTGCACTGATACGTATTGCCCACGAGCGTATTTAATTTGTTTTGGGTCTGTCCATCAATATTTCCTGTAGCGTTAAGATTGTTTGCGTTTTGAAAGCGTACGATGGCTCCCTCGGTAAGTGGTCCAAAATATCCCGTGATCAGTCCTTCGCTATAATAACCATTTTTATTGAGTACATCCTGCAAGAGATAAACCCCAGATTCTCTTTCCCCAAAAGAAAGACCCTCAACAGAACATGGCACTACCAAGGACGGACTAACCTGAGGAAGGGCAACTGTCGTGTTGCCACTCTGTGTTGTTGATTGATTATTTGATGTTACCGGTTGCGATTGCAATATCAAAAGACGCGCCTGGATTTGCTGAATCTGCTGATTAAGTTGCTGGATTATTGCCTGAAGTGACTGGACTGTTGCGCTTTGAGCGTGGACGTTGGGCACAAAAGCAATTGTTCCCACTATTAGAGCAAAACCCAGTGTTATAACTGTTTTTTTCATATGTGTAATTTGGTTATTGTTAATAGTCTCATTGTACCATATATTCAACCTTTTGGCACGATGGTGCAGAAGCATCTAGCACTGGCTGAAAAAATACATTTATAGGAGCAAAGCAAAGTTGAGCATTTATCGTGTTGCTACCCTCTATTACAATCTTCCCAATACCGGCGGTTGTTGTTTCTTTTGAAAAATTTTGGTCAAAAATGAAATTGCCTAAACTATAAAAAATTATTCCTTCTCTCAAGCCGTCTTTTGTTTTATATATTTGAGCATCTTGCACAACGTGTGGATGGTGCCCCGCCACTATATCGGCTCCCGCCTCAATAAGAGTGTGTGCAAATTCTTTTTGCCATACATCTGGATGAGGAGCATACTCAGTCCCCCAGTGAAGCGACGCGACAACAATGTCGTTCTTTTTTTTTGCTTCGGTAATAGATTCAATAAATTCTTTTTGTTGGCATGCATTAACGCCGGGAGTATTTTCTGTTGCCCATAGCCCCCGCGGATAAAGGTTAGTACATGCAAGAAAAGCTATTGATCTCCCTTTTATATTTATAATTGCCGCCTCTCCTGCTTGCTTTTCATTCTCCCCAGCCCCTATTGCTTGTATATTCTTTTCTGTTAGTAACTTTTGCGTATCTAGCAGAGCATCTTTACCCCAGTCCCACATATGATTATTGGCAACAGAGAGGACGTCAAATCCAGCAAACGATAGCCCCACGACAACGCTTGGGTCTGCTCTAAATGAATACTGGCTTCCTTGGTTTTTCCCTCTTGCTGAAATGGGATTTTCTAAATTGCCAAATGTAATATCGGCTGCTTGTGTTGTTTGCACTGATTTTTGAAATGAAAATAATATGTTGTTATTTTTTTCTATCTGGTGCGCAACACCACGCGAAAGCATAATATCGCCCACAAAAAGAAGTGAAATAATTTCCTGTTTTTGATTTATTGTGCTGTCAAGTTTCTCACGCCTACCTACGGCAGGTAGACTCGTGTCCGCCGTAGGAGGAATCTGAGAAACTTGACACCTTTGCGTTATGGCGCAGTTTTTTACCAATGATACTTGTAGCTGTGAGGAGAGATTTATTTCTTGTTGCTTAAGTAGAGCACTACCTATTGTGTTTATGCCCAAAGCTTCCACTCCACATAATATCGCCAGAACAACAAAATATCTCATGCAACCATGATACCTTTTTTGAGATTATAAATAAAAAGAAAGGCATGTACCCAGGTATATACCCTTCTTTTGGGTTATTTTCAGCCAAGCATTTCTTTTATCTTTAACACGTGTTTGATGAGTGTTGAAGCGTATCCCCATTCGTTATCATACCAAGAGAGCACCTTTACCAGATTTCCTCCAACGACTTTGGTAAATTGCAAATCAACAATGGCACCGTAGGGCTCTTTTAATATATCAGACGAAACTATTGGATCATTTGTTACCTTCAAAATTCCTTGCCAGCGTAGCTCTGAGGCGGCTTGCGAAAGAATGGCGTTTATCTCTTCTGCTGTTGTGTCTCTTTTTGCAATAAAAGTTACATCGGCAATAGATCCGGCAATGGTGGGGACGCGCATAGCAATACCGTCAAACTTTCCGACAAATTCAGGAAGGGCCCTTCCCACCGCAATAGCAGCTCCAGTTGTTGAGGGAACAATATTTTGTGCGGCCGCTCTGCCACGACGCATATCACTTCCTTTTACAGGACCGTCTACAATGTTTTGTGTTGCGGTGTATCCATGCACGGTGTTAAGCACCGCCTTTTCTATGCCTGGATTTTCTGAAAGTATTGCTATGACTGGAGACACTGAATTAGTTGTGCATGATCCATTGGATGAGATAGTACATGTTTTAAGATTTTCTTCATTAACACCAACCAAAACCGTCTTTCCTAATTCTCCATCTTCATCCTTTGCTGGCGCAGTGATTAAAACTCGTTTTGCTCCCGCATCCAAATGAACCTTTGCTTTCTGGAATGATTCAAATACTCCAGTTGACTCCACCACAACATCAACATCCAAATCCTTCCAGGGCAGTTGCATGGGGTCTTTTTGTTGAAAGAACGCTATTTTTTTACCATTAATCATAAGCGCATCATCTTGCGCTTCTACGGCAACGTCCCATGTTTTGTACACCGTATCATACTTTAAAAGGTATGCCAGATTTTGGGGACTTCCCAAATCATTAATGGCAACAATCTCAATATCAGGATTGTTGAATGCCTGTTTGAAAAATAATCTTCCGATACGGCCAAAGCCATTGATTGCAATTTTCATAGTTACAATATTTATTTACAGTTTATTATACGTTGTGTCTGATCTTTTCTCAATCGCCAAAATAAAAATGTCTTCTTTTTTGGTTGTGCGGTATAGTATTCGCAATGTTCCTTTTCGTACCCTAAAAATATCGTTTCTGCTTTTCAGTTTCTTTATATCAAGCCCTCGACTGTTACCTTTAAGAAGTTTTTTTAAGATAGCCTCAACTTGCGTTCTTTCTTTATTTGTCAGTTTTGCCAAGGCCTTTTTTATCACGTCCATATTTTCTTATTCTATATGCGCGTTAGCAGGTCTTTTATATCAATCCCTCCTTTTTTTATCTTTGTAAAATCGATAACCGTTTCCCATTGTTCATCTTCTTTTAAGGGAACAACTTTAAACAAGGGTGTTGATTTTTTGAATACAATAAATGATTCCCCCTTTTTTACTTTATTGGTAACTGATTGTGTGTTTTCTCTTAATTCCCTAAGACCAATGGTGTTTTCCATATAATGTGTTGATTATTTTAAGATAATCTTATGATAATCAACCATTTTTGTTTGTCAAGTGCTCCTTGACTGGTTATCTAACATCAGCTCCCAACTCCTCTTTGGTCTTCTTTATTATTTCTTTTTGAATTGTATTAACTTCTTGATTGGTGAGCGTGCGTTCGGGAGAACGATAGACAATGCGAAATGTGTAACTCACTTTACCTGGTCCAAATTTTTCTTCATTTTCGTAGGTATCAGAAAGCTGGACTTCCTCTACTAAATCCTGGGCACAGTCACGAACAATTTCATAGTAGTTGTTTAGACTGGTGTTTTTTTCTACCACAAACGATATATCCCGATACGTCATGGGGTATTTACTTACTTCCTCATAAACACTGTCTATACTAGTAAATTGTTTGGTAATGCGCTCATCTTGAGACCAAAAGACCCGAATATCGGGGATGTTATTTTTTATCATTGCCAAGCGCTCCAACCCAAACCCAAATGCCCAACCATTATATTCTTCTGGGTTAATATTGAGATTTTTGAGTACCTGTGTGTGCACAATACCTGCCCCCACAATCTCTAGCCATTGATCACCACGTTTTATTTCTATTTGCGTACTTGGGTGTGTAAATGGAAACGAGTCATCAAGAATTTTATATTCAATACTGTCGCCAAACACATTTTTTGCAATAGCCACCAGCACGTCCTGCAAATCTTTGAGTGTTATTTCTTTTTGAGATTTTTTGCAGATATAGAGCCCATCAACCTGATGGAATACTGGAAAATGGTTTCTATCTATTTCGTCTTTTCTGAATACTTTACCGTAACTTAAAAGCCCCAGCTCGCCGGTTTTTTTTAGTTCTGCTATAACCTCGGGGCGTTGCAGATAAAAAGGCCACATCACTGTTGTCTGAGTTCGCAAAATATGCGTGTCATCCACGTAATAGGTATCTGACGCACTTCTGCTGGGATGATCTTTGGGAGCATTGAGTAGATCAAAGTTGTCGCGCACACTCACAATCTCTGGAATCTCTATAACATCAAAATCTAAAAACATATCCATCGCCAAGATTTTATCCACGATGAATTTAATGGGTGAATTTTTTTTGCGTGAAAGATCGGGCAGTGCCAAAATCCGCTTTAGGCGCTTGCTTTGTATGTCATCTTTTTTTTCTAGTTGCGCTCGCAGAGCGTCTATCTTTTTGTCGCTTACGGTAATGTAATTTCTCTTATTCATAGGTATTATCCATTCTAGTCAACGTTTCTATAAAAAGCAAAAGCCCAGCACTTCGTTGCATGCAGTGCTGGGCGGGGGCTCATTGATCTAGCTGTCGAGCCAGTTGTTCCATATTTGCAATTTGACCTTCTGCTTTTTGCATACGAAATTCAAATCCGTCGCGATAGGGCATGTCCGCATCAAGCGTCCTTGAAGGTAAGCCCGCCAAAAAGCTCCATTCCCTCAGCTCATTCAGCCAAGAACTTACTTCGCCGATAACTTTTTTGAGCGCTTTTGCTTGTAAGCTTTTTTCTGCTACAGCGCTCCCTATCCCACCCGCCACTCTACTAGAGGACAAGAAGGTCCCCATCACAAGGGCCAGGACGTCAACGACTCCTATCACGGAAAAGGGGAGAATGGCTGGGATCTCTTTGCGCGCTTCTTTGAAAATCTCTCCTGTGATGAGGTCCCATGCCTTGAATTCTTCGCTTTCATCGAATGATTCCACGCTTTTCTGAAGCACGCCAAGAGCCAGTCCGTGTGAGAGGAGCAGCATGGCTGACTCTAAGATGGCGCTACGCGCGGCGCTGAGCGCGACACTAGGCCTTCCACTTTCTGTTGGACGCATCCATGTTTCCTTCCAAACTTCACATGCATCGTTTAAATGTCGAGCTGCTGTCTGAAACTCTCCCTTTTTCATCGCCTCTTTGGCGCGATACGTAAGTTCCTTGATTTTGTTCAAAGAGCCCATCGCCTTTCCATAGGCTGCTTTTTTGATTCTGAACGCACCAAGCTCGTGTTTGAGTTCTTCTGATAGTGTCATAATTCCCTCGTCGGTGAGGGCGAGGCGGATACGTGTGCCTCTCGGGCACTCGGCGAGACGACGCTTTGTTTCCTTCTTCGACATAGCAACCTCCCTTCTCTTTTTCAAGAGAATGCTGGCGAGTTTAGGGTCTCAACGGCGAATTCCGTTTTTTTCCTTCAACTCTGTTTTCTTACTGTGCTTCTTTCATTATAGCATAGTCTATTATAAAAGTCAATACCCCTACCCACTGACGTTTTTTGACCAAAAAAGAGGCTTTTTTGCCTCTTTTTTATTTGTGGTGCGCGGGAGAGGACTCGAACCTCCACGGGACGTAATGCCCACTACCACCTCAAGGTAGCGCGTCTGACCAGTTTCGCCACCCGCGCAATTATAGTCTCTGCCCAATTATAGACAACGCTTTCTCTATTTTCAACCTCTTTCTTGAAAGATAGGGACACTTTCTGTTTTTATACATTCTTTTGAGTAATTTTATGGAGTCACTTTTTGCATATCTTAATTGGAATATTTTTCTTCCGACTTTGCCATTTTTGGTAACGTGCCCTTGTATGGATAGTTGGGAAGTTATTTCTTTTTTTAGCCAATCTATAAAATATTCACTAGCAGAAACGAATGACGAATAGAACATAAAGCTTGACCTCCATCTTTTGTCCAAATATGAATAGAAGCTTCCATCACCATCAAAATAACCTCTTAAAAAATCAAAAAAATATTCTTTGGGTATTTTAACCAACTTTAATGTCTTTGATTTTGCTGGAGTTAGTCCTATTTTCACAAGGAAATCATAAAACAAAACATCTCCAAATTGGACTACAAAATATTTCTTTTCTTCTTCTCCTCCCCTCGACTTTTTCCCAATCTTTACCGTAAGAGAAAGTGCTTGAATAAAATTTTTAACTATTTCATAATCTTTTGAAGTTAGGGATATATGTCTTCCGTCGGGTGAGAGATTGCCATCAGAAGTAATTAATCCTATTGCGTATGCAAAATATGGATCCCATTTAATTTTTACCTTACCTTTTGGTTTTATTCCTCTTTTCCCCACACTTGTATTATACCAAAAGATCCTCAAGGTATTAATAAATACCAATAAAATTAATAAAAAGTATTTTTTATTTTTCTCTCGCGCACGAATAACTAAAAAACATTCCAATATTGGAACGTTTTTTGATAACAATTTAGTTTTCTTTCTTTTGTCCTTTTTCCTGTTTCCTTTTTCCTTATTACACCGATACCCCAATCTTCTTTTGCATCTTCTTTTTTGGAGCTGTTCTAATCCAGTAGAGTTTTGATTTGCCTACTTTTTTGGGTGTTGAGAGAATTTTTACGGCGGCGATAATGGGCGAATTAATGGGGTATACTTTTTCTACCCCAACACTCCCCACCACAGAACGCACGGTAAAGGTTCCTCCTTTTTGGTTACCGTGTTTGCGCGCTATAACTACGCCTTTAAAATTACTTTGGCGTTCTTTGTCTTTTTCTATAATACGCTCAGTTACTGTTACCAGAGCGCCTGTTTTTATTTTTTCTAAAATTTTCTGGTCTATCATGTTGTTTTCTTTTTTGAAAGACAGCCCCTATGGTACTATGGCTCGCTTAAAAAGTCAATAAACTCGCCTGGAATAGGTGCTTGATAGATGTGGAGTACATCTTTTTGATCACGTAGTGTCAGGCGCCATGCGTGTAGCATAAGTCGCGAGGCGCACTGGGCGTTTGTTTTGCCACCGTAGAGTTGGTCGCCTACGATGGGATGATGAATGGCATTGAGGTGGACTCGAATTTGATGTGTTCTTCCTGTTTGAGGTGATACTGTAAGATCTGCAAATGCTTCCCCCTCTTTTTTTATGGTTTTTAGCACCTCATAGTGCGTTACTGCATCTTTTACATCTTTGCCACCGTGTGTGGTGCGTTTTGTAGTCCCCGCCTTAACACCGATGGGGAGTGTTATGGTTCCTTTTTTATCTGCTGGTACTCCTTGTACTATGGCTCTATATTCTTTATGCATTTCTCTTTGCGCAAATTGCTGTTTTAAGTTGTCAAAACTTTCCTGCGAGAGCGCAACCACCATAACTCCCGAGGTGTCTTTATCAAGTCGGTGTACAATACCAGGACGATATGTGGGATCATCACCCACAACACTTGTTTGGGGAAAAGATTTTTTGAGCCAATCAACGAGCGTAGGGCCGTGGGGTATTTTCATATGTGGCGCACTGTGTACTAAAAGACCCGCCGGCTTATTTAAAACGACGTATTCATCGGTTTGTGCGATGATAGTAGAAATAAGTTGCGTACTTTTTACCATTGTTATCTATTATCCCATTCGCCGTGTATCTGGTTACGCTTGAGGCGCGAAAGCAGTTTTTCTAGATTTTTTTGTATGACCTCCTCAAGAGGAACGTCAATCTCGGTTGCCAGTTGAGCAAGATACCAAAAAACATCACCCATCTCTTTTATGAGTTCTTCTTTTGTTTGGTCGTCAATGACGCCTTCTTTGTCTCGTAGGATCTTTTTTACTTTCTCTGCAACTTCTCCGGCTTCTCCCACTAATCCCAACGTTGGATATACAAAATTACTCCCCAGGTTTGGGTATTGTGCTGTTTTTCTTGATTGTTGTTGGTATTCATTAAATGTCATATTTTGTGCGCCTTGTAGGGATTGAACCTACGACCTCTTCAATGTCAATGAAGCGCTCTACCACTGAGCTAAAGGCGCATTAAACTTTTTAAAACGTCGTTTACACCTTCTTAGAATCATTCTTGTTATTTGGTGTTTTTATCTTTAGTCCTCGGTTTACTCTGCGCCGGGTTTACCCTGAGCTGGATTCGCCCTCGGCTGGGTTTACCCTGAGCAACGTCGAAGGGTGGACTATAATTGAAAATGCGCGAACCTTTTTTGAGAGAAACGCCTGCGGCGTTTCGCAAAATCCTAAACCGCTCGGGCGGGGCGGGAAGGAAAGGGGTTGAAGGGGAAGGGAATTCCCGCCCCGCCCTCGCGTTCCCGAATGTTTGAGGGAAATTACAATTATTAGGATAGCAGAAAAATGGTAATCGTGCCACCTGTTCTTTGAAAATGAAAAAGGGCGACACTCGTTGAGTATCGCCCTTGGGCAGCGGTCTTCGTGTGATTCACTCGGACTGCTGCGTTGCGCGGGAGTCCTCGCCGGACTTGTCGGAACTTTTCGGCTCCGGCTTGTCCTGCGGCGGATTCTCCTGTGCCTTAGTCTTGACCTGGATCTCGGTGATTTTCTCACCGTCCAGGACGGCCTTGCACTTGGACATGGTGCACCTCCTGTAAAGAGCTGTAGTTGTTCTCGCCGTCGGGGAAGGAAGAAATCACGTCTACCGCGCGGTAGGTTTCCACGATTTCTTCCAACAACTCGGGCGAAAGATTGCTGATGACGTTTCGGACACGATGTTCGAAGTTTGGAAGCGTACCGCGCTCTTCCATCCTTCGAATGTGGAGACAGTCCCGATGAAGCGCCCACACTATCGCACCGTCCGCCTTCGTCTCAAGCCCCAATGGGTAGAGACGGCAGACGAGCGGCCGATCTTTGTAGATGCTACACCTGCGGCTGTCGGTGCACAACTGACTGCATGGCGGATACCGAACCGACAAATCTGGCTGTCCTTTGCTGGTCGTCGGAAACGAATGGATGAAT
>Ga0210057_1000974_pt1 | contig 45233 bp, 40 predicted proteins | sample CryGeyCG2114_010_2_FD_183968 | JGI IMG/M metagenome (GOLD analysis project Ga0210057, IMG submission 183968) | Groundwater microbial communities from aquifer - Crystal Geyser CG10_big_fil_rev_8/21/14_0.10 (SPAdes) (version 2) | ecosystem: Environmental > Aquatic > Deep subsurface > Groundwater ...
AAATTGCCTGTAATCCCAGTAGTTTCATCAATGTCCGCGTATGCTCCCGACCGATGGGAATTTGATGCGTCAAATTTAATTCGGCTCTAATTTTTCGGTTGCCGTAGTACGGATGCGCGGTGTAAATCAAATCAATCAAATTCATTATTTGTTTATCAGCATCGCTAACGCCAACCGGTTGATAGTAGATACTTGCGCGGGATATGCCCAACAGCGCGCACTGCCGCTGGATACTGATTTTTTCATTTTGTTTTTCAATGAGCGGCGCTATTTCAGCGCGGATCAAAAATTGATAATTTTTTTTTGAGCCAGTCCAGCTCGGTGTCGCGCTGGCCGATTATTTTGTATAAATTTTCCAATTCGGTCTGATGATCGAATTCTTTTTGTTTTTCTTTTTTTTGATTATTTTTAAATAGCTCCGCCAAATTATCCAATGCCTGTTTTTTCCAGAGTCCGATTTGGGTGGGATGTACTTGGTAGTCGGAACTTATTTGGGCAATGGTTTTTTCTCCTTTGAGCGCGGTTAACGCCACCTGCGCTTTTTCTTGGGGACTAAATGTCCGGGGTTGTTTAATCATATGTTTTTTTGTCTTATTTTTTTCTATCTCATTTTAACATATTTCGTGTCTAGTTTTACCAGACCATTATAGTAAAACATGAGCGAAGTGATCTTCGATTCACAATACTACGATGCTGTCATGAGGGAATTTGGTTATAGTCCTCTAGAGTTTGAGCCTATCAGCTTTGCTCTGGGTTCTCTGACCAAAGAAGACCTTCAGCGCCAGTGGCTATGCCACATGAACGGCAAGAGCTTTGCTGAAGCTATCCGTCTTAGGAAAGCAGTCATCGCGACGACTGGTTTTGGGTTATCTGGTGTTCCTCATATGGGCACGCTGTCGCAAATCCTGCGGGCGATTCGCCTGCAACAAGCCAGCATTCCTGTGCAGATCGTCCTTGGGGATCTTGATGCCTACAATGGAAAGAACATTTCATTGGAACGCACTCAAGAACTGGCCAATCAGTATCGCGTTTACATTCTCAATCTTGGTTTTGATTCGTCGGCACCGAATATTCTTCGGTCCCAATATGATGCACTAACCACGTTGAGGGTGTCGTATCTTATCGGCCATTACATGGACGATGGGATGTTCGCAAAAGTGGAAGAAGACCTGCACGATTTTTATTCCACCCAAGGCAAGGTTGATCCAGTCATGAGCTACCGGAGAAAACTTTCCCTTAACCTCATGATCGCCGACTTCTTGGAACTGTTGGTCCGCGACAACTTTGATGCGGTTTTGGTATTTCTTGGAATTGACGAGCATCGTTATGTCAACTTCGGACACCAAACGCTCAAACAGTGCTCGGTCGAAAATCCGTCATGGTTTGACGGTAAGCATTATGGCGCTCTGTATTCCAGCATCATCCGTGGCCTTCACGGTTATCCGAAGATGTCGAAGAGTTTTCCTCAATCAGGGATAACTGTCGACATGTCTCGCGAAGAGATCTCGAATCTCATTGAGTTTGGCGAAGTGCCGACTCAATTTCCAGAGACCAATGTGATCTACCAAATGATTTCTTCGGTGAGCCTGTACGACAACGAACAAATCCGCGAGGCTTACGAGGAATGCCGGAAGCAGTCGGAACTCTGGTCGATGATCAAACGCGACTACGCGAAGCATCTGTATCAACTGTGCCAAAAATGGCACGAACGATAGAAAAGGAGTATGCGGTGAAAACAAAAAATCCGAATTATCAAATCGCAGAAGTTTTCTATCGGCTGAACATCGGGGTTCCGGTAGAAAGCGATTTGATCGCAAAGACGTTCAAGTTGATTCTAACAAATCCAGATGTCAAAGCCCGTGACGTGCAACTTGGTGCGCTTCTTACCGGTCTTATGGTAAGAGGTCCGTCAGTGAGAGAAGTGGTCACCCTGATTAGAACAGCGCTAAACATTGATGGACTAACGAGATATAAGCCGACCTTACCACCCGGCGAGAAACTTGTCGGCGTTGCAGGAAGCGGTAAGAAAGGTTGTAAGACCTTCAACATCTCGACACCAGCTTGTTTGGTGGCCAGTGCTGCCGGAGCGTTTGTTGCTAAACCAGGATCGTCAGCGACCTCATCAGTCAGTGGCTCAAAGGACTTCATGAATGCGGTGGGCGCCAGGATCTTTGATCCAAACGAAATGATCGAGGTTCTGCTCGCTACCAAATTCGGATTTTTTCCCATTGAGGAACTGATACCGAAGTTCGATTCCGTGTACGGAGGTAAGACGTTTGGCCCGACACCGTTGAGTTTCGCGTTTCCGGCAGTGGTAAATCCCATTGCTTGCGATGCGATTCTCTATGGTTTGTCGCATCCGAACGTATCGCTTGCTCTCAATATCTTTGTCGAGCTTGGATACGAGAATGTAATGATCGTATCTTCAAGTCCCGACAAGGTACACTATATCGATGAGTTGAGTGTTCTTAAATACAACCTTATGGGAAGAATCATGACTGGCAATGTGGCTGGCGTTGAAGAACTGTCAGTTACCACAATTACTCGCCATTCGCCAGTATCGCCAGATGAGCTACGCCAAGGTGATTCTCTCATCGAGAATGTTCAGATTGCCTTAAAGGTGCTCCAAGGAAAATTGCCTGGCTCGTGCGAGAATACGGTTGCGCTAAACGCTGCCGGTATCCTCGTCATGGCTGGCAAGGAATCTACGCTTGCGGACGGTTTCAACCGAGCGGTTGAAACAATCCGGAGCGGAGCGGGTTTTCGGAAGCTCGAAGAATTCATCGAGGCGACCGGAGGAAGTAAAAAGGCTCTATCAACCATCACAGGAGGCTGACATGAAAGCTGTAGTGCTGACTGAAAATGGGATAGAGCTACAAGAATTAGAATCTGGAGCGCTATCCCGAGAATGGGTCAGGATCCGAGTAGCTCAAGTTGGTTTGTGTGGTTCCGATGTCGCGAAGATCTCGGCGCCATCATTGCCAGCTTGGCATACACGGATCCTCGGCCATGAGTTCTGCGGACAAATCGCAGAACTTGGCGGACAAGCAGAGTATGTATCCATTGGCGACCATGTCGTGGCGATGCCTCTGCTTTCCTGTGGCGTTTGCGACGCATGCAGACGCCGTCAGGAAAACATATGCGAGCAAGGCCAAGCGATCGGTAGGACAACCCAAGGTGCGTTTGCGGAGTTCGTTGACGCGCCCCTGACAAATGTCTTCCGCATTGTGAAAGGTAATCCGCTTACGCCGTATGTCTTGGCGGATCCTCTCGCTGTGTGTATCCATGCTAAGAATTTAGCTGGTACCCATAGTCCTCGGCGTCGGTGTCTTGTTGTCGGAGACGGAACAATCGGCTGTCTGCTTGGATGGCTTCTCCATGCGCAAGGACACGAAGTATGGATTAAAGGTCTTCACAAAGAAGCCTTAAGGTTCATCGAGGAGTTCGGTGTCAACGTGACTGAAAAAGTTCAGACCCGGCATTTCGATGTCGTGTTTGAAGCTGTTGGACGTTCCCAGCAACACTCGCTAGATGACAGCCTCAAGGCGGTCAGGTGGGGAGGGATTGTTGTAGTCTTGGGTGTATTTTCTCATGGCTATGAATACCCTCTTATTGCTCGGGATCTGTTCATTGGAGAAGTCAGGGTTGTCGGGGCCAACGCATATCTTCGTTCGGAATTTGAGGAGGCGGTTAAGATGATTGAGGAGCGCGGTAAGGAGCTGCGTGCATTCATCAGCCACCGTTTCCATCTCTTCCAATTTGAGGATGCGCTTGCTGTTGCCGAAAACAAACAAGGGCTTACGATGAAAATCGTCTTGGAAACGGAGAGCGTGTCACCATGATTAAAGCTATCATCTTTGACCTGGACGGCACGCTCTATCCGCGAACGAGTTCGTTGTATCAATCGATGTCGGCGTCCATTCGGCGGTGGTTTCAAGACCAACTTCGGATGAACGACTCTGATTTCGGTAACTACTTCGAGCAGATGAAGCTTGCATACCCCAGTCCGCTTGAAGCGATTCAAGTCTTGGGGTTTAGTGTAGACTTATTCCACAGCGAGGTATTCGACAGGCTTCATCCCAAACAGCATCTTGCTCCGGATCAAAAACTCCGGCTGATGCTGAACGGTTTGCCCGTCGGAAAATTCGTCGTAACGCTTGCGTCTCGTGAACATGTAGCCAATGTGCTAAAAGCTCTAGATGTTGAGTTCTGTTTCTCGGGTATAATAGTTCCGGGAAGTAGATGGGATACAACGTCTAAGCTTGGCGCATATGAAGTTGTCCGCCAACGAGGTGGATGGAAAATGGAAGAGATGTGTATTGTCGGCGACGACATTCGCATTGATCTCCTGGAAGCCTGTGCGGCTGGATATCGGTGCATATCCGTGTCCGGCAGTGCCCAAGGGCCGGATATTGAGCGTATCGAGTCTATCTACGAACTCGAAACAATAGTCAGGAAATCTTTGGGCACAAAAAACAGAAAGGAGTGCAAACTCATGAATGAACAGATAATCCAAGAACTGCACGCAGGTTTCAGCCGCACGACGGAAGAAATCTTCTCGATGAACAAGTGGAACGAGCTTCTTCGTAGCGGCAAACAACTGCGCATCAAGTACGGCGTTGATGTAACGGCTCCGTTCTTGCACATCGGTCATGCGGTCAATCTCTGGATGATGAGGAGACTCCAGGATCTCGGACACAAGGTCGTGTTTCTTGTTGGGGATTTCACCACTCAAATCGGTGATCCGACAGGCAAGAGCAAAACCCGCCCCGTGGTTCCTTTGGAAGAGATCGAGCGGAACACCGCCTTGTTCATCGAACAGGCAAGGATGGTACTTCGTTTCGATGATCCCAATCTTCTAGAGATCCGCAAGAATTCGGAATGGTACAACAAAATGTCCTTGTCCGAATTCCTCAAGCTCATGTCTCTGGTGACTCACAGCCGGCTAGTTTCCCGCGATATGTTCCAAAAAAGAATCGCGGAAAACGCCGACATCTACATGCACGAGCTCGTGTATCCGATTCTACAGGGATATGACTCGTTCATGCTAGGCGCCGACCTGACCATCATTGGTACGGATCAGCTCTTCAATGAAATGATGGGCAGATTCTATCAAGAGAAGTTCGGTCAAAAACCGCAGGTGATTATCACGACGAAGATCACGCCGGGAATCGATGGAATTTCCAAGCAAAGCAAGAGCCTGGACAACTACATCGGTCTCGGACACTCCCCAAGAGATAAGTTCGGCAGAATCATGCGTCTACCCGATATTCTGATCGCAACGTACTTTCGTGTTTATACGGAGGTCGCCGATTCAGAGTTTCGGGAAATTGACGGAAAGGTTCAATCCAATCCTCTTGAGGCAAAAAAGCTCCTTGCCATGGAGCTCCTTGCCATGGAGATCGTCAAGCGTTATCACGGAGAGGAAGCGGCGCGTTCGGAACGCGAATGGTTTGACCATACGTTCTCGCGCCGACAAGTACCCGCGGACGCCCCCACGATTGCCGTCGAGGCAAAGCAAATGCCAGCGCTGGAGATTGTCAAACAATTTTTCAGCGGCAAAAAGAGCAATTCAGAGCTTCGACGACTTTTCCAGCAAGGCGGAGTGACGTTGAATGGTCGCAATGTCACCAATCCTTTGGAGCAGGTTGAACCGTCCGAAGGTGACACCTTTCAGGTGGGCAAACGGATTTGGTTTCGACTACATCTCAAGGAGAAAGAATAGTTCTTTCATTCACATGGGCGGTTGCATGTACATCACGTGCAACCGCCCTTTTTCTTTTTGAGAATTTGTTTTATAATGTACTTATGCAGGATTGTATTTTCTGTAAAATTATTAAAAAAGAGTCCCCAGCAAACATAGTATTTAAAGACGATGTTTGTTTTGTGTTTTCTCCTTTAGATCCAATAACAAAAGGACACGTTCTTATTGTTCCCAAGGTACACTCCAAAAACATTTTTGATATTGACGCAAATGTTCTCGCGCAACTTATCACTATAACACAGAAAGTCGCACACGATATCGTAGATAAAAATAAAGCTACAGGAGTAAATTTACTCCACGCAAGCGGCAAAGATGCGCAACAGTCGATCTTCCATTTCCATTTCCATTTAGTGCCCAGATATCCGGATGATGGATTAGATTTGTGGTTAAAAAACAAGCTGTAAATAAAAAGAGGTAGCTACATCGGATGACAAGGGTTTGGTTTTTTTCTGCGAGGGCGGCGTGAGCTGGGGCGCGGGGAGGATGCCCACGCCGCCCGAGCGCAAAGAGATGGGAAGCGGCTCGTCCTTGCGTCAGCAAGGAAGCAAAGCCCGCAGAATTTCATTCCTTAATGGAAAAAGATTTTTGCGCGCGCCCTCTAAAAATTGAAAGAAATTCTGCGGGCTTTGGCCGTCGTCAAGCGGCGAGCCGCTGGGGTGGGGATACCGCGAGCGAAGCGAGCGGATAACCTTCCAATTTTCAGGAATTTTTGATAAAGTAAGTTCGAGCGTGGTTGTATAGATACACCAAGACAAAACTAGACGGCTTTTTGAGAGCCAGATCGTGGGCGGCACAAAGTGCCGCCCATTGATTTTGCGGGGGGAAATCCTCTCCGCTCGGCGCGCGCAGGCGCGCCTCGCGGTTGGCCAAAACGAGGTTCGCTCTTGTGCGATTTAATTCTGTCTCGGATTTGCATTTGCCAAACAAAAAGAATTTTTGCTATACTGTATATGTATCCAACTCGTGCAAGTCTTCTTTTTTAATGGCCGTCTCGGTCAATTCAAGGAGACTTGAGTTGGATACAACCGGGGCGGCCATTTAAGTTTTCAATATGAATAATATACAAAACACCATTTCGTCTCCGCAAAAATTCTTTTTGTATGCCCGCAAGTCCACGGATGTCGAGGACAAACAAGTACGCTCTATTGAAGACCAAATTACAGAATTGCGCGCCTTTGCCAAACAAGAAAACCTGAATGTGATTGAAGAGTTTATCGAGAAGCAATCCGCCAAAATTCCGGGCCGTCCGATTTTTGGCGAAATGATAAAGCGGATAGAGTATGGCGAAGCAAACGGAATTTTGGCGTGGCATCCCGATAGATTGGCGCGCAATTCTGTTGACGGTGGACACATTATCTATCTTTTGGACTGCGGGCATTTGGCGATGTTGAAGTTTCCAACTTTTTGGTACGAGAACACAGCACAAGGCAAGTTCATGCTCAACATCGCCTTTGGACAAAGCAAATATTATGTGGACTCGCTTGCCGAAAATACAAAGAGGGGATTGCGCCAAAAAGTAAGGCGTGGCGAATACCCAAGTTTGGCACCAATCGGCTACATAAACGATGTTCGCACAAAAACTATCATCGTGGACAAAAAATGCGCCTCAATAATTCGCAAAGCATTTGAACTGTACGCGCAAAATGGAAGCAGGTTAGAAGACATCTCAAACTTTTTGGCGCAAAACAACATCTTTTCTTCCGGCGGCAAGCGAATCAAACGAGACAGAATTTCTTTTATCCTTTCCAACCCGTTTTATTATGGTCATTTCCGCTATGCCGGTGAAATCCACGAAGGCAAGCACCAGCCAGTCGTCTCAAAGAAAATTTTTGACAAGGTTCAGGAAATTCTAAAGCAAAGAGGAAAACCGCAAAAGACCAAGAATGAGCCGCAGCCATTTTGTGGCCTGTTGAGTTGCGCCACTTGCAACATGATGATTACCGGCGAATACAAGGTTAAGAAGCAGAAAAATGGCAATGTCCATAATTACACCTACTATCATTGCACCAAAAAGCGTAAAGACATGAAGTGTCCCGAACCTTGTATTCGCCAAGAGGAATTAGGCAAACAGCTTTCCTCTCTGCTTCAAAAATTTTCTTTGAGACCAGATTGGGCGGCAGGATTAAGGAAAATGCTTGAAAAAGACAAAAAGGAAGCCGCCCAATCCTCCACCGCTTTTGTTCAAGAGTCGCGAGAGAAAATCAAAACTATCTCGCTCAAGCTCCAGCGACTTCTTAATGGATATTTAGAACAAGACATTGAGCGTGAGATTTATCGTAATGAAAAAGCAAAACTCCTTTCTGAAAAGAAGTCGCTGGAGGAACAATCCACCCGTCTTGAACAAAAGCGGACTGGCTGGCTCGAACCGCTGTCCGCGTGGATAAAAGAGGCAGAGAATCTGCCTAAAATCGCACAAGAGAGCAACCTTTTTGCGAAAAAGGTTGCTTGCCGAACTGTGTTCGGCTCGAACCTCGTTTTGGCCAACCGCGAGGCGCGCCTGCGCGCGCCGAGCGGAGAGGATTTCCCCCCGCAAAATCAATGGGCGGCACTTTGTGCCGCCCACGATCTGGCTCTCAAAAAGCCGTCTAGTTTTGTCTTGGTGCCTCTACCAGGAGTTGAACCTGAATCTCGGGCTTAGGAGTCCCTTGCTCTATCCACTTGAGCTATAGAGGCATTTATATTATTTTATCTTACAAATTTTCTTTTGACAACGGATAAGTTTAGCCATACAATAACGATGTCTAACATTAAAATAAAAAAATATGTTTAAAAAGCAGGAAGACGCTAATTTTAAGGAGGCGGAAACTATCATTGGCCCGTCCGTAAAAGTGGAGGGTGATTTTATCGGCCAAGGCAACATCATTGTTGACGGCGTAATTAAAGGTAGCATTGCGACCAACGGCAATTTGCGCGTCGGAGACCAGGCTAAAATTACCGCGAACGTCGCGGCCGCCAACGGCCTGATCAGCGGTGAAATTCACGGCAACGTAAAAATTGCCGGAGACTTGGAATTAACCGAGAACGCTAAAATTTTTGGTGACATTGAAGCTAAAAGCATCTGCATCGCCCGCGGCGCGATTTTTAGCGGCCAATGCTCGATGGCTAACGGAGAAATCTCAAAAAAAACTAACGGTACGAAGAAAGACGCGGAAACTACAAATGAAAAAGACTTTTAAGTCTTACTGTCTTAAGTCTTAAGACTTAAGACAGTAAGACTTATTTTATGCATATTTACATCTTTGACTACTTTTTAAACAAAAAAAAATACGAAGCGACTATCGCCAAAATAGAAACGCGGCTCACCGACCTTGGCTTAAACGGAAAAAACTGCCATATCGGGCCTTTGCGCAGCCTTAAAAGCATTGTCAAAGAAGAGTTAAGAAATACCCCCAAAACCATCGTCGCGGTTGGCAATAACAATACTTTAAATCAGTTAATTAACGCGACTTTGGAGGAAGATAATAATATTACGATTGGCCTGATTCCGGTCGGCGACAATAATTCCATTGCCGGCGCTTTGGGCATTGCGGACGAAGACCAGGCCTGCAACGTGCTGGCCGCGCGCTTAATTGAAGCCGTTTCTTTAGGAAAAATAAACGACCAATACTTTTTTACTTCCGCTCAAATAACCAATCAAGAAACCATCATGGAAATAGGCGGTAAATACACGATTGAGCCAACCGGCCCGGGTACGATTAATATTATTAATTTGGACGTAAGCGCCTCTAATCCCAAAATAGACCCTAAAGACGCTTTGCTTGAGGTATTAGTTTCCGTAGTTAAAAAAGGAGTATTAAAAAATACGGTAGACGTCAGTTTTATCCAAACAAACCGGATTATCGTCAACAATTTAATCCATAAAAATTTTATTATTGACGAATCAATTGAGGTAAGAACGCCGGCGGAAATAACGGTTGCAAAAGAAAAGTTAAAAATTATTGTAGGGAAAGAAAGAATATTTTAAAAATCCACAAGTCAACAAATCTGCCGCGAATATCACAAATATCATCTCCTTACTTTGTATTATTTGTGTTAAAATTTGTTGATTTGTGGAGTTTTTTTAAAAATATACAACTGTTGCAAACCGGTAAGCAAGGTGGTTATCAGCCAATACAAAGTTAAGCCGCCGGGAAAAGTAATGCCGATAAAGATAGTTAAAACCGGCATAAAATAAACCATTTGTTTATTCATAACCGCCATCATATCTTCATCTTTTGCCCCCGGCATATTCTGCGGCGGCCGCGCGGTAATCATCATTTTTGCCTGCCAAAATTGCGCCGCTCCGGCTAAAACCGCCAGTACGATGCTTGGTTTTGACAAGTCAAAAAAACCTAAAGTAATCGGGTCTAAAGATTCCGGCCGGGAAATAAAAGAATAAACTAGTTCCAGCGCTTTGGTGCCGGTTAACCCGTCGCGGAATACGTAATAAACCGCGATTAAAAAGGGAAATTGGATTAACAGCGGCAGGCACGATGAAAAAGGATTTACTTTTTCGGCTTTGTATAGCGCCATCATCGCCCGGCCCTGATCCGTTTTGTCATTTGCGTATTTTGTCTTTAATTCGTCAATTTTCGGCTGCATTTCTTTCAGCGCTTTCTGCGACTTGATTGACTGCTGGTTTAACGGGTACAAAATCAATCTGATTAAAACCGTTAAAACCACAATCGCCACGCCGATGTCATTGCCGGGAACAATATTATAGAAAAAAACAAGCAAATTAAGGATTGGCTGGTAGAAAATAATGTGAAATAGTTCGGACATGTTAAAAAGTTAGAAGTAAGAAGTAAGAAGTAAGAAAATTTTATGGCTTCTTACTTCTTGCTTCTGCCTTCTCACTTTATTGGGTCAAGTCCTCCTTTATTCCACGGATTACAGCGCAAAATGCGCCACGCCGCTTTAAATCCGCCTTTAATTACGCCGTATTTTTCTACTGCCTGAATGCCGTATTCGGAACAAGTGGGATAAAATCGGCAGTAGCCATGCGGGAATAAAAACGAAAAAACTCCGTGGTCAAAAGAAAGAGTTTTTTGGTATATTTTTATTAATTTTATTAAAAGATAGCGAGGGCGCATCAACTTACAAATTAAACCTTTAGTCTTTATTAGACGGTAAAATAAATTTATTCTATTCCTTTCCTTTAAGCGCTCGTTCTAGCGCATCGGCTATTTGCAGAACGACGGTTGTAGTGTCCGTTTGATAACAATCCTTGATAGCAAGACAAAAATCACTGCTTTTTTCCGGATTTTGTCTTAAAAATTCCATTGCCTCCTCTTGCCTGCCGTCCGTAAAAAAATCCGCGGCTTCCTCCGGAGTTTGAGGAATGTCTTTTTGTTTTATTATCTCTCTCATAATTTTAAAATCAATAAATTAATTTTTATTAACTTATGGCCTATAATACCCCCAGCCGTTGCCAATGACTTTGTAAAGATTTTTCCAATCCGCGGTAATCGCAATTTTTTGCCTCCGGCAAGGCTAAAATAAAAAAATCAAAGCCGGTTTTTATTTTTGGCAGGCGCGAACGGACAATTTCATGCAAGCGGCGTTTGATTTTATTGCGCATTACCGCTTTTTTGCTCACTTTTGTTGATACCACAACCACAAAGCGGCTTAAATTGTTTTCGGCCGGCAACGCCTTTACTCCCAAAACGCCGTCAAAACTGTTTTTGCCTAGTTTAAAAACTTTGTCTATCTCTTTGGTTTTGGTAAGGCGGAATTTTTTTGGCAGCATGAAATTTTAAAGAAAATTGATAATTATTTACTTAACTTTTTTCTTCCCCTATCCCTTCTTCTTTTTAATGCTTTACGCCCGTTTTTTGTGCTCATGCGCCGGCGAAAGCCGTGTTTTTTGCTGGCGCGCCGTTTATTCGGCTGATATGTTCTTTTGGTTGACATAAATAAATCGCAAAACGCATAACTCATAACGCGCAACACTTTGTTTGTTATGCGTTATACGTTACGCGTCATGCGCTTGATGTTTTATGCTATAACTATATCATTTGCTCATTACCGTGTCAATTTGTATTTTTGAGCGTTATGGTGTTTTTATGTTTTAATGTTCTTGCGTTTTAATGAACTAACATTGTCCACTCCCCGTCAACATCTTATAAACTTTCAACGGCGGTTGAATATTTCTGCGATTAGTTTATAATGGCTATAGATTGATTTTCTTTATTTTCTACTCTAAACATAAATTATTTCTATGACTAATCAAGAAATTTGGCAAGCCGTTCTAGGTGAAATGGAATTAAATTTGTCGCGGGCAAATTTTACCACTTGGTTTAAAAGCACCTTTATTTCCGCTTTGGAAGACGACAAAGCGATTGTGAGCGTGCCCAATACTTTTACCAAGGCGTGGCTGGAAAAAAAATACCACAAAGACATTATGCAGGCCTTGGAAAAAGTAATTCAAAGGAAAATTACTGACATTTTATACAAAGTAGAGCTGATGAAACAGCCCGCCTCTAATTTAAATAACATTGACGGCTTAACCGCGGCGCATGGGTCCGACAAATCTTTTTCCCTGCCGCCGGAAGCCGGGCAGCCGGCCGCCAAGGACTTTAAAACCAACCGTTTTGGCCTTAACCCGCAATATGTTTTTGACAGCTTTATTATCGGCAAAAACAATCAACTGGCGCACGCGGCCGCCCAAGCGGTCGCCGCTAACCTTGGCAAAGCTTATAATCCTTTATTTATCTATGGCGGCGTCGGTTTAGGCAAAACCCATTTACTGCAGGCTATCGGCAATGAAGTTGTTAAAAACAACGATAAAAAACCGCTGTACGTGACTTGCGAAAAATTTACCAATGACTACGTGCAGGCAGTCAGAACCGGCCGGGCCAAAGAATTTAAAGATTTGTACCGCAACGTGGACTTGTTGCTAATTGATGACATTCAGTTTATGGGCGGAAAAGACGGCACGCAAGAAGAGTTTTTTCACACTTTTAATGATTTGCACCAATCGAGCCGCCAAATAGTAGTAAGCTCCGACCGCCAGCCAAAAGCCATCCAGTCGCTGGAAGAGCGTTTAAAATCGCGTTTTGAATGGGGAATGGTGGTTGACATTATCCAGCCGGATTTGGAAACCCGCGCCGCTATTTTGGGAGCTAAATGCCGAGAAAAAAATTATGCGTTGGACGCGGAAATATTAACCTACATCGCGAGCGTAGTGCAAAGCAACATTCGCGAACTGGAAGGCGCGCTCAACCGCATTATTGCCTACCACCAGTTTAATCAGGCCGAACCGACGCTTGACAGCACTAAGGAAATTTTAAGTAACATTATCAATAATTTACCGTCAAAGTCCATTACTCCCAAAACCATCATTGACGTGGTGTCTAAATTTTTTGACATAGAAATAGTAGATTTGACCGGCAAAAGCCGCAAGAAAGAGCTGGTCGTGCCGCGCCAAATTGCGATGTTTCTAATGCGCGCGGAAATCAACACTTCTTTTCCGACAATCGGCAATGAGTTTGGCGGCCGCGACCATACTACCGCCATTCACGCCTGCAATAAGATAGCGGGAGAAATCAAGCAAGACCAGCGCAAAAAACAAGAAATTGAATCTATTAAACAGCTTCTCTACAGTTTTTAACCAGTTGTGTTAACATTCGTTAAACAGGTTGATAAGGTTGAGAAAAAAACGAGGATTAATATATTTAACTTGTAGATAAAAATTACCTTTTTCGCTTTTATTTTTTTAATCAACAGCTTATAAAAAATCAACGCCAAAGTTAACCACTGCTCATTTTGACTAATCTTAAAATAAATTAAACTTAATTAACAAAATCCACCTCCTTATTATTCTTATTGTATTTATTTAATATCCTAAATACTAATTAAACACTGAAAAGTATTAAGTTAAAAAATTAAACAAAAATCAATATGAAGTTTTCTTGCACGCAGGAGAATTTAAAAATAGGTTTATTAAATATCGTGCACGTAGCCGGCAAAAACATTAACCTGCCTATTTTAAGCAATGTTTTGATAGATGTTTCTGACAGTGTTATTAAATTAATCGCGACCGATTTGGAAATTGGCGTAACGGCGGCTATTCGGGGAAAAGTGGAGGCGGTCGGCAAAACAACCGTTAACGCCAAATTAATAACCGATTACGTTAATTTATTGCCTAACAAGCGAGTGGACATAGAACTTGAGGACGACGGTTTAAAAATTGAATGCGATAATTTTAAAACAAAAATAAAAGGCGAAGACCCCGGCGACTACCCAATTATTCCTTTAATAAATAAAACGAACTGTTTTAGCTTTAGTTTTGACGGTTTTAAAAAAACAATCGCCGGCGTGCTTTTTGCCGCCGCCACCGACGAAACCAGAGTGGAATTAAGCGGCGTTTATTTTGAGTTTGGCGAGACCGAATTGACTTTGGCCGCGACCGACAGCTACCGCTTAGTTGAAAGAAAAATAAAATATAAAAACAAAGAAAATAACGGCCAAGAATTAAAAAAATTAATAATTCCCTCTAAAACACTAATGGAGGCGGTCAGAATGTCTTCCTGCAACGATGCGATTGATGTCGCTGAAGAAAAATCAGACAAAGAAATAAAAGTATATGTTTCAGAAAATCAAGTTTTGTTCGCGTACGATGAGGTGGAGCTGGTATCGCGCATTATTGAGGGGCAGTACCCTGATTATAAACAAATTATTCCTAATGTTAGCGAAGAAAATAAAACTGTTGTCAAATTAGACCGCCGCGAGCTGGCGCAAGCGGTTAAGGCTTCTTCGTTGTTTTCTAAAACCAACGTGAATGACGTGGAATTAAAATACGCTAACGGCTCTAAAAAGGTCGTTGTGAGCTCTCTAAACGCCCAAAGCGGGCAAAGTACCGCCGAGGTGTTTGCTGAAGGCAGCGGCAAGGACAACGGCGTGGTTTTAAATTATAAATATTTGCTTGACGGATTAAATAATTTTGAAAGCGAGCGAGTGATATTGGAAATAGCCGATGCCAATACGCCGGTACTGTTAAAAATTGAAAATCAGGCGGATTATTTGTATATAATAATGCCAATAAAAAAATAATACCCCACAAATCAACAAATTTACTACGAATAATACAAATTTAACTCTTTTTTTTGTAATATTGGTAGCAGATGCGCAGATTTGTGGGTTTGTTAAATATGCTAAAAATATCCCAACGAGCCAATAAAGTTATTGCCTCTCCCGTTCGTAAATTTTTGCCGCTAATGCTTGCGGCGGAAAAAAGAGGCGTAAAGGTTTTTAAGCTTAACGTCGGCAATCCGAATATCGCGCCGCCACCGCTATTATTAAAAACGATTAAAAACTATCAGCCGTTGAGTTTGGATTACGCGCCATCGCCAGGCATTCGCGAACACGTTGCGGCCTGGGTTTTATATTATAAAAAATTAAAAATAAATTTAAAGTCGGAAAATATAATTCCAACCGTGGGCGGAGCGGAAGCGATTTTATTATCCGTTATGGCCGTGACCGATCCCGGCGACGAACTAATAGTGTTTGAGCCGTTTTACGCGAGTTACAAGGGATTTGCCGCTATGGCTGGATTCAAGCTCGTGCCGGTAACTTTGCGGGTGGACAATGATTTTGCCTTGCCGGCCGCGGCGGAAATAGAAAAAAAGATAACGCGCAAAACCAAAGCGATTATTGTTATTAATCCAAACAATCCGACCGGAACCGTTTGGGGCAAAAAAGAATCGCAAATAATTATTGATATTGCCAATAAAAATAATCTATTTGTCATTTCCGACGAAACCTATCGCGAAATAGTTTTTGAACAAAAACCATCCAGCATCTTAAATTTGCCGGCTGCCAAAAATTGCGCTATTGTCGTGGACAGCGCGTCCAAACGATTTTCCTGCCCGGGCGCGCGCATCGGCTGTATCGCAAGTTTTAATAATGAAATAATGGCGGCGGTGCTGAAATTTGCCATGATACGGCTGTCCGCGCCTACTTTGGAGCAATATGGACTTATTCCTTTATTAAAAAATTCAACAAACTATACTGAAAAAATAACCGCTGAATATAAAAAGCGCCGCGACGCGGTGTTTAACGCTTTGCAAAAAATGCCGGGCGTTATTTGCCAAAAGCCCCAAGGCGCGTTTTATATCATTGCCAAACTGCCGGTTGATAATGCGGAAAACTTTGTTAAATTTATGCTAATGGAATTTAGTTATAACAAAAAAACGGTAATAGTAACGCCGGCCGAAAATTTTTATATGACTCCCGGCTTGGGCCGCAACGAAATTAGAATTGCTTATGTTTTAAGCGTAAAAGAATTAAAAGAAGCGATGGAGGTTTTAAGGAAGGGGTTGGAAAAATATAAGGCAAAAAAGCAATAAAACAAAAAAGCTAAAAGATTATTTATTGTCATTCACGCGCAGGCGGGAATGACAAAACAATTATGACCCGCAAGATACCGGCCACCATGGCCACTCAACATCCGGATAACGCCTGCGCGCCGTACTGGGAACGAGACGGCGACGGCTTTATTTCCACTTACGAAGAGGTGGCGGAATGCCATTCGGCCTTTCATGATTTAGATTGCGAAGAATTTATGTGGGACTGGGAGGGAAAATACGTTGACGAAGGGGTGGTTGATAAATTATTCCATACTTACTATCAATATTTTAAAAAAAATCAGTTAGGTAAAGATAAATTTTTGACTTTCCGCATCCCCAACATTTGGCACGAAAAAGGATATGGTTTAGCGCGGGCGCTGATGGGCATTTTAACGGCGGAAAGTTTCGCGGGCGACATGCATTTGCACACGCCGCCGCTGTTTGAGGTTATTTTGCCGATGACCGACAAAGCCGCTAACATTATTTACATTCAAAAAACTTTTACCAAACTCGCGAAGTTCAAATGCAAGCTGTTTGAACAAAAATGCGCGTTTAATTATTTGAACGTTTTGCCGCTTTTAGAGGGAGTAGACGATTTAATCAGTTGCCGCCATATTTTGGACGAATATTTGGCGCTACATAAAAAAGAGTATAAAAAAAAGCCGGAATATCTGCGCCTGCACATCGCGCGCAGCGACCCGGCGTTGAATTCGGGATTGGTGCCGGCGGTAGTCGCGGGCAAAGTCGCTTTGTCCGAATATTATCGTTTTGGCAAAGAAAACAACATTAAAATTTTTCCGGCCATCGGCGTCGGCACTTTGCCGTTTCGCGGCGGCTTGTCGCCGGAAAAGATTGGCGACTTTTTGCGTGAATATTCCGGCATGCGCACGGTCTACGTGCAATCCGCTTTCCGCTATGATTTTCCCTTGGCCAAAGTGAGAGCGGCCATTAAGAAGTTAAATTGCGATTTGCCAAAAACGCAAGCTAAAATATACGGCGCTCCGGAGACAAAAGAAGCAAAAGATATTTGTGAAATTTTTACGCCCCCTTATCGGGCAACGGCCGAGCGGATTGCCGATACGATAAATGAACTGGCCGGGCAAGTGCCGGCGCGGCGCGAGCGCAAACTGCATGTGGGGCTGTTTGGCTATTCGCGCGGCGTGGGCAAAAAGAAATTGCCGCGCGCCATTCCTTTTACCGCCGTTTTGTATTCTTTAGGCGTGCCGCCGGAATTCATCGGCACGGGCCGCGGCCTAGAGGAGGCGCTGAATAAAAAAATAAATTTGGAAAAATATTATTTGAATTTTAAAAAAGACCTGCTTTGGGCGGGCCGATATTTGAACAAAGAAAATTTGGCGAAACTCGCCAACGTCAATTTAGCGTGGAAAGACATTCAGCGGGACGTGGAAACATTGGAGGGCTATTTTAAGATTGAACTCGGGCCGAAAAGCAATACTGATTTTATCCATCGCAATTTAACTTCCAACGCATTTTATCTTTGGCGCGCGGGCAAACCGGTAAGCAAAGAAATGATTGAATCTGGGAAGATTAGGAGAAGTTTAGGGTAAGTCGTAAAAACATAAAAACACAAGAACAATTCTGTTTCGTCGCAGTTTCCTGATGAAAAACGGCGGTTTGATTAAAATATCCAATATCTTAATATAAAATTATTTCTCCACATTAACTTTTACCTTCTCCGTCCGCTTCGTATTGCCAACCCAGCCGGTCGCTTCGGCAAAAAGATAATATTTGCCTGCTGCCGGCGCGCCGCTCCATATGCCGACGGCTTCGTTGCTCGCGTTAAAATTTTGGATGGAGGAAACTAAATGGGCCGTTTCCTCGCTTTCCGCTTGAAAGTAGAAGTTTATTTCTTTGGCGGTTTTAGGATTAGACGAAAACACTTTAAGCGAGGCCGGAAAATTAGTTGGAGATAATTTAGCGTTAGCCGCGGGCGAGAGCCACTTAACGTCCAGCGCCGTGTCGCGTTCATTGTCTGAAAGCGTATAATTAAATTGCCGCGTGCCGCGCCAGCAGTTTTCTTTGGTATCGCAGACTTTGACGGTAAGTTTATGCGAGCCGTTGTTTAAAAAATTAATTTCCGTCGCTAAATTAAAAGGATAGGCGGCAATCAGGCCGATTAGACGGTCGTCCGCGTAATACTCCGCCCGCCCGATGCCAAGCGGCGCAGAAGCGGAAATTTCTACTGATAAAATTTTGCCAACAACCGTCGCGGTATCTTGGGGCGAATTAATCGTTACTTGCGGAATATTCTCCGGTTTGTGCACATTGTCGTACTCGGTCGGCACTTCGTCTAAAATGATTTTTTCCCGCTCGGCCCATTTTTTAACCGCGTCTTCCCAAATTTGGAACTGGACATCGCGCTCTTCGGGTTTTGGTTCCGCTCCGCGCGGGTCGTTTTTTTTGCAATAATATAAAATGTCATGCGGCAATTGATATTGCTTTTCTTCTATCATCTCCGGCGGCGTTTGGTCGGTGGCGAGCAGGCCGCTTGCTTTATCTATTTTAATAGTTATTTTGCCGCCGCTAGCGCCGTCCAATATCGATTTGCCGGTAATTTCTTTTTCCGGCTGGTTAAAAGTTTCCACCGGCGTGCCAGCGAGCGCGCGCTGCATATAGCCGTTCCAAATCGGCGCGGCGATTTTGGAGCCGTCGGCCCCGCGCTTCATTTCCGTATTTTTATTGTTTCCTACCCAAACGCCCGTGACTAAAGACGGCGTATAGCCGATAGTCCAGGCGTCTTTATAATCGTTAGTGGTGCCGGTTTTTGCGGCTACCGGCCGGTCTTTAAGCGTCAGCCAGTTTTGCGCGCCAAAGATATAGGCGCGCGCGGCGTTGTCGGATAAAATATTATTGATTAAACGCGTTAGTTTTACCGGCATAACGGCAGATTTGTCTTCTTTATATTCCTCCAAAATTTTGCCGTTTTTGTCTTCAATTTTTAAAATCGCGACCGGCGGATGATACTCGCCTTCGCGCGCAAACACCCCGTAGCCGGCAGTGTGCTCTAAAAGTTTTACTTCTCCGCCGCCAAGGACAAGCGACAAACCGTAGCGGTTCGGGTCGGTGAGCGTGGTGTAGCCCATTTGTTTTGCTTGCGCGACTACATTTTCTACGCCAGCCAGATACAGCGCCTTTACCGCCGGAATGTTTAAGGAACCGGCGAGCGCCTGGCGCATCGTAATCGGGCCGTGTTCTTTGTCGTCATAATTATGCGGTTCATACGCTTTGCCCGTAGCGGCAAAATTAGTTACCACATCGTATAAAATCGCGTCCGGCGTGTAGCCCTTGGCAAAAGCCATGGCGTATACCAGCGGCTTGAGCGAAGAGCCGGGCTGGCGCGGCCGCGTCGTAACATTCACTTGCCCGTCAATATCATCGTTAAAATAATCGCGCGAGCCGACCATGGCTAAAATTTGGCCGGTTTTGGGGTCTAAAGATACGAGCGCGGCGTTAGAGGCGGCGTAACTTTTTTCATTGATCTCCGCTTGTTTTTGCAGGACTTCCTCGGCGATTTTTTGTTTGTCCAAATCAAGCGTGGTGTATATTTTAAATCCTTCCCGCTCAATTACCTGGTCGCCGTATTTTTCGCTTAATAATTCTTTGACGTACATCACAAAATGCGGAGCGGTGATGTCGGTATTTGGTTCTTTAAAGTTTAAGTTATCAGCCAGCGCTTCTTTAAGCTCGTTGTCTTTGATGCGGCCGAGTTTTTTCATTTCGTTTAAAATATATTCCTGCCTGGCGATTAAATCTTCTTTATGGCTGCCGTAGGGAGAATAATAAGTTGGCGCCTTGGGCATGGCGGCGAGCGTCGCGGCTTGAGCCAAGTTTAAATCTTTGGCCGAAATGCCAAAATAACGGCGGGCGGCCGCTTCAATGCCGTAAGCGGTTGAACCGTAAGGAATTTCATTTAAATACATTTGCAAGATTTCGTCTTTGGAAAACTTTTTTTCAATGCGGTAAGCCAGCACAAACTCGCGGATTTTGCGGGAAATTTTGCGTTCATCGGTTAAAATGGCGTTTTTTACCAGTTGCTGGGTTAAAGTTGAACCGCCGGCAATCCGTTTTCCCATCAGCGGGTTTAATAAAACGCTGCGCGCGATAGCGAGGAGATTAAAACCGTGATGTTCGTAAAAACTGCGGTCTTCCGCGGTAATAGTGGCCCATTTAACGTATTCGGGGATCTCTTCTAATTTAACGATCGTGCGTTTTTGATCCCCGGCTATTTCATAAAGCATGTTTTCGCCGGTGCGATCGTAAATTTTGGTGCTTTCCGCGATATCACGGTCAATCAGTTTATTGGGGTTGGGCAAGTCGCGCGAAACCCATAACAAATAAAAACCGCTGAAAATAACGAATACTAGCGCCATAATTAGGAGGCGATAAATAAGTTTTGACGACGGTTTTTTGATTTTTCTTTTAAAAGGCGAAACCGACCGCCTCCAGCGGTTTTTAGCGCTAAGTTTATTCAATCTCATTCGGCGGCTTTCCAAAATCCGCTCTCTGACGGAATTTGCGATTGAATCTTGGCGCCAACTTTGCGGCGACTTGGTTTTTTTGGAAAGTTGAGGAATAGGCATAACTTTATAAATTTCAAAATTCAAATGTCAAAATTCTGCCCGGCAGGCAGATTTATTTAAAAATTATTATAATTATTATAGTCTAATTTAATTTTCTTGACAAATTAAAAAAAATTTGCTAAAATTAAATTAACAAAATAAAAACAAAAATTATTTCCCATGTTTGTCGCAGAAGCGTTTAACAGCTCACGGCTGTTTTTTTGCCGGTAATTTTACGAAATGGGAATAAAAAAATGACTAAAAACGAAAAAACGAAAAATATTTTTACTTGGGGCTGGCGCCGGTTTTCTTCCGATTGGCTGGAGCTGGAAAAGAATAAACAAAAACAATCAACTAAAAGCGTCGTTTTAAGCGTGGCGGCCGCTTTTTTTATCGTCGTATTCTCGGCCCAAGCACTGGGCTGGGTCAATAATTTAGTTGAGCAAAAATATTTACTGGAAAAATATAAAAACGCGAACGTGATTTTGTACAGCAATATTGGGTAAGGCAGTAAGTGAATAGGGTTAAGAGACGGGCGCAAGCCTGTTTTTTGTTTTTAACAAATTTTGACTTTTGGCGGGGAAGATGGAAAAATAGAAAATGAATTATAAAAAATATGTCCGTATTCAAAAATACCTTTCGCGTTGAAACCGCGCGCCATCCGGATTGGGATTATTCCGGCGATGGCATGTATTTTGTAACGATTTGCACGCAAAATAAATTTTGTTATTTCGGTGAAATTGTTAATGAAGAAATGCGATTAAATAACATCGGAAAAATTGCTGCCGGGTTTTGGGCGGAAATTCCCAAACATTTTCCCAATGTAATTTTAGATGAATATATTATAATGTCGAATCATTTGCACGGCATTATTTTTATTTGTAATGATGATGTACGCCAAGGGGTTGACAATTGTAATCGTATTCGTAGAGACGCGATTAATCGCGTCTCTACGGGTGGAGGCATAACTGGTCAATACAATCCAATGGGAAAAAACTCACTGGGCGAAATCATTCGTTGGTACAAGGGGCGTGTTTCGTTTGAAGTCAATAAGGTTTATGATAAAAATTTTATTTGGCAATCCCGTTTCTACGACCGCATAATCCGCAATGAATATGAATTGCATAATGTCCGTAATTATATTTATTATAACCCCGTAAAATGGGAAATTGATAGGAATAATCCGGAGAATTTATTTTATTAGAACGGAATTTATTTTCTGTTTTTAACAAACTATTGTATAATAATGAGGACAACTTCGGTTGCCCTTATTTTGTTATAAACTATGTATCTTGAAAAACTGGAAATCCAAGGTTTTAAATCGTTTGCCAATAAAAATACGCTAAAATTCGTCGCCGCGGAAAAAAACGGAGACAAAAAGTTAGGCATCACGGCGGTCGTAGGACCGAACGGCTCAGGTAAATCAAACATCGCAGACGCCGTGCGCTGGGTTTTGGGCGAACAAAGCGTCAAACTTTTGCGCGGCAAAAAAAGCGAAGACGTGATTTTTTCCGGTTCTTCCAAAAAAGCGTCTTTGAGTTTTGCCGAGGTGTCTTTGTTTTTAAATAATGCCGACCCAGCCTCCGTCCCGCAATATCGCGGGACTACGGCGGGCAAGCTGGATAATTTACCTTTTCATGAAGTTGTTGTGACAAGGCGGCTGTACCGCGACGGGGAAAGCGAATATTTATTAAACGGTAGCCGCGTGCGTTTGCTGGATATTTCATTATTGCTCGCCAAAGCGCGTTTTGGTCAGCGCGCGTATTCAGTCATAGGCCAGGGCATGGTGGAAAATTTTTTAAACACCACGCTTGCCGAACGCAAAGAATTTTTTGACGAAGCGACCGGCGTTAAAATGTACCAAATAAAGCGCGACGACGCGATGAATAAGTTGCAGAACGCGCGTGGAAACATGGCACAGGCCGGAAGTTTGTTATCCGAAATTGAGCCGCGCATGCGCTCTCTCACGCGGCAGATGAAAAAACTGGAGCAGCGGGCGGAAACGGAGGCGGCGCTGCAGACTTTGCAAAAAAATTATTACGCCGGGCAATGGCACGCTTTAAACGACGAGTTGAAAGACCTAAACAAAAAACTGGTAGAGCGGGAGAAACTCGGCCGCGAAGAAGAAAAAGAGACGGCCCAAATCAGCCGCGAACTGGCGCAACGGCAGGAGCGACAAAATTTGCAACCGGAACGCGCGCGGCTGGAGGAAGCAAAAAGAAAGCTGGAAAACGAACGCAATAATTTGTTTCAGGCGCTTTCCGAAGTCAAAGCGCGTATCGGCGTGAGTTACGAACGGGCGGGAAAAACCGACGCGGCTTGGCTGATAAAACGCGGCGGGTTGTTGGAGCGGGAAATAACTAATTTAAATAAAGAAATTAAAGAAGCGGAAATAAATTTGCCGGAAGCCGAAGCGGGGGCGCAAACGGCTAAAGTCGAACAGGAACAAATTAACCGCGCGCTGAATGAATTGCGCGGCAAATTAAACAACGGCGCGGGGGAGAAGCAGAGCGCGGGCGCTTTGCTTAAAAAAACCCGGCAGGAAATAGACGAGTTGCTGGATATTTACGAGCGGATTTTTATTTGTTTGGAAAAAGCAAACGACATTGCGGGCGCAACCAAACATTTAACTTCGTTGCAACTCAAATTAAAAGAGCTTAAAGAAACGCTAAAAGATAAACGAAACGAGGGAGACGCCTTCGCCGGAGGCTTCGGCGGCCCGAAGGCGGAGAAAGAAACGGAACAGTTGAAAAAAGAAATAATCGCTTATGAGGAAAAAAAGCAGGCAGTAATTGAGCGATATGTCGTTTGGCAAGGCAAAAAACAGGGGGCGCAGGAAAAAATCAAATTTTTGCGAGAATCTTTAGCCGCCAAATTAAGCGAGCAAAAAGAACTGAAAGAAAAGTTAAAACAAGCCGATAGCGGCGAAGATAAACAGGAGTTAAAACAAAAAGAACGGGAATTAACCGTCAAATTAGCTAAGGTTAATCAGGAAATAGAGGAAGTTGAAAAAAAAACGGGGGAATTGCAGGCGGCCGGCCGAACTGAACAGGAGGAATTGATGAAATTGCAGAAACTTCTGCACGAATTGCAATTGAACGCGAACGCGAACGGCGCGCAACTAAACGAAATAAAAATAGCCAAAGCGCGCGTAGAGACGAAGCTGGAAGATTTGGAAAATGAAATTCGCAATGAAACGAACGATTTGCGCGCCGTTATTGATGCGCGCGAGTTTGACCAAAGTTTAGATAAAGACAACGCGGCGGCGGAAATTCAGAAATTAAAGCGCCAATTGGAACTGATCGGCGGCATTGATCCGGAGGTAAAAAAAGAGTACGAGGAAACTAAAGTGCGCTTTGAATTTTTATCAAACCAAACCGGCGATTTGGAATCGGGCATCAAGAGTTTGGAAAAAATTGTGGAAGAACTGGATAAAACGATTGCCGTTAAGTTTGACAAAGCGTTTGCGGACATTGCCGCGCATTTTGAAAAATATTTTAAAATTTTATTTTCCGGCGGCAACGCCAAGCTTTTGAAAATCATGGAAGACCCGAAAGAATTGGAAGAAAAAGAACAAGGCGAAAGCGAAGAAGACAAAGATGAGGACGAACCCGCCTCCGTTCTTCCGACTGCGTCGGAACTACGGCGTGGCGAGGGAAAAAATAAAGTTATTTTGCGGCAGGCTAAACAAGCATTAACCGGCATTGAAATCCAAGCCACGCCGCCGGGCAAAAAAATTAAAAGCATCGCCATGCTTTCCGGCGGCGAGCGCGCGCTGACCGCGATTGCTTTGATTTGCGCGATAATTTCGGTGAACCCGTCGCCCTTTGTGGTTTTGGACGAAGTGGACGCGGCGCTGGATGAAGCCAACTCCGCGCGCCTAAGCAATATTTTGGAAGAACTGACGGGCAAGACGCAATTTATCGTCATTACCCACAACCGCTCCATGATGTATAAGGCTAATATTATTTATGGCGTTACCATGGGCAACGACGGCGCGTCGCAACTATTGAGTTTAAAAGTTGAAGAAGCGGCACAAGTTAAAAGTGAAAAATTATAAAGTGAAAAGTAAAGATAAAGAATAGTGATCCGCAATAACTTGCTCTTGACTTTTTAACTTTTAACTTGTAACTTGAAATTTGAGCTGGCCTCATCGTCTAATGGTTAGGACATCAGGTTTTTCGCCCTCGCGGGCGACCACCCGTGAGGGTGGCATCCTAAATTCAATGTTATGTACTATGTGTACCTATTGCAAAGTGAAAAAAATCGCTCAACGTATATAGGCTACACGAGTGATTTAAAGAAGAGGTTTGCCGAACATAACCAAGGTAAAACAAAATCAATAAAACATAGTTTGCCGTATCGTTTAACATATTACGAGGCATATCAAAATAAAACAGACGCAAGGAAACGAGAAATAGAATTAAAAGAGAATAGCTACCAGAAAGAACAACTTTTTAAACGCATACAGAACAGTTTTATGGCCTCATCGTCTAATGGTTAGGACATCAGGTTTTCATCCTGAAAATAGGGGTTCGATTCCCCTTGGGGCTACCAAAATAATGATAAAAAAACTCAGCTATCGCATTAGCCGAGTTTTTTTATTAACTTTTGTGAAAATAAGAAAGATAAGAACAAGTACTTGTTTTTTTAAGCGGTTTGTTTTACTATTACTTTCAGAAAAGCCAAACAGGAGGAGGTATTTTTTAGTTTGGCTTAAATTTTGTTCTATCACAAGAAAAGGAGAGTACAAACCATGAAATCAGCTATTCAGTTGTTAGAAGCTATGTGGCAGCAAGGCAAACATTTGTGCGTTGGCCTTGACCCGGATTTGTCAAAGATTCCAAAGGCTGCCTGGCGCGGTAGTGATGAGGCAACATTAGTGAACTTCTGTTGTTCCATCATTGAGGCGACTGGCAGTATCGCCGTAGCTTTTAAAGCGAACCGCGGTTTTTTTGGCAGTTGTGGCGACAGTGGCGTTCGGGCACTTCAGGCAGTTATTGGATTTGCTCATGAGAAGTTTCCTGAAGTTCTATTTATTGTGGACGGCAAATGGAATGATATTGGCAACTCGGCAGAACAGTATGCGCGGGAAGCTTTTGGCGTTTTTCCCGCTGATGCCGCAACAGTTAATCCTTACCTAGGCCAGGATGCGTGCGAACCCTTTTTAAAGCATGGAAATAAACTCATATTTTGGCTCTGTCTGACCTCAAATACCGGTGCGGGAGAATTTCAAAAACATGGCAACCCACCACTTTTCCTCCATATCGCCGAACGCATTTCGCAGTACTGGAATGGAAATAATAATTGCGGATTGGTTGTTGGCGCTACGCATCCGGAAGAACTCGCCGCAGTACGTAAAGTCGCGCCGGAACTTCCTCTGCTATTGCCGGGCATTGGAAAACAGCAGGGAGATATTGACGCTTCCACCAAAGCCGCCATTGATCGTTTTCTCATGAATGAATCGCGAAGCATTCTTTATGCCTCGTCGGAAAGTGATTTTGCTGAAAAATCGGCAGAAGCGGCAGAAAAAACGCATCAGCGAATTTTAATGGCAAAATCCAGCATCAAGGAGGGTTAGGTCATGGGTTTCGAAAGTGGCAACATTATGGAACTTTCCGAGCCGCAAGTTATGGAAATTTTGAGGAAACGCAAAGCGCTTATAGAAGGACATTTTGTTGGCAAATCAGGAAAGCATCTTGATACTTATGTGTTAAAGGATGCTATTTATCCATATTCTGATATTTCCACTTTATGCCGTTCATTAGCATGGCGTTTCCGAAGAGATTTTCATTTCATTGAGGCGGTCGTTGGTCCCGTTGTCGGTGGCGTAAGCTTATCACAATGGGTTGCGCACTGGCTGAGAGAATTTACCAAACGAGAAGTACTAGCTCTTTTTGCGGATAAGGACCCTGACAAAGGATTCATTATTGGCAGAGGTTATGAGCGCCTCATCCAGTATAAACGCACATTAGTGGTCGAAGATATTCTTACAACTGGCGGATCAGCCGCAAAAACGATTGAAGTTGCGCGCACTTTTAATGCGCATGTCATCGCTTTAGGAGTACTATGCAATCGGGGTGGTGTGACGCCGGAAAGCGTCAACGCCCCGGAAATATTTGCGCTTGCCAACCTTAACCTGCCATCGTGGGAGGCAAGAGATTGTCCTCTTTGTGCGGCAGGAAAAGAAGTAAATACCGAATTAGGACATGGCAAGGAGTTTCTTGCTTCGCTAGCGGTTTAATTTGTTTTTAACATCCACATAGAATTCGTTTAACAGCGATATGAGGCGACCCATTCAGGAAGCCTCTTTTTTATTTGGATTTGACATATTTTTATTTTAAACTACAATGTAATTACTGTTAGTATTTTCTGGATTCCCGCCTTCGCGGGAATGACAATAAAAAAAATTATGTTCAACATCTCCACTAAATCAGACTACGGTTTTATCGTCATGCTGGAACTCGCGCGCCGCTATCAAGACGGCTTGGTTTCGCTATCTGACATTGCCAAAAGGCGCAAGCTCTCGTCCGGCTATTTAGTACAAATTTTACAGCCGCTCCTCAAAGCAAAATTAGTAATCAGCAAAGAAGGCAAAGGCGGCGGGTATAAACTCGCGCGCCGTCCGAAAGAAATTTCGGTTTTGGAAATTATTGAAGCGCTGGAAGGAAAGATGGATTTGGTAAAATGTTTAAAGCGCGGCAAAGAATGCTGCGCCGGTTTTGCCGCCTGCGACGCGAAGAATATCTGGGGGATAATAGCGAGCGATGTAAAAAACATGCTGGGTAAGAAGATGTTAGCGGGACTTTTGAAAAAAATAAAAAATTAATGTCAAAGTCTAAATATCAAAATCAAATGCAGAAGTTAATAACAAGCTATTTGGCATTTAAGCATTTGTCATTGATTTATCATTTGAAATTTGACATTGGATATTTTTAATTTTATGTCTATAAAAAAAAGAATTTATCTAGATTACGCCGCCACCACTCCGGCTGACCCGCGGGTGGTAAAAGCGATGACGCCGTATTTTACGAATAAGTTTGGCAATACCGCGTCGCTCCATTCTTTCGGCATGGAGGCAAAAGAAGCAGTTGATAAAAGCAGAAAAATTATCGCGGACGCGATTAAAGCAAGCGCGAAGGATATTTATTTTACCTCTTCGGCGACCGAGAGCAATAATTTAGCGTTAAAAGGATTAGCGTGGGCAAACCCCGATAAAAAACATATTATCGTTTCTAGCGTGGAACACGACTGCGTTTTAACGAGCGCCGCCTGGCTGGAACGGGAGGGTTGGAAATTGACGCTTTTGCCGGTTGATAAAAACGGCATGGTCAGCCCCGATGCCGTAAAAAAAGCAATTCGGCCGGATACGCTAGTGGTTTCCGTAATGCACGCTAATAACGAAATCGGCACGATTAATTCAATAGGCGAAATTGGCAAAATTTGCCGCGAGCGGGGCATATATTTTCATACGGACGCGGCGCAGACATTCGGCAAATTGCCCATTGACGTTAACCGGTTAAATATTGATTTATTAACCGCGAGCGCGCATAAAATGTACGGACCTAAAGGCGCGGCGATGCTTTATGTCCGCACCGGCGTAAAAATAAAGCCGCTGCTGCACGGCGGCGGACACGAAAACGGCCTGCGCTCGTCAACGGTCAACGCGCCGGCAATCGTCGGTTTTGCGGAAAGCGTAAAAATTTGTTTGCAAGAAATGAAACAAGAAAATCGGCGTTTAATAAAATTGCGCGATAAATTAATCAAGGGAATTTTGAAAAATATTCCAGATTCTTATCTCAATGGCCATCCGGCCAAACGATTGCCCAATAACGCCAACTTTAGATTTGCCTACATTGAAGGCGAGGCGATTATTATGCAGCTTGACGCACTTAACATTGCCGCGTCCACCGCTTCCGCCTGCTCTTCGCCTAAACTGCAGCCCTCGCATGTTTTGCTTGCTTGCGGCATGCGCCCGCAGGATGCGCACGGCTCATTGCGGTTAACATTAGGCCGATGGACGACGGAACGCGAGATAGGCCAAGTTTTAAAGATACTGCCGGGAGTGGTGGAGAAGTTAAGGAAGATGTCACCATTTAAATAACCTCACCCCGACCCTCTCCTTATTAAGGAGAGGGCGCCCGTAAGGGCGGGTGAGGTAAAATCATATGTATACCAAAAAAACCCTAAAACATTTCAATAATCCCAAAAACTACGGCAAAATAAAAGATCCGGACGGCATCGGCAAAGTCGGCAATATCATTTGCGGCGATGTGATGTGGCTTTATATTAAAGTTAAGAAAGATAAAATAACCGACATAAAATTTGAAACTTTCGGATGCGTGGCGGCGATTGCCACCAGTTCGGAAATTACCGAACTCGCGAAAGGCAAGACTTTGACGGATGCGTTGCGGCTTGGCAAAGACGATATTATCGGCGCGCTCGGCGGTTTGCCGCCGGTGAAAATCCATTGCTCGGTGCTCGCGATAGACGCGCTCGCCGAAGCGATTTTTGATTACTTAACTAAAAATAAATTGCCTGTTTCGGAAGATTTAATCAAGCGGCACGAAGTTATCCAAAAACATAAGGAGGTTATTGAAGAAAAATATCACGATTGGACGGAGATGGAGGAGGAGATGCACGAGGGCAGTAATGGGTGACGAGTAATAAGTAACGGGAAAAGAATAAAAAATTGGAATAAATAAAAACGCTTAGGTGGCTAAGCGTTTTTTGATGGGGATTTGAAAAAACATGATTACAGATTTTAAACCATTATTTTGTCTTAGATATTAAAGCATTCATTGATAATTCTCCTGCAAGATACGCACAAAAATCATTGAAAGAAAAAAGAGCGACGTGATTGTCATCGGAGCAATTTGGGTCATTGGTATAATAGACGCCGTTGATCTTTATTTCGATGGCAAAGGATTCTGGCATAATAGCACAAAGTCCAGTAAGAATTTGTTTTTTAGCAGGTATTATGCCGTATATTTCTCCATAACACGGAATGCGGCTGGCAATATGCCACTCACCATTTTTATCAAATACATCCAAGAGCCATGTTCTGTAACCTGTGGGGAATTCATCTGGATTTAACGCGACGGCTATGACGCCGCTTTCTCTGTTTTTAAGAGAAATGGTAAATGACCTTGCCCATCGTCTATAACAATTAACATTAAGATTGTAGCTTCGGCCTAATACCATAATTTCGGAATTTTCGTCCTTTATAATAATTTGACTTTCTCTTTCTTTTACTTCTGCCGTAAGGCAGAGCCTAGGATTTAAAAGTTCCATAATCTTTCTCCCTTGTCAGTTATTTTATTGCTAATGAACATGCTATTAAATTAGCACAGCAGAGGAGAAAGTCAACATTTGATGATTGTTGCTGATCGCCCGCTTTTACTTAACTTGAATTTAATAAAAATACTATTTTTGGGTAAAATTGGTTTTACTTTATCCGCCCATTCAATCACCGTTACGGTTCGTTCGTCGTTAAAATACTCTTCTATGCCGAGTGCGGTTAATTCTTGGGGAGAATGGAGGCGATAGGCGTCGATGTGCACCAGATTTCTGATTTCTGATTTCTGATTTTTGATTTTGTAAATCTTAATGATATTAAAAGTCGGGCTGTTGACCGTTTGTTTCACGCCCAACGCTTTAGCCAGATATTGCGTAAAAGTGGTTTTGCCCGCGCCCAAATCGCCGATAAGGCCGATAACTTCTCCGCCGTGAAACTCGCTCGCAATTCGAGTTGCCAGCTTTTTGGTGTCAGTTAAGGTTTTTATAGTATATTTTTTTATAATCCTTACAAATTACAAATTAGGTACAAATGTACAAATAAGAATGTATAGAATTTGTATATTTGTATTTGATTTGTAATTAGCAAGAGTAATATAACATACTTTCCCAAAAGACGGAACTTGCGCTAATTTTTTTTATCCTCTATAATAGTGGGACTTAAATTAATTACTAATTTTTATTAATATGGCAGAACAAAAAATGTCCGTGGATAAAACCAGCTTTATTTTTGGGTTGGTTTTGGGAGTGGCAATTATCAGCGTCGGCGCTTTGCTAATGGCGAATTTTAATAAAAGCGGAGAGGTAAAAGGCGAAAAAGTCGCCGGGCCGGAAAATAACGCGGCCCAGCCGTCAGCTAACAATCAGCAGCCGCCGGCCGCCGGGTCGGTGCCGGAGGTTTCCGGCGACGATAATGTCCGCGGCGAAAAAAACGCGGCGGTAACCGTGATAGAGTATTCGGATTTCCAGTGCCCGTATTGCTCGCGGCATAACGGCACTATGGAGCAAATTTATAACGAGTATAAAGATAAAGTTTTATTTGTCTACCGGCATTTTCCTTTAAATTCAATACATCCCGAAGCGCAGAAAGCGGCGGAAGCGTCCGAATGCGCGGCGGAACAGGGAAAGTTTTGGGAAATGCACGATAAAATTTTTGCCGACAATGCCGCTCAAAAGATGAGCGTGGAGCAGTGGAAGAAAGAAGCAACGGACTTGGGGTTGAATGCGAAGAAATTTAACGATTGTTTGGACAACGGCCAATACGCCGGTAAAATAGCGCAAGAACAAAACGACGGCGGGGCGGCCGGCGTGCAGGGAACGCCTGTGACCTTCATCAACGGCGAACTGATTTCCGGCGCCGTGCCGTATGAGCAGATTAAGGCGGCGATTGAGGCAAAGTTGAAAGGGTAAAATAATTTAAATCAAAAAGTCCTTCTAACTATAAAGTTAGAAGGACTTTTTGATTTTGCAAATAATATTGATGTACGCCGCCGTCAATTTCCACGGCAAGTTTTAAATAAAAACAATAAAAATCAATGATGTAGTTACCGATGCCGTGCTGGCGCCTGAATTTATATCCCAACTTTGCGTCCTTAATAAAAAACCAAAGCGTCGTTTCGGCTTTGGTCAGGTGGTTTCTTAAATATTGTCGCTGCCTCTTTATTTTTCTTTGATTGTGAACCGGCAGCATGGCAGCAAAAATTATTAATAAGTTATTTTGCATCGTTCCCCTCCTTTGAGGAGGGGGTAGGGGGTGGTGGGAATTTAATTTTAAAAAGTTTTATGAGTTTAGACCCACCAAACTTAATATTATAATTAAGTTGTTGGTCTCATCGGGTGTTCGTGGCCAATCATTTTCCGATGCGCCAAATATTTAAGATGGTTTATTTTTTCGCGCGCGTATTTTCGGGAATTAAAACCGTGTTTGGCGATTAAATCAGAAGCAAAATTGCCGCCTAAAAAGTGCGGCAAAATTACATAGCTCGCGCCAACGGCGTACAGTTTTTCCGCCTCGCCGATGTTATGGGAAATCACCATGACGATTGCCGGTTTGTTCACGCGCCGGATTTTTTTTATCAATAATAAATTGGTCGCAAAATCGGGAATGGTGGAGACGGCAAATTTTATTTTATTAAGCGGCAGTTCGTCCAGAAATTCGCCGTCGTCCGCGTCGCCGTAAACGCAAGGAATTTTTTCCGCCTTTAATTTTTTTATTACTTCCGGGTCAAAATCCGCCACCAAAAAATTTTGCTTTAATTTATTAAAAGCGCGCGTAAAGTCGTAGCCGATGCGGTTATAGCCAAACAATATCGCGTTATAATTATCCGTTTCCGGCTGTTCAATTTTGGTTTTTTTCCGTTCAAACAAAAATAAAAATGGCGCTAAATACGGATATATTTTTTCCGCGTACAAAATCAAATAAGTGGAAGCAGTAATAGTGATTAAGCCGACAAGCGTCACAAGCGACAACAGCGAGTCGTTTAAATCTCCTGTTTTTATCCCAAGCATTATTAAAATTAAAGAAAATTCGCTGATTTGCGCGACGGTCAAACCGGTTAAAAATCCGGTGCGCCGGCGGTAACCGAGCGTGCCCATAATCGTCATCATAATTAGCGGGTTGACGATTAAAATAAAAAGCGATAGAAGCAATGCCGGAATAATCAAAATTTGGATATCGCCGATGGCGAGTTTTGAGCCCAACAAAATAAAAAATAAAATCAGGAAAAAATCGCGCAGGGGTTTCATCTTCGCGCTGATTTCTACGGCATACGGCGAAACGGACAAAGTAATGCCGGCAATGAGCGCGCCGATTTCTATGGAAAAACCGAATTTATAAAAAAGTGAAGCCAGACCCAAACCCCAGGCCAGCGCGAATAAAGCCAAAAATTCAGAAGACGCGGTAAAAATATTGCTTAAGCGCGGCAAAAGATAAAGGCTCGCGAAAACCGAGAGTAGCGCGAGCGCGATGCCCTGCAAAGTAATAATGCCGATTAGGCGGGATAAATCTTCTCCCTGCGCGAGCGCGGAAATAAAAATTAATATCAGCATCGCGATAATGTCTTGCACCAGCAAAAACCCGAGCGCGATTTTGCCGTGCAATTTTTGCAAAGCTTGTTTGTCGGATAAAAGTTTAACGATAATAATGGTACTGCTAAAACATAACGCGACGGCAAGGTACGCCGATTCAAGGGGCGAAAAACCCAAAGCGCGGCAGACAAAAAAACCAACGAGCGAAGTAAAGACAACCTGGCTCGTTCCGGCCGCGAGCGCGACGCCGCCGATTTCTTTTATCAAACGCGGGTTTAATCCCAAGCCGACGATAAAAAGTAGAAGAGCGATGCCGATTTCAGCGAAGACATTAACGATTTCCGTATCTTGAATAAAATTAAAAAAGTACGGTCCGACTAAGAGACCGGTTAAAATATAACCGATAATCAACGGCTGGCGCAGGGTGCGCACAAAAATCGCCATTAACGCGGCGATAACTATTATGATGCTGATTTGGACGAAGAGAGTCATGGGGCAAGTTAAAAGTAAAAAGTTGCAAGTTAAAAGTAAAAAGTTAAAAGACTATACTTCTTTGTTTTGAGAGTTTTTTATTATTTTTTACAATTTTTTGTTTAATATTAGACAATTTTAATCTTATTGACATAGTTTAAATTTATAGTATAATTATATAGTCGAGTACGGATTCTATCTGAACTCCCGAAGTCCGAGACCTTAATAGGTATCGGGCTTTTTGTTTTGTAAAAGTTATGATAAAATTTTTTCGTGGAGTTTAAGGGGCTACCTCATGGTGAGGGATCCGTACTCGACATTAGGATAGAGGGGTTCAATACCCCTTAGCTCCACTTCAAAAACCATCTCAAAAACGAGGTGGTTTTTGATTTGCTGTAATAAAAAAGCATTTTATTATTATCCCTGTAAATATACTTTTGATACACAACAACTATATGTTTACATTTGCGACAACAAATATTTAGCAAGCGCGAGTATCCGCCGCGAGCAGATTTATATTTATCTTTTTTAAACGAATTTTACTTTTTGCTTGACCAATTCTTTATCATTAGTGCATTAATATTATTTCATCCAAGTTTTTTCGTGGTTTGGGCGCAGGATTTTCAGCGGGATAGCCGACCGGTATTACAAAAGGGATAATATAGTTTTTAGGGATATTAAGAATCTCTTTTATTTTATCACGGTATATCCAGGCGACAAAAACAGTTCCTAATCCCAGTTCAGTGGCGCGCAAAACCAAAAAAGAAGCGGCGATTGATAAATCTATGTAAGCGTAATTAATAGGGCTTTCATCAACGTCCGCGCTCTTGGGATATTGGCTCGGGTCGGCACAGCAAATAATAATCAGCGGCGCGTCATTAACAAAATCCTGTTTGAACGCTCCGTGTTCTCTTAACTTATCTTTTATCTCTTTATTATTAACGATAAAATATTTATGCGACTGCGTATTTTTTGCTGACGGCGCTTTTCTGGCGGCATCAAGCAACTCATTGATAACTTCTTCAGAAATTTCTTTATCCTGATATTTTCTAATACTTTTTCTTATATTAATCGTTTATTTGACATTCATATTTTCACCAGTTAAACTCGCTATAAAAATTATTATCTCTTATATTTTCCAAAGCGAATTTTACATAAGGAACCATGTTATCCGGAAGCCCGTTTAATTCAAACCAAGCCAAGTCGTCGCATTTGTCCGGTTCCAAAATAGCCGGTTCGCCCTGCCAATTTTTAGCCCTCATAAAAAAATCAATTCTCTCCTGGTCGTCCCCTCTTCGGTGCATCACATGAATTATCTTCAAGTCGTCTTCGTTTATTTCCATGCCGGATTCCTCCTTCACTTCTCTAATCATTGCCGTTCGGGCTCGTTCGTTCGCATCAATATGGCCGGCGACAACACTGTAATTGCCGTCTTCATATCCGGTATTAAAGCGTCGTGAAAGTAAAATTTTATTATCTTTTTCCAAAATCAAATGGACAGCCGCGATAAATTTATATCTTTCTTTTGGCATATTATTTATTTTTTACTTTTAACTTGTTACTTTTTACTTTATCAGATTTTTGCTAGCAATCATCAAAGCGCCAAAACTCCAGAGGAGCGTGAAAAAGCCAAAAATCCAGCCGATGATAGGAATGAAAATAATCAAATCAGTAATTACAATACCTAGAGTCGCCGCCCAATACAGAGACAATTTCCACTTTGCTTTATCATTAATCAACCGGCCCAAAGCAATGCCAAAAGTAACTTTTGCCAGAATTAAATAAATAACAAACAATAGTCCGGCCAAACCGGCGAGCGGCAGGCCGACCAAAGTTATTAATAATAAAATTATTACAATCGGCGTTAAAATCAATAATACCAAACCCCAGCCGAGCGTCGCCCACGGGCGTTCCAAAATATTATCGGTAACCGCTTCCACAGCGTCGCTATTTAATCTAACGAGCGCCAAGCCAAGTATCACCGTAGTCAATAAACCAAAAATCGCGAACGAAACGGTGAACGGCCAGAAAGCATTTTTGGTTTTATGTTCAACTTTTTTAAGCTGTGGCGCTTTTTTTATCGTTTTGCCTTTTACTTGCGCGCCGTCTTTGATTTCGGCGGAGGCTGTTTGTGAATAAGTTAAACTGCCGTTCACAACCGCTTTGGGCAAAAGCGTTAAAGCGGGCGCGCTTGATTTTTGCTGCTGTTCTGCCACCTCGCCATAAAATCTGACATTGCCGCCGACAGTGTTATTAATTACCAAACTTGCGCCGCCAAATTGCACATCGCCGCCAATCGGTCCGTAGGCGGTAAAGTTAGCCGCGCCGCCAAAAAAGTTCCAGCCGATTTTGCCGCTGTCGCTTAAATTAATGTTGGAAGCAAAAGCCAAGGCGCTGCGTTCAACCTGTCCGTTGATGGATAATTCCGACGCGGCAACGCGGATACTGCCGCCGACCCGTCCGTTAATCGCGACCGAAGAACCGGCGCAAAAAACATCGCCTCCGACTTCACCGTTGATTGTTACCGACTGGCCGGCGCAAAAAACATCACCTTCCACTTTGCCGTCAATAATGACATTAACTCCCGCGGCGTAAAGATTGCCGGCAACCGTTTCGTTTTCGCCGACATAAATATTGTTGCCTTTTTTCGCTTCAAAAGCGAAAGCCGCGGCCGGCACCATGATAATGGCGATGACGACTGCGAAGAAGAGAGAGATTTTTTTGCGGTTCATATGTTTAAAAATAAATAAGTTATTTTTATTATAACAAATTTGACAGCCCTTGGCTATTATATAAAAAAATTATAGATTATTAAAAGCTGGTTGTTTTTGCAACCAGCTTTTTAATTCACAAAAGTACGATATGAATTGAAATTATTGATTTAACTTAGTTTCCAGAATTTAACGCAACAGTATTATTAATTGATTTGACAGTTTAATAAATGCCATGTTAAACTATAAGTAGTTATAGTAGATATTATTAGGCTGGTTGTATTAGTACAACGAGCTTATTTTTATAAATTGCTATATTGTTACATTGCTAAATTGTTAGCCGACTTTTATGTAGTAGTCGCGTTTATTTATAGCAATGTAACAATTTAACAATTTTAACAATAAATTCTATGTCTACTTTAACAATAAATTCTATGTCTACCAATGAAATTGCCGCCGCCGCCCGCGCTATTTGCGAAGAAAAAGGTATTGCTTTAGAAGCAGTGATTGAAGCGATTGAAGCCGCGCTCGCGGCCGCTTATCGCAAAGACTTCGGCCAAAAAAACCAAAATATCAAAGTGGATTTTGATTTGGAAACCGCCGCATCCAAAGTGTACGACGAAAAGACGGTGGTGGAGGATTTGCCGCCGGAGGAAGAATTAGAAAGTGAGAAGTTAGAAGTAAGCAGTGGAGAAGAAAATAAAGAAAGTGAAAAGTTAAAAGTTAAAAGTAAAAAAACGGAAGAAGACAGTTCCTCTTTTGCTAAAGCTACGGAGGACAAGCAAGAAACAGAAGAAGTGGAGGAAGACGGCGAAGAAAAGAGGAGGTTTAATCCGCGGACGGAATTGCAGTTAAAAGACGCGCTGCTGATAAAACCGGACGCTAAAATCGGAGACATTATACATACAGATATGGAAGTTCCGGCGGAATACGGACGCATGGCCGCGCAGACCGCGAAGCAAGTAATTATTCAGCGCCTGCGCGAAGTGGAGCGCGTTAATTTAATGGAAGAATTTAAAGATAAAGAGCATGAAGTAATAACGGGCGTCATTCAACGCCGCGAAGGTCGGGTTGTTTTGGTGGATTTAGGCCGAACCGCGGGCATTTTAACCGGCGAAGGGCAAGTGCCGGGCGAGCGCTACGAATCGGGACAGCGGCTGAAAGTATATGTGGAAGAAGTCCGCTCCGGCGCCAAAGGTCCGGAAATAGTATTGTCGCGCACAAGCGAAGAAATCGTGCGTAAAATTTTTATGCTGGAAATTCCGGAGATTTCCAACGGACTCGTGGAAATAAAATCAATCGCGCGCGAAGCCGGCTCGCGCACTAAAATCGCGGTAACGGCAACGGATGAAAACGTTGACCCGATTGGTTCCTGCGTGGGTCAGCGCGGGGCGCGCATTCAAACTGTAATTCAGGAATTGGGCGGAGAAAAAGTTGACATTATTGAATATAATGAAGACCCGGCTCAATTTGTCATTGCCGCGCTCGCGCCGGCCAAAGTTGTAAAAGTGGACATTAATGAAAGAGATCGGATGGCGGTCGCCTCCGTGGCCGCTGACCAGTTGAGTTTGGCGATAGGCCGCGGCGGGCAGAATGTGCGGCTGGCGGCGAAACTGACCGGGTGGAGAATTGATATTAAAGAGGCAAAAACAAGTGAAAAGTTAAAAGTTAAAAGTGAAAAAGAGGTAGAGGAAAAAGTGGATGGCGAAGAAAATAGTGAAGAGCAAATAGTAAATAGTGAACAGGGTGATAAGACGGAAAAAGGACAAAAAGTTGCTGCTGAAATTTTAACCGGAGACGAGAAGCCGAAGAAGAAAGAAAAGAAAATTAAAAAGTTAAAAGTAGAAAATGAAAAAGAGGAAGTGAAAAGTAAGGAAGAATCTGTCGAAAGTAAAGAAGATATTCAGACAGAAGAGGAAACAAAAAGTGAATAGTAAAAATTGTTAAATTGCTACATTGCTGACCCCCTCTAACTCCCTCAAACCCCTTTGCCTTCGGCATTCCCCCTTAGAAAGGGGGAAATTAAAGGGGGAGAATAAATGCCAATACAAATATTGTTGCTACTCCGTATTATTTCCCCCCTTACTAAGGGGAGGTACCCCGAGTTTCTCGGGGTAGAGGGGTTAACAATGGAACAATGAAACAATTAATTTAACGAATTAATTTAACGAAATAACCAATAAAATTTAGTAAGCATTTAATTATTTATTAAACTTGGAATTTATGACCACCTATTTAATCTTCGGCAGCGCGGCAGTCGCAATTTTATACGGGTTGTGGCTCATTAAAAAAATTGTGGCGTTGCCGGCGGGAAACGACCAAATGCAGGCAATCGCGAAAGCGATTCAAGAAGGCGCAAGCGCGTATTTAAATCGCCAGTACAAAACAATCGCGCTGGTTGCCATCGTTCTATTTATTGTTATTGGGTTAGTCCCATCTTTGGGCTGGACCACGGCCGTCGCCTTTTTGGTTGGCGCGATTTTATCCGGCGCGACCGGCTATATCGGCATGAATATTTCCGTGCGCGCGAACGTACGAACAGCCGAAGCGGCGCGCGGCGGCATGGCGAAAGCGCTCGCTGTTGCGGTTCAAGGCGGCACGGTTACGGGACTGCTCGTTGCCGGTTTGGCGCTACTCGGCGTGGCCGGATTTTATTACGCGACGGGCGACATAAAATCTTTGATCGGTTTGGGTTTTGGCGGCTCGCTGATTTCTATTTTTGCGCGTTTAGGCGGTGGAATTTTTACCAAAGCGGCGGATGTGGGCGCGGACTTAGTCGGCAAAGTTGAAGCCGGCATTCCGGAAGACGATCCGAGGAACCCAGCCGTGATTGCCGATAACGTCGGTGATAACGTCGGCGATTGCGCCGGCATGGCCGCGGACATATTTGAAACTTATGTCGTTACTTTAATCGCCTCAATGTTACTCGGACATTTGCTTTTTGGCGCCGGCAGTAACGCCATTTTTTATCCTTTGATGCTCGGAGCGGTTTCTATTATCGCGTCCATCATCGGCACTTTTTTTATCAAACTCGGCACAAGTAAAAACATCATGAACGCGCTGTATAAGGGTTTAGCCGCCTCCGCTATTTTAGTGCTGATTGGTTTTTATCCCATCACGATGCGGGCAATGGCGGGCAACGGCCAGTACGAGCCAATTAATATTTTTTGGTCCGCGGTAGTCGGAATTTTAGTTACGGCTGCGATGGTACTCATAACCGAATATTATACTTCCACCAAATACAGCCCGGTAAAAACAATCGCGGATGCGTCCAAAACCGGACACGGCACGAATGTTATCGCCGGGCTCGCAGTATCCATGAAATCAACCGCTTGGCCGATTATCGCGATTTCGGCGGCAATTTTAACCGCGTTTTCTTTAGCCGGAATCTACGGCGTCGCTATCGCCGCGGTGGCGATGCTTTCTATGGCGGGCATAATTGTCACAATTGATTCTTACGGCCCGATCACCGATAACGCCGGCGGCATTGCCGAAATGGCGAACATGCCGGAAGAAGTGCGCGCGGTTACCGACCCGTTAGATGCGGTTGGCAATACGACCAAAGCCGTTACCAAGGGCTACGCGATCGCATCCGCCGCGCTGGCCGCTTTGGTTTTGTTTGCGGATTTTACCCATTCCATTCCGGGCGGCGCGGTATTTGCGATTGATAACCCGCGCGTTTTAATCGGTTTATTTTTAGGCGGACTCCTGCCTTATTATTTCGCGGCATTAGCGATGCAGGCGGTCGGCCGCGCGGCCGGTTCGGTCGTGGAAGAAGTACGCGACCAATTTAAAAACCATCCGGGCATAATGCAAGGCACGGAAAAGCCAAATTATGGCCGTACCGTTGATATTGTTACCCGCGCCGCGCTCAAAGAAATGATCGCGCCCGCTTTGATTCCTCTGCTCGCGCCAATAATTGTTGGTTTTGCTTTAGGCATTCCGGCTTTGGGCGGTTTGTTAATTGGTTCTATTATTACCGGACTTTTTGTCGCTATCTCAATGACTTCCGGCGGCGGCGCCTGGGATAATGCCAAAAAATATATTGAGTCCGGACATTTTGGCGGCAAAGGGTCTGACGCACACAAAGCGGCCGTTACCGGCGACACGGTTGGCGATCCGTATAAAGACACTGCCGGTCCGGCGATAAATCCGATGATTAAGATTGTGAATATCGTGGCGTTGTTGATTGTGGGGATGTTATTGTAAGTAGTTAGTATTTAGTATAAAGTATTTGGTATTATGTAGTATATGAAAGAGCAAATTAAATTACAAACGAAAGGCGCTTCGATTGAGGCACCAAAAGAGAAAGCTGCTCGTGAACGATTTATTTATAATAGCTGGAGAGATGTTTTTCGTGCCCATAGTAATGGCTATGAAAGAGTCGCGGACATTATAAATCCGTTAAACAAACCAGAAGTACACACGATGCTAGGCGAATCTTTAGGGGAAGATACGGTAAAAGAGATTTTACAAAAACTTAAAGACGAGTGTACTTCAATATAAGATGAGATAATCTTTATTGAAAGAGTAAGTAATATATTAGCCCCAATTTTTAATGTTTTTTTGAGCGGTAGTGATGAAAAATTGCAAGCTAAGAAAAGGGAACGATTTGCTGAAGAGGGCGGAAAACCTATTAATGAATTATTTTTTTATGAAATAGACGATAAAACAGTTCATATTCATTTAGCACCGGCAGAAGATTTCTCTATATATAAAGTAAGAACGCTCTTTAAAGAGGGTTTGTTGAAATTGGCTGATATTGTAGAAGTTAATAAAGATATAAATACTATTTGTGGAACATCATGGATATTAGGATCCGAAAAAGGTAAAAGTATAGCAGAAAAATTAGGATTTACTTTTGAAGGCATTAACCAAAATAATGAAGGAGAGATTTCCATCACTCGGGAAAAATTTTTAGAATTATATTTAAAATAGCCCAAGCCATAAATGGCGAGACAAAGAATTAAATCCGCGCCCAGCCATAAATGGCCGGGCAAGAGCCAAACCCGCTTAAGCGGGTTTGTAAAATTATCTGTGGCGGGGCTTTGATAATATAATTAATAATCACCTAACCCAGCCATTTATGGCTGGGTGTAAAACCTATGAACATCCAAAAACAAAATACCACCAAAGAATTAGAACTAATCGTTGAACTATCCGCTGACGAAATGAAGCCGTATGTTACGCAGGCGTGCCAAAAAATTTCGCAGGAGACGAAGGTGGGGGGGTTTCGGCCCGGACATGTGCCGTATGAAATATTAAAACAAAAAGTAAGTGAGATTTATATTATGGAAGAAGCGGCCAATATCGCCATCCAAAAAACCGCGGGCGATATTATTAAAAAAAATATAGAAAAAGAGGAGGTTGTCGGCCGGCCGGAAGTGCGGCTGACAAAAGTCGCGGCGGACAATCCGCTGGAATTTAAAATAATTTTAGCGCTCACGCCGGAAATAAAACTGGGAAAATATAAAGAATTAAATATTAAACAGGACGGCGCGCAGATTAAAGATGAGAATGTTGAAAAAGTATTAAAAGATTTGCAGGTCATGCGCGCCAAAGAAGTTATCACCGAGCGCGAAATTAAAGACGGAGACAAAGCGCTCGTTGGCATACAAATGTTTTTAGACAATGTGCCGATTGAAGGCGGACAGACGCAAAATGCCGCAGTAATAATTGGCGCGGATTACATTATTCCCGGTTTTGATAAAAATTTAATCGGCGCGAAAAAAGGCGACGCGCGCGAATTCAAATTGCCTTACCCCAAAGAGCATTACCAGAAAAATTTGGCCGGTAAAATGGTTGAATTTAAAGTGGAAATAAAAGAAGTGTACGAGCGCGAATTGCCCGAACTTAACGACGAATTTGCGAAAAATCTTGGGGGCAAAAGTTTGGCAGAGGTAAAAAAGCAAATTCAAGATAATTTAGAACAAGAGGCAAAACAAAAAGTCGAGCAAAAAGCAATGCTAGAGATTTTTGATAAACTACTTGCGTCAACAACCTTCAGCCATTTGCCCGAGCAACTGGTGCATAGCGAAGCGCATAGTATGATTCACGAATTAGAGCATAATGTTGAAGACCAAGGCGGAAAGTTTGCGGATTATTTAACGCATATTAAAAAAAGCGAGGAAGATTTGGAAAAGGATTTTATGCCGGAAGCCGAAAAGCGGCTGAAAATTTCTTTTATCATCGCTGAAATCGTAAAAGCGGAAAAATTGGAAATTACCGAGGAGGAATTAAAGAAAGAAATAAACGAGCAGTTAAAAATTTACGAAGAAAAACCGGAAATGAAGAAACAAGCGGAAAGCGAAGAATTTAAACATTACGTCCGTTATAATATGTTAAACCAAAAAGTGATGGAGAAGTTGAAAGAGTGGAATTTAGTTTAGTTAAAAGTTTATAAAGTTATAAAATCAAAATGTATGCAAGAAAAAATCAGAAAAATAATTTTATATTTTTTAGATAATATTGGCAAACACGCGAGCCATAATGACATTATAAATTATTTAAAAGATAAATTGGGGGAGCTTGATGAAAGGGAAATCAATAATGAACTCCTTAAATTAGCAAGAGAAAATAAAATTATTTCTCATGTTTCGGTTAATAAAGAAAAAAGATATGAAGCGGAAGTGCGGCGGCATTATCATTTTATCTGCCGGCAATGCGGAGCAGTTAGGGATTTATTTATGGAGGCGGGGGCGGTTAATATGATAGCGGAATATGCGCAGCAGCTGGCCAAGTCATATGCAAAAATTGACAGAGTTAATATGAGTTTTCAAGGAATTTGCCATGAGTGCAGAAAAGAAATTAAATATTAATTAGTTAAATTGATTAAAACAAAAAATAGAGAACCCAGCGCGGTTCTCTGTTTTTAAAATAATAAGACGTGCGCTTATTTGACCAAATTCGAACCTATTTTGAACGAAACTGATTGATTGCCGCGCTTCGCGCGGCAGAACCGAAACTGAACGCTCGGGCGGGCCCCATAGCAAAGCCTTCGGCTTGCTACGGGGCAAGCAAAAAGTAAGAATTTTTGTTTACCCCGTAGGGAAACGAAGTTTCTTCTTCGGGACCCGCTCTCGCTTTCCCGACGCTACTGGATTTCGTGCCGGCGAAGTTGGTGTGCCGTCTAATTCTCAAATTTCAAAAATAATTCCTCTAAAGACATAACATCACCGAAAGATTTATTAATGGTTTCTAAAGATGATTTATACAATTTATGAGACGAAGCCGAAGTGCCATCTTTGACCAGAATAGTCTCTAAATCGCGATCAAACGCTGAGCGTATAGTTGATTCTACGCAGATATTTGTTACAACACCTGATACAATTACTCTTCTGATATTATTTTCTCGTAAAATTTGTAGAAGATTAGTCCCGATAAAAGGGTCATGTCGTTTTTTTGTGATAACATATTCATTTTTTTCGGGTTTTAACGATTTTGTAATTTCACTATCCGCACTTCCTTCTTGAAATGCTCCTAGTTCGGCTATTTTAGAGTTCCTTTTTACGAGCAATCCTCCATCGGAATAATCTTTTGTAAAAACTAATTTGGTAAAAATAACAAGCCACTTTTTTCTCCTAGCAAAAGAAATAAGTTTTTTATTGGTGCTTAACACTTTTTTAAAATTTAAAACTTTTCTGCCTCTTTTCCAAAAAGAACCATTTTTAGTACAAAAAGCATTTTGCATATCTACAATTATTAAAGCAGTATCAATCATACTTATTACCAATTATTCAAAACAAAATCAACAACCTCTGCAGTTTTTTTGTTTCCGCCCATATCTTTCGTTACATTTTTACTCTTTATGGCTCTGTCGATAACCATTTCCATTTCTTCAATCACTCTCGGAACTTTCAGCCATTTTTCTAACGCATACGCTGAAAGTTTTAAAGTACTGATTGGATTAACAATTCCTTTTCCTGCAATATCATCCGCCGAGCCATGCATAGTTTGCAATGCTTCAGTAGTTTTTACACCAAGAAGAATATTTGAAGTGAAAAAAGTTTCTTTTGTCCCCAAGCCATAATAATGTATTAATGTTTCTAGCAATACATCTCCGATTTCATTTCCGCAAATAACTATTATTTTCCTTATGTCTTTTGTAAAAATGTCGTGCAAAAGAAGATGTATTCCGCTGTCAGGTTGCATAATCAGATACTCGTTTTTTAGTTTTGTTTTTTTCATTGCATCATCTATCATCTTTTGTAATTCAATGCCCATTATGTGAAATTTATAAAGAAACAAAATTGTAGAATTTTCAAAATTCAATTCTGCTGCTTTTTCTCTAATAAAATTGAGAATAATCGCAAACAAATCTTCTGAAAATATTGAAGTTATCTCAATTCTTCTTCTTTCTGCTTTGATTTTTTGTGTTGTATAGTACCCTTGTATTTGGTCTCTTATGAAAAGAATGTTTACTACTTTATTACCTTTTTTTACTTTTATGGGAATAACTTTTATTGACTTCGCCTCCCTCCTGAGATAGTAAAGAGTTTCTGCATTTATTGCTGTTCTGAATATTCCTATTCCTCTCTTTTTCAAAAATATCTCGTTATACCTCAAAACATCATCAACCTCTTTATTGCAGATTTTCTTGACAAAAGAATAGGGCTTGGTGTAATAATATTTTTTCAACTCCCAAAATGTATGGGGGTTATAGCCAAATAATTTTTGGAAAGATAAAAAGTCTGCCACCTTAGCTGTTTCTCGTTTATAAATCGCGGAAACAACTTTTTCAAAAACTTCAGCAAGCTCTGGACCAGTTCCACCACCTTCGATTAATCCTATTGTTGGTTTTATATTTGGTGTCATACTATTGATAATTTATTTTATCAAATCATCAACACTTACCTCAAGTGCTTTTGAAATTTTCTTGAGAGTATCAAGTGTTGGATTTAATTTTTACCGGCTTCAATTTTAATGATAGTTATAGTGTACCCCTTTTCAAGACAGCAATATTGGGTGAATTAGGTGGGTTTTAGTTAATTGTGGATAAAATATTTCAATGATTATTTTTTAAAATATATTTGGGCGGGAGTTTTGTAATCAAGCG
>Ga0210057_1000975_pt1 | contig 45181 bp, 42 predicted proteins | sample CryGeyCG2114_010_2_FD_183968 | JGI IMG/M metagenome (GOLD analysis project Ga0210057, IMG submission 183968) | Groundwater microbial communities from aquifer - Crystal Geyser CG10_big_fil_rev_8/21/14_0.10 (SPAdes) (version 2) | ecosystem: Environmental > Aquatic > Deep subsurface > Groundwater ...
CGCACAATTCACTGTTTTCAATCAACTCTCTGTTAATGCACTGAAAAGGTTTTTCCAGAGAACAATCCGGTTCAAAGGTTCCATCTTCACACTTAACTATTGGAATGCATTTTCCTTCATAATTTCTTTGGTCTTCAGGGCAAAAACCCTTTTTAATAAGCTCATCAAAGACATTAACATCGCTGCCGAAAAAATCCGTATCAAAATAAGTTAAGTCTTTGCTGCCTGATTTAGATTCGAGTTCTTTTAGAAGATCAACACAGCCAAACAAAAGCAACAAAACAAAAATAAGCCCGAAAAAAATTATTTTATTTTTCATAATAACAACAAGTAGAAATTAGTTTTTTCAATTAATAAAGCTTTGGCTAAACAAAGTTCTGTGCCTTAGACACAAATCATTAAATACAAGTAGTTATATAATTCTAACACGGAGTTAAGTATTTCTAACTCGTGTTGGAGGGGATAAAATGAATCAAAAAATAAAGATTGTTTTTGGGTTGGTGCTTGCGGCCCTGGTTTTAATCACTGTCTTTGCCTGGCTGGTTAATTCAAAAACAATTGGTTTAGCTGAAATTTCTCTTCCTATTGTGCTTATCCTGCTTGTTTTAGGTGCAGTGTATTTAATCTGGAACAGGGTTAAGGTAGCAAAACAAGGGCTGCCAGCAGAAGACGAGTTAAGCAAAAAAGCAGCAGTTAAAGCCGGATATTATGGCTTTTTTGCCGCAATTTATGGAGCATTGGCTTTAATGTTTTATAATTCAATGGCAGAAGAAAACCTTTGGTTTGTGCTTGAAGCAGACAGAATGGCAGAAGGAATTATTTTAATTTCAGCCATAGTTTTTATGGCTTCAGCTTTATGGATGACTTTCAAAGGCGGAGTTGAATGAAACCACACATTAAAGAGTTCAGGGCAAAATACAATTTGACTCAGGAACAATTAGCCAAAATCGTCAAAGTAAGAAGAGAAACCATAGTCTTTTTAGAACAGGGGAAGTATAATCCTTCCCTTAAATTAGCTCACGATATTGCAAAAGTCTTTAATGAACCGATTGAGAAATTGTTTGAGTTTGAAGAGCAAAATTAAAGAGAAAGAGTGAAAAGGATTTCGTAAAACATTCATATATTTATGGAGTCAGAAGAAATCGAATTGCTTTATGTTGGAAAAGGAAAAGATAGAAGAAAAAAATTTCTAGAAACGTTAAGTACTCAAAATTATAAAATAGTTAAAGAAAAAAAGGAAGGAGCAGATAGTTTATTTTTACAAAACATTCGGTCTTTAATATTCCAAAAAAATCTAATTTATTTTATGTTTACTCTACTTAGTATCCTATTTGCATATCACTTGGCAAGTGCGGCCGCTTATGTTGGTGAATTAGATTCTACATCAGGAGAGATACAACAATACTTTGATGAAGCTAAGATAATAATGGAAAATTCTGTTGATGTGAGCACTCCAAACATTGAAGATTTATCAAGCTTTAGTTGTGATGATGATAAACCAGAAGTTTCCTTTCCCACTCCAAACTCTTCAACAAATAAGCTTCTTTGTGAAAATTTTAATTATACTGAGAAAATAGGGGCTGCGGACAAATCTTTGAAAAAAGACATGGAAATTTATGTTTATTTTCTTGCTTTTTATGAAAATGAATTTTCAAAGTATTTTCAAGCAGAGTATTTAAGAACTGAAAATATTGATGAAAAAAAATATTATGTTTTCATAGATCGGCAATTAGCTGCGATTAAAAGTAAAATGGAATACTTGATAAAATCTAGAATTAATGTGTTTAATCTTTTGGAAAAGAGAAGAAGCGACACTTGGCTTTTTTTCGATTTAACAATTGTTTTTGGCGTGTTGTGGGCTTCTTTACAAACAATTTATGAACAAAAATCCAAAGGGAAAAAATGGGTTTTATTGGTTTTAATCGTTTTAGTAATGCTTTTGGTAATGGTTATTGATAACTATTGGAATATTTTATTTTCTACATAACTATTGATTTGTTGAGTTCTAATCAGCGCTATGTTAAATTCTTTAGAACCCACCTAATTTTTCGACGCGCACAAACGCTTTTCACTGGTATTCTACCTTTAATTTATTTTTTCATTTTTTATTAGTAACATTTATATATAATTTTGTGTTAAGTTATATTAAGAGTGATATTATGGTTAATTGCCATATTTTTCACCTCGAAGGGAAACCTTCCAATAGAGTTTAGAAGTTGCTAATCTGCTGCGCAGGTCGCTTCTGAATGTTGAGGGGCATTGCCCATCAGATTTCTTTAAACTTGTTTTTTAATTTTGTTTTTTTGTATAACCTGAATGCTTTGTTAAGTTCTTTATAAATTATTTTGTTGTTCGCAATCTTAAAGTGTTTGAGTTCTTTTAGCTTTTTTTCATTTACTTTTCTGTATGCTGCCGCCGCGTAATCTGCAAATTTAATCATTTCAGAATATTTTGCTCTTGTTTTGTTGAAAGAAACATTAATTCTCCCCCCTTTGCATAATCTGTTGCAGGTTTCCATAAGTGAATTCATTTTCACATTTGTTTCCTCATCAACCGAAATATTGTATATTTGTTCTTCTTTTTTTAGTCCTCTCCAGCACGAAGCCTTAATTAATTTATAATAAAATATTGCATGAATTCTTTCATTGAAAAGTGGTTCTACTGGAAGTTTTGTTTTCCAGGTTTTCCAGTCATTCCTTAAAAATTTAATTACATAAGAATGTGCTTTGTATTCATCAAAAAATTTAATTATTTCAAATAATTGTTTTTCATCAAGTTTTGTCCCCTTCCATTTGGAATGCTTTAATTTTGGGAACTTTTTATAAAATTCAGCAGTAAATTTAGGTCTTAAGATTGAGCTTATTGAAAATAACGCAAAATAGGTGTCTTCTTTTGGCACACCACTAACATCAATCGCCATATCTGCTAAAAACATTTTTTATTTAGGTAATAGAACAACTTTAAAATTATCTAAGGCAGGGTGCCGCTGAAATCAAAAACCGTTATATAACTTTTGTGTTATGTAACTTGTGAGTTAGGTGACTGAATGGCTTCAAAATTAGTTGTTTATGTTGGAAGAAACATGGAAAAAGACGAAAAAGAGCTGCTTGAAAACCCTGAAAAAGGAGCAAAACAGCCAAAGAATGCCCTTTACTTGGAGTCATTTGAAGAGCTGAATAAAATACTTTCTCCTAAAAGAATTGATTTATTGTGGTATTTGATTGAAGAAAAGAAAAAAGGGCAAGAGAAAACCGTTACAGAGATAGCTAAAAATCTGCACAGAAAACAGGAAGCAATCAGCAGGGATTTGCATTATTTGAAAAGTTTAAAATTAATAGATTTAAAGAAAAAAAGACAAAATGTTTTTGTTTTCACTGAATTGGAATCAATAAACATCCAGATAGGGCAGGAATCATAAAAACTAATTATTGACAAAAAAAGGCCAAGCTTCTACATAACAAAGAATCTTGTGCGGCTTTCCTAAGCGCTCCGCTAATCAAAAACTCAAAGAGAAAAGAACTGATTTGAAAAACAGCTAAAATCAAGGGAAGCCAGAAAAACCCGGTGTTTCGCCGGTTCTGCTTGGAATCTGGCTTAGATTTGGCTATTTGGAGTTGTATTTGGGGCAGTCTTTAATCCCTGTAATGCAGTATAACCATGATTATACGGATTCTCGTAGAGGGAACTTATTCGGAAAACGTGAAAAACTGAACTTTAATGGAAGTGTGGGGGCTACTTGAAAAATCAAACGCGCGCGGGAAAGCCACTGGCAGATCGAGAGTTATGTATACAACTTAAGCGGAATCAGCGATAACTTGAAAATAACCGGAAATTGATTTGGGAAGTGGCTTAAAAAAACAAAACAAATTAGAAAATTCTTGAAAATTTCGCAGAGAAAAACAAAAAATAACTGTAATTGTTTCTTAATTGAAAACACCCAAAAATCAGAAAAAAAATCAGAAAAAAATAGTAGGAAAAAACCAAGGGGCTAGCCAAATAAGTTTGTGGTGTTTGGCGTAGTGTAATTGCATTAAATTCCTTTGAATTCCTTGCGTATTCACCAAAAATCTACGGAATTCGTTTTTTTAAACTGTTTTTTTAACTGTTTTTAGGGGCAATTAGGTGTTTTTTAACCCTGATTTAAAGTCATTTTTGAGTGATTTTGAGCTAAAGCAGATTTGGTTGCATAAAACAGGATTCTGAGCTAAAATAAGGAATAATTATGTATCAACTGTCTACATAATTGTTTGTCTTATAAATCAATTTTTAATTGTTTATTTTTAATAAATGTTATATTTAGGGGGGATAAATAAATGAATAAAAAATTTTTGGTTTTGTTTTTGTTGTTGTTTTCTGTTTCTTTGGCAAGTGCTTTGCCTGTGTGTGGGGATATGGATAATAGTGATTCTATAAATATTGCTGATTTGGTTTATTTGGCTCAGTATATGTTTCAGGATGGCCCTGAACCTTTTGATTTATTTCTTGCGGATGTTGATAGTGATGGGTTTGTGAATATTGCTGATTTGGTTTATTTGGCTCAGTATATGTTTCAGGATGGTCCTGAGCCGGTTTGTATTTTTTTGCAGCCTACAATCTTGCACCCTGAACCAAATGATATTGTAAGCGGTTTAACTTATGTTGCTGTAGAAAATCAGGGAGCTTTGGATTCTTCTGAGGTTATGGCTGTAAAATTATATTATTCAATTGATAATATTGATTGGGTTAATTTGTATACTGCTAAATCAAGTTCTGGAAATTTATGGGAATTTACTTTAAATCCAGATGATTTAGATTCTGGTTTGAATTATCTTATGGTTATATTTGAAACTTCTTCTGAAGCACGAACTTCCCCTTCAGTTCCAATTCAGGTAAACAAAATGCCTGTTGCTTCTGCTTTGTATTCTTTTGAAGGAAACAATGATTATTCTTTTGATGCGTCTGATTCCTTTGATTCAGATGGTTCAATAAATTCTTTTTTTTGGGAATATGATGACGGCCAGACAGATTCAGGAGTTAATGTATCCCACCAGTTTTCAACTTCAGGAGAACACGCTGTTTCTTTAACTGTTACTGATAATCAAGGGGCCAAAGCAAAAGATTTCTTTCCGGTTAATCCAGAACAAAATCCTTCTGATAACTGCGGCTGTGAAAGAATAACAATCAAAACTACTGGAAACTTTAATCCTGATGATTATGATTTAGGTTCAACAATTTTTGCTTCTCATTTCCCTTCAGGATATGTTTCTTTAGGGGCATTAGATGACATTGATATGCAAAACATTGGGACAACAAGATTTTTTGTTGGAACTTTTTTTGAAGTTGAAGCAGAATTAACTTCTGGTTCAACTGATTCTGCTCTTTGTAACGCAGAACAAAAAATTAAGAATTCATTTCATTTTAATGAAACAGATTATGTTTTGTCTCAGGAAGGAATTGAATGTGGTTTTAATGGATCAAACTGGTGTAATGATGGTTTTACTGAAAAATTTGATTCTTTTAGAAAAAATCACAAACTTGATTCAGTTAACTGGATTGATTTTCCAGGAATCAGATTATTCAAAAGCAGGTTTGTTGTTGAAGGACTTTCCAGCAATTCAAATTTTTGGGTAACTTTGGATGGTCCTTTAGGAAGTTGTGAATGCTTTTTTGATCAAGTAATTTCTTATGATGAAAACGGAACAATGGTTTCTAATTCAATTGAAAACATTTCAGGAACAAATTGTTTTAGTTCGTGATTTTCTTTTTAATTCTTTTTGTTCTTTCTTTCTTTTATGAAATTAAATTATTTGAATGTTGCGGTTCTTGCAGCAAAAAAAGCAGGGAAAATAATTAATTCAAATAGGGGAAAATTCACTGATTTAAATAAAGTTAAATACAAAGGGGAAAGAGATATTGTAACTAAAGTTGATTTTGAAGCAGAAAAAATCATTAAAGAAACCATCCTCAAAAAATTTCCTTCTCATGAAATCCTTGCAGAAGAAACCCCAAGAGGTTATCAATTAGCAGATTATTTATGGGTGGTGGATCCATTAGATGGAACAGTTAATTTTTCTCATGATTACCCTAATTTTTGTGTTTCAATTGCATTAAAACAACAGGAACAAACTATTGTTGGAGTAATTTTCAATCCAGTATTAAATGAATTATTCACTTCAGTAAAAGGAAAAGGCGCTTATTTAAACGGAAAAAAAATTTCTGTTTCAAAAAATTCTGAATTAATCCGTGTTCTATTAAACACTGGTTTTTCTTATAATCGCGGAGAAAAAATGGAATTCACTTTAGATGTAGTTAGAAGAATGTTATACAAAATCAAAGACATCAGAAGAAGCGGTTCAGCTGCACTGGATTTAGCTTGTGTTGCCTGCGGAAGAGTTGATTCTTATCTTGAATATAATTTAAAACCATGGGATTTATGTGCTGGTGCATTGTTAGTTGAAGAAGCCGGAGGAAAAGCAACCCATCCTGAAGGAAAACCATTAGATGCATTGCCAACTGATTGCTTTGCTTCAAATGGTTTAATCCATGAAAAAATGCTGGAACTGATTAATGAACACTGAATTAATCTATTTGTCTTTTTCCAAATAACAAATCATAAAATTCCGGCATTTCAGGATTTTCTGTATATGTTACTGCACTTGTTTCAAAAACCGGCTGGTTGGTTCTTCTCCCAAAACTAATTAATTCAGTGACAACAGCCATTACTTTTTCTGCTACTTTTTCTGAACCGGCAACCTCAATCAATTCAGCTTTTTGCCTTTCAGTAATTTTCACTCTTCCAAAAAACCTTGTTGTTCTAATTAATGAATGCCTTTGTGTTCCCTCGCCAAAACCTTTTCTAAATGTCCTGCCTTTTATTGGGGTTTTTAATATTTCAATCACTCCTTTTCTTAAATCAACATTTATTCTGATGTTGTCTTTGTATTCAATAAAATCAGGGACTTTATGCACAACAAAAACAAGTTTTGTGTTTGTCATTCTGTCATGTCTTTTCATCCATTCTTTTATTTCTCTTTGGGTTATTTCAGGCCTTGAACTATTTATTGCAAAATCCATTCTTGGTGAAATACCCCAGTCATTTACGCTGTGCTGAAAATCTGCTTTTTCGGGGTCTGTCCTGACTAAAATCCTTCCTTTTTTAGGATTTCCTAAATCAGCTAAACTAAATTCGCTTGTTTTGCTATAAATCTTGTACTGTAAAAATCTGCTTCCGGTTTTTTGGCAAACCCTTTTTAAAACCCCCAATCCATATAATTTAGTTGCTATTTTTGGCTGTCTCCTTAAATTATTTGGGGTTCTTGCAACTGCTCTAAAAAATCTTCTGGTTATCTTAAACCGTTTTTTCTTTTGCGTTGTTTTCTTTTGCATTAAAAAGTATTATTTTCTTTTATTAAAAAGCTTTACAAAAACAATTAGTTATGTATAAGTTAAAGTTTTATTTCTTCAAATGAACTCATTGAACTTTTTGTTGTTTCTTTTTTTATTCCAATTCCTGTTTCTGTTATTTTATCTACAAATTGAGTGAATTGTTTCAGCAAATTTTCATTTAATCCTTCTTTTAAATAAATAAACAATCCTGTTGTATTGTTTGCTTTTAATTTCCCTGCTGTGTGATGCACAAATTTCAAAATACTTTTTTCGTTGTTGTAAATCAATAAAGTGTTAATTGAATCAAGTAAAAAATAATCTATTTTTGTTTTTTCCATTAATTTGAATATTGCTAAACTCATTTGGGTTAATGAATTAGGGTTATCAATATAACTGGTTTTTTCGTCGCTCCATGAGAGTTTTCCTTTTGAAATGCTTTTGCTTATGCAGTCAATAAAATATATTTTTTCTGTTTTGATTTTTTTTTCTTGTAATTCTTTTTCAATTGCTTCTTTTGTTTTGTTCACTGAAACAAAACAAAGTGTTTTTTTTGTTGAAACAATGTCTTTCACTATATTATTTATTGTGGTTTGGTATTTTTCATCAGGAATTAATAAAATCATGTTTTGTCTGGTTTTTGTTCCTGTAATAATTTTATTCATGTTATTGATTAATGTTTTAATCCATTTAAATACTTTTATTAATTTTTTGGTTGATAGGAAAGTATTTTAATAGTTTTTTTTAAGATTTATTTTTATGGTTAGAAAAAGAACTCCTGTTGAAGGAAAAGTCGTTTCTAAGGCAGAAGATAAAATTTGGCATGAATGGTATGACAAACTGACCCCCGAAGACCATAGTAAAATGCTTCAAAAGCTTGGTTTGGATGACGAAGATATTGCTGAATTTAAAGAGGATTTAGCTGAAGACCTTCCAATAACAATAGCTAAACCTGAATCAAAAGCCAAAAAAAAGTGATTTTTTCATTTCAATGGAATAGTTATTGTTTTCCTGAATTTTTTTGAAGGGTAACTATATCCTGAGTTTTCTACTGTTATTTCTGTTGCTATTATTGCAATTATTTCTTCTCCCTTGACTGCATATTTTTTTGGAACAATGTCTCTTGTAATTTTTTCGTTTTCCCCTGCTTTTAGTAATTTTGTTTCAATTTTTTCTTTTGCTGTAAAATCATTGTTTAATCCAATCTGGTTTGAAGCTATTAATTCCAATACAACTCTTTTTTGTGTGTCTGATCTGTTAATTATTTCTATATCTAACTGCACCGGTCTTTTATCCATTAAATCAATTTTGTATGGCACTATGCTTGTGTTAATTGAAATACTCATTCAGAATCAGTAAAATTATATGACATTAACTTCTTTTAAACCTTATTTGTTTTTTTCTAATACAATAAATATAAATACCTGAAAAGAATAATCTATTAGAAAAGGAAAAACTTTGTTTCCGTGTGATTTTATGTCTGAATTACCTGAAAGCTCTTTAATAAGAAAAACTTTTATTATCCGTACAATGGATTTCCCTCCAAACATCAAGCTAACAAAGCGTTCTCTTCTCCGTTGGTTTGCTTTAGCTTTTGGCTTGATTTCAGAAAAAGAATCAAGAACAACTGTGTTGGATGTGCTGGATGCTTTATTTTATTTAAATCTTTCAAAAAAATCAAATCCGACTGTTCCTAATATTCAGGAGTTTATCAAAAAAAAGAGTTCAAAAACAATTTCTGAAAAACTTCTTCGTTATCACTTAAACAGAATGAAGGAAACTGATTTATTGATTAAAAAAAAGCAGGCTTATTTATTTAATCCTGCCCCTTTTGCTGAAAGAGATGATTTAAAAGCAAGTTTTAATTATTACATCACAAAAAACATTAACCAGACTTTAACTAATTTAGAGGATGTTTTTTTTCAGTTATCCTTAAGCTATAAAAAATAATTATTCCTTTCTTATTTTATGCAGTTCAAAAAAATCTCAATCATTGTTTCAAAGACTGATCCAGCCGGATTAAATATTGCAGACAAATTAATTTCAAATTTCAATTTTACTGAAACAAAAAAGAAATTTGATTCAAATTCAATTTATTCCAACAAAAACATTGATTTGGTTTTTATCAATAAAAAACAGGTGTTTGCAGATTATTTGAATGAATTAGAAACTGATTTGTTTGTTTTTGCTTCAAAGCATTCAAGTGAATCAAAAAAACCAACTCTTTCAGTTCATTCCATTGGCAATTTTTCTAAAGCAGAATTAGGGGGAAAAGAAAAAACTCTGGTTTCAACTTCTTCTCTTGTAATAAAAAATTTTTTTCTGAATTTACTGAAAGAATCTAAAACAAAAAACTTTGTTTGGCCAGTTCTCCTAGAGCAAACCCATCACGGCCCATTCCTTTCCAAACCCTGTGTGTTTATTGAAATAGGCAGCAGTGAAATTCAATGGAATAACTATGAAGCAGGAGCAATTATTGCTTCAGCTATACTGAATTCTTTCTCTTCTTTCAATTCAGTTTTTAAAACTGCTTTGGGAGTTGGCGGAACCCATTACTGCCCTGAATTTTCTAAAATAGAGGAAAGAACTTCAATTGCTTTGTCTTTTATTTTATCAAAATATTATATTGATGCAATTGACTCTTCCCTGTTTAAACAAATGATTGAAAAAACTTCAGAGAAAATTGATTTTGTTTTATTTGACTGGAAAGGAACTAATTCAAAACAAAGAAAAAAAATCATTTCTTTTTGTGAAGAACTGAATCTTGAATGGAAAAAATCAAGGGATTTTTTGTGATTATTTTTTGCACATTTCTTTTGTTTTTTTTACAATGCTTTCTGCATCCATCCCAAATTGTTTTTTGATGTTTGTTGGACTGTCATATCCAATGAATTCATCTGGTGCACCAATTCTGTGAATCTGAATTTCATTCATTCCTTTGTCTTCAAGCAATTCTAATATTCCTGATCCAAATCCGCCGATTAAAGCATTTTCTTCTAATGTAATTCCTTTGCCTGTTTTTTTCAGGCTTTTTAAAATCATTTTTTCATCTAATGGTTTTACAAATCTTGCATTAATTACTTCTGCTTTAATTCCTTCTTTTTTCAGTATTTCTGCTGCCTGCCTTGTTTCTTTTAACATAAACCCAATACTAATTAAAGAAATGTCTTTTCCTTCTAAAATCATTTCTGCTTTTCCTATTTCTAATGCTTTCATTTCTGTTAATTCAACTCCTATTGGGGTTCCTTTTGGGTATCTGACACTAATTGGTCCTTTGTCATATTCATGAGCTGTTTTTACCATGTGCCTTAATTCGTTTTCGTCTTTTGGTGCCATTACAACCATGTTTGGAATTATTCTTAAATAACTAAAATCAAGTATTCCTCCTTGTGTTGGTCCATCGCCAGTAATTGCTGCTTTTGGTACAAGTAGTCTTACAGGAAGCTCTTGCATTGCAACGTCATGTGCTACCTGATCAAAAGCTCTTTGTAAAAACGGACTATAAATTACTACAAATGGTTTTGTGTTTTCTGCTGCTAATCCTGCTGCAAAAGTTACTGCGTGTTCTTCTGCTATTCCTACATCATAAAATCTGTCTGGAAACTTTTCTCCGAATTTAATTAATCCTGTTCCTGCAGGCATTGCTGCAGTTATCCCAATGATGTCTTTGTCTTTTTCTGCTAATTCAATTAATGCTTCAATTGCAACTTTTTCTATATCAGTAGAACTTTTTTTTATTGATTCTCCTGTTTCAATATCAAATGCTGAGTGTTCGTGCCAGCTTGCTTTATCGTCTTCCATATAAGGCATTCCTTTTCCTTTTATGGTTAATACATGAAGTAATTTTGGTCCTTTTAAATCCTTTAAATTTTCCAGTTCTTCAACTAATTTTTTTACATTATGCCCATCAACCGGCCCAAAATAATGAATTCCAAGTTTTTCAAATATTGTTCCTACTTCTCTTCTTGGAATTTTTTCATCTGTAAACATTGACAGTCTTTTCAGGTGTTTATACATTGCCCCGACATTAGGTGAAATGCTCATTTTGTTGTCGTTTAATATTATTATTAAATCTGTCTGGTTATATCCCATATTATTTAATGCTTCGTAACACATTCCTCCTCCTAATGCTCCGTCTCCTACTACTGCAATTACTTCATATTCTTTTTTGTTTGTTTTTCTTGCTTCTGCCATTCCCATTGCTCCGCTTAATGCAGTTGATGCATGTCCTGCGCTCCAATGATCATGAGGGTTTTCGTTTCTTACAGTAAACCTTGGAATTCCTCCTGGAATACAAATAGTGTGAAAATATTTTTTTCTTCCAGTCAATATTTTATGAGTATAACTCTGGTGGCTTGTGTCAAACAAGAATTTGTCTTCTGGTGAATTAAATACATAATGTAATGCAACACTTAATTCAACTACCCCTAAATTTGCCCCTATGTGGCCTCCGTTTTCAGCGCAGGTTCTAAGCAAAACTTTTCTTATTTCATCTGATAAATCTTTTAGTTCTTCTATTTTTAATTTTTTTAAATCTGTTGGGGAATCTATTTCGTCCAGTAATTTTGTTTCAAATTCATTTGTTTCACTCATTAAAAACCACACCTCACTCAATAATCTATCCTAAAACATTTAAAGCCATACGTTAATTTAAAAGTCCTATTACGTCAAACAACGAATTATTTGGTTTTTTTTCCGGTTAATTTTTTTACGTTTTTGTGTATTGCTGTCACTACTGAAAAAACCTGTATTCCTTTGCCTTGCCCAAAAGCAGTCAGTTTTTCGCCTGTGGTTGCTATTATCCCAACTTGTTCTTTTTCTATTCCAAGAATCTCTGCAATGCTTTTTCTTATTTCATCTGATATTGGGTCAATTCTTGGCCTTTGGCATTCAATGGTTATTCCTACAGTAGTTATTTCATAACCCATTTCCTTTAATTTTTTTAATGGTTCTTTTAAGTATTCTTTTGAATCAGTTATTCCTTGTTCTTTGCACATTTTGTCTGCATGGCTTCCTAAGCTTTTCCAGCCAATTAATTGTGCTATTGAATTGAATAATGCATGAAGTATTACATCTGCATCAGAATTTCCTTTTAATCCTAAATGATCTTCAATTTTTACTCCACCAAGCATTAAAGCTCTTTTCTCGTGCACATGAGAAAACCTGTGCGAATCTTGTCCTAATCCTACTCTAAATGGCATAAAATCACATTAAATTATGTATAAAACTGTTTTTATTGTTTTTCCCCTAAAATTTTTTCGCCTAATTCAATGTCTTCTTTTGTAGTAATTTTTATGTTTTTGTAAGAGCATTCAACTATTTTTACTTTTCCATGAATTCTTTCAACTAACTGAACGTCATCTGTTCCATAAAAGTTGTCTTCATATGCTTTCTCAAACGCCTTTACTGCTATATGGAACATTATTGCTTGTGGTGTCTGCATCTGCCATAATTCATTTCTATTCAGTGTTTCTTTTACAAGCAATTCTTTGTTGACTCTTTTTATTGTGTCTTTTACTTTTTGTGCTGCAACGCTTGCCCCGTATTTTCTTGCTTCTGTAATGCATTTTCTGATTGTTTCTTTTTCTATAAAAGGGTTTGCTGCATTATGAACTAAAATCACATCTTCGTTTTCTGCAAATTCCTTTAATTTTTTTATTCCGTTCCATACAGAATCCTGCCTTTTTTCCCCGCCTTCAATAACCTCTTTTACTTTTTCAAATTTTTCCCTTTCAATTATTTCCTGCATTTCAGGAATATCTTCTTTTGATGTTGAAATTATTATTCCGTTTATTTCTTTTGTGTCTTCAAATTTTTTTATTGTTCTTGCAATTATTTCTTTACCTCGTAGTTTAAGTAAAACCTTGTTTTTTTCTTTTCCCATTCTCACGCCTTTTCCTCCGGCGCAAATAACCACATAATTCATTTAATCACTTTAATATTAACCTATTACAATTATAAATTCCTTTTCATTCTTCTTGCGGTGTAGAAATCCTTAGTAGTTTATAAATAATTGGATTTTTATTTTTCTGTTTATGTGTTCTATGTTGTATGTTATTCCTTTTATGGTGACTTGTTTTTGTTGGTTGTCTGCTCTTTTAGAGCAGACATATGAACCTATTGTTCTTTTGATGGCTGAGTTAATGCTTTCTATTATGCTTCTATGGTTGTATTTGTTTTTGTCAAACTTTTTTTCTAATATTTTTCTTTTGGATGGCCTGTTAGACTCTTGTTGTCTGGATTTATCAAACTGTCTAAATGGAATGTGCACTTCTATTTTGTTGTCCAAGCAGTATTTGCGGTTGCGCATTGAATCATATCCTTTGTCACCCAAAACGCAGGATAATACTTTTTTCAAGTCTTTTACTAATGGAATAAAGTCTAATGTTTCGCTTGCATTGTCAGAGTGTGTTTTTATATTCAAAATTAATTTTGTTTTGTTGTCTGCTAAAAACACTGTTTTAGTATAGTTTTTAACTTCTACTCCGTCCACTCTTTTGATGTAGTGATGTGATGGGTTTGTGTTTGAGAAGCCTGTTCCATCAATGCTTGCTTCAATGTTTTTTAATCCTAAAAGCTTTCTGCATGCTCTAACTAGTTTCTCAAACAATGTTTTTGGTGTTCTTTGCACAAACTTTTGTAAGGTAGTAAAATGCGGGATTCTTTTTAAGCACAACATTCTTTGAATGTTGTTTTCATCACAGATTTCCACAAAGCGTCTGTAAGACACGTTTAGTTTTTCCTTGTAGCAAACAAGGAAAGTAAGCTTGATGTTTCCATACATTTTCTTTGAGTGATAGTGGTTAGTGTTTTTCACACTAACAATCTCACACAATTTTTCCACTAACTGGAAAAAGTTATTAATACGAACAGGATATAATATACTCATAAAGGATCACCATAAGTAGGAGGCACAACCTCCTATTTATGCCTTTATAAATCATTTCTACAGAGCCCATTCTTCTGTTTCTGATTCTTTTATTAACTTTTTCTGCTTGTCTTCCAATCACGCCCCTTCCAATTCCTTCACTTACTCTAAATTTTTTGCTTAGCTTTTGAAGCTTTTCATTTATTTCTGGTTTGCTTGTTATATATTGGATAACCTTTTGTTTGATTTTGAGTCTAACGCTTTCAAAATAAACTCTCTTGTTTTGTTTTGGCCCAACCCCCATTTTTTTTGCTATTTCTCTATTGATTATTGTTATTATGTGAATTTTGCTTGGTTCGCCTTTTTTTAATTTCCGATATGCTTCATCTTGGCTGATATTCATCAAAGAAATTACATGGCCTTTTTTGAAAAAGCTTAAGTTATCCAAAACTTCTTTTGTAGTTTTTTCAACAAGTTCTTCTGGGATTTCCGCTTCTTCTTTTTCCATTTATCTCATTGTTCTTCAATTATTTTTTTCGTTTTTTCTCTTGCTTTTTTGTCTTCTTCCAATACTGTTTCAATTGAATCAGCTTTTCTATTTTTATGCCCGTCCATGACTTTTTTAATAATTTCCGGAATTTGTCCATATTTGATTTTTTTATCCAAGAAAGCATGAACTGCAATTTCGTTTGCTGCATTCATTGCTGCAGGAAGAGTTCCGCCTTTTTTGCCTGCTTCAAACGCATACTTTAAGCAGGGAAAATTTTCATAATCAGGTTTTTCAAAAGTCAGTTTATTATTTTCAATTAAATTAAGTTTAGGAAATTCATTTGAAACTCTTTTTGGATAACTTAAAGCATATTGAATTGGTGTCCTCATATCGTGTGTTCCAACCTGCGCCATTATACTTCCATCAACAAATTCCACCATTGAATGAATTAAACTTTGCGGATGCACAATCACTTCTATTTCTTCTAATTTCAATCCATACAACCATTTTGCTTCCAGTACTTCCAGTCCTTTATTCATTAATGTAGAGGAATCAATTGTTATTTTTGCGCCCATACTCCAAGTAGGATGCCCTAAAGCCTGTTCTGGAGTAGAATTATAAAAATCAGTTATTTTTTTTCCCCTGAATGGTCCGCCTGAACAGGTAATAATTACTTTGTTGACCTTTTCTCGTTCTTCTCCGTTTAAGCACTGAAATATTGCTGAGTGTTCTGAATCAATTGGCATTAAAACAATTCCTTGTTTTTTTACTTTTTTCATTATTGGCTCTCCAGCCGAAACAAGTGTTTCTTTGTTTGCTAACCCAATATTTTTTCCTTTTTTTATTGCTTTCATTGTTGGCTTAATCCCTATTGCCCCTACAACAGAAACAATGACTTGTTCTGCTGAATCCATTACTGCAATTTCTTCTAATCCTTTTATTCCAGAAACAACGTCAATTTCAGTTTTTTTTCTCAGCTCTTCTGCTGCTTTTTCTTCAAATAAGCAAACTTTTTCCGGCTTAAATTCCTTAATCTGTTCAAGCATTTTATCTACTTCATTAAATGCAGCTAATCCAACTACTTCAAATTCTTTTGAATGCCCTTTAACCACATCAAGTGTTTGTGTTCCAATGCTTCCTGTTGATCCTAAAATGCTTATTTTTTTCATTTAAATCACATTATATTTGAGGAAGAGTTGCTTTAAAATCATTTCTCCACTATTTTTTCATACTTTTTATGAAGTTTTTTTTTGGTTGGGGGAATTGAATTGAAATATGTTTATTTTTTCAGTGAAGGCTGCAAGGAAACGAGGAATTTGCTTGGGGGAAAAGGAAGCAATTTATGTGAAATGACTAAATTGGGTTTGCACATCCCAAAAGGGTTTGTCATCTCAACTGAAGCCTGCATTAATTTTTTTGACAAAAATGATTTCCCTGAAAATTTGGAGGAACAAATCAATTCTGCTTTAATTTCTCTGGAAGAAAAAACCAATAAGAAATTTGATTCAAGTGAAAATCCTTTATTGGTTTCTGTCAGAAGCGGGGCAAGAGAATCAATGCCTGGAATGATGGACACAGTATTAAATCTTGGATTAAATAAAAAAACAATTAATGCAATGATTGAAAAAACCGGAAACAAAAGATTTGTTTTAGATTCTTTCAGAAGATTTCTTCAAATGTTTGGCAATGTAGTTCTAAACATTTCCCATGACAAGTTTGAAGAAATTTTAGAGAAAGAAAAAGCCAACGCAGGAATTAAATTAGATTTTGAATTAACTGAATCTTCTTTAGAAAAAATCATTTCTGATTACAAAAAATTAATTGAAAAAGAAACCAAAAAGCCTTTTCCTGAAAACCCAAAAGAACAACTGCTTTTATCAATTAAAGCAGTATTTAATTCTTGGAATAACAAAAGAGCAATTACTTATCGTAAATTAAATAAGATTCCTGATGATTGGGGCACTGCAGTAATCATCCAGGAAATGGTTTTTGGTAATTTAGGAGAAACTTCTGGAACAGGGGTTTGTTTTACTAGAAATCCATCTAATGGAGTAAAAGAATTATATGGAGAGTTTTTGTTTAATGCTCAAGGAGAAGATGTTGTTGCTGGAATCAGAACCCCAAAAAAAATCAGTGAATTAAATAATACAATGCCTGAAATTTATTCTGAATTTGTTTCTGTTTGTGATAAATTAGAACAGCATTACAAGGAAATGCAGGACACTGAATTCACTATAGAAAAAGGAAAACTTTTCATTTTACAGACAAGAACTGGAAAAAGAACCGCCCAGTCTGCTGTAAGAATTGCAGTTGAAATGGTTGAAGAAAAATTAATTTCAATAGAGCAAGCTTTGTTAAGAATTAATCCTTTGGATCTTAATCAATTACTGCATAAAAGAATTGATCCTAATCAAAAGCTTGAGGCAATTTGTTCCGGTTTAAATGCTTCTCCTGGTGCTGCTTCAGGAAAAGTTTTTTTTGATGCTAATACTGCAGAAAAAATGAGTGAATCAGAAGATGTAATTTTAGTTCGTGCAGAAACTTCTCCTGATGACATTCACGGAATGATTGCTTCAAAAGGAATTCTCACTGCCAGAGGCGGAAACACATCTCATGCTGCCGTCGTCGCAAGAGGAATGGGCAAGCCATGCATTGTCGGCTGTGAAGAATTGAAAATTGATTATTCCAGAAAGGAAATGAAAGTGAAAGACAAAACAATGCATGAAGGAGATTATATTTCAATTGACGGTTCTGCAGGAAAAGTTTTTTTGGGGGAAATCAAATTAATTGACCCAGAGCCAGACAAGTTTTTTTCTAAAATACTGGAATGGAGTGATTCAATCAGATTGCTTGGGGTCAGGGCAAACGCTGACACCCCAAAAGACGCAAAAAAAGCAGTTGAATTAGGCGCTGAAGGCATTGGTTTATGCAGGACTGAACACATGTTTTTTCATCCTGAAAGACTTCCTATTGTGCAGAAAATGATTCTTTCGGCTTTAACAGAAGAAAGGAAAAAACATTTGGAAAAACTTGAAGTAATGCAGAGAGAAGACTTTGAAGAAATTTTGAATGCAATGCACGGCCTTCCGGTTACAATAAGACTTATTGACCCGCCATTGCATGAATTCCTTCCTTCAAGAGAAAAATTGATTGAGGAAATCTTTGAATTAAGGCATGCAGGGGAAAAAGATGAATTAAAAGAAAAAGAAATTTTGTTGAACAAAGTAAATGAACTGCATGAATCTAATCCAATGCTTGGCTTTAGGGGATGCAGGCTGGGAATTGTTTATCCTGAAATAATTGAAATGCAGGTGAAAGCAATTGCTGAAGCAGCAAGAAATTTAAGGCAAAAAGGAATTGATGCAAAACCCGAAATAATGATTCCTCTTGTAGGAATAACAAAAGAATTAGAGTTGTCAAGAAAAATTGTTGAAAAAGTTCTGGAAGAAACAGGATTAAAAATTCCTATAGGGACAATGATTGAACTGCCAAGAGCTGCCTTGATTGCTGATAAAATAGCAGAGTTTGCTGACTTCTTTTCTTTTGGAACCAATGACTTAACCCAGACAACTTTTGGTTTCTCCAGAGATGATGTTGAAGCAAAATTTTTCAATAAATATTTTGAGGAAAAAATTATTTCTGTTTCTCCTTTTGTTTCCATTGATGTTTCTGGTGTAGGAAAATTAATGCAGATTGCAGTTGATTTAGCCAAAAAAACAAATAAAAACATTAAGTTAGGAATTTGTGGTGAGCACGGAGGCGATCCTGATTCAATTGAATTTTGTCATTCACTTAATTTGTCTTATGTTTCTTGTTCTCCGTTCAGAGTTCCAATTGCAAGATTAGCTGCTGCTCAGGCCAAAATAAAAGAAAAAAAGAATTAATTATTTTTCTATTTTTTTTAGAATTGGAGGCCCTTCATATTTGCAGTTTCTGCAATAATAATCTTTTATTTCTCTGAAATAAACTTTTGCGGGAGTCTGGGTCATAGTCATATTTGTTGAACCGCATTTAGGACAAGTAGGAATCAAATCTTTTTCGTCTTTAGAATCTTTAATAATTTGTTTATCTAATTCTTCTAATTTGTTTTCAAATTCACTCATTTTTTTCACTTAAGAGTTGCAAATAAAACAGGCATCTGAAACTAATTCGGCCCAGTCAATTCTTCTTTTCATTTCCCTTATTTTTTTCCTTATGTTTTTGTTTATTGAGTATTTTGTCGGAAAACTTTTTTCTCTTTTTATCTGCTTTTTTTTCAGCAGTTCTTTTACTATTTCTCTTGTTTCATTAAAACTTAGAAAAGCGTTGCTTTGCAGTTCTTCAATTGTTTTTGGTTTATCTAATAAATTAACTAAAACTTCCTTGTCTTTTAATGAAAGTTCCATATAAATCAGTAATTTTGTTGTGCTCTTCTTTTTATATAATCTACTCTTATTTCGACTGCTTTGCTCATTTCATCCTGTTCTTTCAGTTCATTCATTTTTTTTCCTAATGTTTTGTCGCCGATAATATTTGTAACCCATTCGCCAAAATCATTTTTTTCTTCATTTACATGGTGTTTGAATGTTCCTTCATCCATTTCTTTTAAATGATTTGATAAATCACACAGGCTTTTTATTGCAAGGTTGTCATTTAAATAAAAATAGTGGTCTGCGTGTTTTACTTCGCTTAACAAAACTGAAGCACATTCTGCCCCGTTTGTTTTCTGCAGTTCGTATTTGTTCATTTCATCAAAAAAAACTTTGGCTTCTTTTTTCAGTTTCTGTAAAAAATTTTCAAGGAATTTCATTTTATCACTAATACTAATACGCTTTTAGTATTTAAATATTTCTTTTAAATTTTTTCTCTAAATAAAATCCAAAGTAATTAATCACATTTTTTTACGAATTTTTTTGCTTCTTTAAATGAAAGTATTCCGTTGTGTGCACCGATTTTTGTTATTGTTGAACAGGCATTTGCTGTTCCTGTTTTCAGTGCATAATCGATATTTTTTTTGTTTTCCATTCCTGCAATAAACCCGACTGAAAAAGCGTCTCCTGCTCCTGTAACATCTTTTCTTTCAATTTCAAACCCTTTTTGTTTAAAGAATTTTTTTCCATTAAATGCTTTACTTCCTTTTCTTCCGTCTGTTACTACAACAATTTTTGTTCCTATTTCGTTTAATTCCCGCATTGCATCCATTTCATTGCTTTTTTTTGTCCATTCAGTTATTTCTTCTTTGTTTAAGATTATTGTATAACATTCTTTCACTACTTTTTTTAGTTTATCTAACCCAAGTTTTCTTTGTGATGCCCCTGGATTAAATGCTAATTTAATTTTGTTTTTTTTGCAGAAGTCTGCAATTTTTTCCAAAAATTTTTCATTTGTTCCAAAAGAGCTTATATAAAACCAGTTCATTTTTTTCAGCTTGTTCCAGTCAATTTTGTTTTCGTGCCAGTCATTGTTTGCTCCTCTGTAAGTCATTATTGTTCTTTCTCCTTTTGGTTTTCTGAAAATAATTGAAAAACCGGTTGCCTGTTCAGAAGGAACTTTAATTGCATTGATTTTTTCCATTTTTAATATTATTTCAATTTTTTTTGCAGTTGAGTCATTACCTAATGAAATCAATACATTTGTGTCAAAATCCATTTTTTTGAATCCAAGCGAAGTGTTTAATGCGCCTCCTCCATAATCAAAATGAATTTCTTCTATATCAAATTTTTTTCCCAGTTTCAGGCATAAATCAGTTCCTTTTTTTGACTGGCTTTTTCTAAAATGGAATTCGCTTGTTTTGACAAAAATATCTTCTGTTGCTGAACCAATACACAAAATCTTTGATTTCATCTTTAAAATAACAGCATAATTGTATTTATTGTTTTGTGCCTTATTTTTTCAGGTTTATGTAGACTTCTTTTTTTTTGTGTTCATTTTTCCAAATGCAAAGCTTTTTATTAAAGTTAAGTGCTATATTAAATCGCAGTCTGGACATGCTTTTTTTTCTTCACTAACTGCGCAATTATGAGGAAATCACGTAAGAGGGTTGAGTTATATGAAGGTATTAATGCTTGGTTGGGAATTTCCTCCCTTTAAATCAGGCGGGCTTGGGACTTATTTGTATGGTTTTACCAAAGCTTTATCCAAGAAAGTGGAAAAAGTTACTTTTGTTATGCCTTCTACTGGGGTTAGAATTAACCCTGGTTTTGTTGATGTTGTTCAGGCAGATGATTATTCTCATTTAGATTTAATTGAATTAAAGGGATTTGATTTTCATCCTTATATTCCTTCAGTTTCTCTTAATTCGTCTTATTATCGGGAATCTGGCGAAAATAAGCCTAATTCAAGCAAAAACATTAATGCTTATGGTCTTGATTTTTTTACTAAAGTAAAGAAATATACTGCCTCAGCTGTACTTAAAATGCAGTCAGAGCCTTGTGATGTAATTCATTGCCATGATTGGATGACTTTTCCTGCAGGCATTGCTTTAAAAGAAAGGAAAAACAAGCCTTTGGTTGTCACTGTTCATTCAACTGAGTTTGACAGAACAGGGAACCAATCCCCTAATTCAACTATTTATGATATTGAAAAAAAAGGAATGATGGTTGCAGATAAAGTTATTACTATCAGCAATTATATGAAAAATCAGTTAATTGAAAGATATGGTGTTCCTGCAAACAAAATTCGGGTAGTGTATAATGGAATTGATAAATCCAGTTATTTTGTTAATCAGTCTTCTTTTGGCTTAAATGAAAAAATTGTTTTGTTTTTAGGCAGATTAACTATTCAAAAAGGACCTGATTGGTTTTTGGAAGCAGCTTATCAGGTTTTGCAACATAGGCCCAACACAAGATTTGTTATTGTTGGTGACGGAGATATGCTGCATTCTTTAATCAATAAAGCTATTGCAATGGGCATTTCTGATAAAATTATTTTTTCTGGTTTTCAGGATGATGTAAAACAATTTTATTCTGTTGCTGATTTGTTTGTTATGCCTTCTGTTTCTGAACCTTTTGGTTTGACTGCTTTAGAGGCAATGGCTTCAAATACCCCTATAATTATTTCAAAACAATCTGGGGTAAGCGAAGTAGTTAATCACTGCTTTAAAGTGGATTTCTGGGATTCAATGGAAATGGCTAATAAGATTGTCGGCCTGCTTGACCATGACCCTTTATCCAATGAAATGAAAAAAAATGCTTTTATTGAATTACAGAATTTTAGCTGGCATTCTGTTGCTGATGAATGCATTGATGTTTATAAAGGGGTAATGAATTAAATGCCTGCAGTCTGCTTGTATTTTCATGTGCATCAGCCTTTAAGATTAAGGCATTATTCTTTGTTTGACATCGGCAACAACAATAATTATTTTGATGATTCAGCCAACAAGTTTTATTTAGAGAGAGCTTCAAGAAAATGTTATTTGCCAACAAATAAGGTTTTGCTGGATTTAATTGAAAAGCATGGAGATAAATTCAAATTTTGTTTTAGTATAACCGGAGTTTTTTTAGATCAGTTAGAAGAACATTTTCCTGAAACAGTTGAATCTTTTCAGAAATTAGTTGATTCTGGTAATGTGGAATTATTTGATGAAACATATTATCATTCTTTGGCTTATTTGATTTCAGAGAAAGAATTTATCAGACAAGTCAGAATGCATTCAAAGAAATTTAAGCAGGTTTTTGGGGTTAAACCAAAAATTTTTCGTAATACTGAAGCAATGTATTCTAATTCAATTGCCAAAACTGTTTCTGAAATGAATTTTAAAGGAATTGTTTCTGAAGGACTTTCAAATGTTCTTGGATGGCGTTCGCCTAATTTTGTCTATAAAGCAAAAGGTTCTGACATCAATGTTTTATTAAGAAACTATAAATTATCTGATGATATTGCTTTTCGTTTTTCTTCAAGGGAATGGAATGAATGGCCTTTGACTGCAGACAAATATGCTTATTGGCTTTCTTCTAATCGAGGTCATTGCGTTAATTTGTTTATGGATTATGAAACTTTTGGCGAACATCAATGGGAGTCAACCGGAATATTTGATTTTTTAAATCATCTTCCAAGAGAAGCATTGAAATATGATAATGTTGAATTTGCCACTGCCTCTGAAATAATAAATGATTATCCTGCTGTAGGCGAATTTGATGTTCCTTATACTAGTTCTTGGGCCGATGTTGACAGGGATTTATCTGCTTGGTTAGATAATGAAATGCAGAAAAAAGTTTTTTCTGAAATTAAATCTCTGGAAGAACAGGTTATTTCTTCTCATAACCCTAAATTGATTTCTGATTGGAGAAAAATGCAGATTTCAGATCATTTTTATTATATGTGTACTAAATGGTTTGCTGATGGAGATGTTCATAAATATTTCAATCCATATGATTCTCCTTATGAATCTTTCCTGAATTACATCAATGCATTGGCTGATTTAAAGTCCAGAATCAATTAGTTAAGTTTAATAATTTATTTTGTGCAATATTAATGAAATTATTTTTCGGAGGAATAAAATGGATTCAAATGAATATTTTGGAAGCAAGGCCGGTGCTGTATGGGGTGTATTAAATAATAATAAACCAATGAACATTGCCCAGATAAAAAAATTAACTAAAATGAAATCAGAACACGTTTTTGGTGCTTTAGGCTGGCTTGCAAGAGAAGGAAAAGTAGGCATATCAAAAAACAAATTTTATTTAACTGACTGATTAAATTATTTTGTTTTTTTTCTATTTTTGTTTATTCTTATTTAGATTTGTTTATTTTTGATTATTTTTTTTTAAAAGTTTATTTTTCATATGCTTTAATGTAATTTTCTATTAAGTTTTTCCAGTCAGCTAAATTAGAATATTCTTTTGCTTTAATTTTTTTTTCCATTCTTTCGTGTTTTGTCATTGAATAAATTTCGTGCATTGCTTTTGTCATTCCCTGCACTTCTTCCTGATAAATTTTTCCTTTTCTTTGTAATACTTCAATACTGCCTTTTGCTTTGTCTCCTAAATTTTCCTGAATAAATTGCCCATATCCTCCTAAATCTGTTGTTAGTGTAGGAACTCCTAATGCAGCTGTTTCTAATGGAGTATAACCCCATGGCTCATAATATGAAGGAAATGCCCCGTAATGCGCTCCAATTATTGCTTCATAATAATTTAATCCGATTAATCCATCTGCTGTGCTTAAATAAGTAGGATAATAAATTACTTTGATTTTGTCTTCTTCCCTGTTCAGCAGATTGTTTCTTTTTATTGCTTTTACTATTTCGTTTTCTGTTGTTTCAAATGCACTTAACGGAGGATTAAAATCCTTTTTATTTTTCAGCTTTATTGTCATTTTTTTTGAGTCCATTAAAAAGTCTTTTTCAAACAAATTTTCTTCCATTTTGTTTCCTTCCATTAAGTTCCTGAATAACTTTGTTTTTATTTTTGGTAATTCTCTTTCAAGCAAATCCTCTACTGTCTGATGAATTACCATGTTTTCCATTACAGCTAAATTTCTTGCTGTTGTTTCTTCTGCTATCCAAATAAGTGCAACAATTATTTTTTCATTTTTTTCTTTTTTTAACTGTTTATTCAAGTTGCCTAATGCATCAATAAATACATCTATTCCTTTGTTATGGAATTCATGTCTTCCTGCAATAAAATAAAACATTGTTTTTTTTATGTCAAAATAATAATATGGATAAAAATAAGCTTCAACAAAATGTCTTATTCTGTTTCTGTATTGCCTGTGTAAAATACTTAAATCTTCCATTATGGGAAATTTTTGCATATCTAATCCATTAGGAAGGACTAAATCACATTTTTTTCCCAGAATAAATTCTGCTTCTTTTGCCACCGCATTGCTCACTGAAGTAAATACATCTGCATTGTTTGCACTTGCTTTTTCCAGCAAATGTTTTGCCTGCACTCCATAAGAATAAGCTAATTCATCTGAAGCAGATTGTTTTTCTTTAAATCCTTTTTCAATTAATTCATATAAATCCTGTTTTTTTGATTCTGCTATTGTTCTTCCAAGCATTGTTGCATGAGTTGTAAAAACTGTTTTTACCTTGCTTTTAACTTGTTTTAAATGAAGTAATCCTGTCCCGCTTAAATATTCATGGAAATGAGCCACTATTCTTTTGTTTCCAAAAACTTTGTGTTTCTCTATTTTTTCTATTAATATCCCTAATGCTTTTCCCCATACTACTGGTTCATTAAACCAGTCATCTGCTTTCATTGAATCTATTTTATAATAATCCCATAACTCTTTTTTTATTTCATTGATTTTTTTTCTCATTCCTTCTGGGTCAATTAAAATGCATCGAGGGCTTTTTTCTGCTGCAACCCAGTTTCCATAATGACATTTTGTTCCATATTCTTTTTCCATTTCAACAAAAATTTTATGCAAATTCTCTGGAACATTTTTTTCTTCAAATTCAGTTTTTGCCTTTTTTTCATAATAAGGCCCTATCTCATAAAACTCTGTAATCCTTTCCATCATTCGGGCTGACTTGCTTGTCAATACAGTGTGTATTCCCCCATATTTATTGCCCACTTCATAACTTGCTTCTAATACAACATAATCCATTTTCATCAATCAAAAAATTTATCCAATAATAATCAGTGTTTTCTTTTATTAAATTTATCTGCCCTTTCTTTCTTTTTCCGAAAAGAAAGAAAGTTCAAGTTGCCCAAAGAAAGAAAAAGGAATCATTGTCCAAAAAGAAAAAAGGATATTGTTCAAAAAAATGAAGGTTTTTTTCCCAGTCAGTAATCTTGTAATATTCCTCTTCTTCTTTTTCCTCTTTAGTTTTCTTGCTTTTCTTCTTGTTGCCCCAAATTCACTTTCTTGTTTCTTGTCTTTCGCTATTAAATTAATTATTACTTTATATTAAATTTATTGGATTAAGTTCTAATTATTCTGATTCTTCTTTTTTTCTTTTTCTATTAATAATTCTTAGTGTTCTTCTAGTTTCTTTATCAAACCCTATTCTTCTAACTTCAGCACTTGTTGTGTTCTTTTTCTTTTTGTCATTTGTTTTTGTCCATCAGTTTTTTTTTCTATTTTTTTTATTACATAACCTCTTTTTGCAAGAAGTTTTTGAGTTCTTTTTGGATTAAGTCTTTTCCCTTGAATATTTGCTAAAATTGTTTTTTTTCTTTGTTTTCTTCTTTCAACATCTGAAACTCTTTGGTATTTTGGTTTTTGTGTTTCTTTTACTTGAATTTCTCCAACTCCAATTCTTTTTGTATTTACAACCACAGAATCCTTTCCTGGTTTTGGTTGTTTTAAAATTGTTACTTTGGCTTTTTTATCATCGCGCAATTTAACTTTTTGTCCTTTCTTTAGAGAAATAGAGGGTCTTCTCTTTTTTTTCGGTTCTCTTCTTTGAGGAATCTTTCTGGGCATGATTTCACTTTCTTATTTCTTTTGCTGCCTGTTCAGGGGAAACCTCAATTAAAATTACATTTGATGCTTTTTCTATTCCTCCGTAAATCTTTTTTACGTTTGGCTGAATTTCAATGTGAAAACAATAAGATTTGTTTTTTTCCATCGATTCATGTAAATAAAAATTATAAGGAGGATTGCCTAAATTATTTCTTATTTTAGATAAAACTCTTTGCATTATTTCCCCTAAATCTTTTAACACTGTTTCATCCATTTCACTTAAATTAGAGTAATGTTTTTTTGGTAAAATCCAGATTTCGTAAGTCCATTTTGGTGCAAAACTACAAAAAGAAACAAAAGAATTGTTTTCAAATAATCCTCTTTCGCTTTCAATTTCTTTTTTTCCTATTTCTAAAAAAGCATTTTTTCCGTTTTCTTGAAAATATTCTTTGGCTTTTTCCATTTCTCTTTTGATTTTGTTTGGAGTAAAAGGAAAAGTAATCAATTGAGAATGATTATGGTTTAATGATGCCCCGCATTCTTTTCCAAAATTTTTTATTATTAAAACATGCTTTACTCCTTTTTTTTTCTTTAATTCGTTTTCTCTTTCTTTATAAGCGTTAAATAATCCTGCCATTTCTTGTTTAGTTAATTCAGCTAATGTTTTTGAATGATTATTTGTTTCTACTATTACTTCGTGGTAGCCAAAAGCCAGTCCATTTTCTAATACTCCTTTTTTTTCTATTTTGAATTCTTTTTCTGTTTGCATTGCAGAAAATTTGTTGTTAAATCCTCTTAGATTCCATTTAATTTTGCTTCCTGTTCTGAAGATTTCAGGGGGAGTTTGTTTTTCGTTCCCTAAACAAAAAGGACAGTTTAAATCAACTTCAATTTTTTCTGTTTCTTTTTTGTTTTCTTGTTTGTGATCAAATGGTCTTGCTGAACGATTTTTTGATATTATTACCCATTCATCAACTAAATAGTCTTTTCTTAATTCGTTTTCTTTCTCCATAATTTCTTTAATACTTTGTTTTTTATATTTGTATTGGTTTTTTATGGAATTAAATCCTAATATTTTCAGACAATATGACATCAGGGGCTTAGTTAACAAGGATTTATCCGGTGAGTTTGCTGAATTACTTGGAAAAGCTTTTGGGACTTATATTGCAAACAACGGAGGAAAAAAAGCTGTTGTTGGTCATGATAACAGGCCTTCTTCTGATTCTTATTCAAAGTATTTAATTCGCGGAATTGTTTCAACTGGGATTGAAGTAACTGATGTTGGTTTAGTTCCTACTCCTGCTTATTATTTTTCTGTTATTAAATTAAAGCAGGACGGCGGAGTAATGATTACTGGTTCTCATAATCCTCCTGAATTCAATGGCTTTAAGATTTCAAAGGGAAATCACGCAATTTATGGAGAAGAAATTCAGGTTATCAGAAAATTAATGGAAAAAGGAAAATTCATTAAAGGAAAAGGAAATGTAAAAAAAATTGATATTCTTGAATCTTATGCTGAAACAATAAAGAAAAAATTTTCTTTAAATAAAAAATTAAAGGTTGTATTGGATTGTGGTAATGGAGTTGGCTCTGTTATTGCTCCTCAAATTCTGAAAAGTATGAACATTGATTTAACTGAGTTATATTGTGTTTCTGATGGAACTTTTCCTAATCATCATCCGGATCCTACTCTTCCAAGCACTTTAACTGATTTAATTGCTAAAGTAAAAGAATTAAATGCAGATATTGGAATTGCTTTGGATGGCGATGCAGACAGAATCGGGGTAGTTGATGATAAAGGAACTATTTTATGGGGCGACCAGCTGCTTATTTTGTTTTCCCGTGAACTGCTTGCAAAAAATCCTGGTTCAAAAATTTTAGTTGAAGTTAAATGTTCTCAGGCATTAATTGATGATGTTAAAAACCATGGAGGAATTCCAATTTTGTCTCCCACTGGCCACAGCATTATTGAAGCTAAAATGATTGAAGAACACGGCTTAATTGCAGGGGAAATGTCTGGCCATATGTTTTTTCGCGATGAATATTTTGGTTTTGATGATGCAATTTATGCTTCTGCTCGAATCCTGAGAATTTTATCTAATTCAGAAAAAAAGTTATCTGAGTTATTAGCTGATGCCCCAAAATATTTTTCTTCTCCTGAAATCCGCGTTGAATGTTCTGATGAAGAAAAATTTAATATAGTCCAAAAAATAGGGGATTTTTTCAGGCAAAAACATGAAGTGATTGATGTTGATGGAGCAAGGGTTTTATTTGAACACGGCTGGGGTTTAATCCGTGCATCAAACACCCAACCAGTTTTAGTTCTTAGATTTGAAGCAAAAACCAAAGATGAATTAAAAGAAATCACTTCAAAGTTCAGACAAAAACTAAATGAATTTGATTGTGTTAAAATTGATTTTTGATTAATAAAATTCAATTCTGGTTCCATTGCTTGTTTTTGCCGTGATTTTTCCTTTTTTTATTTCAATGATTAAATTAATCCAGTTATTTCCCAGCCTGATTTTTCTCTTTAAATAATTGATTTTTTCCGGCAAAATTGGTTTTAAATAAATTTTTTTTTCAAATGTATTTAATTTAATCCCAAGCATGAATTCATCTATTGCTCTGATTACAAACGCATGGCCCCATAACTGCATTCCGCAACCCTTTAATTCTCCTTCAGAGTTCCAGCATTCTCCTACCCCCCCAACGCAATCATCTTCCAAATCATCAATCAGCTTGTTCAAATAATGCATTCCTTGTTCTGTTCTTCCTGCTTTGAATTCTGCACAAGCCATCCACCCAGTGCATAAACTCCATGTTAACCCAGTGTGATATCCTTCTGAATCAAATCCCTGTTCTTTTCTGCTTCTGGTTAATACCCCTTTTCCACAATTAAATTCATCTGATTCAAATAATTCAATTTCTTTTTCAGTTGTTTTTTTCTGCATTAAATAAACCAATGGATTGCATGTTTTGATGAATTCATTTTTTTCATTAATTAAGTCCCTGTAAACAAAATCTTTTTCATATTCATGCATTATTTTCCTGTTTAATTCAACTGCTTTTTTTTCTGTTTTATGCACTTCTTTTTCTTTTCCTTCCAATACAAGCAGATTTCTTACTGAATGCAGTGCTTTCAGATATAATGCCTGTATTTCAATTCCTGCTCCTTTTCTTTCAATTGAATCCATCCAAGTTTCATTTCCTTCGTGAAAAATCAATCCATTTTTTTCTTGTTTTTTTAGAAATTCCATTATTTTTTTGTATTTGATTTTTTTAAGTATTTTTTTGTTCCCTGAACTAAAAACATAATTATTCAGCGCAATAAGGAACAATAAAGACGCATCAACCGAATTAAAATGAACTTTTTTGTTTTCAATAAAATTAGGGATTTTTCCTTGTTTATTGTTCTTCCAGAAATACAACAAAACTTTTTCTGCTTTTTCAAATTCTCCTAAAGAAATTAACGCAGGTAAACTCCACAAATTATCTCTCCCCCAGTACTGCAAAAACCAGGGATAACCAGCAAAATAATTTCCCTGATTTTCTAATAAAGAAATTCCTTTTGCACTGTTTTCAAATCCTTTTTTTATTTCTTTTAAATTGCATTCAATTAATTCTTCAATTTTCTTGTTTTCTTCTTCTCTTTTCATTAATTCTTTTTTTAATTTAAATTCTTCGATTTTTCTTTCTTTTTCCGGAATAACTGCAAAAACAATTTCTTTTCCTTTTAACAAAATTTTTCCGGGGATAAAACAGTTTTGTTTTTCTCTTGAAGGAAAATGAATTTTTTCCATTCCTTTTTCTTCAAATTCCATTTCTCCCTGCAACAAAACAAAAACTATTTTTCCTAATGAATTTGAGATTTTTAGTTCTTTTTTTTTCTTGTCAAATTTCACTGAATATTTTCTTTTATTTTCATTTTCTTCTCTTTTTCTGATGTTTAATGCCAGTTCAATTTCTGTTTCTGTAAATTTATTGAATTCCAGTTTTACATATAATCCTGTTTTGTTTTTCGGCACAAAAGCTGTTTCTGTGCAATCCTTGTAGTAATGAACTGCTTTTGCATAATCATATTCGGTTTTAATACAATTATTTTCTTCTAATCCTTTGACAGAATAATACTCTAAATATTTTTGTGAATTATTCCATAATCCGGTCCATTTGGTTTTAAATCCATTATCTAAATAGCGTGAAAAAAATCCTTTGTTTCCTGACAAAATATAGTATTTTTTGTCTTTGTTTTCGTGAATTAAATGCATCCTTCAGATTTTTGTATTAAGTTGATTTAAATTTATGCACTTAACTGTTCCTTTATTTTTTCATTTATTTTTTTTTTAAACAAATTCTGTTGTCCTGAATTTATTCTGCATCCAGCAGCTATTTTGTGGCCGCCTCCTTCTGCGTCATCACCTATTTCCTTGCACACTTCTCTTAATATTTTTCCTAAATTTAATCCTTTTCTGATTAAGTCATCTGTTGCTCTTGCGCTTACTTTAATTAATTCATCTGATTGTTTTGCAAAAGCAATTATTGGTTTGTTTTGTTCAATCATTTTGGAGCCATAAAGCATTCCTGCAATTATTCCAACAATTTCTTCTTTTATTGTGTCTCCTGAATCAAAGAAATAAAATTCTTTTTCTTCTTCTACCCCGTTTTTTTGCACCCATTCAATCCCCTGCCTTAACTGCTTTCTGTGTTCTAAAAGAAGTTCCATTGCATTCTGGAAAGCATTTGTTCTGTTCCCCATGCAAACTAATAAAGCAGTTTCTGGTTCTCCGTGTCTTCCGCAGTTGTGCACTACTATTCCATTAGCAATATAGTTGTGGTTTTTTTCTACACTGACATCATAGACAAATTTTGGAAGTTCTTTTGTCTTAATGTTTATGCTTTTTATTTTGTCCCAATATATATCAGATTCAATGAAGGGAATTATTTCTTTCATTAGTTTCTCTGCCTTATCTAAACTCAAAGAATAATATTCAAATGCTTTTTCTATTTTTTTTTCTGCATTTTTTCCTGGAACTTTTCCTTTTAATATTTTTGAAACCCATTCTCTTGAAATTTCTCCTTTTTTGGAAAACTGTCTTATACTTGTTCTAAATGATTTTGTTGTTAATTTAATGTCTCTTTTAGAAACAGCTTGTTTACATTTATGAATTTGGTTTGAATAGTGTTCCATAAATTTTAGAATGTTTTCTTCTAATGGATTTTTCCCTTTTGAATAATACGTAAAATGTGCTGACCATTTTTTCGGTATTCCTAAAAGTTTTCCTAATGGCAATATTTTTTTTCTTATAGGGATAACACTTCCAGAAGCACGATTGCCGTTTCTTTTTATAACTGATTTTAGATATTTGTTTCTTTTTTTGTCTGGAAATCCTATTCCGTTTAAGAATTTTTTAATATTTGGTTTTCCACAAATAAGTAACCTGTGTTTTTGTCCTTCGCAGTCAACACATTTTTTTGAAGTTGTATGCGCAGCTATTCCAAACTTTTGAAGTAAAAATGTCATTTGCTTGATTAATTTTGAAGAGTGACTAGCAAATTCAATGCCTCCATAATAAACATTTCCGTCACTTGCAAACAATCCGCTTAGCAAACCCGAAATAAATTCTTTTTCTCCGTTAAGAAGTTTTTTATCAAAACACACTGTATTTGTTTTTTTTCCTTTATTTATTCCTATTCTGACAAAAAATTCAGTCAGTGTTTTTGAACTCCATTCAGCATTAAAAAAGGTTTTTTTGTTTGAAATAGAAACGTTTTCAACACCAAATTGTTCTTTGAAAATTTTCTTTATAAGATTAAAAGAAATAATATCTTTTTCATTTCTTGAAAAAGCTATATTCACGACAGATTTTTTTAAATGCCCGTCTCCTGCAATATAACCTATAAGGAATCCGAGCTCTTTATCAAAAACCGGTTTTTTGATAGTTTTAATTGTTGAAGGCAGTCTTACTCTGTTATCAAAAGCAACGAGTTCTTTATTATCAAAAAAATCATCGAAGTTAAGTTTTATTGAAACATCTGGAATGTTTTTTGATATTGCTATGTAGTCTCCTGCTTTTAGATTTTCTGCATTAACCCAACACACATTACTTTCTTTGATAGACATTAATTGGTGATTTGGAGTTAAATTTATTGAGCGACCTGCTTTAGAATTCAACTCAATTATTGGAACTCCTTTTGGCAAAGGTATTTTGTGTTTTTTTAGGATTTTATCTCTGATTATTTTATTGTTTTCTACTGAAAATACATCTTCGGAAGAAATCTCTTCTATTTTTGTTGGCACTCCATTAAGATAAACTTCAGTGCCTGGAACAAGACAAGAATTCAATAAAGTAGCAAATTCTTTTGCGTCTCTTAAAACACTTTTTGGGTTTTCCTGCAGTAAAGTATATGTTTCGCCAATAAGATATTTTGCTTTATTTTCGCTAAACCCGTTTTTAATTAAATAAATTATCAGATTTGAAGTAAATGTTTTTTTTTCTTCTTGAGTTAAATCAGAGTAGGTTTTCCATGAATTATTTTCTTTTAATGCAATTCCTTGTTCTAAAATAAATTCGCTGCTTGCCTGTTCGTTTGCGGTTAATCCTGGAATAACCGGATTGCTTGAAAAAGAAAGAAACTGGATTAATGGTCTTGAAATTTTTCCATATAACCTGAGTTCGTTTTCTTTTTTTATTAAATTCATTTCTATTGCGTCTTCTAGTATTTTTCTGTTTAATCCGTTTAATTGCCCTGAATAATCCTGCATATCCCCTACTGCGCCAACTATTGCTAAAGGACTTAATTCTTTGTTTTTTTCATTTATTTCTTTTGCAACTAAATAAGCCATTCCTGCTCCGGAAATTTCTTTTCCTCCGTCAAATCCAAAAAAGAACGGGTTTGAGTGAAACAAGTAATCTGATTTTATTGGCTGATGATGGTCAATTACAAAATAGTTTTCTTTAATGAATTCTTCAAGCAGATTCATCTGTCCTGAACCAAAATCTACAAAAACATAGTTTTTGCCCATGCTTTTTATTTTTTGTATTGTTTCTGAATAAAGCTGTTTTACTGTAATGTTTTCAGATTTTTTTCCTTCTCTTTCTAATGCTTTTGCTGTTATTGCTCCTGCGCATAATCCATCTGCATCATGATGGTTAACTATTACAAAATCATCTCTTTTCAGTATTTCTTCTGCAATTAACTTGTTTCTTTCCTTTAATTTTTCTAATTCTTCCATAAAAACCTTTTTTTTCGTTCTTTCTTAAAGTTTATTGTTTTTGCATTAAACGTTTAATTCTTTGCTTTCTTATTATTTTTTTGGTCTTAATGGGTTTTTTGGATAAACTTTTTGGTAAAAAAGAAGAAACAGCTGAAGTAAAAAAAGAAGAGCTTTTGCTTAATTTCAGTGAAGTTCCTGTTTTTGTTGACGATTTTTATAAAAAGAGTTTCAGCGAAATCGATAAAGAAATTTTTTCCAGATTTTCTGAAATAAAGCATTTGGTTAAAGAGCTTGAACTCCAGTTAAATGAACTTGAAGCATTAGAAATTAAAGAAAATGAAGGAAACAGAAAATTAAGAAAAATTGTTTCAACCAGCAAGAAAACCCTGATTAATAAAATGAGGGTTTTGCAGTCAAAATTAATCCCTGTTGCTTCAACTGATTTTATTGAATTGAATTCTTATTGCACTAACTCATTAAACCTGCTTGAATCTGAAATCAATTCTTTTGGGAGAAACATTGCTTATACTGGGATTGTTTTAAAAGAACCAATAAAAAAATTGGGTGAAAAAATAAATGAACTAAAGTCTGTTTTTATTAAAACAAAAGAATTGTTTGATTCAAAAAAAGGGCTTGTGCTGTTTCCTGAAATAAAAGAAACAGTTTCCGGTTTAAAGAAAACAATTGAATCAAATGCAGATTCTCTTAAACTGGAAAAAGAAATTCTTAATAAAGTGTCTTTGGCTGAAAAAGAAATTGGTTTTGTTGAACTTGAATTAAAGAAATTACAGAACTCTAATGAAGTAATCCAATTAAATAAACTTTTTGAGGAAAAGAAGAATTTAGCTGTGCAAAAGCAGGGAATGAAATCAAAGTTAATTGAATTATTTTATCCAATAGACAAATTGTTAAGGGTTTTTGGGAAAATGGTCGAAGCAAAACGTTTTCCTTTAAGCAAAGAAGAAGAATCTTTATTAGTTTCTTATTCATCTAATCCTTTTATTGCTTTGAAAAAGGATAATAATGCCTTGACTTTAAAAAAATTTTTTGGTTATATCAAAGAACTGGTTTTAACCAACAAGATTTCTTTAAAGGAAAAAGAAAAAGCAAAAAAATTAAGTGTTTTGGATGAATTAATTAAATATGATTTTTTTGGAGAGGTTTTTTGGAAATTCAATGAAATAGAAAAAAAATCAATCGAGATTGAATCAAAAATTAATTCTTTGGATATTTCTTCAAAAATGTCTTCTTTAAATGAAAGAATTTCTTCTTTTAAGAATTCAAAGCAGGAAAATTTAAGGGAAACAGAAAGACAGCAAAATACTTCAAAAAAGCTTTCTTTTGAAGCAAATAACTCAAAAAATGAACTGGAAAAAAAGTTATCTGATTTTTCCGGCAAAACCATTGTGCTTTCCCTGAAACAATAACTATTTTATTCCTAAACCCCTTATTTTTATTTATGGATTTTTCATTGGGTTCTTTGAATATAAAAAAAAACAAGAGTGTTTTGTTTTCCGGCAAATCAAATCAAACAAAAAAACTAATTAAATGCATTTTAAAAAAACACCAAACTAAAGAAGATATTTTTGTTGTTTTTGACCCATCAAATCATTCTTCTTTAATGGATGCTTCTTTTGTTATTTCCGGAACTTCTTTTGGAAAAAAATCTGTTGAATTAGAGAGTGTTTCTTCTCTTCCTGAAATTTCTTCTAAAATTCATTCAGTTGAAAAAAATCATAACTTTAAAGGAATTCTTTTGTTTGATTCACTGTCTTCGATTCTTTCGTTTAATCCATCTAATTCAGTTTATTCTTTTATTTTTTTTGAAACCAGAAAAGCAAAAAAATTGAATTATTCAGTGATTTGTTTTATTGATGAAAGACTGCATGATGAAGCAGTTTTATTAAATATAAAAAAGGTAATGGATTATAATTTCTTTTTTGAAATAAAAGCAAATAAATTGTTTATAGAACAAACTGCTTTTCCTTTTAATTTAATTAAACAAAATTTTGTTTTTGATTTATTATAGTATTTCAAGGATTCTGTCACAGAACTGGCTTAAGGAATTAACTACTCCTTTGTGTTCATCGGATTTAACCATCAGTAATACTCCTTTGATTTTCCATTCCCTTAATTTCCCTATTATTAAATGCATAAATCTTTCAACTGAAGAAATATCATTGTAAATTAATAGAGTGCTGATTGAATCAAAAATTAAAAATTTTGGTTTATCTCCTAATTTTGTATATGAGTCATCTATTGCCACACTTAATTCTGTTAAATTTCTTGGGGATTCAACATATTGAACGTTTTGGGCAAAACCCGGTGTTTTTCCTGTTCCTTTGCTTATTGCATCAATAAAAAATATTTTTTCTACATCTATTTTTTCTTTTTTAAGGGTTTCTTCTAAAAATTTGTAAGACCTATTCAAAGTTATGTATATACCTTTTCCTTGTGTATGGTTTATCAATAAACGTGTTAATTCATAATTTATTTTTGAATAATTTGTTGGTTCAACTAAAAGCAGTGCAGTGAATTGTTCTTTTGGCAGTTCTTCTAAATATCTCAGTATCTTTAAGTCAATTCCTCTTCTTGGATTAATCAAGTCTTTTATATCTGCATCTGGATCAATTTCATCTTTTAAGCTGGTTTTCATTTCAATTCTTTTATCCAGTTCTTTTGTAACAAATGTTCTTGTTTGTTTTTTTGGTTTCATTAAGAGTTTTTCTAATTCTTTCACTGTGTTGTTTTTGCTTTTTTTTTCTTTTTCTTTTTTTTTCATTTTAAATATCCTCGAATAATTCTTGTTTTGATAAAACCTTTACCCCTGTTGGGCTGATTGTTACTGGGTGAAGTTTTTCTGATATTTTTGTTCCTCTCATTTTTAATATTCCAAGGCTTCTTACAAATCGGTTTTCTATTTTTGTATGGTATAATAATACTACCCCGTCAGCAACATATTCTTCTAACCCAAACAAGCTTCTTGTTTTATCTAAATTTATTTCGTTTGTTATCACTGTTGTGCAGTCAATTTGTTTTAGCATTTTTCCTAAACTCATTATTCTTTTTCTTGCATCTAATTCTCTTTCAAAATATAATCTGAAAATTACTCCTGGGTCAATTACTAATCTTTTTGCCTTAATTATTTGTATTGTATCTTCAATTAAATTTTTTAGCTTCTCAAAATCATATAATTCTACTGTTTCAATTATCAACATTTTTTTTTCAATTAATTTTTCTAATTCATAACCAAATTCTTTTCCGTTCCTGATTATTTCATCATATGTTTCTTCTAATGAAATATAAATTCCAGGCTCATTAAATTTTACTGCCCCCATATAAAGATATTCCAGACAAAAGCAGGTTTTTCCTGAACCCGGGTCTCCTGCTAAAACCACTAGGTTTCCTCTTGGGATTCCGCCATCCATTAATTCATCTAATCCGGGAATTCCTGTTTGTGTTCTGTCAGTTAGTCTTGGCATTAGTCTTCACTTTTAAATAAATACCTTAAAGTTATTTAAAATAACTTGCTTGATGTATTTTTTGTTTTGTTTGCTTTCTTAAACCGCAAAACATTTAAATACAATAAACATTCTAATAGTATTCAATTATTGTTTTTAACAATTTAAAGGAGGAAGATAAATGTTTAATGACAAGAAAGGACAATCTGCATTGGAATATTTGATGACTTATGGTTGGGCTTTGGTCGTAATCGTAATCGTTATTGCAGCATTGTTTGCATTCGGTGTTTTCAATACACCAAAACAGTGTACTCAAACCGGAGGACAATTGCTAATCAAAGGATTTGATTTCAACGGAGACACAATTCAATTAAAAATACAAAATGGTTCTCCAGATTCAGTGACAGTATCTTCGTTTTCAGGAAGCCCTGACGCCGTTGCTTGGACTACAGGAACAGGTTCAGGAGATGCAACATTAGGAAGAACAGACATAAACACATTCTTTTTAACCGGAGCTTTTACAGGGAACATCACAGAAGAAATTACAATTGCTTACACTTCAGGCGGATTAAACAAAACAGAAAAAACAACTTGTAGTGGACCAGTTTAAATAAAACTTCCACTCCCTTTTTCTTTTTTTTATTTTAATTAGTTTCAGCTTTTTGGCTTGTTTTTTTATTTGATGCTTTTGTTTATTTAATTGTTTTTTTGCTATCCAATTTTTTTAATCTTTTTTTTATTGTTTATCTAAGTAATGAACTAAATGATGTCTCTAAAAAAATCAAAGTAATAAAATAAACTATATATGATGCAATTATCATTAACGGAATATATTTTATTCCGCCTTTTTCACTTTTTGAATTAATTATTCCTATGGTAAATGAACCAAAAATTGCAATCACGACTATTGTTATTAATGAAAAAAACATAATGAATTCTGGTTGTATTGCCATTCCTCCTGAACCCACACTTATAGGAGATCCTGTAGAAACCATTGCAAGGGAATCTTCTGATATTCCCCCTAAACTGCCTGCTTGTTTTGCCATTATTTTTACAATAAAAGAGCTTATTCCAAACATTAATGGTGCTCCAATAATTGAAGCAAAAGAAATCAGCATAACATACATTGAAACATTTCCTTTTACTTCTTCCTGTAATGCGTTTTGTTCTCTTAAGTCATTTGAAAGCTGAATTAATAAGTTTGCCATTTCTCCTCCTGAATTGATTCCTTCTGTTATTAACCAGATTGTTTTTGCAAAAGTTTTTGAGCGGATTTTTTCTGTCATTTCTTTTAATGCAATTTCTGTTCTTTCTCCTGCCATCATTTTTTTGCTTGCTTGTTTGAATTCAAATGCTAATGGCCCAAATTCCGGTCGAGCAGAAACAATTAATGCTTTTTCTGTTGTTAATCCTGATTTCATATTTGATGCAATTAACTGAAGTGCATCAGGTAAAATTTTTTCTACAAAATGGCCTTTTGATTCACTTGCCTGATTAAGCAAGTAGTATGACCCCCCAACTGCAATTAAAAACCCTGCAATAAACCCTATAAAAAAATTCAATACAAAGAAATACTGTAAACCAAATCCTGCCGCAATAGCAACTGCAAAACCCAAAACAAAAATAAAACCAACAAAGTTTTTTGCTTCAATATCTATTCCTGCATAAACCAGTTCGTTTTTGAATGCATCAAGAATATTTCTTGGAATTATTTCACTTATTTTTTCATACATTTTTTATCCCATCAAGTTTGGTGTTTTTGATTTCAGTATTCCTAAATACATAAATTCTGCTACAATAACAAACATCAATAATACCCAGAAAAGAAGTTCTCCTAATGCCATCTGAGGAAAAGAAGACAATACAATCAAAAAAGTTATTCCAAGCGAAGGAATTATTACTCCCAGCATCATGTACATTAATGAAAGCAGTTTCATTGAATTTCCATATCTTGTTATTTCAAGTTTTTCTTCTCTTATCATTGTTGCAACCAATTCTTCCATTACATCGCTTACATCTGATCCTGCTTTCATTCCGTTTATTATCTGCCAGATGCTTCTCCTGAAAAACAATGAAGGGTTATATCTTGCTATTTTTTCTAATGCGGCTTCTTCCATTGTGCCTGTTTCAATTTCTTTAACTGCTTTTTTGAATTCTTCTGATAATGCTCCATATTCTCCTTCTGCTATTATATTAAGAGAAGAAAATAATGAAACTCCTGATTTTATTTCTACTGTCATTGTCCTTAATGCAAAAATTAAGTTTCTTTCAATTTCTCTTATTTTCTTTTTTCCTTTTATTTTTGGGTATAATGCTACCTGCAACATTACAAATGCGCCTAATAATATTCCTCCAATTAAACCAGTAAAAATAAATATATCAGGAAAAAATCTGATACTAAAAAGCACTGAAATAACAAAACCAATTATTCCATAAATAAAAGCCATTGCAATTATTATTGAACTGTATTCTTTTTCGTCATAAGATAGGTTTGCCTGTGATAATTCAAGTTTAAGATATGGAAAAAATTTAGATAATTTTATTCCTATTCCATAAAAATTTTTTGATAATTGTTTTACCACCGGAACAGGCAGAATATTATATGGAATCATTTCACTTTTGTCTATTTGGTTCATTTTTTTCTTCCTCTAAAAAATCTGGTTTTTTGTTTTTTTCTGCCATTTCAGTTATTTCGTCTTTATTCATATAATAATTTGCCATCACTTGCCCTACATTTTTGATTAAATGAATTTTATTTTTAACCAGCCAATCCAAAATCGTTTTTTTTGTTTTGAGTTCCTGAGTCATTTCCATCTTGCTGAATCCTGTATGCAGTGCTAATTCATCAAATAACCTAATGCTTTCTGCGTGTTTTTCTATTTGGTCTGTTGCTCCTTTCCATCTATATAACATATTTGCTTTTACTTCTTCTGTGTTTCCTCTTCTTTCAGTTACATATTCAGCTACCTGAAGAACTCTTCTTACATTTAATCTTCTGTTTCTAAACATCACTACATTTAAGTGGATTGAATCAAGCATTGATTTTGGCACTTCAATTGGAGGATTAACCAATCTTCTTATTGTTTCTTCTGCAGTGTTTGCGTGAAATGTAGTATAAGCTGAGTGCCCTGTGTGCATTGCTTCAAATAATACTTCTGCTTCTCTTTGCCTTCTTATTTCTCCTACAATCAACCTGTCAGGACGCATTCTTAAAGAGTTAACAAGCAGGTTAAGCATGCTTACTTCTCCTTTTCCTTCTGTGTTTGGTTCTCTTGTGGTTAATGGCACCCAATGCAGATACTTTGGTAAAGATAATTCTCTTGTGTTATGGCAAACGACATTATTTGCTATAAAGCTTTCGTTTTCCGGAACACTGAAGTCATAGACAAACCCTTCAAAATTTTTTCTTGAAATTTTTTCTATTGTATCCCATTGAAGGTCATTAAATGCCAGTTCATACAGTTTTTCAGGAAGTTTTTCTCCATATTTTAATACAATCCCTTGTAAATTCTTCCTTCCTATTCTGCCCCTAAATTTATAGCTTTTCCATCCTTTGTATGTTCTGGTTTTTCCGATTTCTTCTTTTAGAACTTTCTTTATTTCTTTATGCAGTTCTTTTGTTAATGGAATTACATCTGAAACATCTTGTTGAATGGAATTACTCCATTTTTCTGAAGCATTTGTTTTCTTGTTTATACAAAAACCAATTTCTTCAATGTATTTCTTAAGAAATTTTCCTCCGGAAATTCTTGCTTCAAATGTTTTGTCTTTCATTCTTTGCCATTTGATTCTTAATGGAATTCCAAATCTTAATAAAAGTGTCTGCATGTCTTTTAATAATTGAGGAGAACATGAACGAACCGCAATGTCATTTTTCCTTACCCAACCATCCCCAGAAAAATAGCCGTTTATTAATGCAGCACATTCTTTTTTTTCTAGCCCAAAAACCCATTTTGGGACTTTTTTTGTATATGCATCTCCTTTTAATTCAAAAACGTTTTCCATTAACTGCTTGAATGGTTTTGAGTTAACCATTAAAATAAACTCGTCTGAATGCATTTTTGGTTTAAGGTTAAATCTTTGTGCAATATTTTCAACCGTTTCTCTTGCTTCTGGTTCTACAATTGACATTAATACACTATTTTTGTCATAACAACCGTCTGCCAGCCAGATTCCAATAAATCTTGAGAATTCTTCGTCTATTTCAATTTCAAAAGGAATTTTGGTTCCCATGCTTGAAGAAATACATCCGGTTTCAGGCACCTGATTTATGATCTGAATCATTTTCATTGAAGCAGTGTTTCTTCTCATTGATCCTTGAATTGTAGATTTTCCAAAATTTTCTTTAAGAATTGTTTTGTTTTCAGTTATCAAAGGACTTATTTCATCACTTTTTATAAAACAGCCATTAAAAGCATTAACATTTTTTCTTAAATCAAAAACAATTTTTTTTCCTTCCCAATCACATTCTCTTGGCGTCGCAATAAACTTATTTTTACTTAACTGATTTCCATTGATTTCTGTTATTTCTCCGTTTTCTCCAAAAGTAAATAATGAATGATCAGGAGTGACTTTTATTCTTCTCTCGCTTTTTAAGGTTATTTCCAGCAAATCTTTTTTTACCCAGTGCCTGATAAAATGACTGGGTTTTTTCCATTCTATTGCCCCTTCTTTTGTCATGCTGGGTATTTCAATTTCTTCGTTGTTTTCAAGAGCAATGTCTTTAATCGAATCATCTTCTATTAATCCGTCAATTAATTCTTCCACTGTATTTTTGCTTGTAACCCCTTTGTGCCTGAACAGAATTTCACTGTCTCCGCTTACACTGTCTTCAATACTTAATATTCTTTGATTTGGCTGGATAAATGGAAGACATACATTTAATGAAGTTGTTTTTCCGCTTCCAGTTCCTCCTGAAAATATTATGTTTAGTTCATATTCCATTGCAAGCCAGATTAATGACATTACTTCTGTGTTTACTGTATTATTGCCTACAAAATCTGTTACTGTATATGGTTCTCTTCTGAATCTTCTTATTGTTATTGTGTTTCCTTTTCCTGAAATAGGAAATAATGTTGCATTTGCTCTGTCTCCAGTAATCAGATGAGCATCAAGCAATGGATTTAACACTGTTATTTGTTTTCCTATTCTTCTTGCAATAATGCTTGCATAATTTTGTATTTCGCTTTCAGGAGTAATATAAATATTTGTTTTTAGCCAGCCATATCCTTTATGATAAACCCATACAGGATCTGTTGAAGAATTTACAACTATTTCTTCAAGGTTTCCGTCATTTAATAAGAATTCAATTTTTCCTAATCCAAGCATTTCTTCTAATAATAACCCAACAAGCAGTTTTTTTGAACCTTCAGCTAAATTTGGAAGTTCTTTTTCCAGTATTATTTCTGCTCTTTCTTGAAACTTTCTTTTTAATGCATCAACAAAATCCGGGTCCATCATTCTTTCTGCTTGGATTGATGAATCAGTAATTATTTTTCTTTTAAGATTTTTTAATACTGCTTCTGTTCCTTCCCCAAATTCAGGAAAATTAAGGAAATAAATTCTTACAAATTCTTTTTCTTTTTCAATTATATTAACTTCTATTTCTATTTCGACTGATTTTATTTTATATGTCTCTATTACTTTTTCTTTCATTTAACCACTTTTTTTTAGTTTTTTTTGGTTTAACATAATTTTTTGCCATTATTTTGACTCCACCAAACATTGGATACTCTGCTTTTACTAATTCATTTTTTTCTAATACCCTATAACATTCTTTTATTCTTTCAGGAGAAAGTTTTAATATTTTTACTGCTTCTTTTTCATTTATTTCTCCTTTTTCATTTACTAATCCAAGTAATCTGTCAAAATCAGTAACTATTTTTTTGCCTGTTATTTCTTTTATTTGTCCTTCTTTTTTTGCTTTTGTTTTTTTGTTTGTAACAAAGGTTGTTTCTTCAAAAATATTATCTTTAAGTTTTTTTGATTCAGTTGAAGGATACTTTCTTTCTATTGTGTCTAATATTTTATCAAAGCGTTTTATTAAATCAGCAGAAGAAACAAATTCAAGTTCTTTTCTTAATTGATTTTCATCAATATTTCTTTTTTGCATCATTTTCATTAATTTTGTTTCCATTTCATCTGCTTTTTTATCGCTTGTTGTAGGCGCAATTCTTTTAATTATTCCTGTGGGTTTGGCCATTTTTGTTTCTTCTGCTACTGGCTGATATTCTATTGGCATTGCAGAAACACGAGGCGCTGAAGTAAAATCTTGTCTGAATTTTTTTAATGCATCTTGAACGTTCTGACTACTTTGTTCTGTGTGCCTTATTGCAGTTTCTGTTCTTTCATTCTGAACTGTTCTTAGTTCAGGTTCTGTTTGAAGAGATTGCACTGTTTTTGGCGCTGATTTTTTTTGAGCAGGTTGTTTATAATCTGGCTTGTAATTTTGTTCTTCTGGAGCAGGTTCATAATTTCTTTTTTTTGCAACATATTTAACAGGTTTATCTTCTGTTTTTAGATAATCTCTTATTTTTGGCCTTTTCTTTTCCATTTCCAGTGAATTCAATTCCTCTTGATATTCAAATAACTTTTTTTTGTAATCTTCTTCGTTTATTTGCCTGTGAAAGAAAGCTGCCTTTAAATTTTTCATTTTTTCTTTTGTTTTCTTTATTTCAAACTCTATTTCTTCTGCTTTTTTTCTTTCTTTTATTTCTTCTTCTTGTCTGTTTATTTCTCTTTCAGCAGGTTTTGCAGTTCTTGGAGGCAGGTATTCCTCTCTTTCTTCGCCCCCTCTTTCAGGTTTTCCTGTAATTATTCTTGTTTCCCCTTTGATATTTATAAATGTTCTGTCTTTTCCTGAAGTGAATTCTTTATGAAATGCTTCCATGGCTTTTTGTCTTTTTTGGTTTGTTTCTTCATTTTTTTTTGTTTTTAGTTCTTTTGCAGGAGTAATAAATGAAACAGCATCTTTCTCTTTTTTGTCTGTTACAGATTTTTTTGCTATTTTTTTTATTCTTTTTCTTGTTGATCCTTTTTTCTTTTTTGAGGCCTTTTTTGTTCCTGTTTCTTTTTTTCCTGTTGTTTTTTTACTTTTTTTCCCTATTATTTTTTTAATTCCTTTTTCTTCATTTTCCGGAGTTTTTATTTTCTGGATTATTTTTTTGCTTTTTTCTTTTTTTTCTATTTCTTTTTCCAGTTTGATTATTTCTTCTTTTTTAAACCCAATTGCTCTTCCTATTTTTTCTCTTTTACCTTCTTTGTTTTTTATTTCATTAACTAAAGTTATTGCCTGTTTTATTTTTTCTTTTTCCTCAGGGACTTTCACTTTTTTTTCCAGCAATAAAAGATTTTCTTCTTTTTCTAACAGCATGTTTTCTAATTCTTCTGTTTCTTTTTTTTCAAGGGTTTTTTTCAGCAGTTCTATTGTGCGTTTTCCACCATTTTTTCCTTTTGCAAAAAGATTTTTTATTTTATAGACAAGACTGCTTTTTTTTAGATTTATTTCCACTTCTTTTGCTTCAAGCATTCTTTTTATCAGAAATGTTTTTCTTTGTCCTGTTTCCATAATAAATCATTCTCTTGTGCATATTTATTTTGTCATTTGTTCTTTTTAACTTTCACTGTGCTTCAATTATGGCAGTTGGTGCTGATTCATTGCCAAAATAATCAACTGCAGTTAAATAAAAATAATTGCTTTCCCATATTTCCAGTTCTTTTCCTGTTTCTTCTTTTCCTGCTGTTGCCGCAAAAACATATGTTGTAAACGCATTTGTGTTTTCTTTGCTTCTGTAAATCTTGTATTGCATTAAATCATCTTCTGTGTTTGGATTCCATGCAATAAGTATTTTTCCGTCTATTTTGATTGCAAGCACTCCATTTGGGGGCTTAGGAGCAGTTGAATCATTTCTTATTGTAATTCCTTCAACTGAATAAACTTGTTCTTTGTAAATCAAGTTTATTTCATAGTTTCCTTCTTCTTCCGGCGCAGTAACCTGAATCGGCAGAGTGGTTTTTTTGCATGTGCAGTTTTTTTCTCCTGTTTTTTCTTCTGTTTTTTCAATTTCACTGCCTTTTTTCCATTCTATTGTAAATTCAAATTTTCCTTCAGGTATGTCTTCTGATTTTATAATTATATTAACCTGTTGGCTTGGTTTAAAGAATTCCTGCGATAAAAATATTTCCTGTATTTCCAGTTCACTTCCATAAACACATTCTTTGCCAATGCATTCTCCTTGTGAACACCCGCAGACTTCACAGTTGTTTTCTATTTTACCATTATTGCAGTATTTTGGTTTTTCTTTAGAGCATGAATTAAATATTGTTCCATCTGAACATTTTTTGCCTGTTTCCATTATCTGAATTTTCTTTTTTTCAGTTAATTCTTTTCCATTCTGCAACTCGGCTTTTATTTCTATTACCAATGCCCCTGCTTTTTCAAATGTCTCAGTAAA
>Ga0210057_1000976_pt1 | contig 45179 bp, 37 predicted proteins | sample CryGeyCG2114_010_2_FD_183968 | JGI IMG/M metagenome (GOLD analysis project Ga0210057, IMG submission 183968) | Groundwater microbial communities from aquifer - Crystal Geyser CG10_big_fil_rev_8/21/14_0.10 (SPAdes) (version 2) | ecosystem: Environmental > Aquatic > Deep subsurface > Groundwater ...
TCTCTTCATAAATAACCATTTTTTGAGGGAAGCCCGACTTCCTTTAAAAATCTCTCCCACTCTTACATTTAATTAATCACAGTAAAACCCGAGTGCTCGCGCACTCGGGTTAAACTGTATTATGTGCAGGATACTTAAATTAGTGCGAACCCATTTCGCCGCCGCAGGCGGCGAGAACTCCCCGCGAAAAATCCGAAAGGCGGCGGAGCCGCACCGCTGACAATTTCAAGTTTTTCTTTGGCGGCAACCAATTTGAGTTTGCGAAGCAAACACCAATTTGAATCTTATATGAATTTAGAAATTTGCTCAACTGAAAAGAGAAAGGGCGCACCACTCGTGAGAGTGATGCGCCCGTGGTTGTTCCTCGGAACGAGGGGGACGGTTCTTATCCTGCCCAGCTTCTCCACGAATGGAGAGAGGTGCAATTACCCGTTTAGGAGTCCTCTCGACGAGAACTCACCCTGCCGTCCTTTTGGAACGTGCGAACTAGTCGCGGCTGTTGGGAGCGAACGCCTCCTCGACCAACTCGCGAACCACGCCTTCCGCGAACTCCATGGCTTCCTCGGTGGAAATGCCGATGGCCTTGGCGGTGTTGCCGACCTGTCGCCGGAAATTCGGCGTGAGGCGGACACCTTCCTTGCGGAGCTTGTTCTTGAGGTAGGCGAGAGCGATCTGTCCCTTGCGAATGTCGTCCATAATGGACCTCCTGTGAATGTACTGTTGCCACGAAATCCTCGTAGCCAGGATTCCCAAGTTCATCTTAGGAACGCTTTAAGTATAGCAGAAAACAACTTAGCTGTCAAGTCAAATCGTGGCAACAGAAAAAGCCCTTATTTTAGGGCTTTTTATAGGTTTCTGTGTTGGATTAAAAAATTTTCTTCCCCCCGAATGCAAAACCGCCAATTCGTTTTTGAGCCCAAAATGCAATACGCTTTGACCGCCGAGCGAAGCGAGGCGGCTGTCTCAAACTTGCAATTTCCTAAATGGTGCCCTCGGCAGGAATCGGTCACTCTCATGAATATTTTGATTCGCAAAGCTCTCAAAATATCTCATTCGCTCGACCCCCACTCGCGCTGTGGCCTTCGGCCAGCTTCGCCAGCGCTCGGTTCGATTCCTGTGATTGCAGTAATACAGTAAAACCCGAGTGCGCGAGCACTCGGGTTAAACTGTATTATGTGCCCTCGGCAGGAATCGAACCTACATCTAATCCTTAGGACGGATTTGTTCTATCCATTGAACTACGAGGGCATCGTGTACAAGAAGAATACCATTATTACCTCCAAAATAAAAATATATCAATGATCCTGTACCATAGGGCTTCTTTTTGTATCTCCTCTACCTCTTCTTCCTTAGGAGTATCAACAATCACAATCACCTTCTCTCCCTCTTTTGCCACATTAAACATATCTCGTATCTCCATCTCTATCCCCTTTTCTGTTTCAAAATCATCAAGTTTCTTTTCGAGTACTGACCTCCTCTCCTGTGCCCTTTCCCATTCAGCCCGAATAAGCTCAAGTGTTTCTCCCGTGCTTTGTTTTTTATCATAGAGTCCAATCACCCCCTTCCCCATAAAAAATATAGCAACGAGCAGTATCAAAAGCATTACTTTTGAATACAAAATTTTTTCATACAATTTTTGAGGGGTCTTTTGAGACATGGTATACTACTATTATAGTGACCTAAATATTATGTTTAGTAAAAAAAATCAAAAAACAATAAAAATGATTTGGGGTGTGATTGTTATATTCGTGATTATTAGCATGATTCTACTCTACACACCTATTGCATTCTAGTTTGAATCTCGCATTACTTTGAGAAACACCTCATGAGGAATATGCGTCTTTGCAAAAGACTGCATCTTTTTCTTGCCTTTCTTTTGTTTTTCTCTAAGTTTCATTTTTCTCGTAATATCTCCTCCATAAAGATACCCTGTCACATCCTTTTTCATTGCTGATATGGTACGCGAAGAAAGTATTCTACCCAGAGCCATTGCTTGTATCTTTGTTTTTGTAAGCTGTTTCGGTAAGAGGGTGTAAAGTTTTTCTACAATTTTCTTTGCTTCTTCCTCTACGCGACGCCTTGATACTACTTTTGAAAATGCGGGCACCACTTCTTCACCTACCAACACCTCAAGCAACACCACATCGGCAAGAGCCCACTCCTCATCAATCTCATATGAGAGAGATGCATACCCGGAGGAGACTCTTTTAATATCATCAAAAAAATTACGCATCAGCTCTCGCAAAGGCATCAAAAGTGTAAACTCTGTTCTCCCATCTCCAAAAAGCTTAGTATCCACAATGGAACCTTCGTGATCATAAAATACCTGCATGAGTAGGTCTATATAATCTCTAGGGGTTATGAGTCGTACTGTCGCCCACTTTTCTCTTATTCTTAAAATCTCACCATACGGAGGAAAGAGTGCGGGAGAGTATATTTCTTTTACCTCCTCCTTCTTATTTGTCACTTCATAGGTGATGCTCGGTGTTGTGACGATAAGCTCTATAGCAAACTCTCTACGCAATCTCTCTGTAATTATTTCCAAATGAAGCATTCCTAGAAAACCACAACGAAATCCCCTACCCAGTACACCACTTGATTCTTCTTCGAAAGAGAGTGATGAATCAGAAAGACGGAGTCTTTCGAGAGACTGTCGGAGAAGTGTAAAATCATCCTGACTTTCAGGAAAGACACTTGCCCATATCACAGGTCTTGGATCTTGATATCCAGGAAGCACTTCTGTATTTTTTTGTGGAATGATGAGCGTATCTCCTACCCTCGCTACGCCTGGCTCCTTTATACCCGTCACAATATACCCTATCTGACCATTCGAAAGAGAGTCCGTAGGCACCTCCTGTGGCCCAAAAATACCTACCTCACCCACTACAAATGATTTACCCGCAACACCAAAGGATATTGTGTCCCCTTTTTTTATTTCACCGTTTATTATCCGTGCATACACAACTACCCCTCTATGATTTGAATATTCAAAATCAAATACAAGCCCTTGGAGCCCCTCACTTGTTTTTTGTGTGGGTGCAGGAATGCGCCTTATAATAGTATCCAAAAGCACATCTACCCCTTCTCCTGTTTTTCCGGAAGTATGAATAATATCATCTTTTTCACACCCCAATATCTCCATAATTTCTTGTGAAATATCCTCTTCTCGTGCTATAGGAGAATCCACCTTAGAAAGCACCGGAATAATAACAAGCCCTAGTTTTTGTGCCATATGGAGGGTGGTAAATGTCTGTGCCTGCACACCCTGAGTTGCATCCACAAGCAAGAGAGCTCCCTCTACAGCCTGAAGTGCTCGTGACACCTCATATGAAAAGTCTATATGCCCAGGAGTATCAATGAGATTTAAAGTGTACATTTCTTCACCCCTTTCATACTTCATGCGCACTGGTGCCATTTTTATCGTAATGCCTCTTTCTCGTTCAAGTTCCATCTTATCAAGCACTTGCTCTTTCATTTTTCTTTTCTCTATGGTTCCAGTCACCTCCAACATACGATCAGCAAGTGTTGATTTACCGTGGTCAATATGAGCAATAATACTGAAATTTCTGATGTTTTGTAACATATAAAGAATAGTATCAGAGTTCCTGAATCTATGAAAGAAGGCTTCTTTTTCAGAGCTCAAGTTGCTCTGGTAAAAGCACCTCTGATTTTACAAAACGCTTCTTGAGAGTAGAGACCACATCTATAATCTCTTCATTTTTAAGAAACAAGAGTACTAATACTCCTCCCATAATACCCGCAACCCCTGAAAGTAATCCTTGTAAAAAAATACCTAAAACAGTCTCCGTATCTACAAAAGGGAGGAAAAACCTAAGACCATGAAATGCCACAAAACCAGCAACGATAGAGGTATAAAAGGCATGTCGCGATGTCCTCCAAAAAGAAGAGGAAAAAGTACCAAACTGACGTACAAAAGCACCATAGAGAAGTAGGAGATTTACAATACTTCCAATCGAAAACGCAAAGGGAAGATAAAGCATAGAAGTTCCATTTATATCACCTACTTTTAAAAGTGATTCAAGAAAATACAACAAAAAACCTTTTGAAATACCTTCAAGGAGTAAGAATGCAATGAGAACCGTCGATACTCCCGATACAACTCCAAAAAGAAGTGGTTTTTTCGTGTCTCCCGCAGCATAATAACTTCGAACAAACAAAAGTATTAAAGATTGTGCAAAGACTGAGATGATCAATATAGCAAGGGTTGCAGCAGTGAGTCTCGTTTCAATCCATCCAAACTCCCCTGTCCCCAAGACAGATCGCACAATCTGAGCGCGAAGTACAATAAAAAGAGTGAGGGCTGGTAATGACCAAAAAATAATATGCCGCGCAGCAAGCTCAACTTTTTTTACAAACTCTTGTTTCTTCCCTTCTCTATATAGCAATGCAAGCATGGGGAATGCGGCCAATGAATAACTCACACCTACTATAGAAAGGGGTACTGACTGAAGGTTGAATGCGAGATTAAATATTGCAATAGAACCCTCACCAAGCAAAGACGCAAATCCGAGTAATACAAGGATGACGATACTTGTAATGGAGAGAGTAAATGATCGAGGCACAGAAGAAAGCAACACCCCCCTGACCTCCCCCCAATCTATCCTTAAAATAAAGCGTGGGAAAAGTTTTTTTTCATACACTGAGGGCACTTGTACGAGCATGTGTAGAAATGCGCCAAGTACTACACCTAGCGCAAGACCCCCTATACCCCAAAGGGGATAGAAGAACAAAATGCCGACAATAATACCGACATTATAAAAAATGGGAGAAAGCGCATACACCAAAAATCGTTTATGAACCTGTACTACTCCCGAAAACAGGCTTGAAATACCAAGAAAAAGAGGAGAGAGTAAAAATATCCTTGTGAGTAAGAGCAAATCCGCAAAAGAGCTCTCGTCTACAAATCCAGGAAAAAGGATTTTTAAAAAGACTGGTGCAAGAAAAAAAAGTACCGCAGAAAGAAAAATGATGCTTACAAAGAAAAAAGAAAAGATAGAGTCCATAAACCTCAATGCCTCTTTTCCTCCTTCTCCAATCTTTCTTGTCAGTAAAGGTACTATCACCGCGATAGAGACGATTGATCCTGCAAAAATAAGTACAAGATCAGGGATTCTAAACGCAGCATAATACACATCAAGTATCTCACCCGCACCAAAGGTATATGCCAAAATCCTATCCCTAACAAGTCCAAGTATTTGAGAAATCAGTGTAAAAAATGCCAAGACATAGGCAGCCTTATGCAGACCGCCTGTCTCTTGGTGTATGAAAGCAAGAATCCTCTGTGCAATCATACTTTATTCTCCTGTTGTTATGTCCTCAGTAATAGGAAGAGTGTCTCTTTCTTCAGGATTCCCGAGAGGTTCTGCGCCATCAAATGGTTCTTTTCCTTCTCGAAGATTAGAGAGTATCAAGACAAGCTCTTGATTGCCAGGATTTGTAGATGCTACTTCTTCAAACTGAGTAATTGCCTCAGCAACCCTTCCAAGCTCATAATAAGTAAGTCCAAGGAAGTATTTTGCATTTGAGTATTGTGGAGAAATACCCACCGCTTGTTCAAGCGCAGAAAGTGCCTCATTATACTGCTCTTCATTGTAGTATAAAATACCTAGCTGAAAGAACAGAGTGGGATCATTTGGAGCGATTGTAACAGCTGCCTGTGTTGCAGCGATGGCTTCTTGTATTTTTCCTTCACCAATCTCTATTTGTGAAAGGAAAAATACTGCTTCTGTATAATTATTCTTTTCTTGCAACGCTCTTTGCACAAGGTCCCGTGCACCTTCCATGTTTTCATTACTTGCCTCTACCCGAGCAAGAGTAAGATAGAGAGCAGGACTATGAGGATTGAGCTCGAGTGCACGGTTATAGGTGTTGACTGCATTATCGTAGGCTCCGTCTACACCAAGGGTGATGAGTGAGCTATAAATATCTCCTAATACTCGCCAATTTTTATAGTTGCGATTGTCATAGCTTGTCGCCAAAGAAGCTGCATTGATTGCTTTTGCAAGCCTCTCTTGGAATGCACTACGCGCATCATCTGGATCTCTTTCTGTGTCCACAAGTATGCTATTAAGCTCTATCATATGAAGTTCTGCAAGAGAACGATAGTACAGATCACTCTCATTGAGACGAATCGCTCTTTCAAGCCTCTCTTCTGCTCCAAAGGAATCTCCATCATCTGCATAGAGTGAAAGTGCATTTTGGAATACCACAAAAGAGACAAATTTCTTACCATACACATATCCAAGTCCGAGAGTGCCAATAAGTAATAAAATGATAAAGAACACTGAGACAAAACCAAGTTTTGGACTTTGAATAAAACTTACTCTAATGGTTTTTATTCGCCCCGCAATCATTTGTGTTGCGACAAATATTCCTGTAAAGATAAAAGTAAGTGCAAGAATGGTCACATTTGGCACATATATGAGTGCAAAAGTCCACAAAAAGAGTGTCCCGAGCAAAGAGGAAAGCGATACATAGCGCGCTACCCTATCTTCAGTGCCAGATGCAAAGACCGCCCTTAAACCATAAAGAAGCAAGAGTACAATAAAAGAAAGCCATGCAAGAAAACCAACAACACCTGTACTTGTAAGTGCCGTAGGAACAAACCCAATACCTGAGTTGAAGTCAGTGTTCCAAAATACTGTTTCATTTATGCCCTCTGGTTTATTTTGGAGCCACTCTATACCAAACCTATTTGGGCCCGCGCCAAAAAGCAAATCATCTGTAAGCGCACTTTGTCCCACCTCAAATGTTGCACTCCATGAAGGACGAACCTCTAGCTGAGATATAGAGATGGTGCGGTTTATAAAATCACCAGCGGTAGAACCCATAACCACAAAGACAATAGAGAGTGCAAATACCAAAGAAGATGGTACTGTCAAAAACTGAGAAATAGACCATTCCGAAGAGTTGCTAGAAGTGTCTCCCACAGAGCGAAAGAGGATTTTGTAGACAAAGAAAAAGAGCGCAGAAAGACCTAGAAAAACCCACACTGCGGTAAAGTTAATGATTGCGGTAAATATAAGCGAAATAATAAAACCTATAAACAAAAGGATTCTCATCATACCTTTTGTGGGTAGAAGCTCCATCGTAGAGAAAAACAAAAGCGTAAAAAGTCCGAAAAAGACACCTAAGTCATTCCATTTTCCTACAAGGTTTGAGGTTGAATTACTAAGAAGTCCCCCGAAAGAAAGGAAATCAACACCAAAGATGATTCGTAACATCTGGAAAACAGCCACAACGATAAATGAGACAAAGAGGGCAAAATAAATCTTTGTAAGTTTTTCATACCGATTAAAATAAATCGGCACCAGAAAAAACAAAAGAAAGAAAAGTAAAATACTTGCAAAAGTATCCACCTCAAATCCTTGTCCTATAAAAGATATCTTCATTACTCCTGAGAAAAGTGAGGCAAGTAAATATGAAAGCGGTACTGCAAGAGCAGAGAGGAAGAGATATCCTTTTGGTAGCTCAAGCTTCCCTTCCTTCAGTCGAGATATAAGCCAAAGAAAAAAAGGAATAAGAACCCCGAGTACCACCAAAAATACCTTTGTAAAAGAAAAAGAAAAAAGTACTGACGGAATAAAGAAAAAAGGCAATAATGCCACCACACCGAGAATAACCCATGTGGAAAGTGTGCCAAGCACAGAACGAGGCCCTGAGGAAACACTCGTTGATGTATCTATAGTATCCATAATTATATTGTTAAAACTGAGAATTTCATCTCTCTTTGTAATACCTTAATTATAGGCAAATCAAGATAAGTATCAAAGGTGAATAAGTACTAGACCACAACCTCTTAGTATCGCTATTTTTAGCCATAGTATAGTCCATTTTTCATATACTTTAGCCACCTCAAAGATAGACAGAATATTTTTATGTTGTATAATAATTTCTGTTTGGTGTTGGGCAGTTGCGCCAGCCTTAGGCTGGTGAGGAAAGTCCGGACATGTACTTTATACAATAAAGTAACCAGGTGGCGGGTAACGCCCGCCAACCAGTGCAAAGCACTGGAAATTCGAAATCCGAAATCCGAAACAAATTCAAATGTTAAAAACACTATTCCGTGTTTTAGATATTAAAATTTAGATATTGTTTCGTATTTCGTGCTTAGTGCTTCGTGCTTCCAATGCTCTGCATTGGTTAGAGGTGCGAGCAGAGACGTACGGAGCCGAAAGGCGAAGTACCCGCCCAAGTTTTGTTCTACAAAGCTTGGACGGGCTAATCCTGTAGTAATACAGGGGTGAAACGGCAAAATCCTCACTTACATGCAAGACCGTATTCCAATGCTATGCATTGGTCTGAGTCGCTCGAGGGTATTGGCAACAATACTCCTAGATAAATAACTGTCGCCAATCGTACCTCGCTACGTTCGATACGATAATTTTAAAGTTAAAATATTCAAAATTTAATTGAAATTTTAAATTTATCCGAGCATAGCGAGGTGCGACTGGTACAGAATCCGGCTTATAGACACCAAATACAAATACGGAAAAACCCATCTTAGCGATGGGTTTTTCCTTTTTGGGCAAACATTTTAGATATTAAATGTTTTAACTTTTTTCTAAAACCTAAACCCTATTGGCTAATACCTACCTTTATATTTCACACGCTCCTCCGACACATGCAAGCTCTTTTGCACCTGTTGTCTGATCATCGAGCTCATAGAGAACCAATTTTGAAAAATCAATTTTTTTCAATTCAGCACTTCTTCTTTCAAACTCTTCTTTTGTGATTTCCTCATATGGTGCGAGTTGATAGACATGTTCGCTTCGTGGCAAAAAGGACAGACCTCCTACAATATCCCAGTTTTCATAGACAAAGTGAGCTACTGCAAGCCACTCATCAGGACCCACATACACAGTTGCAGAAGGGTTATGTTCAGTAAAGTTTTTTTTCAATCTTTTCCATTCTGTCAAAAAGTCAATCGCAGACACCTGATCTTTGTAGACGGCACCTTTTGGTGCCTTGATAGGAAATTCGAGCACCATAGTGGTTGCATTTGAACTAGAATAACCAACCTCAGGATGCATAGGCACACCTTGTTCGCGAGCGAGCTTCAAGAGAGGGTCGTTAACACTAATACGCACTCGGCGAATAAAATATGGTGCAAACCAAGGATGCATACCTGACCCCACTCCCAAAAGCTGACCTGAGTTACCGTGAGGCTTTACACATGTTACTGCACTTGATTCATTGATTCCTATTTTTTTTGCATATTTTTTATTAACTACAAGAGCCTCCTTTCGTAGGTTGCTAAGCACCGTATCGTTGCGGACGATTTTATTATCATAATATCCTGTCAAAGATACTCCCAAGAGAGCTTCTTCATCACAATTCTTTTTCCAATCCTTTGAGATGTATTTGAAGTTGGTAAGAGATGCTTGATAAGTACCAAGTATCGTGGCAAGTCGCATTTTTCTTTTAAGGCTTGCCTCAGTATCGTTAGGACGAATCACAATACTTGTAAGATTACAAAACTGCTTTGAACGAAGGTAGATTTCACCACAGGGATTCATGCCCGGTTGTTTGTGTCCTTTGAGTTTTTCCCATCGCCTTTTAGGTAGTTGTTTTTCGAGACCTCCTCTATTGAAAATTCCTCGCTCTCCTGATCCAGAACTCACAAGCGCAGACCACTCCTCCAAAAACTCTGTCGCGCTTGGCTTTACTTCGTAGACTGCAGAGTTGTTTGCCATGCTTCGCTGACCATTTGTTTGCCAAAATGCCCCCTTTTTTGCATCACGAAGCTCGTGATCATCAAGAGCAGAAAGTGAAATAAGAGCACTCCTCCTTACACCTCCTGCCACCACAATAAGGCCAATCTGGCAGATAATATCATGCATATCAAGAGTAGAAAGCCTTCTCCCTTGTTTTGCAAGCATCTTTTCTTTCGTAAACTTCATAAGCTCCTGGAGAGGAGCAGGACCCGATGCTCGTCCACCCATAGTTTCAAGGCGTGCGCCCGCAGGTCGTACTCCCGAATAATCAATCTCCACACTCTTACCCTTAGCCCAGGCATCACATGCAGCAACAAATGCATCACACCATCCCTCTTTGCTATCTTCTACCACAATAGTAGGTGCTTTTTCTCCTGTTTGTTTTTGTATTTGAGGAAATTGTTCTACATTTTCAGGCTCTACCGAATACCCACAACCTGCACCACACATAGATACATACATAATATCTGCAAGATCTTTCCATGTAGTAGGTGCAATGTAGGCACAGTTGTATGCACACACATTTGTTGCCCGTGCTGCTTTGCCCGCAGACCAAAGAAGTCTCATAGATGGACATACCTCTTGGGTAAGGATACCTTCTCGTACCTCGTCATACTCCTTGGCAGAAAGCTTGTTGCCAAGATTCTCTTTCATGAAGTCCATAAAACGGTCAATAGACTCTATCCATGTCTCTCGTCGCCCTAGATCATCTCTCCATCGTGAATAAAACTGATAAAAGATAAATTCCTGATATGGAGTATTAAAATACCTACTTGCTGCTTCTATTTTTTCTACTACTTCTGGCTTCACTCGAAGCTCTGACCCTCGCGCTTTTGAACGCTCATTTCTGTAGAGAATAAATGCCTTTGCAGACTGTACATAGTTACCAAGAATCAACTCCTTCTCTACCGCATCTTGAATACCCTCTACAGAAGGAACAAAGTTTTTAAACCTCTTACTAATTCGTACCAAATCCGACAAAACCCTATTTGCCAAAAGCTCCGCCTCCTCTCGAGACCCTTCCTCTGACGCCTTCATTGCCTTATACGCAGCGTGTGCAACCTTATCTAAGTCAAAAGAAACGATGGAACCATCGCGTTTGAGAACTCTTTTTACAAATATATTTTGTTTATTTTTTCCACCTTTTGGAGACTTTTTAATGGATTTGACGGTATTTTTTGGCATTTTTCTCTAAAAATTAGTAATTCTTATAAATAATGGAACATAATTGTAACCCGTATATGTACAAAAAAATCTGTGGATAAGACATCAAGTAACAAAAAAAAGAAGGTGTAAAACCCTCTCCAAAAATGAGCCCTTTACCAAGGCGATTTTAGTTTATATTTTCAAAGAAAAGAGATTGTCCGACAACAATCTGCTCATCTTCTACAAATCCAGTATACATTTCGAGTACATACTTTGCGGGAAGAGATGAGACGAAGTGTGCAGGATAGCTATCAGGCTCTACCCCCTCCTCTATATGCACCACCTTGAAGCTACTATCAAGCCATAGTATATCAATAGAAAAATTCATATCCTTCATCCAAAACGCATAAATACCTTCCACAGGAAAAACAAAAAGCATCCCCGACTCCTTAGAAAGAGTCTCTCTACCTGAGAGTCCCCTCATCCTATCCCCTTCTGTTTTTGCAATATCAAGCACTATCTTCCCTTTTTGTGTGATCAAAAATGAATGAAGACCCTTTTCCTTTTCTTGATAAGAAAAAATCCCGCCCTTGAAAGTAGTACGATCACCTTCTACTGATTGTATACCTAGAACCACCACGACAGAGAGTAATAGTGTGAGAAGTATTGTCTTGATGAATACTATACGCATCTCTCAAAAGATTTAAAGTCCAAGCTCTTTTTTTAATGTGGGAGCAATCAGAGAAGGAGAATCCATCATGAGGTCTTTACCATCACCGGTCTTTGCAAAAGGAATCACCTCACGAATGTTTTGTTCATTTTCCAAAACCATCATAAGCCTATCGAAGCCCCAGGCAATACCACCGTGTGGGGGTGCACCAAAAGAAAGTGCCTTGAGCATGTGTCCAAAGTTTTTCTCTATACGGTCTTCATTATATCCCATAATCTCAAAAGTAGTCTTAAGGGCATCAGAATTATGGTTTCGTATACTTCCTCCACCTATTTCAAAACCGTTGAGAGTAATATCATATTGCGTACTAATAATATCCCCAATATTTTCTTTCTTCATAAACATCTCCATATGTTCTTCCTCCGGTCTAGAAAACGGATTATGCGTAAATGTCCACTCACCAGTGCCATCCACATTTTCATCATCTGTTTTTTCAAACATAGGAAAATCCACAATCCATAAAAATGCGAGTAGATTTGGATCATTCTTGTCTTCTCTTATGTCCGGACGATCATTGCCATATGTCTCCATTGCCTCTTTATAGGACATTCGAGGAAACGGTATTTCTTGTATTCTTTTTTCTGGATAAAGATTCTTTATTGTCTCTATGAGCACCTCCTCATTTATACGCATCACATCTTCTTTTGAAACAAATGCCATCTCCATATCAAGCTGTGTAAATTCTGGCTGTCGATCACCTCGAGTATCCTCATCTCGAAGACATCGTGCAAACTGAAAATACTTCTCCACACCACCAGTCACCAAGAGCTGTTTGTATTGCTGGGGAGACTGAGGAAGAGAATAAAATAAACCTTTATATGCCCTACTAGGAACCACAAAGGACCGGGCACCTTCTGGTGTTGGTGCAGAGAGGAGAGGCGTCTCTATCTCCCAAAATCCTTTCTCTGCAAAGTAATTTCGTACAAAATGTTGAACTTTAAATCTATTTTCTAGATTTTTTCTCATGCGTGCATTTCGAATATCCAGATAACGATACTCGAGTCTCATAGACTCATTCACAAGCCTAGTATCATCATGAAGAGGAAAAGGAGGAGTATCTGCAGTGTTTAATACTTCAAGAGAAAGAATCTCAAGCTCTATATCACCATTCGGAACATCCTCTTTCTTATTTTGAGGAGGTCTTTCTTTGACTATACCAGTTGCTTTTATCACATACTCTTCACGCACATTTTTGCCAGCCTCCATTGCATCACTTCCTGGCAGTATAATACTCTGCACTAACCCGCTTCCATCACGAATATCCAAAAAAATCATCTTTCCTTGATCTCTTCTCACATGAACCCACCCCTTCACCATCACCTCTTCACCAATATGCTGTGAAAGTGTATGTATAAAAATTCTTGTTTTTGTCATAAAATTAAATATATATATGCTTAGTGTCTATACAAGAATACTAGCATGTTATAGATAATTATAAAGCATGGCACTTTATATACCTTTACACTAAAAAATAGTGTACTCCAACTCATGGTGGAGGGGATAGGATTTGAACCTGTAGAGGATAGTATCCTCAGATACTCTCTCCCACACAAAGCGGAGGCGGCGAGATTCGAACTCGCGATACCTTTCGGTATGCCACCTTTCCAAGGTGGTGGAATAAACCACTATCCGACGCCTCCGCTTTGTGAAGGGATTGCAATTTATAAACAATCGCTTCGCTCTTGTATAAATAAAGAATAATATCACACATTAAACCCATACCCACACCAAACCAAATATTCAGGCGAGACTCAGCTGCTCCTCCGCCATAGTTGGGGGTCATATTCCACAACTCCCTTTTTTTTAATCTACAACACCCTGAGTGTGAGAACCAGGTTCTCACACTCTTAATTTTACTGGGGTTTGTTTATCTGACTCCCCTCAGTCTCGCCACCCTTTCCTCTATAGGAGGATGTGTCATAAAAAGTTTTGATACCTTTTTTTTCTTCTCACCAAATGGATTACTAATAAAGAGGTGTGCGGTGGCTTTGTTGGCTTTCCTCATAGCTCCCTTATACGAACCAAGCTTTTCCAGCGCACTTGCAAGCCCTTCTGGATAACGAGTAAGAAGCCCCGCAGATGCATCTGCGAGAAACTCTCTTTTTCGAGACACTGCAAGCTGTATCATACTCACAAAGATAGGAGAAAGCACCACAAGTACCACACCTACCAAAGCAAGTACCCCTCCACCTCTACTATCACTATCTCTGCCACCAAAAAACATTCTTCTCAAGAAAAAGTCAGCGAGCAGAGATACAAAACCAACAAGCACCACCACCACACTCATGAGGAGAATGTCTCGGTTTCCAATGTGCGCAAGCTCATGTGCCACCACACCCTCAAGCTCATTTTGATCCATCATAGCAAGGAGTCCTGTGGTGACCGCCACTACCGCATGCTCTTTATCTCTTCCTGTTGCAAATGCATTTGGCGCATCATCAGGAATAAGAAATACTTTCGGCATAGGAAGTCCTGCAGTGATCGCAAGATTTTCTACAGTATTCCAGAGAGTACGATGACTTTCCCTCGTGATTTGATGTGCTCCATACATCTTTAAAACAATCTTGTCAGAGTTATAATAACTCATTACATTCATCACAAGACTAAACACAACTGCAATCACAAGTATTTCTGGTGAGTTGTAATAGACGCTTATAAAATATCCAATACCTACCACCACAGCTAAAAACACAGCCATTAAAAGCCATGTTTTTGCCACATTACTATCTTGATGAGTATAAAGGTTGGTCATTGTTTAAAACTTTACCTCCACATTGTCACGCTCTGCGCTTCCTTCCTCAAGCAGAAAGAAATCTCTTTTACCAAAACCAAACATCTGAGCAAAAAGATTTGAAGGAAATGTTTCTACCGCAATATTCATGTCTCGCACATTGGTATTATAAAACCTTCGTGCAGCCTGAATCTTATTTTCTGTATCAGAAAGTTCTTGTTGTAACTCTGAAAAATTTTGGTTCGCCTTGAGATCAGGATACGCCTCAGATACTGCAAAAAGAGATTTGAGTGTGTCAGAAAGCATGTTTTCTGCCTCTCCCTGCTCTCTCACAGAGCCTGCATCCATCGCTCGTGTTCGTGCCTCTGTTACCTTTTGGAAAAGAGAGCTCTCATGAGTAGCATACCCTTTTACTGTATTCACAAGATTTGGAATAAGGTCATATCGCCTCTTGAGCTGTACATCTATGTCAGCCCATGATTCATCCGTACGATTTTTAAATCGTACAAGCTTGTTGTAGATTCCTATTGCAAAGAAGACAAGTACTACAAAAACACCTAGAAGTATATAAAAAAGTGTCATAATAACTATGGTTAAAGGTCCTGAATAATACCCTTAGTATATAAGGAAAAATCCCAAAAGAAAAGCCCTCACACACATGCGTAAGGGCTTTTTAAACCTCTATAATACTCTTTTTTAGTACATATCAGGCATGCTAGGAGCATCTTGAACACTTTCTTTCTTTGGCTCATCAGCAATAGCAACCTCTGTAGTGAGAAGCATCGCAGCTGCAGAGGATGCATGCTGTATTCCGCTTCTTGTCACTTTTACAGGATCCACAATACCTGCCTTGAGCATATCGTCAATCACGGTGTTGTGAAGTGCATCGTACCCTTTTCCTTTTCGTACCTCAGAAAGAAATACAGAATCATCATCATCTGATGAATTTTTTACAATCTGTTTAAATGGAGCCTCAAGAGCGCGCACCAAAATCATATACCCTGTCATAAACTCATCTACTCTGTTTGTCTTTTCTGCTTTTACACGAAGCTTTTCTGCAACCCGTACAAGTGCGGTACCTCCTCCTGATACAATACCTTCTTCTATAGCAGCCTTTGTCGCATTAACCGCATCTTCAATCTTAAGCTTCAAATACTTCATCTCTGTCTCGGTCGCTGCACCTACTTTGATGATAGCTACTCCTCCAGAGAGTTTTGCAACTCTCTCTTCTAGTTTTTCTCTATCAAATTTAGAAGTCGTACCTTCTGCTTGTTTTCGAAGTTGCTCTACCCTCTCCTGTATATCTTTTTTCTTTCCTTTTCCTCCAACTATTGTTGTTTTGTCTTTTGTTGATACCACACGAGATGCTTTACCAAGCATTCCTACTTTCGCATTTTCGAGTGTAATACCAAAATCATCAGAGACAAGCTCCGCACCTACCACCGTTGCAATATCTTGAAGTAATGCTTTTTTCCTATCACCAAATCCTGGTGCCTTTACTGCCAATACATTAAATCCTCCACGAAGTTTATTGACCACAAAGGTAGGCAATGCTTCTCCTTCTACATCTTCTGCGATTATCACGAGGTCTTTTTTACCTGACTGTGCGAGAGCCTCTAACAAAGGCAACACATCTTTAATAGTGCTTATTTTTTTGTCAGTCACAAGAATAGGCACATCTTTATACTCTGCCTCCATCCTCTCAGTATTTGTCACCATATAAGGAGAGATATACCCCTTATCAAACTCCAATCCTTCTACCACTTCTGATTCTAGTCCAAATGACTGTGACTCTTCCACGGTAACCACACCGTCTTTCCCTACTTTTTGGATAGTATTTGCAATTATTTTTCCCAAATCTTTTGATTCAGCAGAAATAGTCGCAACCTGTTCTATTTCTGTATGAGATTTAATCTGTACTGCCATTTTCTTAAGCTCTTCTACCGCATCAATGGACGCCTTTTCTATCCCTTCACGCACCATCATTGTGCTTACCCCCATAGAAGTTCTCTTCATTCCCTCATCTACAATGGCCTGTGTCAAAATAGTCGCAGTAGAAGTACCATCTCCTGCAGAAGTATTTGTCTTTTCGGCAACCTCTTTCACAATCTCAGCACCCATGTTTTCAAACTTATCAGAAAGAATAATGTCTTTTGCGATAGACACCCCATCATTTGTAATAGTAGGTCCGCCAAAACCCTTATCAAGCACGACATTTCGTCCTCTTGGACCGATTGTCACCTTGACCGCATTGGCAACCTTATCTATTCCTGCTTTTAAAGCTTTGCGAGCTTCTTCGTTGTATAAAATTCGTTTACTCATAATTTTTAATTTTTAATTTTTAATTTCAATTCAATTTCGAATACTCACTATTTTAAAATTCAATCATTAAAAGTGTATTCGAAATTTAAAATTTAAAATTTTTAATTCACTATACCTAGTATATTCCCCTCACTTACTAGATGATATTCATCACCGTTTATCACCACATCATCTCCCCAAGTAAAGAGTACTTTTTGTCCTGGTTTTACACTAAGTGCAACAAGCGTACCGTCAATATATTTTCCTTCTCCGACAGCCACTACCACGCCTCGCTTTGCTCCACGATCATCATTGTTGACTGTCTGTGGAATAATGATACCTGATTCGGTCTTTTTTTCGCTCTGTGGTGCCTCTTTTTTAATAAGCACCTTATCCCCAAGTGGTGTTATTAAAACATCTTTTTTAGCCATAAATGATAATGTATTAATTACTAATAATAGTATTGCGGAGTGCGTATCGCTACACACCCACAATTCAGGGTATTACTATACCACTGAATCGCTAATAGTATAAAAAAATACAAGTAAAAGTGTCAATACGCTACTTCAACTCTACCACATTCTCTACCTTCCCCTCGGCAAAAGAGCGTATATTAGAGAGTGTTGTCTCTAATATACGCTCTACTGCTTCATCTGTATTAAATGCATTGTGTGGTGTAATGATGACATTTGGGTGATCTATGAGGTAATGGTTCGAAAGAAGTGTTTTGAGTGTATCAGCATTTGGATGATCATCTCCAAGTACAAGCATATGATCAAACATAGGACCCTCCTCCTCGAGTACATCGAGACCTGCGCCAGCTATCACTCCATCTTTGAGACCTTCAATGAGCGCATCTGTCTCCACCACCGCACCTCGCGAGGTGTTTATAATGTATGCACCTTTTTTAAAACTAGAAATATTTCCTTTGTTGATCAAGTAATGTGTGTGTGTGTTGTAAGGTACATGAAGAGTCACCACATCTGAGGAAGAAAAGAGTTCATCAAGCTCTACATACCGCAGACCATACTCCTTTGCAAAATCCTCATCACGAGTAATATCAAATGCAAGTATATTCATACCAAAACCATGTGCCATTTTTACCGCATAACGGCCTATGTGGCCCGTACCCACAATACCTATAGTTTTTCCTTTGAGATCAAAGCCTCTTAGATTTTCCTGAGAAAAAGAGCCAGTACTTCGCACCTGATCATATGCAGGATACATTTTTCGTGAAAGACTGAGCAGTAGCGCAAACGCAAGCTCTGCCACAGTATTTTCTCCATATGTCGGCACATTAGAAATCACAATCCCTCTTTTGTGTGCCTCTTTAACATCAATATGATCAAAACCAGTAGAGCGAGTCGCAATATATTTTAGATTAGGCATTGCATCCATTTCTTCTACCCCCACTTTAGATTTTACAAATACCGAAAGCACCTCCGCATCGCTCGTCCATCCACTTTCTACACTAAGGGGTTCTGGGAAAAAATCCACCTGATGACCTTTGAGGTGTATTTCTGCGTATGACTTTTCTGTCTCATCATTATAAAAGAATGCTATTTTCATATGTGCTCTCTATATTAAGGTGTTAAATGTAATGCCATAGTAAAAGTTTACTCTAGTTGGGAAGACCAACATTATTTATACTCATAAGTATACCATACCGCCCCTCTAAAGGGTATTCGCAAAAGACTCTTGTAGAAAATATACTTTCTGCTATACTATTTTCGACATGGCATTCTTACAAGGAATACTTCCCTACATCCAGTTGGCACTTAGCTTCTTGCTTGTAGTTGGAATATTAATGCAACAATCAGACGCTTCTCTTGGAGCGGTTTTTGGAGGAGGTAATGATGCTGGCGGAGGTTCTCGTACACGACGCGGTATGGAACAAACACTTTTCAACGCAACCATTGCTATTGCTATCCTATTCGTCCTCTCTGTGGTAGTCGGACTATTACTCTAATCATTTACTCTAGAGCATAGGCTCTTATACTGTGAAGCTCTCAAAAGAAACATTTTTCAAGTCTTTTCACATTAAAGGCTCGGATACAATCCATAATGCATTTAGACACATGTCTTCCGGAGAAAAGACCCTCTTTTTTGGTTTTGTGTTTTTACTCATACTCTCAACCTCTATAATGCTTGGGGCGATCAATAGCTATATTGTCGTTGAAAAACCAATGCAAGGAGGTTCTCTCAAAGAAGGAGTGATTGGATTCCCTCGATTCGTCAATCCTCTCCTTGCTTCATCTGAGGCTGATAGAGACCTTGTCATACTTGTATACTCAGGACTCATGAAGGCAACACCAGAGGGTGCTCTCATCCCCGACCTTGCGTCTGGATACACTGTCTCTGATGATGGTCTCGAATATATCTTTACCCTAAAAGACAACATCGTATTTCATGACGGTACACCAATCACTACAGACGACATCCTCTTTACAGTCAACAAAACAAAGGACCCGAGCATCAAAAGTCCAAAGAGAGCAAACTGGGAAGGAGTTTCTGTAGAAAAAATTAGTGAAAAAGAAATCCGATTCACACTTCAAGAACCCTACAACCCTTTTATAGAGAATACGACACTCGGAATACTCCCTAAGTACATCTGGGAAAAAATAGATTCAGAGCAATTTGCGTTTTCTCACTTCAATACAATTCCTGTAGGTTCGGGGCCATATCAAGTAAAAAATGTAAAACGCAACTCTTCAGGTATTCCAGAAGTATACTCACTCACATCATTTAGAGACTACGCCCTCGGTACACCACATATCACAGACTTCTCACTTCACTTTTTCTCCAATGAAGAAGAGTTGAAAAATGCATTTACTGCTGGTACTATTACCTCAATCAACAGTATCTCTTCTGAAGTAGCAAAAGAGCTCGACTCATCAGGATACAGGATAGAACAACAGCCTCTTCCTAGAATTTTTGGAGTGTTTTTAAACCAAACTCAAGCTCCTATTTTCACCCACAGTGAAGTCAGAAGCGCACTTTCTATCGCAGTTGATAGAGAAGCTATTGTAGAAGAGGTACTCGCTGGATACGGTACTGTGATTACAAGCCCAATACCACAGAGGGTCCTCAACGAGTACATTATAGGAGACGGAACAACGCCAAGAATAGAACGAGCAATCCAACTATTAGAAGATGCGGGATGGAAGCTCGATGAAAATACAGGAATCCGTACAAAAAAAGATGAAGTACTGAAATTGACTCTTGCTACCTCAAATGCGAGTGAGCTCAAAGAGGTTGCGGAGATGGTAAAAGAATCATGGCAACAGCTTGGTGTAGAGGTGACTATCGCACTCTATGAAGTAGGTACACTCAACCAAGAAGTCATCAGACCAAGAGCCTATGACGCACTTCTTTTTGGAGAAATAGTGGGGAGAGATTTAGACCTTTTTGCGTTCTGGCACTCATCACAAAGAAACGATCCTGGTCTTAATATTGCTCTTTATGCAAACATCCGCGCTGATGGACTTCTCGAAAAAATTCGCACCACCAATGATACAAAAGAGAGAGATGATGCGTTCGACGCCTTTGAAGAAGAGATACAAGAGGATATACCGGCAATATTTATTTATTCACCAAACTTTATATACGCATTACCAAAAAACCTAAAAGGATTCTCTATAGGAACTATCACAACTCCTGCAGAAAGATTTCTTGATGTGTATTCTTGGTACATCAATACAAAACGAGTCTGGGACCTGTAAATGTCCTACACCAAACCTATTACACGATAAACCTATATTAATCTAACTTCTCATGATAGAACAAAAAAATACAAAAAAAAGTACCCCCTCGGAGATACCCCCCTTTGTAATAGGGTCATCTTCACGGTCTACACACAAGAAAACCCCTTCCTCTTCTACACCAAAAGGAGGACGCGACTCTAAATCCAACTCCTCTCACCCAAAAAGAAAGAGAGCGTATTCGAGCGTAGCCCCTCAAAAGAAAAAACCTCATACACGAAGCAACTCTCCAGCACACACGAAAGGCAAGAGGAAGCCTACTAAGTCCCTCCGACAGAGACCTCGAACAAGTGCACCAAAAACCAATAAAAAAACTCCTCCTATACCACCTCTTGAAGAAAATATTCGTATTATACCGCTTGGTGGTGTAGAAGAAGTCGGAAAGAACATGTATATGGTGGAATACGGTGATGACATCATTGTTATTGACTGTGGTTTTGCATTCAAAAGCGAAGAAACACCTGGTGTAGACTATATACTCCCAAACACGACTTATCTGGAGGAGCGTAAAGATAAAATTCGCGGAATGCTCATTACACATGGACACCTTGACCACATAGGTGGTCTCCCTTATGTCATGCCCCGAATAGGTAACCCCACAATATACTCTCGAAATCTTACCAACATCATGATCCAAAAGAAGTATGAGGAGTTTTCTCATCTCGAACCTCTCAAGCTACGAGTAGTAGAAAATGATAGCGAAATCACTCTTGGAAAAATCAAAGTACGATTCTTTGGTGTAACTCATACTATCCCCGACTCTATGGGTGTCATTATAGAGACCCCATACGGAAGCATCGTCAACCCGGGAGACTTCAAGCTTAGTCACAATGAAGGGGTACCTCTCGACTCAGAAGAAAAAGAGTATAAAGTCTTCGATAAAGAAAAAGTGCTCTTCCTTATGAGTGACTCTACCAATATAGAAAACGAAGGTTTTTCAACATCAGAACATGTCGTAATAGAAAATCTTGACAAGATTATCAAAGACACAAAAACCCGCCTCATCATAGGAACATTTGCCTCCCAGATGGAGAGAATGATAGGTATCATCAACGCAGTAGAAAAATACAACAAAAAACTTGTAGTGGAAGGACGCAGCATGAAGCTCAACATAGAAATAGCAAAACTCGCAGGAATGCTTACTATGAAAGAAGGTACCATGATCTCTGCAGAAGACATAGACAACCATGCCCCAGACAGAATAGTGGTACTTGCCACGGGTGCTCAGGGCGAGGAGTTTGCTGCGCTAATGCGTATCTCCAACAAAAGCCATAAACATATACGCCTCTCAGAGAGAGATACTGTTTTACTTTCATCATCTGTGATTCCTGGTAATGAAAACTCTGTACAAAAACTCAAAGATAATATTGCAAGAACAGGAGCAAAAATAATCCACTACCGCACTTCGGAGGTCTTTATTCATGGATCAGGTCACGGCAACAGAGAGGAAATAAAGTGGCTTCACAAGAAGATAAAACCGAAGTTTTTTATGCCTATACACGGCAACCACTATATGCTGAAAATGCACGCCCAACTTGCCGAAGAGCTTGGTATGCCAAAGAGCAACATAGTAGTACCAGACAATGGAACCATAGTAGAAATCCAAAACAAGGGAGAAAAACTCGTACGACTGGAAGCACAAGCACCTTCTGATATTGTTGCGGTTGATGGGTTCTCTATCGGCAATATGCAGGATGTTGTTATACGAGATCGTCAAATGCTTGCCGAAGATGGTATCTTCATAGTCGTTGTTGCACTCAACACCCGTACGGGCAAACTCCGCAAATCCCCCGACATCATTTCGCGAGGATTTATCTACCTACGAGAATCCCAAAACCTCCTGCAAGAGTCACGACTCCTTATCAAAAAAACAGTGGAAGATTCTGTAAAGAGCATGCGTCCAATCAACTTTGACTACCTCAAAACAGAAATCACTGACGAAGTGAGGAAATTCCTCTTACACAAGACAGACAAGAAGCCACTTGTAATTCCTGTTATACTAGGAGTGTAATACTTCGTAGACAGAGAAAATGCACAGCGATTCACATACACAAAAAACATTAAAATGGGTACACTCCTCAAACCTTCTCCTTGTATTACTGACAGGTATACCTCTTTTTATTAGCTCTACTTTTTTGAGCTCTTTTACCAGTGATAGAAATGTAAGTCTTATCTTTTCTCTCGCCTCTATCGCAAGTATACTAGGACTCTATTTCACTATCAAAATCCTCCCTATTCTTGGAAATTATCGCACGACACTTAGCCTCCTTTTGTCCGGCGCAATAGCTCTTGGGGTACTTTCCCTTTCATCAAACCCTACACTCATCGTCTCTGCCTACATATTGTACTTTGTCGTATCAACCCTCCTTTTCTTTAATATAGATATATTTCTCGAAAGCTATTCCAAAAACTCAACTACTGGAGAAATACGAGGCTTTACTTACGCACTTGCAAGTATTGCATGGATGGCATCCCCTCTTATTGCAGGATTTATCCTAGGAGATGGTGAAGCGTACTGGATGGTGTATACTCTTGGATTTGCCTTCTGTATCCTTTTTGGTATTACTATTGCGCTCATGCTCAAAGACTTCAAAGATCCTCCTTATCACAAAATATCTTTGATAGGTGACCTCATGAACACCCTCAAAAACAAAGACGAGAGAAATATTTTTATATCAGCATTTATCCTCAAACTTTTCTTTGCATGGATGGTGATCTATACCCCTATCTATCTCCATGAATATATTGGATTCACTTTCCAAGAAATGGGAATTATTTTTACCCTCATGATGATACCCTATATCCTCCTTGAATGGCCAATAGGTATCATAGAAGACAGGTGGTACGGAGAAAAAGAACTCCTTATGCTTAGTTTTTTTATTCTTGCAGTCTCTACCGCACTCCTTTCTTTTCTCTCTGCACCACACATACTTCTTTGGACGAGCGCACTCATACTTACACGCACAGGTGCTGCGATAGCAGAAGTTTCAACAGAAAGTTACTTTTTCAAAAAAATCTCAAGCTCTGACACTGACGATATCAGCTTTTGGAGAATGCTTACTCCTATGGGATACCTCTTTGCCCCAATCATAGGCTTCATCTTCCTCAGTTTCCTTGATATGCGTTATCTCTTTGTGGGTATAGGTATACTTATGCTCTTCGGAATATTATCTGCATCAAGAATAAAAGACACCAGATAGGTGCCTTTTCTGTTTGGAAGATCTGACCTTCCGAGACTTTTGACTTTATAGATTAGATACACTTTTACTTTTCTCTACCAAATATATTACTGAATGCTGATTGCACAGATCCAAGCATTCCCTCATACCATACTGATCCCTGAGCATTCTCCCGTGCCGCAAGAGACCCCCCTGTAGAGCGCAAAAATTCACCAAAACGCATATATCCTTCGAAAGAAGTAGCTAGTGTATCTCGCGTTTCCATCTCAGAATAAATCAAAGAATCTCTCACTAGGCCGAAAAATCCTTCCTCTTCAGTCTTTTCATATAGACTCATTGCAATATCTTCTGCGTCAAATACGAAAGACTCGTACGCTGTTGCAGTAGTTCTTGAAATATATGCAAAAACTCCAGCCTCCTTTGCTATATAGGGACCAAACACTATCAAAAGTGCTATTGCGAGAGCACTTACTTTACTTCCTATAGTGACAAGACCCCACGAATCATCAAAAGCATCTTGTTCTGTATCAAAAGAATTATTGTCTTGCTCTTTTTTTTGACGATCATCTCCTTTCAAAAGTGAGGAATGTGACTTAGTGTCAGGAAAAGAAACCTTAGATGCAAAAGTAATCCTAGTATCAAGAGAATCTCCTACAGTAACAGACTCTGTTGATTCTCGTACATTAATATCTGATACTTCAAGCACATCACTCTCTGTATCTTCATCTTCAAATTTAGAAAGCTTTTCTATCGCACTCTTCTTTCTATCACTTTCAATAGTGTACTCACGGAGCTCTTCTTCTTCCACAAAGCGTATGCGACCTATCTTCTTTGAACGCACTTTTCCTTCTCGTGCAATCTGTCCAATATAGTCACTTGTATAACCCGTTATTTCAGCGGCTTTTTTTGCTGAAATATAACGACTTCCTTCTACGAAAATGTAATCATCCTCCATCCTGTTCGAGATAGGACGCGGACCAAATTAGTCTCTATCCTATTAATTTAAGTATGTATAAAGTTCGACCGGTAAGGTAATTTTATAATATTTGTGTGTCCCTACTCTACTTGATTAAGCTATCTCTCATAGGACCATATGTTTCTCACTACATCTATTGTAAGACAAAACCGTTTCTATTTCATGAAATCTATGTGGATAACAAGCCGAGATACGCTTTATTTTAAAGGTCTTGTAGAAAGAAATACAATCACACAAATAGTAAAAACCCGAATGAAAAACCATACGAGCAAAGTAGTTAAAAATTTGTAGTCTACGAACTTCTGACTACTGACTACTGACTTTCAACTTTATAAACTCTTCCAACATCACAGGATCTGCTGAACCTTTAGAGATTTTCATACCCTGCCCCACCAAAAACTTCAAAGAGGCTTCTTTTCCCCCCTTATATTCAGCCACCACAGGAACATTCGCCTCCAACACCTCATCCACAATCTTAGAAAGAAGTGCCTCATCACGAACCTGTAAGAGAGAGTGTTTTTCTGCAATCTCTTGTGGCACTCCTCCTTCTTTATAGAGTATGACCAAGACATCCTTTATACCTCGTGAAGAAAGCATTCCTTTTATACCCATTTGTATGAGCTCTGCAAATCTCTTTGGAGAAAGTACAAATGACTCCTCTCCTCCTTCGCGTACGAGAGCCATCAGATCAGAGGTAATATAGTTGGATGCACTTTGTATTTCTTCTTTTGTTTCAAGATATGGGAGCACATTGTCTATAAAGTGACCAAACATTGTATTTGATACATACACCTCCACATCCTCATCTTTTATACCCGCCTCTCTATATCGAACACGCTTCGACTCCGGAAGCTCTGGAAGCTCTTTTAGAATAAGATCAATATCAAACTCAGGAACTCTATCTAGATACAGCTTTGGCAAATCAGGGTCAGGAAAATATCTATAGTCATCCGAGGTTTCTTTTTTTCTTTGAGAAAAAGTTTCTTCTTTTTTTTCATCCCAACCCCTGGTCTCTTGCACTATCTCTCCCCCCTCTTCTAGAATCTTTGACTGTCTTTCTATCTCGTAGGAAATAGCTTTTTCTGCCGCTTTAAAGGAGTTTATATTCTTTACTTCTACCTTCGTACCAAGATTTTCATCCTTACTTATAGAAATATTTACTTCCACGCGCATCTCCCCTTTTTCCATATTGGCATCAGAAACACCAAGAGTGCGCAAAAGTAGCTGTAGCTCTCTACCAAATCGTCCTGCATCCTCTGCAGAATGTATCACAGGCTCCGTCACGAGCTCCATGAGAGGTACCCCTGCTCTATTGAAGTCCACGAGCGAATAATCTCCCTGATCGTGGCTTGAGCGTGCAGTATCTTCCTCTAGATGCACTCGTGTGATGTCCACGCCGAGCAATGACCCTCCTTTTACAATAGGATATGCATACTGACTAATCTGATAACCCTTTGGTATATCAGGATAAAAATAATTTTTTCTATCAAACTCAGTAAATGTTGCAATTGTTCCACCAAGAGACACGCCCACCTTTATCACACTCTTAACAGCCTCTTTATTGATAACAGGAAGTGTTCCGGGATGTGCCATACATACAGGACACACATTCACATTTGGCTCTACCTCATCAGGATCATTTAAAGAATTACAAAACATCTTTGTCTTCGTCTTCAACTCGGCATGTATTTCAAGACCTATTGTTGGTTTATACTTCATCATATGTACTTAGTAAGCATGCCTGCCCGTCCGAAGCCATTCTTTTTAAGATGGCGTAGGCGGGAATCTCTAGTCCTATGGTTGGTGTGTATTTCATAATAATTTAATATTCAGTATATGGTATTTAGTGCTTTTACCACGAAATGGCGGGTCATATTTCGCATCATTAATCATTAAATCATTTAGAAATTGTTTTAAAATTAAAAATTTAAAATTCATCCCTTACTTCTCTTCCCTCAAAAGCTTCACCAAACCATCTCGCAACACCTTCACTGATTCATCATCATATGTAGAAGTCGTATAGACTATTTTACCAAATTCTTTCATCAATGCCTCTTTCTTTGCGAGATCTTCCTTTTCCACAAGGTCTGTCTTTGTAAGAATAATCACCTCCTCTTTTTCTTCAAGTGACGGATCATACTCTTTAAGTTCTTTTCGTATCGCTTTGTATGAAGTTACGATATCCTCACTCTCAAGTGAGATACAGTGGGCAAGAATCCGTGTGCGACGAATATGTCGGAGAAATGTATGTCCAAGTCCTTTACCAGAAGATGCGCCTTCTATGAGCCCAGGTATATCTGCGAGTATGTAGCCATACATTGCGCCAAGGTGAGGAGAGAGAGTAGTAAATTCATACTCACCCACTTTTGATGTTGCATTTGTCAGCTCATTGAGGAGACTTGATTTACCGGCATTAGGAAACCCTATAAGCCCCACATCTGCAAAAATCCTAAGCTCTACAGTAAAGATACCCGACTGACCCGGCTTTCCTTTTGTATGTTCTTTTGGAGTTTGATTGGTAGAGCTTTTAAAATGCTCATTTCCAAGCCCTCCATGACCACCCTTCAATATAAGTAAAGTCTCCCCCTCTTCGAGAAGTTCATACACATCACCGGTAGAAGTGTTAGTAATATATGAACCTATAGGAAGGTCTATGGTGAGATCATCTCCGTCAGCACCATGTCTCCTATTGTTACCCCCCGGCTCACCATTTTCTGCCTTGAAACCTTGATTGTGGGAATACTTTGCGAGCAATCCAGAGTCTCGTACTCCTCGTACATAGACACTACCGCCACGACCTCCGTCACCCCCCACAGGTCCACCGTTCGGCTTAAACTTTTCACGCAAAAATCTCACCACACCATCTCCGCCGTGTCCTGCTTCTATAGTAAACTGTAATTCATCAACAAAATTCATCCTATCAGTTAAAAATTAATTTTTTGTACCCTCTATTATCTTTTCACCCAAAAAGCTAAAGAGTGATACTAAGAGAGCTCCCACAATAGCCGAGACAAACGAAGTAATCACAAAGCCCGACACAAAGCTCGAGATAAACCAAAGCATCAATGCATTCACTACAAACATAAAGAGTCCAAGCGTCAGTATATGGAGAGGAAGCGTCAAGAGGACTACGAGAGGCTTAAGTGTCACATTCACTACGCCAAGCAAGAGTGCCACAATGACCGCCGTATAAAAACTCTCCACCACAAAGCCTCCTACGAGCTCTGTCACCGCGAGAAGACCTAATGCAGTAATCAATAATTTAAAAATAATTTTCATATTATTCTAAGATTCTTTTATTACTTTTTTCAGCATCCACCCGTCTGTACCAAGTATTTCTTCTGCTTTTTTATACTTCATGACCTTGACCTCTTTTCCATTACTTATTTCTACCTTATCATTTCTACCAATCTTATCAATCTGATGCACTATCGGCTGTGGCGAAGATGTCTCCCCTTGCACGCTCTTTTGTGCCACATCTGCTTCTTTTTTCACCTGTTCTAGTCTTCGTGCCTCCTCCTTAAAGGACCCTTCTCCCATATTGGAAATGAGTCGAAGTATCTGCTCATCAATAGACGCCTCTAAATCCTTAAAGAGCATCAACCCCTCCCTCTTATACTCTACCAGTGGGTCTCTCTGCCCTACTGAGCGCAGGTTTACGGATGATTTCAAATACTCCATCGCCTCAAGGTGCTCCACCCAAAAGAGATCTATAGTCTGTAGACTGATAGAACGAAATGCCTGATAAAAACTCTCTTCACCAAAAAGCTTTTTCTTTTCTTCTATCACCTTATCAAACTCCGCATCAGAAAGACTCCTCACGATTTCCTCTAACTCTTCGTTTTTTGCCAAGAGGATACTTCTTCGCTTTGCATAAATAATCTTCCTCTGGTGATTCATCACATCATCAAACTGCAATACATGTCGCCTTCTATCGAAGTTGAGTCCTTCTATTTTTTCTTGTGCTGATTCTAGAGACTTTGTGATGAGCTTGTTTCGTATAGGCTGATCTTCTGGCATACCGAGACGATCCATCATATTTCTCACTGTGTCACTGGCAAAAATCCGCATCAAATCATCATCAAGAGACACAAAAAACTGTGTCTCACCAGGATCTCCTTGTCGGCCTGAGCGACCTCGTAGCTGATTGTCTATTCTCCGTGCCTCATGTCTATCTGTTCCTATTACGAAGAGTCCTCCTAGATTTTTGATCTCCTCACTTTCCTCTTCCGTAGCATTTTCACCTCCTAGCTTGATATCCACACCTCGTCCCGCCATGTTGGTCGCAATAGTAACCTGTCCTTTCTTTCCCGCATTTGCAGTAATAGCACCTTCATTTTCATGGTTTTTTGCGTTCAATATATTGTGCTCTATACCCTCCTTGGTGAGGAAGTCAGAAAGAAGCTCATTCTTTTCTATAGAGGAGGTACCTATGAGGATAGGTTGACCTTTCTCGTTGAGCTCTTTTATCTTTGAGGCTATTGCCTGAAACTTTCCTTTTTCAGTTTTGAATATCAGGTCATCTCTATCTATACGCACAATGGGTTTATTCGTAGGAACGACAAGAGTCTCGAGACCATAGACTTTATAAAACTCTTCTTGGGAAGTCACCGCAGTACCTGTCATACCCGAGAGTTTGTCATACATCCTAAAATAGTTTTGATAGGTAATAGATGCAAAGGTGCGCGACTCCTTTTCGAGTTCTACACCTTCTTTTGCCTCTATGGCTTGATGAAGTCCCTCAGAGTATCTCCGCCCTGCGAGAATACGGCCAGTAAACTCGTCCACGATGAGGACTTTACCATCTCTCACCACATACTCTTTTTCTTTATGGAAAAGCGCCTTTGCGCGTATCGCAGTCTCGAGGTGGTGTACAAACTTCACACCTCCCTCAGTGTAGATGTTTCCAATGCCAAGTATTTTTTCTGCTTTTTCTATTCCTGCATCAGTAAGTGTGGTGGCTCTCATTTTTTCATCTACTTCATAATCCTCACCTTCTTTGAGCTTTGAAGCAATCTCTGCAAATCTTTGATACAGGTTTTCAGAATCAGTGGTTGGAGCAGATATGATGAGGGGAGTTCTCGCCTCATCGATGAGTATAGAGTCTATCTCATCAATAATCGCAAAGTGGAGCTCTCTCTGTCTCACATCAGACTCTCTATAAGAGATGTTGTCCCGCAAGTAGTCGAAGCCAAACTCAGAGTTGGTACCATAAGTAATATCAGCCTCATACGCTTCTCTTCTTGTGCATGGCTTGAGAAACTCATGGACCACTTTAAAATATCCTTTCTCATCCCTCTCTACATCCTCGCTTTCTCCTTCTTTTGCAAAAGTAGGATCATAAAGAAAAGAAAGCTCTGCATTGATAACCCCTACAGAGAGTCCAAGGTATGCATAGATTTCACCCATCCACACTGCATCTCTTCGGGCGAGGTAGTCATTGACTGTAATGAGGTGTACACCTTTACCGCTGAGTGCATTGAGATAGACAGGAAGTGTCGCCACGAGAGTCTTACCTTCTCCGGTACGCATCTCTGCAATGTTGCCATCGTGAATGATCATTCCTCCTATTAGCTGTACATCATAGTGTCGCTGGTTGAGCACCCTCTTTGATGCTTCACGCACCACCGCAAATGCTTCTGGCAAAATATCATCTAGAGTTTCTCCCGCACGAAGTCTTGATTTAAACTCTTCTGTCTTTTTTACCAAATCATCATCTGAGAGGGATGAAATAGTCTCTTCAAACGCATTAATCACAGGCACGATTGCTTCGTACTTTTTTAATGCTTTTTTGTTTTCATCTCCAAAAAGAGTCTTAAAATTAAAGGCCATACTACACTCTCAATTACTCGTAAGTTGAGTGATTATACCACACAATGGCTTTTATTCATAAAGAAAAATAGCCTGCATTCACAGACCATTTTTCTACAATATAACAAAAAGAGATGTTACTTTTTCTTTGTAGCTCTTCTCTTTGTTGTCTTCTTTGCTGAAGACTTTTTCTTTGGAGCAGCTTTCTTTGCAACCTTTCGCTTTGCTACCTTCTTTTTAGGAGCAGCTTTCTTCTTTGCTGCTGGCTTCCTCTTTGCAACTGCTTTTTTCTTAGGAGCAGCTTTCTTCTTTGCTGCTGGCTTCCTCTTTGCTGCTGCTTTCTTTTTTGGTGCCATATTATTTTTTGTAACTAGTTACTGATAATATATTATCCATAAGGATGGTCTCGACCCCTTCATTTTTATTTTTCAAAAATTAAAAAATGAAAAATAAAAATAAAAAGTTTTCCTACTTTCATTATCAAACATTTATCTTCACATAACAACAAAAAAATAATTTTTTTGTGGAAAAGTTTTTTTAAAAAAATAAAAAATTATTTCTATAAAAAAATTTAATCATTTAAAATTGTTTTGAAATTAAAAATTCATCTCCCATCTCTTGTTTCTTTTAAAAGTTTTCACAGTAAATTCATGTCGTTTAATTTGTAGCTATTCGTATTTTTGAATTTATTAACTATTTACATAAAAAAAATCCACCTTTAAAGGTGGACCCTTCTATAGGGTAGTGGCCAGTGGGGCGAAGCTCCATCTAGTCTTATGTGAGTGCAACCACTGACCACTACCATATAGAATCTATATCTAAAATGATAACAACTCACATACAAAAAGCAACTTTATTAGGAACGAAAAACCCCGCAAAAGCGGGTTTTTTCGTAAGACTTCGTTCGAAGCACGCCGAGCTAAATAAATTTAGAGCGCACTCACAAAATATAGTATAGCACATTTTAAGACTTTTGCAAGTTGCGTATTTTCTAATCAGGAAATAAGTAAAATCCGAATATCGAAATCCGAAACAATATATAAATTCTAAATAATAAATATCTAAACTGACTTTCTCATAATGACACCAAAGATTTTCATAATTCCATAGATTCTTTTAAAAGCAACATTCGTTCAGTATCAAGCTCTTTACTATCTGATGCATCAATAAGAGACAATCAATAACTACTCTCTTTTGCCTCTTTTCTACATATCTTTATTCTATGTGCAAAATCCTTTTTACTCAAAGATTCATTTGCCTCTATATAGTTTGCGCCTACTGAACCAGAAGACCGTATCAACTGTTTTCCATCCTCTATGTTCGCAATAGATTTTTTTAGTTTTTTATAAAACCTCTCACATTCCTTGCAAATAAAAGCGTCCTATCTTCTAAATCATATTGTTTTCTGCTTTGAATTTCTGTCATTGTGATTTATTTCGTATTTCGATATTCGTATTTCGTGCTTAGTCCTTTACGGATTCCTCCCCTCTTTTATTTCATTGATGTAATAGTTTATTTGATCATTTAAATCTGGAACAATCTCTTTTACCTTCTCAAGTATTGCAACAGCATCACTCCTTGCACCCACATTTACATATGCAGCCGCAAGAGAAAAGTACGCTTGAGCATCTTGTGGATTCTGAATTATTTTTTCTTCAAGCAATTCTACAACTCTTTGTTTTTCTCCTGTCGCATTGTATGCATTGATAAGAAGATCATTTGGAACAAGAGTGGTGCCCATGCGCTCCATAAGGAGTCTATCTGCTTCGTCTATATTGCCTGCATATACATGCGCCATCACATAAGCAAAAAATGCAGTCTCATACTGGGGAGCAAGCTCGTATGTTTCTTTGAGTATCTTCAAGCCTTCTTCATTTTTTCCTTCATTAATTTTAATAGAGCCTATTTCAAGTAATATATTTTGTTTTTGAGGAGAAAGCTCTCTTGCTTTTTCTAGATAAAACAATGCCTCATCTGCAAATCCGTACATCTCATATACGGCACCTAAAAATACATAGAGTCTGGCATTTTCTGGATCATGCTCTATCTGCTTTTTCATCTCATCTGTCGCAAGTTTAAAATATTGCTCTTTTACATCAAGCGAAACACCTGATCTCGCAAGATTATTTGTGATCTGTATAAGCTGTTCGCGTACCTCCTGATTTGAAAATGCGTCATAAGAAAGTGCTTTTTTGAAACTATTAAGTCCATCATCAAACTGTTGTAGTGATACGCTCTGTAATGCGTTAAGAAGAGCTTTGTTTGCACGCACAGCTTTTGTGTTTATAAAATAAAGACCATACACAGTCATGAGCACAAGAAATACAGGAAGCACTTTATACATCCAAATGTTTTTATCTTGATTCAAGGCTTCCACTTCTCTATTACCAACCCTCGTCCACGAAATAAGGGCAAGAATGGATGCAAACATGATATAGCTCACGACATTATCAAATACAAAAAGATTGTGGAAAAAATATCCCGCAAGAAGTCCTGTAAGGATTGCTTTTTCAAGTACAGACTGTTCATCATCTTCTTTCTTTTTCCAAAGCAAAAATACGGCAGAGATAAATAATGCAAGGTATGCGCCTGCACCCACGACTCCTCCAGCGACAAGCCAGTCCAGGAATACATTATGAGCCCTATCAAACCATGCCTCCTGCCCATACATGTCTGGGTGATAGTTTTCGCTGAATACATAAATAAAACTCTCCTGCCCCCACCCCAATACAGGCTTTTCTTTAAATCCTTCAAATGCCATATCCCATATCAAAAATCTTGAATTCGTGGTGGCATCCTCGAGAGAAATAGATGCGAGCCTCGCAAGTGTCATACTGTTTTGTACAAGAGAGGTATTGCGTAGTGGAAAAAACCCAAGCACGAGCACCACCATACCTCCCGCAAGAATGAGTCCTGTCTTTTGGATTACTTTGTTTTTATTTTCAAAAAGCGCTACAAGAACTGCTACGAGAAACACCCCACCCACGAGACCAAGTATCGCACCTCTCGTCGCTGTGTAGTAGAGGATGCTTGTGTTTAATAATATAAGAGATATATATGTCCACCCTATTCCATCTACGAGTTTTTTTGTATAAACCTGCCTCTCTCTGATACGCCATGCAAGCATGAAGCCCGCAAGGAAAATATTAAAAAGCATATACACCGCCAGATATGTCGCATTACCAAATGTAGCATCCACACGCACGCCTCCTTGGTTTATTGCGATACTGCCGGTGAGCTGGAATATAGAATAGATAGACACTAACAGACTCACTACCAAAGATGAGTTCAAAAATCTTTTCCAAAGTTTTTCTGTATTGAGCACAGATGCCATCACCACAAAGAGTCCAAGTAGATGTATGAGTGTCACCCATCCTTCCATTCGCTCGTAGTTACTCCAAAAGCTTTTCACTACATTTGGACTAAGTAGGTTTGATATAAAGAGAGAACCGACAAATGCAAGAAAGCTCCATAGTATCCATGATTTCTGTGGTCTATATTCAGGCTCTCTTATTGCAAGTACTCCCCATGCACCAACTATTAAGAGAGTTATGACACGAAAAAATATGTTCTTTGCCACCACAAAAGGAAAGAACATACCTTGTGAGACAATAAACGGTGTGAGCAAGAGTGCAAACACACCTATGTATATAGTATATAAAAGCCATTTCTCGAGTTTCATATAGGAAAACTATACCATCAGAGCGAAAAATAGACTAGTAAAAAAGGTAGGAATACATTAGTATAAACTCTATGCAGATCAAAAATCGGTTTCTCGCACTACTCACATATAGCGAAAAATACACCAAAACGGACATGAAATATTTTGCACATGGCAATTTTTGGTTATTTTTTGGTCAAATCATACCAACAGCGGTTGGTATGATTTTAACTATTGCGTTTGCAAACCTTCTCTCGCAAGAGGCTTTTGGTACCTATAAATATATACTTTCATTGGCAGGATTTCTCGGTGCGTTCACTCTCTCTGGTATTTGGACATCTCTATTAAGAGATGTAGCCCAAGGACGAGACGGTGTATTGCGCCCTGCCTTTAGACTCACACTCAAATGGTCGTTGCTTGCGAGTGCAGGAGCACTCGTAATAGGGCTGTACTATCTTATCAAGGGCAATGCCCTGCTTGGTATTTCTGGGATCACTATTGCCGTCGCTACACCACTTCTGAATGCAAGCAGTATACACCAAGCTTTTGTCAGTGGTAAAAAAGACTTCAAACAATTTGCCAACAACAGGGTCATACAAAGCGTGGTCAGTGTGACAGCAATGATTATTACCCTACTACTCACACAAAATCTACTTATTATTATTTTGGTGTACTTTAGTATTAGTGTGTTTATGTCAATGAGTTTATACCAATTCACGCTGAAAAAGTACAAGCCCAAAGACACTAAGATTCCTGAAGAGTCTATCCGCTACGCAAAGCATTTAAGTTTGATGGGTATATTGTCACGATTTGCAGACAACCTAGACCAACTCCTTATGTGGCACTTTGTGGGACCTGCACAACTTGCTATCTATACTTTTGCAAAAAAGCCGGTAACAGAGTTGCAAAATGTAATAGGCAATATTTTTCCTTTATTGCTTCCAAAGTTTGCTGAAAAAGATCCTGTTGAAATAAAAAAAACAATTCCGCTGCGCGTAGGACAAAGTCTTTTGTTTGTCATTCCTGTAATAATAGGATACATCTGGTTTGCTCCTCTATTTTTTAAATTTTTATTTCCACAGTATATGGAGGCAGTATGGTACTCTCAGATATTGGTATTGATGTTGATTTTCTTTCCTAAAGGATTTATGGGGAGTATATTAACGGCACATGCAAAAATAAAAGAACAATATGTGCTCAATGTAGTTGGCTCTCTCACGAAGATTATTATTCTATTTGTTTTATTACCAAAATTTGGAATACTAGGAGCAATAATTGCGATAATAGGTCATGAGTTTATATATACATTAATGTTAATTATATTATTCTTCAAAAAAGATAATGACACTAAATAAAATAAAAAATAAACTCATCAGACTTTATATAAGTTTGAAAAAAGAAACCCCCCTTCAACAGAGGGCTCGTTTTGAATTTGTAAATTTTATAAAAAAAAATAACAGTAAATACAATCCTGATTATGGGGAATGGAATAAATATATACAAAGATTTCGTGTGTATGCATTAAAAAATGACCCAAGAAGTTTTCTGCGCTGGAATCCAATAACTGAAAGTATGTTTTGTTCTGGATACAAAATCGAACTTGATTATATTCTACAAAGCAAGAATAAGGACTTATGGCTAGATGCTATCAAAGAAACATGGGTTGGCCATCCTCCAAAATACAAATACTATAAAAAAAGTAGTGGTAGCGTAATACATACCGCATATAACCTTTATAGAATTATTGATAAATATCAAATTGATATAACAAAATTAAACAATATTATAGAATTCGGTGGTGGATATGGAGCAATGTCAAAAACAATCAATAACCTAGGTTTTGCTGGAAAATATATAATTTTTGATATTCCAGAATTTCTGGCACTACAAAAATATTACCTAGTGTCCACAGACACACCTGGTAATTTCTTTTTTATAGATAAAATTTATGACATCGAGATCACTGATCCAGATATGTTTATTGCAACATGGTCTATAAGTGAGGCGCCAATTAGTGTTAGGAAAGAGTTTATTAAAAAAATTGGTAGCCCTAAATATATACTAATTGCATATCAAAAAGTTTTTAATTCAATAGATAACTTGGAATATTTTGAATCCTTTAAAAAAACAATGCCAGAATATGAATGGACAAATGATATCATTTTACATATTCCTGAAAATTATTATTTATTAGGCAGAAAAAAATGATTATTATACGATTAAATGGTGGTTTGGGTAATATCATGTTTCAATATGCCACGGGCAAACATTTATCCATAAAAAATAATACGAATTTAAAGTTTGATATTGAATCATATAAAACTAATCCATTAGGCGACTATGGATTTGCTCTTGAAAAATTTAATATAAAAATAAAAGACAATATAGCTTCAAACAAAGAAATCAATTATTTTAAAAAATATAAAAGAAAAAATGGCAAAAAATGGTATATATACAACAAACTGTTCGCTGATAGTGAAAAGTATATACAAGAAAAACACTTTCACTTTGATCCTTCTGTATTAAAAACAACCAATAATTCATATTTAGATGGGTGGTGGCAGACTGAAAAATACTTCATAGAAATAAGAGAAATACTATTAAAAGATTTTAAAGTATCAGATCTAATTGATGAACAAAATATTACCACATCAAAAAAGATCCGGGATACAGAGTCTGTCAGTATTCATATAAGAAGGTGTGACTATATAATAAATCCAAAAACTAAATCCTGGCACGGATCTTTATCACAAAGATACTACGAAAACGCAATCAAAATAATTCAAAAAAACACCAAAAACCCAAGTTTTTTTATATTCTCAGATGATATTCCTTGGGTTAAAGAAAATATGTATTTGAATGCAGAAGCAACATACGTCAGTTGGAATAAAAAAGAGCCGCATAATGACATACACCTAATGAGTCTCTGTAAACATAACATCATTGCAAACAGCACCCTTGGTTGGTGGGGGGCGTGGTTAAATAATAACAAAAATAAAATTGTCATTGCTCCACAAAAATGGTTCGCAAATGCTCCAAAAAATAATACTAAGGACTTAATTCCTGAAAAATGGACTACTATTCCATCCAATTTTGAATAGTATTAATAACATAATCAATCTCTTCATCAGTTATAGATGTAGAAGAAGGTAGCCAAAGTCCTTCATCAGAATATTTTTTAAACTCTAACCCAGAGCCGTCCACTTTAGTTTCAGAAAATGGGGGTTGGTCACTTATTAGTGGGTACATTGTCCTTATACCTATCCCATTTTCTTTAAGGTATAAAGACAACGCATCTCTATCTTTGACATATATATCAACAAACCATGGTGTCCCAGAGTGTCCTCTCATGATATTTTTTAACTTAGATAAATATCTTAAATATATTTCTTTCTTACGAGTCAATTTTTTTTCTAATTCAGGAAACTGGTCTAAAACGAAACGAGCTTGTATATCAGTAAATTTAAAATTATATCCAATATGTTCGTGAAAATCACTTCCACCAGATTCTCTCCCAAAATTTTTTAATCTACGTGCCTGTAATGCAATATTATCATCATTTGTAACTACACAACCACCATTTCCGGCTGAAAGTATTTTGTGTGGCGAGAAAGAAAGACAACCAACATTACCAAATGTACCAAGAAACTTATCTCCGTGTTTAGAGCCAAAAGATTGACAAGCGTCTTCCACTATAAGAATATTGTCTTTGTGCTTTAATACATTATCTATACCACAATGTCTTCCATTTAGAGATACGTGAAGATATGTATCAATATTTTTCGGTATATGCCCAGAATCACTTACAAGAGTTATGTTACATCCAGCAAGTTCAGCTGCCATTGCTGTTCCAACCATTGTTAAATTTGGTATGGCAACATTTTTAGCACCAATTGAACGCAAGGCAATAAAAATTGCAGAGGTACCAGAACTGACCATAACACAATGTTTTACTCCAAGAAACATCGCTATGGTATTCTCTAGCTCAGTTGTTAAAACATATTCACCACCTAAGTTGTCTAGATCATATTGAGGGATTTTCATAGTAACACCTTGTCTTCTATATAAGGTCCATTCTTAAACTCATAAAATAAAGTGTCTTCTAAAACCTCTATTTCGTACCCACCGTCAACCATAAACAAGCACTGTCCCGAAGACACCTCATATGATCCAACATCAGAACCATCTCTATCGCAGACTTTTATCAACAATTTTCCCTTATTAACCACAATTGCTTCTTGTAGATTCTCTATTTTTCGTTCGTTTTTCTCATGTGTATGTTTATCAAAAACATGACCTTTTTTTCTTTTCATCATTATTAATTGCAAAGAAAACATTGGATTCGTTACGGGAAATGTTCCATCTTCTAACAACTCTGAATTGTCTACAAATAGCGCTATTAATTTATCATTCTTTTTGATTTCTTTTATCATAGATTATTTAAATCATACTCAACCATAGAGTATACTATTTCTTTAAATTTCTTTTTTGGTTTCCACCCTAATTCTTTTTGAGTCTTACTAGAATCTCCAAGTAATACAGGTACCTCATTAGGTCTAGTGTATTTCTTATCAAAAGTTACATAGTCTTTCCAGTTTAAGTTTACATAAAGAAAAGCTTCCTCAACAAACTCCTGTATCGTATGAGTTTCTTCTGTTGACACCACATAAACACCAGGCTCAGGCTGCTGCATTATTAAATATATAGCCTCTACAAAATCTGGGGCCCAACCCCAATCTCTTTTTGCTTCTAAATTACCGAGAACCAGACTCTTCTGTTTACCTTTTTTTATTCTTGCAACGGCCATGGTAATCTTTTTAGTTACAAAATTCTCACCACGACGAGGACTTTCATGATTGAAAAGAATACCTGTTGTTGCAAACAAACCATATCCATTTCTATACTGTTGAGTCAAATGATATGATGCTAATTTTGAAACACCATATGGACTTTGGGGAATCATTGGCGTATTTTCATTAAACGGTGGTTCAACACCAGGAGCGCCAAACATCTCAGAGCTCGAAGCTTGATAAAACTTTGTATTTGGAGAAAATCTTCTAATCGCCTCAAGCACATTCAATACGCCGATTGTGTTGGTTTCTAAAGTATACTGAGGAACATCAAATGATATTCGCACATGAGACATTGCACCCAAATTATAAAATTCATCTGGTCCTATTTCACTGATTAGATGTACAATAGATGAATTATCTGTTAAATCTCCATAATGTGTAAAAAAGTTGGGATTTTCATACAAATGCTCTATCCTGCTTGTATTTTTTGAAGAAGATCTTCTTTCTATACCATGAACTTCATAATCCTTAGAAAGAAGTAGTTCGGCTAAATATGACCCATCCTGACCTGTTATTCCTGTAATAATAGCTTTTTTCATTATCATTATTTTATATGTGTAATATTATGCAATGTTAACATATTTTCTTAATAAGAAAACTAAAAATCACAATGCTTGATTAGTATGTTTATTGTGTTAAAGTACGTACCAGAAACGTATTTACTAAAATCTCAAATGGTAAAAAATGCCTCAACAAAATTATGATATTTCAAGCTTTAGGAACACTGGTGAAGACATCTTTGTAAGTCATCTTGTTTCTATAGTACGGCCAGAACTTGTTAATCTTGGAAATCACGTAGCGATTGATTCGTACCTTCACTGCTCAACAAGCCTTGAAACAAAAGACTACGTTCATATTTCTTCCCACGTAAGTATAATTGGCGGTAAAGGTGCCTTATTAAAAATGGGAAATTTTACCAACATTGCAGCGGGCGGAGTCATTATTTGTGGATCAGACAAATTTCTTGGACACGGCATTGTTTCGGCACCAAACCTTCCTGATGAATTTAGAGATGAGTTAGAAATTGATCCAGTTGTATTTGATGATTTTGTAAACCTTGGAGCAAACGTTACTATTCTTCCAGGAGTATATCTACCGCAAGGAGTAGTTATAGGCGCCTGCTCACTAGTAAGGAAAAAAGATAATCTAGAACCTTGGACTATTTATGGTGGCAACCCATTACGTAAAATAAAAAAACGAGACTCAACAAAAATGCTCGAGTACGCGAAAAAAATGGGTTATTAAAAATAACCAAATAAAAACAGTCAGTCAATATATTTTGTACTGACTGTTTTTTATTTTTTATGTTAATTTATAGAGATATAATTAATTGATTTTAATCAAAAAATATAATAAAACCTCATGTGCGGAATTGCAGGAATCATACATAAAAAAGAAAATACGGCTTCTGCTGAAAATGTAGAGCGCATGCTTAATACGCTCACGAAAAGAGGTCCTGATGATAGTGGGGTACATACATCCTCTCAGTGTACTTTAGGGCAAACTCGCCTTTCTATCATAGATCTCAACACAGGTCACCAACCTATTGTAGATGGAGATCTCAGTATTACTTTTAATGGTGAAATATATAACTTCAAAGAACTAAGGAGTGAGTTTGAATCGAAAGGGCATATATTCAAGACCAACTCTGATACCGAAGTAATACTCAAAGCATACAGAGAATATGGACAAGAGTGTCCTAAACACTTAGATGGAATGTTTTCCTTTGCTATATGGGATGATGCAAAAAAAGAGCTTTTTGTTGCAAGAGATCGCTTTGGTAAAAAGCCTCTTTTCTATACAGAAAAAGATAGTTACTTTGTTTTTGCATCAGAAATAAAAGCACTCTTCAAAAGCGGTATACTAGAAAAAGATTGTATCAACAAAGAAGCTCTTGATGACTATTTTCATTTTGGATATATACTGCCCGATAAAACAATATATCAAAATATTTACCCTCTACTTCCCGCCCATACGGGCACACTAATAGACGGTGTGTTTTCTACCACCCGCTACTGGGCGCTTGAGAAAAAAGAACTTGATATTTCTTATGAAGATGCAAAAAAGAAAGTGCGAGAATTACTAGAAAATGCAGTACAAAAAAGAATGCTTGCATCTGATGTAGAAGTGGGCGCCCTCCTATCAGGAGGAGTGGACTCCACCTATGTGAGCTACCTCGCACAAAAGCACCTTAATCATCCTCTAAAAACTTTTTCTGTGGGATATGATTGGCACAAAAATGAGCTTCCCTTTGCAGAGCAAGCATCAAAGATCATCGGTACCGACCACTACCCCCTCTCTGTAAGTGCGGATTTAAAAGAAGAGCTCAAAACTGTCATAAAGTATCTCGACGAGCCACATGGTGACACTTCCAACTTTCCCCAACATCTTATATCCAAACTCACCTCAGAGCATGTAAAAGTAGTACTGACTGGTGATGGTGCTGACGAACTTTTTATGGGTTATGGTTGGTACCAAATCACAAAATACATGCCACGATGGAGGCTAGACTGGAAAATACTCAACTCTTTCCAAGCCTACCAAAAAGCTATCTCTATCTTCAAAAAACGCATGAGAAAAAAGATCATAAAAGACTACACACCAAGTAACAGTGTGTACAAGAAAATATTTAAGAATCTACAAGATCCTTCTCACAAAATAAATATCTTTGACCTCTCTGTATATCTTCCCTCACAGCTACTCACCAAGATTGACCGTACCAGCATGATGCACGGACTTGAAGCGAGGGCTCCATTCCTTGATACCGATCTGGCAGAGTTTGTATACAACCTCCCCACTTCTTTTAAAATGGAAGGCACGAAGAACAAAATAATACTAAAAGACCTGCTCGCAGAGATATTTCCAAAAGAGTTTGTGTACAGAAAGAAGCAAGGATTTGGAGCACCTATAGACCAGTGGCTCGGAGAGGAAAAAATGAGAGAGTTTGTACATACCACCTTAGAGTCTGAAAATCTTATGTACTCATTTATAGATAAGACGAGTGTACTAAAAATACGCGACGGATTTTATGCTAAAAAAAGAAACCACTCATACAAGCTATGGCTGTTGCTCAGCTTGGCACTTTGGTTTGAGTATCATGAAGACACTATTCTATAATATGCTTAACTACATAAGACAAACATACTGGGCGTATAGAAACAAAATCACTAATAAATTGTGGGGGGTTGTTCATGTACCTGCAAAAGAAAGGACTGCTGGAAAAGTACTTATATCTTATATTACAGAACCATTCACTCTTGCTCCGTGGGAACATTTTTCTACACTTCATAGTAGCTACCAGGAATGTAGGATTATTGCGGAGTTATTTGCAAAACATGGATATGATGTTGATGGTATAAATTCTATAAATACGATATTCCAACCCCTAAAAAAATATAGGTATATTCTAGACATAGGAGCAAATATAGACAGACTTTCTGATCTTATGCCACACACAAAAAAAATATTTTATATTGTTGAATCACATAATAGTTTTCACAATAAAGCTGAACAGAAAAGAATAAAGGAGCTAGAATCAAGGCGTGGTATTACACTTGCACGAAGGAGAGTGACAAAAAGCCATGAAAGCCCAGAAAAAGCTGATTTTCTTGTGGGGCTTGGTAATACACAAACACATAACACTTATGCTCATATAGGAAAACCTATCTTTCCTATACCTATAAGCACAACAGTGACATTCCCCTCGCCCGAAAGTAAAAGCTTTGACAAGGTCCATACCACATTCTTATGGCTTGGTGGTGGTGGTATGATACACAAAGGTCTAGACCTGGTACTAGAAGTGTTCAAAAAAAAACCCGAATGGACACTACACATATGTGGCCCCGTAGAAGCAGAGGAGGATTTTGTAAACCTCTATAGAGAAGAGCTCTATGATACAGAAAACATACATTTACACGGACGCATCCATCCAGATGGGGGGCTTTTTAAAGAAATAGCAGACAGTTCTATAGCACTGATATACCCATCATCTTCAGAGGGGCAGGCCGGATCTGTAGTCACTGCCATGCACGCCGGGCTCATTCCTGTTATTAGCAAATATTCAGGTGTTGATACAGGCGATTTTGGACTTACTCTAAAAGAGTGTACGATGGAAGAAATAGAAGCTTCACTCTCTAAGATCTCAAACCTACCCACAGATACACTAAAAGAAATGTCTATTGGCGCATGGAAATATAGTAATACTCATCATACAAAAGAAAGTTTTAGTAGGGCTTTTGAAGAGTTTTTGACTAATGTGGTAAAAATATGAAACCATTAATATCAGTCATCATTCCTACCTACAATTCTGCGCAAACACTAGAGCGTGCTGTTCTCTCAATCCAAAAACAAACATATAAAAACTTACAAATTATAATAATTGACGATTTTAGTACGGACGATACCTTTGCAAAAGCACAAAATCTCACAAAAGAAGACAGCAGGATAAAGGTCTATAAATCTGACTTCAATGATCCGAGTCGGTATGATGACGGGCTAAAGCGCAATATCAATGCCGGATATTCTGCCCGCAATACAGGATTTAAATATGCAAAAGGAGAATATATCACATTCCAGGATGCGGATGATGTATCTTTACTTAATCGTATTGAAATTCAATATAATTTACTTATCAAACATAAAGCCATCCATGTATGCACTGACTGCCAAAAATTTGATGAAAAATTAGTTGGAACCTGTGCAAGGATAGAAGCAGAAGAATCATACATTGGACCAAAAGAGATTTACAACATGTCACAAAGGTCAAAAGGACTTATTGCGAAAGTATCGCCAACCCTCAATAGCAAGATCTCTTTCCGTATAAAAAGAATGCGTATTATAAATAAATTATTTTTTGGCTCTTTAGAAAATTATCCCGGAGCAGGAAATAGCCCCCTCTTTAAAAGAGAGGTGACAGAAAAGGTGCAATTTAGAGCATTAAAAGATAGAATATGGCCATCTTTTATGGGTAGAGGTGCAGATAGAGATTTTAATTTTCAAGTCGCAGAAACATTTAAAAATAGTTATTTCTTTCCCATTACAACATATTTATGGAAAACAAAACATTAAAGTTTAGTATAGTCACGCCAGTATACAATGGAGAAAAATACCTTAGAGAAACACTAGAAAGTATTTTTTCTCAAGAAGGTGATTTTGAAATAGAATCCATAATTGTAGATGGCGCTTCTACAGATTCTACTCTTTCAATAGCCCAAGAATATAAAGAAAAAATAAAAAGTGGTGCATACTCAATAAAATGCAACTCTATAGAAGTGAAAATAATATCAGAAAAAGATAATGGAATGTATGATGCAATTAATAAAGGTTTTGCGTTGGCAACAGGTGATGTATACGCTTGGATTAATTCTGATGATTATTATGAAGTAAATGCATTTCAAAAAATTACCAATGTTTTTAATACTTTTAATGATGTTTTTTGGATAAAAGGTATTACTTCCTTTAGTGAAAATGATACATACATAAAAGGAAAATGTTTTATATATAATCAAAAATGGTTACAAAAAGGATATTATGGAACAATCGCATACTTTGTACATCAAGATAGTGTATTTTGGAAAAAAGAACTTTGGGATAAAATAGGTTCAATACCAGTAAAATACAAATTCGCTGGAGATTATTGGTTGTGGATACAATTTGCAAAACATTCCAGGCTATTTTCCGTCAATACACCAATTAGTGTATTTAGAAAAAGATTTGGTCAATTAAGTTCTGATATGAAAGCATATAGAAAAGAGCAGGTAGATATTATAAAGATCAAAGGAGTACACACATTTATAGTAAAGATTTTTTTTATGTTATCAAAATTCATACCAAATACTATTGTAGATAATATATATAAAATTATTTTCCCCGAAAGAATGAAAACATATATAACCATAAAAAATATTACGCCAATAAAGACAGAGGCTTGTTCTTACTCAATTCATACATGAAAAATTTTCTGAAAAAAATAAATATACTGAAAATATTTGTTGTCTATATAAAAATAATGAGAAACAAGCGTAATATTTTTATAAAAACTCTACTATTTTGGGGCTTTCTTAAAGATTTTAATAATTATAAAAAATTATCAAAAAACAGTAACATACCCCTTAAAACATCAGATTTATATCCACGCATATTTGACAAAACTACAGACACAAAAATAGATCCGATATATTATCTACAAAGCCTCTGGTGTGCGAAAAAGATTTTTGAAAATAAACCCACAAACCATTACGATATCGGGTCACACTACTTAATGGTGGGAATAATTTCTCAATTTACCCCTACTA